>SDBV01001848.1_pt1 | contig 31730 bp, 20 predicted proteins | sample 2277081 | NCBI WGS metagenome assembly SDBV01 (sample SAMN10402039, study PRJNA504765) | marine sediment metagenome | isolation source: marine sediment core GS10_PC15, 223 cmbsf | place: Arctic Ocean: Southern Knipovich Ridge | collected 2010 | reverse complement strand
TTTCGGAGCTAAGGGTTTGTCGGCCCGCACGAGCCTGTCGGCCAGTCGGCTTGCGTTTGCTGGGACGGTTGACACGAGCGGCTTTTCTCTTGCGCATCGCTTGCTCTGCATTTCAAGCTCCAGGAAGCCCATGGTGTCAAGGACGCAACGCGCTTTCTCGGAGTGCTGGAACCGATCCCACCCCATGTCGTGTGGATATTCACCACCACCATTCAGGGGCAACTCAGTTTTGACGGGTTGGACGACTCCAACGCGCTGCTTTCCCGGTGCGTGCCGATCAAGCTGGAGACCCGCGGCGTGGCCGAAGCCTTCGCCCAACGTGCCCAAGAGATAGCCCAAGCCGAAGACTTGGACGGCCAGCCGCTGCAAGCCTACAAGGAACTGGTGAATCAACACCGCGGGAATATGCGGGCCGTGCTGCAAGCCATTGAGGCGGGGGAAATGCTGCCATGACCGACCTGGACCTAGAGCAGCGAGACGACGGCTGGTGGATAGTCGGGCTACCGGATACTGACCCGGACTGCGGACCCTACGCCACGAAACAAGAGGCGGAGTCTGACCGCCGCGGGCTTCAACGGTATTTCCGGTGGGGCCACCTGCGGGAATTCTGGACCACGGACAAAACCGCTCCCCCTCCGCTGGCCTCACGATAGGCCGGCGGGGATGGTGGCGGTTGACCGCTTCGGGTTGACCTCCAGTTGTAAACCGTAACACTGTAGAAAGTGAGGAACGACATGGGAAACGACCCATACGGCGACTATGACGGGACGTATTCGCCCGAAGACAACAAGCTGCGTTTATACGCGGCAACACGCCTTGACTCGGACACTTACGCCCGAGTCAAGAAAGCCGGGTTCCGCTGGGCCCCGAAACCAGAACTGTTTGTGGCCCCCGCCTGGACGCCCGAGCGGGAGGACTTGCTTCTTGAGTTGGCCGGCGAGATCGACGACGAGAACTATAGCGCCGCCGACCGATCCGCCGACCGGGCCGAGCGGTTCGCCGACTACCGCGACAAGCGACGGCACGAGGCACACGGACACGCCGACGCTTTCGACGCTGGCCCTGCCGTATTCGGCCACCGGAACCACGCCCGAGCCGAACGACAGGCACGACGACACGACCGCCACCGGGGCCATGCTCTGACGCCATGGAGCAAGGCCGAGTATTGGCAGACCCGCACGGGCGCCGTTATCGGCCACGCCCTGTACAAGGCCAAGCCTGGCGTCCGGCGCAGCCGTATCTTGCGGCTGGAAGCCGAGCAGCGCAAGCACGCCAAGACCACGGAGCAGGTCGCCAAACGCTACGCCGCCTGGCAGAAGGGGAACGTGCCGCGGTCTGCAAGGTTACGCAAGCAAAGTATTCGCAATGGTCCCGGGGCGACATGGCGAAGACGATCGGCGTTGATGCCGACGGAGGCCGAGCCTATTACACGAAAAAGCCCGCCGTGTTCCGCATTCGTACGGTATGGCGAATATACAGCGCCGACGAAGTCGTTGTTTTGACCGACAAGCCCCAGAAATCCCTACCTCTAAACATCACCACCGGGCCCGGCGAACAACTCGCCCTGGCCGGTTTCACCAACTAAGGAGGGTTTGAAGAGTGGGACCCGACCGCCGCTCCCCGCGTGGTCTCGGCGTTGAACCTATTCCAGACGCCGCCCGAACTGGCCGACCGGTTGGCGGGCTGTCTGCTGCCGGTCATGGGCGACGATGCCCGGATCCTGGAACCGTCCGCCGGACTCGGGCGACTTTATCGAGCGGTCCGCCAGGCGGGGCACGCCGGGCCGGTTGTCATGGTCGAACAGTCTGCGGACTGCTGCCGGGAATTGTACGCCCTGACGGTTGACGACGACCGAGCGACCCTGAAGCAAGGCGACTTTCTCGCACGGGATACCGTCGCCCTTGGCGGCTTGTTCGACGGCGTCATAATTCACCCGCCATTCAGGCAGTGGCGAGACATCAAGCACATCCAGCACGCCTTGACGTTGCTGAAGCCCGGCGGCCGGCTGGTGGCAATCTGCGCCAACGGCCCCCGGCAACGTGACAAGCTGATGCCCCGGGCCGACCAATGGCACGACTTGCCGGCCGGCACGTTCCGGGAAGCGGGAACCGCTGTAAACGCCGCGTTGGCCGTTTACACACACAAGGAGAATAAACCATGACACGTATCTGGGGATACGCTCGCGCCAGTGACGCCCGACTCCAAGTCCTTTCCCCCGAGCGGCAGCAAAGTCAAATTGCCGACCGGGCCAAGAAGCTCGCCGAGGAAACCGGCGCCACCATGGCCCATATCCGCACGGATAAGGAGTCGGCCCGGCGGGTCCGGTTTGACGAGCGCCCCGAGTTTGTCAAGCTGATGAAGGAAATGCAGAACGGCGACCACCTGACCGTCTAGCGACTGGACCGCTTCGACCGCAGCATGAGCGGGATTGTGGCCGCCTTGCAATGGGCTGTAGACCGGGATATCCACCTGCACGTCCTCGAACACGGCAAGATGCGGTTAGACCTCGACACGGCCATGGGAAAGCTGATGGTTCATATTCTGGGCGCATTCGCCGCCTGGGAGTCGGACCGCCATGCGGAGATCGTTAAGGCCGCCATGAAGTGGTGCAAGGACAACGGCCTGGCGACGGGGCGCGCTCGCTACGGCAAGAAGCGCGTCCGTCTGGCTCCCCGCAAGGGACAGCGCAAAGGCCGAGTGATGGAGGTATGGGACGAGGGGGAGTGTCGGCAAATCCGCGAGATCGTGGTCCGGCACGACGGGGGCGAGACGATCTACGAGATCGGCCAGGACTTCGACCGCCGCGGGGAACACGCCGCCAACAACAAACCCTGGGCGATCCACAATGGCGCCAAGCGGATCAACTACTCCCGCTTCTACCGGGTCTACCAACTCTACAAACGACTCCAGGCTGAAGGGAAAGAACTGGGCGGGGTCAACCCGATCGATGAAGCGGCCCTTACTTCTTCCGCTTCGGCTTCCGACCCATTTTCAACGACTGCCCTGTGACCGACTGGGCGATCCTCGCCGCGGTGGACTTCGACCGGCCCCGCTGTCGGGGTCTCCAGGCTTTGGTGACGATACGGTCCACAAAGTTGTCCGTTGTCCCGCCCAATTTTGATGTCGAGCGGGGGTAGACCAGGGCGCTCCGCGGTGCCTGGTCGTGTTTCCCTTTTCGGTCTAACCATGCCGACTCGGCAAGGTGGTGGTTGCCCTGGTCGGTTCGGTGTAACTGCGGGTCAGCCGCCGATAAGCCCAACTGTGTTGGGGTGAACGTGCTGGCCTCAGTGTGCTTGCGTTGCGTCATGTCGTTTTTCCCGCCAGGATCGTAACTCTCGGGCATCCGTCCGCAGACGGAACCCGTCAAGCACCACCTCGCTGGCTTCGGCCATGGCCGCTTGGGTGTCGGCCACCACGGTATCGATCCGTTCGATAGGACCCTCGACCAGCAGCGCGTCATGGACCGGGGCACAGACCGCAATGTCGCGTTCGGCGGCCAGACAGCCAGCCAACCGCAGCATTTCCGCACCATTGGCTTGCATCGGAAAATTGGCCAGGCTCCGCAATGCGATTCGTGACACGCGAAGAAGCCAGTTCAGCCACAAACCGGTTATACTTCTCCTCACTGGGAGGGGTGCCGTACTTGCCTAGGTAGTGGCGACGGCCTTTGACTTGAACAAATGCTTGCCCGCTGGCTTTGTGATGGCGGTACTTGGGAACCCGGACGGCTTTCGAAGACATGGCAATGCTCCTTTCGCGTCAGAGGGGTAAAACTACCCCTTTTCGCTCTGACTCAAAGGCCGCACTGCCGACTGCCGGCAGGTATCTAAGTCCTAGATTCAGCGTGGTTTACGTCAAGTGGGCGTAGGAGGATTCGAACCTCCGACTTCATCCTTATCAGGGATGCGCTCTAAACCAACTGAGCTATACGCCCGACTCCCAAACCGTCCGCCGGTGTCTCTGGGCCGAATCACGTCCGGCGGACGCAAGTGCTTTATTTTACGCCCGCCCGAGCCCCTGTCAAACCGGGCCTGCGAACAACCCTTCGCCTTTTCCGGACCCTCGAGCCCGTCGCGAAGAGTCGCAAAAGCCCGGCCTGTAAATGCTGAAATATCTCGCGCGGCGAAGAAATGAGGGTTTCGAGTAGCCCCGTTGTGGGAGACGCCTCACACCAGAAAGACGTAATTCCTGCTTGAGGTTAGTATGACAATCGGCCCCTATAAGAATGCCGGCTTTATGGTCTATAAGGACCCGCCCGATACAATCATTACAATCGGAAATCTCTGCACAAAGCACTCATGTTTACACCGAGCGCTGGCCGAAACAGAGAAGAAGGGATCAAGACCGGTCCGGCGTCGCTTGTGCAATTCAACAGAAGGAGCGTCCCATGAAACTCACCGTTCGCCTTTGGGCAACTCTCGGTGGCATGATGGCGATGGTTGCGATGGTGGTGGCTGTGTTGCCAAACGTTGCCACGGCGGCAGCGGCGCCTTCGGCCCAACAGGCCCTGAAGCTGCGGCCCATTCAGAAGGACGTCGACATCGATCGGCCGACCGCAGAAGCGGTCGCCAAGTGCAAGATCGCTGCCCGAAAGATGGCCGGCCATGTCGGCTGGGTCGTCGAGGACCCCGCCGGCTTGATCCTGCGAAGGTTCGTCGATACCGACGGCAACAACGTGGTGGATCAGTGGAGCTACTACAAGAACGGCGTGGAAGTCTATCGGGACATCGACACGGACCACAACGGCAAAGTGGATCAGTGCCGCTGGTTTCACACCGCCGGCAGCCGCTGGGGGCTGGTCAAGAACCAAGACGGAAAGATCAACACCTGGAAGGTGATTTCGGCCGAAGAGGTCAGTGCCGAAGTGGCTGCGGCGCTGGCCCTTGGCGATGCCGATCGGTTTGCCCGACTCGTGTTGACGCCCGAGGAACTCGAGTCGCTCGGGCTGGGCCCGCAGAAGGCCAAGGCATTGACCGAGAAGATCGACGGGCTTGGCGAACGATTCAAGACGTCGATCGCCGCCCAGAAGCCCCTTTCGGCGGATGCCAAGTGGGTCCAGTTCAGCGGCACTCGGCCCGGCATCGTTCCCGCCGGCACCGACGACTCGACCAAGGATCTACGGGTATACGAAAACGTGGTGGCCATCGTGCAGTCCGGCGACAAACACATCCAGGTGCAAGTGGGCACGCTCGTGCAGGTGGGCGACGCCTGGCGGGCGATCGATCTGCCTGAGGTCGTTGCCGAGGGTCAGTCGAACTTGGCCGCCTCGGGGTTCTTCTTTCGGGGCTCGACGGTTACACAAAGCGGGCCGGCCGCCGGCGGGCCCAGCCAGGAAAGCGAAAAGCTGCTGGCCGAACTGGAACAGCTCGATCGGGCCGCGGCGGAGGCCACTACGCCGAAACAACGGGCCGAATTCGTCACTCGCCGGATCGAACTGGTCGAGCAAATCGCCGAAGAGGCCGCCAGTCCGCAGGATCGCGCCTTGTGGCTGCGGCAGTTGGCCGACATGATCAGCGCCGAGGTCCAGTCGGGTACGTGTCCGGACGGGAGCAGGCGATTGCAGGCGCTGTTCGAGAAGCTGAAGGCCAGCGATGCCGACAAGCACTTGGCGCCCTATGTCAAGTTCCGGCAGTTGACGGCGGAGTACTTCTTGAGCTTGCAGGCGCCCGACCGCAAGTACGATACGATACAAGAGCAGTGGCTGAAGAATCTAAAGCAGTACGTGACCGACTACCCCGCCAGCCCGGACACCGCCGAGGCGATGCTCCAGTTGGCGATTGCCCATGAGTTCGCCGCTGAGGAGGACGAGGCCAAGCAGTGGTACGGCCGGGTGGCGAAGAGTTTTCCCAACTCCACCGCCGCTCGAAAAGCGGTCGGCGCCCGGACCCGACTCGATTCGATCGGCAAAACCATCGCGGTGGCGGGCAAAAGTTCCACGGGCAGCGCGATCGACCTGGCAAAGTATCGCGGCCGCGTGGTGTTGATCCAGTATTGGGCCACCTGGAGCGAACCGGCCAAGGCCGACATGGCCGTGTTGAAAGAATTGATGTCGAAGTACGGCCGTTCGTTCAGCATCATTGGCGTCAGCCTGGACAGCAGCCGAAAGGATCTGATCGCCTTTCTGGGAGAAAACAAGCTGCCCTGGCCGCAGATTTTCGAGGAAGGCGGGCTGGACAGCCCCCCGGCCAATCAGTTGGGCATTCTCACCCTGCCGACCATGATCCTGGTCGACAAGCAAGGCAAGGTCGTCGACCGCAACATCCAGACGGCCGAGCTGGACGGCGCGTTGAAGAAGCTGATTCGCTGAGCCAGCCAGTCCATCCGGTGGAAGCTTCAAGGTTCGCAGTGGCCCGATTCATCGGGTCGATCTCGGGACGTCGCCAATCCTGTGGCAACGCGCGGCGTTTGTGCTTGTAAATCTTTCAAACAATCGGGTCCGGCGGCCACGGTTGCTGATAGGAGAATCGTCAGGCGGAGACGGGAAAACCACGTAAACTCCTTGACCACAATGGGTTGCGTTGTTGTCGTGTCGTTCGTGTCTGAGCCGTTCTCGGTTTGGCACGTAAATCGCGGGCCCGGGTGGATGTCTTCAGGGGGGCCGTCCTGAACACCCCGTGAGTCTTCCGCCCATGACCGACTTCGAAGCTGCTGTGATTTGCTGGCTGTTGGGCGCCGCCCAGAGCCTGGGTTTGGCCAGCGCCTGGATCGCCCGAGTGAGTGAGGGGTCTCGTTATCAATCCGTCGGCCAGTCTCTGTTCCTGGCCTGCTTGACACTGGTCGCAGCGGCATGTATCGGCTCGTTCACCCTGGGTCCCGGCCACTGGTTGGCCTGCGGCGCCACCCTCTCGTTGATGGTGCTGACGGTCACCTGCGACTTCCGCCGCTGCGGCCAAACGGCGGCGTGGTAAGGGGCTGTCCACGAGTCTGGTAACTTGCGTTGCTGGCGGGGGATTTTCGGGCGCGGGCGCCTCCGCCGCCGATTTCCCGCTGACGAAGGCTCGATATTGTCCGCCAAAGTCAGGGACCGACGCGATCTTCTGTAAGTGCCCGTCTGGGAAAAGGTTGCGTCGGCAATCCATATAACCGGCCTCGTGATACAACCGGGACGACCCGCAAAATCGGAAAAAAACTTCCCTTCGGCACATTCATCAACCGAAGCTAATAGTCAGGCAGCAATCAATCGGACCCAGGCGTTGCCAAGGGGGGCGACACCGCGAATTCCCGTCCGCTGCTGACGGTAGCAGCGCGATCGTCCCTCCTTTCGGCGTCCGTCCGATCGCATTGCTGGGCTCACGTGAGCCGCCAGGAAGTGAAATTCCCCGAGGTCCGTAGCCCGTTCGCGCACCGGATGCCATCAAGATCGACGGCCCATTGGGAACGCAGCGTTGCGTACCCGACGTATCGGTCTTGAAGGCTACCAACCCGGGGTGAATTCTAACAGGAGGGAAATCATGCGAAAACTGTTGACAGGTTTGGTGGTCGCCGCGGCCACTGCAGCGGTACCCGTGTTCGCCTTGGCCGGCAACCAGGAAGTTGCCGATAAGATTGCCGGGAAGCTGCGCGACGGAGGACAACTCAGGGGGTATCAGATCGGCGTGAAGTACCAGGACGGGACGGCATGGCTGAAAGGCCGGGTCCGCAACCCGGAGCAAATGAACGCCGCCTTGAAGACGGTGTTCCAGACGCCGGGCGTAACACGAGTGGTCAACGATTTGACGATCGGTTCGCCGGACTCGGGCGGGCAGTTGACGGCGGGCACCACGGCCCGATTCGGCAAAGTACAAGATCCACCGTCGGCGACGCGCGCCGAGGGTGCCGATTCGATCCGGTCCAATGAAGGTGCGATCGCCCCAGATCAAATGAGCACCGCCAAGCGTCTGCAACGGGTCGTCGACGGCGGAAACCGGGCGCCGGCGCAAGCGCTTGCCGTGACGGCCAAGCCCGCGACCGGCTTCGTCCAGCGGGTGGCGAGTTCGTTCGTCCAGACGCCGGCGGAGCCGACCGCGTCTATGGCGCCGCAGGAGACGGCCGAGACCACGTTGCCGGTCACCACGTTGCCGGTCACCACGTTGCCGGTCACCACGTTGCCGGTCACCACGTTGCCGGTCACCACGTTGCCGGTCACCACGGCCGCGGCGCCGAGGATCCCGGGCCGGCCGATCCCGATCGCTTATATGCAGCCCGTCGGAGCCATGCCCTCAGCCGCCATGCAAGGCGGCCCGATTCCGGCGTACGTACCGGGTACAGGTGGGGGAGTCGCCCCGGCACGTTACGATCAGCCGAGCCTGCCGAACTACTCCTGGCCCAGTTACGCGGCCCATCCGAACTACGCGGGGTTGACGTATCCCCGACAGTATTCGCCGACGGCCTGGCCGTTCATCGGCCCGTTCTATCCCTATCCGCAAGTTCCCTTGGGCTGGCGGAAAGTGACCCTGGAGTGGGACGACGGATGGTGGATGCTCGACTTCGAGGACACGCCGAGTTGCTCCTGGTGGCCCCATCACTAGGCGGCCGTGTGAAGACAACCTGAGATGTTTCCCGTGGGAGGCGTCTTTGACGGCGATCGGAGCGTGACGTCACGCGGTCGCCGACGGAGTCGCCTCCCCCTTTTCCGCTCAGTTCCGCGTCGACCGCCTCAGGCTCGCGTTGTCTTTGAGGATCATTTCCAGGGCCTGTTGCACGCGTGTGGCGTTGGTCTTCTTCAGCGGAATGATCCTCAAGGTTCGCGAGTCCTCGGCCGTATCGAGGATCTTCAACAGGTCCTCGATCTTCGCGCGGTCGGCCCGGCTGCCCTTGACCAGAATCGTGTTGAGCCGCTCGTCCGGGATGATCGCGATCCGGTTGGTGGTTTCCCGCGAACTTCCGTAGGATCTGGCCGTGCCCGTGCGGCTGGTGCGGAACAGTTGGGTGAGCGTGGCGGCGATGCTGGCGGCGCTGGTGTTTTCAACCGGAAAGATACTGAAATCGCGGCCGGAATAGCCGGTCCGCTGCATCAGGGTCCGCAGCAAGGATTCGAACTGATCCAGCGCCGCGAGGTCTTCCGAGGCGATCGTGATGCTGCCGTCGCCCAGCACGACCATGACCGGCGGGACGGGCACACCCTGGGCGGAATCTTCCGGATCGCCGGCCGGTGCTTCGGCGTCGCCCTCCGCGCCCTGCTCTCCCGGCGGGCCATCGTCGCCTTTGGCCCCGGTACCGGCGGGCGTTTCTGTTTCAGGCTCTGCTTTCGCGTCGGTCGACGATGACGGACCCGAAGCAGGTTTCTCCGGGGGAGACTTCTTGGGTTGTGGGGCCGGTTCGCCGGACGGGCGCAGCAAGGGGGTCACGGCAGACGGAGTCACCACGCGGATCGGGTTGTCGCGCAACTGAGGCCAGATCCGCTGAATCTCAGAAAGCGCCGCTCGGGTGTCGCCGTGAAAAGGGATCACCCGCAAGCGGTCGCTGCCGGCGCCGGTCACGGAGGTCAGCCCGGTTTCACCCAGCTTGATCAAAAGGGCGCGAATCTCCTCGAGCTGCTGCTGGGTGGCGCGGACGAACAGTTGCTGCGTTTCCGCGTCGGAGCTGGCGTCGGGCGTGTTGATGATGCCCTCGTCGCGGAACAGGTGGCTGATCGCCAACTGGGCGGTCGAGGGCTCGACGAAATCCAACTGGAAGATCTCCAGTTGCCGCTCTTCGGTGCGGAACTGTTGAAGCGTGCTGCGAATCAGTTCGTGCTCCTCGGGCGGGGCCACGGCAATCAGTTGGTTGGTGCTGATGTCGATCGAAAGGTCCACCTTGGCCGCCTGCTTCCGCAGCACCTTGTCCAAGACGGTCAACACCGAATAGGAGTCCACGTTCTTCAGCGAATAAAGCTCCAGCGTCGAGCCCGCACTGGCCGCCTCCACGTCGGCGATCAACTCGCGGATCTTTTGGTGGTCGGCCGGGGCGGCCACGGCGATCACCGCGTTGTTTGGCTCGTCGACCGAGAGCTGGACCTCCGGCCGATCGACAAAGAGCAATTGCAGCACCGACAGCAGGTTGGGCAAATCGGCCGAGGCCACCCGATGGATTTGCAGCTTGGGGGCCCACTCGGCGTCCTCGCGGTCCATCTCGGCGATGGTTTCCCGGATCTTCTCGTGGTCCTCGGGCAAGGCACTCACGACGAGACTTCGGTTGGTGGTGTCCAGGGCGATCTCGGCCTCGGGCACCAGGGCCGTCAGCACGCTCAGGGCCGCTGCCGGGTCGGCGTTGCGGAAGCGATAGACGTGCGAGCTGGGCTCGATCGCCTCGGGCAGCGCTTGGAGGAACTGATCCACGGCGCTGCGGACGGCCGCCTGGATCTTTGGATCGGCCCAAACCACCAGGCTGTCGCGGTGCGGATCGGTGACGAACCGGGCGTTGGCCTTCAACCCTTCGTCCAACACCTCGAGCATCGACGGCACGTCCTCCTTACGCATGGGATAGACCGCCAGCACCCGTTTGCTGTCGGCCAGACCGCCGGCTTCGAGTTGCTCGACCGCCGCCGCAATCACTTCGTGGTCGGCCGGCCGGGCGTAGACGATCAGTTGACTGGGGTCAGGGCCGACGGTCAACTGCGCGGTGGGAACCGCCGGGGCCAGGATCTCCACCGCCCGAGCCGCTCCGGCGGTCTCGAGCGTGTAGGTCACCACCTTGGCGGCCGTCTCTTCGGTCGACATCTGCTCGACCGCCGCCTTGATCTTCTCGTGCTCGGCCGGCCGGGCCCAGACGATCAACTGCCGCGGATCACTGCCGGCGGTGAAGTGGGCACTGGCAAAGGCGGTGGTCAAGAATTCCAAGGCCTCGGCCGCGGTGGTCGACTTCAGCGTGTAGACTTCGACCACGTGGGCCGTCTCGGCCGGCTCGGCCACGTCGATCTGCGCCACGATTTCCTCGATCGTCTGATGGTCTTTGGACCGCGCCCAGACGTTGAGCTTCTGCGGGTCCGCATCGGCGGCAAACTGGGCCTCGGGAACCGCCGTCTGAAGGACTTCCATGGCGTGGTCGGCCGTCTTTTCCGTAAGCGTGTAGACGACCAGCTTGGGCCTTTTTTCGGCCGGCGCCTCCTGGGCCAACTGATCGACCAGTTGTTTGATCATTTCGTGGTCTTTCGGCCGCGCCCAGACGACCAACTGGTTGTCGTCGTCTCCCAGGGTAAAGGTCGCCCCGGGAACCGCTTCCCGTAGCAGCCGGATAGTATAGACTGACTGCGTGCGGCTGCCGGATTCGAGCGTATAGACTTCCGCCCGGGGCGCCGTCTCGGGCGGCTCTTTCTGCGAGAGTTGATCGACCGCACTTTGGATTTTCGCGTGCTCCGCCGGCCGGGCAAAGGCAATCAGCTTGTGCGGGTCCCCGCCCTGGGAAACTGAGCCGGCCGAGAACTGGGCGTCGGGAAACGCCGTCTGCATCAGGGCCATGGCCGTGGCCGCGTCGATCGACTCCAACGCGTAGACCACGACCTTCGGCGCCGTCTCCGGCGGCTCCTCGACGTCGAGCTGCTCGAGCACTTCCGCGATGATCGCGTGGTCGGCCGCGCGTGCCCAGACGTTGAGCTTCTGCGGGTCCGCATCCATAGTCAATTTGGCGTCGGGCACCGCCTCCTCCAGAATTCCAGTCACGTCGGCCGCCGCCTTCGACTGGAGCGTATAGACCACCAGCTTGGGCGCCTTTTCCGGCGGCACCTCTTTGGAGAGCTGGTCCACAAGCTCCTTGAGCTTCTTGTGCTCGACCGGCCGCGCCCAGGCAATCACCTGGCCCGGCTCGGTGCCCAGCGTGAGGTTCGCCCCGGGGACCGCGTCTCGCAGGAACCGCAGGGCATAGTAGGATCGCGTTTCGCTGTTGGTTTCCAGGGAATAGACCACTACCTTGGCCACCGACTCGGGCGGGTCGGCCGCGTCGAGTTGCTCGAGCACCTTCTCGATCATCGCGTGGTCCGAGGGCGTGGCCCAGGCGTTGAGCTTCTGCGGGTTGGTGGAGTCGACGGTAAGTTCGGCGTCGGGTACGATGTCCTCCAACACGTTCTCGGCGTCGTCGGCCATTTTCTCTTTGAGCGTATAGACCACCAGCTTGGGCGCTTTCTCCGGCGGCAGCTTCGCGGAGACCTGATCGAGCATCGCCTGGATCAGCTCGTGGTCCTTCGGCCGGGCCCAGGCGATCAACTGGTTGGGGTCGCTGCCGACGGTAAAGGTCGCCCCGGGAACCGCGTCCCGCAATAGCCGCATGGTGTAGTAACCGCCGTACCTGCCGCTGGTCTGAAGCGTATAGACCTTCACCGAGGCCACCGACTCGGGCGGGTCGGCCACGTCGATCTGCTTGAGCACACTTTCGATCATCTCATGGTCCGGCGGCGCCGCCCAGGCGTTGAGCTTGTTCGGATTGCTGCCGTCGACGGTGAGGTCGGCGTTGGGCACGATCTCCTGCAACACGGCTTCGGCGTCGGCCGCCGTCTTTTCTTTGAGCGTATACACGACCAGCCTGGGGGCCTTTTCCGGCGACGGCTTTTGCGAGATCTGCTCGATCAACGCCTCGATCAACTGGTGGTCTTTCGGCCGCGCCCAGGCAATCAACTGCCCCTGCTCGTCGCCAAGCGTGAAGGTCGCCCCGGGCACCGCATTGCGCAGCAACCGGTAGGTGTAGTACGCGCCGCTTCGGCTGGTCGTCTGCAGGGAGTAGATGCCGATCGTCGCTTTTTCTCCCTGGGGCGCCTCCGCCGCCATCTGCTCGACGGCCGTGGCAATGGTCTGGTGGTCCTTGGGCTTCGCCAGCACGATCAGGCTATGTTTGCTCACGTCGGCGACTACCTGGGCGTTGGGCACCAGCGCGCCGAGCATGGTTTGCATCGACTCCGGATCGCCGTCGCCGGCGGGGTACTCGACAATCGTCGGTTGGTGCTGCGCATCGGGGCCGGCCTGCATCTGCTCGATGGCCTTGGCGATCGTCTGGTGCTCCGATTCTCGGGCGAAGGCCACGATCGTGCCGGCGGTGGCATCGCTGCTGAACCTCACCTCGGGCATCAAATGTTGCAGCATCTCGATGGCCACGGCCGGGTCCGCATCGGGGATCGGATGCGCCATGAACTTCTCCCGTCCCTCGCCCGGTGTACCCGAATCCATTTGCTCCAGCGCCGACTTGATCGCCTGGTGGTCCTCCGGCCGGGTCCACGCCATCAGTCGTCGAGTCCGCTTGTCGAGCACCAGCTTGGCCTCCGGGAAAAGTTCCTCCATCACGCTCAGCACACTCTGCGGATCGGCCGAACGGATCGGGTAGGCAACCAGTCGATACTTTTGTGCTTCGGGGACGTCGCGTTTGAACTGGTCGATGATCCGTGTGAGCACGATGTGCTGGGTAGGTTTCGCCCAGATCGACAGCTCACCCGGCTGGGCGTCGGCGATCATCTTGATGCCCGGCAGCTCCTCGGTCAGCGTCTCGATCACGGCTTGGAACCGTTTCCGTTGGGCGGGTGTGACCGCGTAGATCACCAATTGGTTCCTCTCTTGCAAGGCCGCCGTCTCTTCGACCTTGTCCAAGGCCGTCTTGATGACGTTGTGATCCTCGGCCCTGGCCACCACCATCACCCGCCGGCCGTCGCCGCCGAGCGTGATTTGGGCCTCCGGCGCCAATTCCTGGAGCCCGGTTACCAGGTCCGGGGGCGCCGTTAGCATCAACGGGTAGAAATGCAACTGGGGGGCGTCGGGGTCGGGTACCGCCGGCTGCAACTGCTGAAGCGTGCCGCGGATCGTGCGGTGCTCGGCCGTGGTGGCCAACGCCACCAGGCTGCGAGTTTGCGGATCCGTCGACAGTTTGGCGCCCGGCACCAGCGTCTGCAACAACGCCAGCGTGGTATCGGGATCGGCCTTGGTCAGCCGGTAGACCTCGACCTGGCGGGCACCGTCCAGCGGACCGCCTTGGCCCATCTTCTCGATGGCCGTCTTGAGCGTTTCCTGGTCCTGCGGCGTGCCCCAAGCGACCAGCTTGCTGCCGGTCGGGTCGACGGAGAGCTGGGCCTCGGGCACCATCGGCTGCAAGGTCGCAACCAGTCCCGCCGCGTCGGACACGCCGACCGGATAGACCTCCAGCCGCGGGCGATTCTCCGGCGAACTCTTCACCTGCAACTGCTCGATGACCTGTTGGATCCGCTGATGGTCTTCCTCCCCGGCGGTGGCGATGATGGTGCCCGCGGTGGTATCGCTCTGGAATTTCGCCTCCGGCAACAGCTCCTGCAAGATGCCGATGGCCACCTCGGGATCGGATTCGCGAAGGGGATACACCGCCACTTCTTCTTTCCCGCCGCCGGATCCGCGGGAGTCCAATTGCTCGATGGCAGCGCGGATCGCCAGGTGTTGCTTCGGCCCGGTCCAGACGGCCAGGCGGCCGGTCTTCTCATCCAGTACGGTTCTGGCGTCGGGGAAAAGGCTCTCCAACAGCTTCAGCACGCTGGCCGGATCGGCCGATTTGACCGAATAGACCACCAACTGCTCGCCCTCTTCGAAGGTCATGCTCTGGGCAACCTGGTCCAGGGCGGCCTTAATCACCTGGTGGTCCTCCGGCGTGGCCACCACCAACAGCCGCTTGCCCTTGGTGTCCAGCGTGAACTGGGCGTCGGGTGCCAACTGCTGCAGGGCGCTGATCAAGCTGGACGGTTCGGGCAGCTTTACGCCGGCCGTGACCGGGCTCTTCAGGCTCGGTGGCGAGGTCTGCTGGGCCGGATAGGGATATGGATAGACCTCCAGCCGGGGCCGGTTCTCCGGCGAGTTGCCCACCTGCAATTGCTCGAGGAGCTGCTTGACGCGCTGTTGGTCCCTCTCCCGCCCGGTGGCGATGATCGTGCCGGCGGTGGTGTCGCTCTGGAACGTTACGTCCGGCAACATCTCCTGCAAGATACTGATGGCCACCGTCGGGTCGGCGTCGCGGATCGGATAGACCATCACTTTGTCTTGCGTTGCCGGCAATTCGTCCGAGTCCAACTGCTCGATGGCCGCACGGATCGCCTGATGCTGCTCGGGCCGGGTCCAAATGGCCAGCCGCCGGGCTTTCGCGTCGAGCACGATCTGCGTATCGGGGAAGAGATTCTGAAGCACATTCAACACGCTGGCCGGATCGGCCGAACGGATCTGATAGGCGACCAGTTGGTATTTCTCCTCGGCGGGCACGTCGCGCTTGAGTTGGTCGATCAGTTGGCCAACCGTGATCTGTTGGCTGGGCCTGGCCCAAATGGCCAGTTCGCCCGGCTCGGCGTCGGCGATTACCTTCAGACCCGGCAGCTCGTCGGTCATGCTTTCCATCACCGCCTCGAACCGTTTTCGTTGGGCGGGCGTGACCTGGTAGACCATCAATTGGTATTCTTCGCCGGCGGCCGCGTCGCTCTGGAGTCCCTCCATGATCTGAGCGATTGCCAGGTGCTGCGTCGGTTTGCCCCAAATCGCCAGTTCGCCCGGCTCGGCGTCGGCGATTACCTTCAGACCCGGCAACTCTTCGGCCATGCTTTCCATCACCACTTCAAACCGCTTCCGCTGGGTCGGCGTGACCGGGTAGACGACCAACTGGTATTTCTCGTCGTCGGCCGCGCCGCCCTCGAGTTCTTCCATGATCTGGGCGATCACCGCGTGCTGGGTCGGCTTGGCCCAAATCGCCAGTTCGCCTCGCTCGTCCTCGGCCACCACCTTGATGCCCGGCAGCTCGGCCGTCAGCTCGCTGCGGACCGCCTCGAACCGCTTCCGCTGGGTCGGCGTGACCGGGTAGATCACCAGCTTGTTCTTCTCTTCCAGCGGGGCGGTTTCCTCGATCCGCTCGACGATCTTCTTGATGATCTGGTGGTCCGACGGCGAGGCCAACACGGTCAGATGCTTCCCGCCCGGCTCCAAGGTGACCTGGGCCTGGGGGGCCGCGTTCTGAAGCACCGTAAGCAGGCTCTGAGGCGGGGGCCGCGAAAGCGGGTAGAATTGCAGCTCGGGCGCATTCGGGTCGGGCGGCTGCGATTGCAGTTGATCCAGCATCGCCCGAATCGCCCGCTGCTCCTGCGGAATCGCCAAGGCGATCAGGCTGTTGGTCTGCGCGTCGACCGACAGCTTGGCGTCCGGCAACAGCTCCTGAAGCAGCGAAAGCGTGGTGCTGGGATCGGCCTTGGTCAGCCGATAGACTTCCAACTGGGGGGTCTCTTCCAGCGCCGAGCCGGCACCGCCCCGCTGTAGCGTGCCCAACGCCGTCTTGACCTGCTGTTGCTCTTCGGGCGTGGCCCAGACGATCAGGTTCCCGGTCTTCGGATCCGCCGTCAACCGCGCCTCGGGGACCAACGTCGCCAAGGTGGTCAGCAACTCGTCGGCATTGCCGCCGCGGACCCGGTAGACCTCAAACCGCGGCTGCTTTTCCGCTGGTAGTCCGACGTCGATCTCATCCAGCGTCTTCTTGACGATCGCCTGGTCGGCCGGCGAGGCCACCACGATGAGCTGCTGGTTTACGGTGTCTACGGTGAATTGGGCCTTGGGCACCAATTGCTGCAACGCGGCATCGACGCTCGGCGGGGCGCCCGGCGTGGCCGGGTACGGATAAGGATACACCCGCAACACGGGCGCGTCTTCGGCGTCCGGCTGCGGCTGCAACTGTTCGATCGCCTTCTTGATCAAATCGTGTTCGTCCGACCGGGTCCAGGCCAACAGGCGCTCGGACGGTTCGTCGAGCACGAGCTTGGTGTCGGGAAACATCTCCGTAAGCACGCTAAGCACGTTGGCCCCCTCGGCGGTGGTGATCGGGTAGGCGACCAGATCGTACTTCTCCGGGCTGGGTACGTCGCGCCTCAACTCCACGAGGATCTCGGCCAACACTTCGTGCTGCGGCGGCTTGGCCCAGACCGACAGCTCGCCCGGCTCCGCGTCCTCGATCACCCGCATACCCGGCAGCCGATTCTGCAAGTTGGAGAGCACGGCCATGAACCGCTTCCGTTGGGCCAGCGTCACCGGATAGATGACCAGCTTGCTTCGCAGCTTGGCAAACGCCGCGCCTTCGATCTGGCCGATAGTCGCCTTGACCTGCTCGTGTTCCTCGGACGTGGCCACCACCATCAGCCGGTCGCCGTTGGCCTCCAGCACGATGGTGGCACGCGGCACCGTCTTCTTCAGCGCCGTGATCGAGTCGGGGGTCAAGTTCAGCGCCAACGGATAGTACCGCAACTCGGGGATGTTCGGCGACGGCGTCTCGGGCTGCAACTGCGCCAGCGTGCGGCGGATCACGTCCTGGTCGGCCGGCACGGCCACGGCGATCAGCATCCGGCTTTGTGCGTCGACCGCCAACTTGGCCTCCGGCAGGATGTTTTGCAGCAGGTTCAGCGCCATGTCCGGATCCGCCTTGGTCAGCCGATAGACCTCGAACTGCGGGATCCTCGCCGGCGATTGCTCGCCCGAGAGTTTCTCGATCGTCTCCTTGATCGTTTCCTGATCGTCCGAAGCGGCCCAGGCCACCAGCTTGCCGGTGTTCTGATCCAAGGTCAGCCGGGCGTCGGGTACGATCGTTTCTAGTGTCTGAAGCAGGCCCTCGGCCCCGGCCTCAGCGACCGGGTAGGTCTCCAAACGCGGCCGTTTCTCCGGGGCGTGGCCGGCCTGCATCTGCTGGAGAATCTCCTTGACCAGCGATTGCTGCGAGGGCGTGGCGTAGACGTGGATCTGTCCGGCCTCTTCATCCAGCACGATCTTGGCGCTGGAGACCATCGCGCCGAGCACTTCCACGACCGCCTTCGGGTCGGCCGGCTTGACCGGATAGACGGCCGTCACCAGTGATTCGGGCTCCGGCGGCGTCGGCACCACCGGCTCCTCGGCAATCGACTCGATCACCGCCCCGATCGCCCGCATGATCCCCGCCGTGTCGGTCACCAGGATCTGCGCGGTGGCCGGCATCGGCACCGCCTTGCCGTTGGGGCTCAGCAGCGGCGCGATCTCGCTGCTGACCGTCGCCGCCGGCCGTCGGCCCAGCGGAAACGCCACGGTGACCAACTCGAACTTGCCGCGCTTTTCCAACTCTTCCAGGGTGACCTTCGGCACGACGCCTTCGGGGATGCCGTCCTTGAGGTTGACCACCACCAGCATCCGGCCGCGGCGGACCAAGGTATAACCCTTGGTCAGCAGCACGCCGTTGAGCAGGTCGATCGCCTCGGTCGGCGTATACTCCTTGGTGTCGCTGTAGTTGAACGTTCCCGGCGGCGGGGCGTCCAGCACCAGCGACAGGTCGGCCTGCTGGGCGAACCAATTCAAGACGTCCTCCCAACGCTCGAAACGAAATTGGAACCGCAGCCGCGGCTCGGGCTTCTTGAAATCGGCAAGCTGCTGCTCGTTCAAAACGCCGGCCAGCTTCTGGTCGCTCTCTTCAAGAACCTTGGCCTTCTCGGCCTGCTTGGCCGCGTCCGCCGCGGTGGTTCGCTCGGTCAACAGCGCAGCCACCCGGGCCCGTTGCTCGTCGCTTAGCTGCAACCGCTCGGCGATGGCCGGCTCGGCCAGTTTGGAAAAGTCCAGCGGCGGGCCGTTGTCCGCCGGCGGTGCGCTGCCGACCGCCGGGGCGTCCTCAGGCGCCGGGGCGTCGTCGGGCGCCGGCTCCTTGACCTCCGATTCGGCCGCCGCCGGTTTCTCTTCCGCCGGCTCGGTCTCGGCAGCGGGGTTTTCGGCCGGTTCGGTCGGCGGCGGTTCTGCCGTCTTGCTGGCCACCGGCGTCGCGTCGGCGGCTTCCTGGCCCACGGCCACTGTCGCACAGAGCAAAGCGACGATCGAGAGGGGAAACAGGAGCCAAACATACGAATTGGATCGAGTACGGCTGAGAGCCATGGTATCTGCTCAACGAGGGGGGGAGGGTGGTTAGGAGGGATACCCAATAGATTACCGCAGCGCAAGGGGCGCGTAAAGCTTCTTCGCCATATCCCTCACATTGCCTGCTTTTTGCGGCACGATGGATCGGTGGCGGTCGACTCACTGCCCACGACGAGGTAGGGGCGGACGGGATGCTGCCTGCCTTTGAGCCGAACCTCGGGCAAAGGCCGGCAGTCGAAGTCGTCCTTGAGAAGTTCATAGGTCGCCGGCCCGATCACGACTTGTCCCGGACAGGCCACCGAGGCCTCCAGCCGGGCGGCCACGTTGACCGCGTCGCCGATCACCGTGTAATCCTTGCGGATCGGCGAGCCGACGTCGCCCACCACGGCGGCGCCGGAATTGATGCCGATCCGCATCTGCAAGGTTTCGCCTTTTGGCCGGGCCTGTTTATGGCCTTCATTACCAAAAAACACGTTGCCCTCTTCCAGCATCCGCTGCATCAGCAGGGCCGCGCGAACGGCCCTCTCGGCGTGGTCCGCCTGCGGCAGGGGGGCCCCGAAGATGGCCATCAACGCGTCGCCCATGTACTTGTCCAGCGTGCCGTCGTATTGGAACACGGCCCGGGTCAGTTGCTCGAAGACCCGGTTGAGCACCCGGATCACGTCGGCCGGCTGCATCGATTCGGCCATGGGGGTAAAGCCACTAAGGTCGGCGAACAGCACGCTCACCTCGCGCTGCTCGGCCAGCATGCCGCCTTCGAAGCCGCCGGCCGCCGCAGCCACGATCCGGTCGACCACCCGGGGCGAACTGTAGCGTGCCAGCCGGGCGCGGATCGCCCGTTCCCGGCCGACGTCGCGGCGCAATCGCATCTGCTCGATGCCCACGGCGGTCAGCAGGCCCAGGGCGGTGAGTAGTTCGAGATCGTGGGCGTCGAAGCGGTCGCCGGGTCGATGGGTGTCGACGTAGATCAGCCCCTCGACCTGGCCGTCGTGATACAACGGCGCGCACATCGCGGCCCAAATGCCCATCTCCTGAACGCTGGCCGCCTCGGTGAATCGGGGATCGGCCGGGGCCTCGGTGACCAGCAGCGCCTGGCGGACGCGGACGGCCTCCCGGGCGATGCTGCGGCTGACGGTGATCGGCCCGCCGCCGCTTTTGGAAAACCCCTTGACCCGCACCGCCTTCGGCGTGATCGTCTCGGCCGCCGGATCGCAAAGGCAGATGAAGCCCCGCTGGGCGGGAAGGCTTTCCATGGCCAGGTCGACCACCTTGCCCAACATCTCGTCGAGGTCCTTGCTGGTCAGCAGCACCTCGCCGACTTGCTTGAACAGGCCGATGATGGAGCCGGCAAATTCGCTCACGTCGATGCTCATACTGACGTTGCCCTCGTCCGCCCGGTCGTCGAAGACGATGCGGTCCGCCCCGACAGTCGACGCGGGGGCAAGGTGAAACGTGATCGTCACCGGGACCAGGGCCGTGGGGCCCAGGTTGATTCGATCGCCGTCGGCCAGCCGCCGGCTGTCCACGCGCTGCTGGTTGACGAACGTGCCGTTGCGGCTGTCCAGGTCCCGGATCGTCCAGCCGTCGGCGTCGCGCTCGATCGCCGAGTGCCGGCGCGAAGCCCCCGAGAGGGCCAGCACCAGGTCGCAATCCGTGTTGCGTCCGATCACGACCGGCGTCCGATCGAATTCGACGGTCACCGATTCTTCGTCGAGTTCGTAAGTCAGCCGGAAACTTTGCGGCGCGGATGCGTTCAAGGGCGAGGTCCCTTAGCCGCCGCGGCCACGCGGCGTGATTTCCCGGCGTAGCCGCCGGGGCTAAACAAGCGTGATACCTCTGGTCGATTCGACCCTCCCCCCTTACTATATCTGCATGAGTCGCATTACGTTAGCCCCGACCCGCGAGCTTCACGAGCAACTGATTGCCTGCTGGAAGACCGATCCGGCGGCGTTCGCCGTGGGTTGTGTGGAAGCGAATCGGGCCCTGGACCGTCGGGGGATCGCGTTCGAGCAGACACACAGCATGTCGATGGCGATTTCGGCGCTGGTGCTGGACCCTGCCGCAGTAGCCAGTCTTACGAGTGCCACGGAGACGTTGCACGGACTGGTCGAGAGGGCACTGGATTGGGTGCTCGGCTCACCCGATCGGTTGCAGAGATACTTCGGCGACCACCGGAGGATCTTCCCGTATCTGGCCAAGACCCGCGGCCTGCACACCTGGCAAGGCTATTCGCGTTACGATGCCGCGATCACCCCCGACGGGCAAATCAAGATCATCGAGTTGAACACGGGCTGTCCGGCCGGATTCCTTCACGCGGAGAATTTCTCCTGCCTCACCCGCGAGGCGATCGATTCGCTGGCGTTGGATTTGAGTTTTCGTCTGAACGGTTTTGGGACCATCCCCCCGGGTGTGCTGATCGACGAGTTGCTGGCGATCGAAGAAGAGGCGGGTGTCCCGAAGGCCATGGTCGCCCTGGTCAACGACGAGAACGAACTGCTCAACGAACTCAGCCTGCTGGCCGACGCCTTCCGACAGCGGCAGCGCGATGCCCGGATCGTCGCCGCCGGAGAACTCGAATTCTGCGACGGCCAACTGGTTTGCAGCGACGTGCCCGTCTCGCTGACCTTCAACAAGGTCCGCGTCAGCACGGAGAACAGCCCCGGCTGGAACTGGAAGGCCGGATTCGAGCATCGTTACGCGGGTTTCCTAGCAGGGATAACCGGGGGTGCGACGGCGTCGGTCAACAACCTGGCCGCCATGACGATCGGCGAGGACAAGGCCCTGTTAGGGGTGCTGCTGTCGCCGGACTTTCAGGCCCAACTCGACCCCAGCCAGCGCGAGTTCCTCGCCGAGCACGTACTCTTCACGGCCCGGCTGCAAGACGGCCCGGTGAACTGGCAGGGCGAGACGATCGACCTGTTGCCCTACGTGCGGCAGCATCGCGAGCAGTTCGTGATCAAGCCGGCCAACGAAGGCCGCGGCTTCCGCGTGGTGGTGGGCAAGCATTGCACCGACGGGCAGTGGCAAGCGGCCTGCCAGCTGGACGAGAATCTCCCCGGCGTGGTGCAAGAGTATGCGGAGTTGGCCACGCTGCCGGTGATCGATCCCCGCGGCGAGACGGCTCAGATCGTCGAGATGTACCTCACCGTCGGTCTGGCGGTGATCCGCGGCCGATATCGCGGGTTGCTTTCGCGGGTCTCGGCCAATCCGGTCAACAACGTCGGGCTGAAGGGGATTGTCCAGGCGGTTTTGCTGGGTGAAAAGTAGGGTGGGCACTGCCCACCAATTGTCGTATCTCGAATGTAGCCCAACTTCCACACTTGTCGCCACAGAAGCCTTGTTTTCAGGGCTCGATGTTCAAAAGTGGTTTTTGGTGGGCGGTGCCCACCCTACTCTTGCTGTGGGAGGCGACTCCGTCGGCGATTGGGGGGCTGCCGGTCATTCTGTCGCCGTCGGAGACGCCTCCCACAGACTCACCGCAGCCACTCTTCGATCAACTCGCGTTCCCTGGCGAGATCGACGCCGGCGGACGTTTCGCCGACGCGCTGGAGTTCTTCCCGCACGGCTTCGAGGTAACGTCGCAGAAACCTCTTCACGCCGGGGTCCTTGCCCAGCGAAGTGACCCGGGCGATCTCGACGAGTTGCCGTGCGACCACCTTTAGTTCAGCCGGCTCCAACATCTGTGAATCGCACACCTGTTCGATGGCCAGCACCAGCAGCCCGAGTTTGTTTCGTGCGAGTTGCGTGTCCGGCTTGGCCTTGGCGATCTTCTCGAAGAGCGGCTTGACGCCGGTCCGATCGCCTTGCCCGAGGGCCTGTTTCAGACGGATGACCGCGTGGGCAACCTCCTGTGCCTCGGCGAAGATTTCGCGATCTTTGTCGTCGTTGCCGCTCGGCGCCGCGGCGGCCGGGCTGGCCTCCGCTTTCGGCTCGTCCTCGGACAACTGCGAGGCCAGCGCCCGGGCCAGCATCAGCTTGTAGCGCAAACGCAGAACGTAGGGGGCCCGATAGTCGTCTTCGAAATGCAGGTATTCCGTCTGCTGAATCCCTTCGTGCAGCAGGGCGGCGGCCCGGGGCCAGTCGGGTTCGGTGCCGAAGAGGAACCAATCGGCGTAGCATTCGCGGACGTTCGGACCGCGTTGGGATTTGCGGCGTTGTGCGTAATTGGCCGTGGTGGCCGCGTCCGGAACGTCGGCGATCAAACGGTCGTACTCGTCGATCACCGACTGCTTTTCGCCGCGGAAGTGCAGGGCCATGGCCACGCCTTGACGACTCCAGAGGGCATCGCGAGTGGTTTGTGCGGTGGCCGGTTCCTCGTGGGCTGCGCGAATCTTCAGGCTCTGGCGGAACGACTCGATCGCCCGGCTGAACTGCCACGAATCCATCTGTACCCAGGCCCGACGTTCCAACGTGTGCGCCCGCAACGGATGATCCTCAGGCAAGTCGCGGTTGTCCCGGGCCTCGTCCAGACAGTGGACGGCGTGGGTCATGTTGGGGATCGGCTGGAGTTTTCGCGAGGCGTCGGCTTCTCGGCAGAGCGTGGCGACCACCAGGGCCGGGGCGTCGCAGTCGCGGCGGGCGTCCTGGAAATACGACGCGCTGTCTTTGTACTGCCGGCTGTCGAATAACATCTGGCTGTAATCCGCCAGGCACAAGGCGTGCAGGATCTTCGCCGAGTCCTCTTCCGACTCCTTGTATTTCGCCAAGGCCGCCTCGTAGCTGGCCTGCGCCGCCGACCACTGGGCCAGTTTGTAACGGGCCAGTTCGTGCTGAACCACCGCCTTGAAGTGCAACGCCGTGGGCCCGTCGCCGTTGCGGATCTGGTCGATGGTCTCCTTGGCCACGTTCAATTGCTCGGTGTAGCTTTGCAGCGACATCTGCTCTCGATCGAAGAGCAAGATCTGAACGTCGGCGACGAACTTCCGTTCCTTGTCGTCCGGAATGCGCTGCTTCAACTGCCGCGAAATCTTGCGTAGTTGCGTGTAGAGTGCGTCCACGTCGGAACCCCGCACCGCCACGGCCAGCGACTCGAGCGAGACGCCGGCGATCTCGCGTTGGCCCGCGTCGATCGCCTCGATTAACCTGGCCCGGATGGCGGGAACGAACCACGGGGTTTCGTCGAACCACCAACCTCCATTGAGCCCCGGCAGCGAACCGACCTCGGCCCGGACTTGCCGCTGCCAGGCCGAGGGGCCGGGCGGCCAGAGCAACAGCCACCAGAGCACTCCGGCGATGATCGCCACGGTCAAGACGGCCGCGGCCATTACGCCGAGGCGACGGTACGAGGGCTTCGGCCTCGGCACTGGGGAAGACGGCCGGCGGCGGCTTTCCCAGGTTTCGACGCCGGAGACCGCCGGCAGTGCTTCGCCGGCCACGTCCGACTGCTCGCCGGACGCCCCGCCGCCGCCGTCGGAAAGTACCTCCCGAAGTGCGTCGAAATCGGCGAATTGGCTGATCGCCTCGGCCGCCTCCGCCGGCGTGTCGAAACGGTCGTCTGCCTCCTTGGCGAGCATGCACTTCAGCAGCCGATCCAACTCCTTGGGGCAATCGTTGCGTTGCTCGAGGATCGAGGGGATCGGTTCGGCGGCGTGGGCTTTGAGCTTCTTGCGGATGGTGTCGTACGACTGCTCGGCGTAGGGCGCCCGCCCGGCCAACAGGCAAAACAGCGTACAGCCCAGGCTGTAGATATCCGCGCGGATGTCCACCGCACTGGAATCCTCCCACTGTTCCGGGGCCATGTAATCGACCGTGCCGATGGCGATGCCCGGTTCGGATTTTTCAAAAACCCCGTGCTCGGACACGCCCGGCTGGTTGAGTTCGAGTGGGGAGGGTCGATCGGCACGCAGTCGGGCCAGCCCCAGATCGAGGATCTTCAACGTGCCGCCGGCGTCGAGCATCAGGTTGGCCGGTTTGACGTCGCGGTGGACCAGCCCGTGCTGATGGGCGTGTTGCAGTCCCAAGGCGGCCTGGCGGATCAACTCGCAGGCGGCCCCCACCGGCAACGGCTCCCGCCGCCGGGAGATCAACTGCTGAAGCGTGATCCCGTCGACGTACTCCATCACCAGGTAGTGGACCCCGCCGTGCTCGCCCGCGTTGTGGGCCCGCACGATGTTCGGATGGTTCAGCCCGCCGATCAACTGCATTTCCCGCCGAAAGCGAGAAACCGCCTGGGGCTCGGCGAGGAGTTTCTCGGGCAGCACCTTCAACGCCACGATCTGGTTCAACAGCACGTGCCTGGCCCTGTAGACGACCCCCATCCCGCCGTGGCCGAGTCGCTGCTGCAGTTCGTAGTCACCCAATCGCCGGCGTGGGGCGGGTGCGGGCCCCGGCGGTTCGCTCACCGCCGACCATGCCGAATCGGTCGGACTCGCGTGCCCGATGGTCTCTCCGGAGGCCAATTCCCAGTCGGTCCGCGAGAGCATTTCGGCCAGTTCCGGCCGCTGTCGGCCGAATCGCTCGAGATACGCGTCGTGTGCCGGTCGGTCGCCCCAGCGATGCCGCACACGGTACTCCTCGACGATCAATTCCAGCGGCAACTCGCCGAGTGGGCCCAAGGTCGGGAATCGGGCGACATAGTCTTCCAGCTTCGCACGCGCCGGCAGCGGCGGCGATGGCTGCGAGGGATCCTTCGCTTCGGCCGCTTCCATGTCGGTGGGGATGGGCGTCTCGCCGGGCTGCTCCGCTGTCGGCCGCCAACGGTATTCCAGATCGATTGCTACCAAGGCGACCAGCAACTCGCCCCCTGTCGACTGCAACTGTGCGGCCGACTGTTGGGAGGGAGAATCTGCCTGAAAGTAGTCTTCGATCCGTGGCCGCTGGCCCTTTTTCCAGGCCGCCTCGAAGCGATCACGCACCGCGTCGAGATGCTCGGCCGCCGAGTTCGGCCGGTAGGCGTTCGGGCTGCCCGGGTCGTCGCTCATCACTGGCGTTTGTCCTGGGGTTTGTAGCCGTCTTGCTGGGGCGAGATGAAGCTTCCAAATAGTAGCCGTCTCGCTCCGCGAGACGAAGCTTCCAAATAGTAGCCGCCTCGCTCCGCGAGACGAAGCTTCATCTCGCGGAGCGAGATGACTACATTCCTTCATGCTACCCGATCACCGCCTCTGCTTTCCAGGGGGGCCTTGTGGGACAGCTTCAGTGGGGGCAAATCCTGTCCCCTCTTTCATGCGCGGGCCTCGATCGTCCGGAAGAAGGGGCTAGCTCTAGTGCTCTTTGGCAACTAGAATGACTTCCCCACGCGTCCCCCCTGCCCCGGGAGAGCCCAAGTGACGCCGCTGCGACCGTGGATGACCTTCGTGCTTCGCTTCGCCGGCATCTTCAACCTGCTGGTCGGGGCGAGCATGATCTGCCTGTACCACGAGGGGTTCAAGCTGCTGGGCGTGCCCAAGCCGGAACTGATCCTGCCGGTTCAACTGATGGGTATTCTGGTGGGGCTGTTCGGCGTGGGCTATCTGCTGGTGGCCGCCAATCCGGTCGAGAACCGCAATATCCTCACCCTGGGGTTTCTCAGCAAGGCGATCAGCTCGGCCGCCGCACTATGCTATCTGGACGTCTTTGGCGGCCCGATGCCGTGGTGGTTCGCGGTGGTGGTGCTTTTCGCCGACGTGATCTATCTCCCTCCGTTTCTCGTGATTATGCAGCACCTCTACCGGACGGCGCGGCAGCCAGCCAACCGATGGTAAACGTGGCGGATGACCCCACGATCGCGTACCAGGGCCAAGCCAAATCGGTAGCGAACCTTAGGGTGGTCAGCACGGTCAGTCCGCCGATCAAACCGATCAGCGCCCCGCGCTGCGAGACGCGTGGCGTCAGCACCCCGAGAAAAAACACGCCCAGGATCGGGCCGGCGGTGAAGCCGGCAATGGCCAGCACGTCCTGGACCACGCTTTCGGAAATGCCTTGGCCGACGATCCCCACGCCGATCTGGATCAGCCCGAACACCACGGTCAGTCCACGACTGACTCGCAAGAGGTGTTTCGCGGACGGCTTTTCCTTCCGCAGCGGCAAGTAAAAGTCGTTTACGGCGGCGGCGGCCGAAGAGTTCAGCGAACTGGAGAGCGTCGACATGGCGGCCGCAAACACGGCCGCCAACAGAACGCCGACGATGCCCACGCCGACCGGCAAGTGGTCGACGATGAATCGGGCGAAGACTTCATCGTTGCTGGCAAACGCCTCCGCCGGAGGGTTCAAATGGTAGAAGCAGGCCAGCCCCACGCCCACGAACAGGAAAAGAGCAAATTGCCCGCAAACGATCAGCCCGCTCAGCGCCAATGCCCGGCCGGCTTCCCTTTGACTTCGGGCCGCCAGATACCGCTGGACGATCAATTGATCGGTGCCGTGCGTTGCCAGGGCAAGGAACAGGCCGCCGAACAGGCCGGCCCAAAAGGTGTAAGGCCGGGTGAGGTCGAAGGAGAAGTCCAGCAGCCGGAATTTGCCCTCGGCGGTGGCGAACTCCGATAGCTGGGTCCATCCGCCGGGCAGCTTGTCGAGGATCACGGCCGCCGCCAAGACGCCGCCGGCCATGTAGACCACGAATTGGACGCAATCGTTCCAAACCACCGACTTCATGCCGCCCAGGAACGTATAAGCGATCGTCGCCAGCCCCATCACGGCGATACACAGCCAGAGGTCGAGCCCCAGGACGTGTTGCAGCACGATGGCGGTCAGATACAGCCGCAGCCCGTCGGCCAGGTTTCGGGCCAACAAGAACAGCGCCGAGGCGGCTTGCCTGGTCGCCCCGCCGAAGCGACGTTGAAGCACTTGATAGGCCGTAAACAGCGTACCGCGAAAGTAATGCGGCAGAAACAGAAAGACAATCACGAACCGGCCGAGGATGTAGCCGAACGTCAACTGCAGAAACACCAGGCTGCCGCCGTCGGGATCGAAGGCAATCCCCGGCACGCTCAGCACCGTCACCGTGCTGGTTTCGGTGGCCACGATCGACAGCAGCAGGGCCCACCAGGGAAGATTTCTGCCGCCGAGCAGGTAGTCGGAAACGTCGCGTTGTCCGCGCCCCAGCCAGAGCCCCAACGTCACCACACCCAACAGGTAGGCCGCCAACACCGCCAGGTCCACTGTGCCGATTGCCAGATTCATTGCTGAGGACCCGTGCCGTTGTTCCATGGGCTGCCAGACCGGCCATCGGAGACTATAATGGCAAAGTGACCTGAAAACCAGCCGAAAGCCACGACTATGCTGCGCGATCTAACCACCGAGGGACGCAATCCGGCCTCCGAGACGATCGACGGCCTCTCGGCGCTTCAGATCGTGCGACTGATCAATGCCGAAGATGGCCGCGTGGCCGAAGCCGTCGGCCGCCAGGCGGGGGCCATCGCCGGGGCGATTGAAGTGATCGCCGGGCGGCTGCGCGACGGCGGACGGCTGATTTATCTCGGTGCGGGCACCTCCGGCCGGCTGGGCGCCATCGATGCGGCCGAGTGTCCGCCCACCTTCAACACGCCGCCGGAGAAGGTCGTGGGCATCATTGCCGGCGGTCCGGGGGCCATGATCCGGGCAGTGGAAGGGGCCGAAGACCACGGCGAATCGGCCGTCGACGACCTGAAAGCCGCGGGCCTCTCTGAAAAGGACGTGCTGGTCGGCATCGCCACCAGCGGCCGCACACCGTACGTGATCGGCGGCCTGCGGTACGCCGCCAAACAAGGGGCGTACACCATCGGGCTCAGTTGCAATCGCGATGCGGCCTTGGCAAGTCATGCCGAGGTGACGATCAACCCGGTCGTCGGGCCCGAGGTGATTAGCGGCTCGACCCGCATGAAGGCCGGCACCGCCACCAAGATGGTGCTGAATATGCTCACCACCGGCGCCATGGTGTTGCTGGGCAAGACGTACGGCAACCTGATGGTCGACTTGCAAGCCACTTGCAGCAAGCTGGTCGAGCGTTCCCGCAACATCCTGATGGCACTGACCGATCTCTCGCCCGCCGAAGCCCAACAGCAGTTGGACCAATGCAACGGCGAGTTGAAGACGGCGATCGTGGTTTCTCTGTGTTCCGTTTCTGCCGACGAGGCCCGCCGGCGACTCGATCGGGCCGGAGGTCATCTCCGCCGGGCGCTGGATATTGACCCGGCAACAGAGTAAACAAAGTAGCCATCTCGCTGGAGCGAGATGAGGCTTCATCTCGCTCCAGCGAGATGGCTACTATAAGCGTTCTACTTGCCGGGTTGGTGATGATGCAAAGTGACGAGCTGGTTCTTGGAATCGACGGCGGCGGCAGCAAGACGGTTGCGTGGCTGGCGCTGCGCGGTGGGTCGGGCGAACCTTCCATCCTGGGTCGCTCAATAGCCGGCCCCTCGAATCCGCAGACGATGGAACTCGCCAAGGCGCTGGAGCATCTCGATCAGGCCGTTGCCGGGGCGTTCGAGGCGGCGCAGATCGCGTCGGGTCCCGTCGCCGCAGCCGTGCTGGGCCTGGCAGGATCGGACCGTGACGAAAACCGGCGGCTGCTCGATCGTTGGGCCAAGGTCCGCCGCCTCGCCCACTGCTTCGTGGTAGTGCACGACGCCATGCCGGTACTGATCGCCGGATCGCCCGAAGATTGGGGCATCGCCCTGATCTCCGGAACCGGCTCGCTGGCCTTCGGCCGCAGCCCGGACGGACGTTCGGCCCGGGCCGGCGGCTGGGGGTTTCTGTTCGGCGACGAAGGCAGCGGCTACGCGGTCGCGGTGGCCGGATTACGGGCCGCCGCCCAATCGGCCGACGGCCGCGCACCGGCCACCGGCTTGCTCGACGCCATGCTGAAGCACTTCAACCTCCCGCGGCCCGAGGCGTTGATCCCGACGGTCTATCGGCTGGCCGCCGATCGGGCCGCGATGGCCTCGCTAGCCGAAGTGGTGCTTCAAACGGCCGCCGATCGCGACGCCACGGCGCAAGCAATCGTCCGGCAGGCCGCCGGCGATTTGGCCGCCATGGTGGCCGCGGTGGCCGCTAAGTTGGATCTGGCCGACGGTGCCTTTCCGCTGGCGTTGTCCGGCGGCCTGTTGTTGCAGAGCCCGCTTCTGGAGGAGGCGCTCAGCGCCCAGTTGACCTCGCACGGGCTGCGCGCAGACCCGATTGCCAGGGTCACGGACCCGGTGCTCGGCGCCGTCAAGCTGGCCCAATCGGCGGCCGACGGGTCAACGGGTGGTTGACCCGCCACGGGTGCGATTTGTCTTGCGCGTCCGATTCTTCGCCGCGTAATCGATCACCAGGACCTTGTCCAAATGGGGCTTCATCACGTCGATGAACGCCTTGTGTGCCGGATGGGGTAAATACACCTCGCGGCCTTTCGCATTCTGGAACGTCACCAGGAAACAGTGCGTGAAGCCGTCGGCCAGTCCCTCCGGGCTGTTGTTGGTTCCCCACTCGAAGTCGATCACGGTGGGAATCTTCGACGGCAATTCGCAAAACGCCTCTTCAATCTTTTTGACGTCTTCCGGTGAAGTCTCGTCGGTGAACTTAAACAGCACGACGTGCCGCAGCCTCCCCCGACGGCCCTTCTTCGACGGCGGATCAGCGGCCAGGCTCGATGGCGTCAGAATCAAACCGGCCAGGACAACCAACACTCCGCAAGCAATCGTTCGTTTCATGCGATACTCCTCGAATCGGGTGGGGTAAACTGTAGTCCGCCGGTTGTGCAGTGACCGATGGAAGCCGACGTGGCCCGCTTACCGGCGGCCAGCGATCATGGTATACTCCACGGTCGGTCATGTAAAGCCCCTGCCGGAGTCGCCTCCCACAGTTTTGAATTTCCGGACACACTCAATTAACTGAGCGTGTCCGGGAATTCGAAACGCCGGAGATCTCTGTAGGGAACGGCCTCCGTGCCGTTCCGCCGGGATCGGCGGTTCCACGGAACGGCACGGAGGCCGTTCCCTACAGCCTCGAATTCCCTGACACACTGAATCGACTCGAGGAGCTAATGATGAGAGTACTGGGCATCTCCGGCAGCCCCCGCCGGGATGGCAATACGGACATCCTTATCCGCACCGCCTTGGACGTGGTGGCGGCGGAGGGGATGGAGACGGATTTCCTTTCCTTGGCCGATCATCCGGTCAAGCCGTGCACGGCCTGCCGCCGATGTGCCGGCGTCGAGGAGATCCGCTGCATGCAGGAGGACCCGGCCTTCGAGGGGATCATCGACCGGTTTATCGCGGCCGACGGGATCCTGGTCGGCTCGCCGGTCTATTTCGGCTCGGCCACGCCGGAGATAATGGCCCTGCTGGCTCGGGTGGGCTACGTCGCCCGAAATCACGACAACCGTTTCCTGCGCCGCAAGGCGGGGGCGGCGATCGTGGTTGCCCGGCGGGCGGGGCAGAATTTCACCTTCGCGCAACTGAACTATTTTTTCCTCATCAGCGAGATGATCGTGCCCGGCTCGACCTATTGGAACATCGCCTTCGGCCGCGAGAAGGGCGAAGTGGCCGACGACGCCGAAGGCCTGCAAACGGTCAAGAATCTGGCCGCCAACATGGCCTGGCTGATGAAGAAGCTGGCGGCGTGAGTCGTCCGGGATTCCGGCGAGTCGGACGCCGCCCCGAAGGGGCGACAGTTAATAGCCAGGCGGCGTAAGCCCCTGGAAACCGGACAGAACGATGCCGGGAGCCCCGAAGGGGCGGCAGAAGAGCCGGGCACACCGTTTCTGCCGCCCCTTCGGGGCTCCTGATGCGTCGCGGATTTCCGATCCCAGGGCTGACGCCCTGGGCTATTGACTGCCGCCCCTTCGGGGCTGCTGGTCGATGCGTCAGCGAGTTCGAGACCCCCTGGGCGTGTCGCGCGTGGGTGCGAGCACCCACCCTACGGTTGACTGACGCGAGATGGAGCTGCGTCTCGCGGAGAGGTTGTGAATCTTTGGAGTGCGGTGACTTGTCACCGCTTTCTTTCTCCCGACGATTCGCAGTAGCGAGGGCCACTGATCGGGAAAAGCGGTTGGAAAAGGAAAGCGGTGACAAGTCACCG
>SDBV01001847.1_pt1 | contig 31740 bp, 42 predicted proteins | sample 2277081 | NCBI WGS metagenome assembly SDBV01 (sample SAMN10402039, study PRJNA504765) | marine sediment metagenome | isolation source: marine sediment core GS10_PC15, 223 cmbsf | place: Arctic Ocean: Southern Knipovich Ridge | collected 2010 | reverse complement strand
GTATAAATTGCGGCCTGTACATGGTACATTTGGGAATTGAGCGTCCGCCTGAATTCATTCGGCGAGGCGTTGAAAGTCGTTTTCAAATCAATGATCCGATCTTTTTGGAGAATATCGATCCGGGCCTTGCATAGAATCCCGGTTTCCTCATCTTTCCAGACAATCGCGACCTGTTTCATTCCACCAAAAATCCATGATTTTGCGGTTTCGTGTTCTCTACAATTTTCTTCCATTCGTCTGGCTTTCGCGTAATCAACTTGTGTATAAGGCGTTACATCTCTGACTTTTTGTTCTTCGACCCATTCTTTGCATGAATTTGATTTGAGAGTCCAAGGCATTTCTTTGCCTTTTGTATTTATATAGGTTTCCGGTGTCTCGATAAAATCACTGGAGAAAATATCCGGTTCTAGAATCAGACAATCCACAAGCGATCCAAAGTCCATGATCTTCGACGACTTTTTTTCTGATTCAATGTGGTGTTGTAAATGTGCGGTCGATCTCAGTGTCGGCGCAACCATTGATTTATGAAAGCACGGCCAGGATATATATTCCGCGAACGTGGCATCTGGATAAATGCCGGGTAGTATTTCAGTTATTTTCGGCTCCTTTAAGGTTATTTTTGAGAATTTCATGTGCCAGCACTCGGGCTAAATGATGCGCGTGCCACCCTTCAAATACTAGAATGGGGTCATCTGGTTCGCCACTGGTTTTGGTTTTCGGATTGGCCAGTATGCCTTTGAACAGTTCAATTTTGGCATACTCAAGTTTGGTGAGGCCCGAAGCCGCCCCGGATGGATTTATGTCTGATGGTACTGGAAATGCTGGTTCACTCATTTGGTTAGCCCTCATCTTGAAAATTGTTTTCGATTTTTGATAAAATCCGAAGTGATTCTTTTGTTCCGAATTCCTGCTCATATTTTTTGCAAATCATTTGAAGCGATTCAATCTTGAGTTTCAGATTCCTGATTTCCTGTGCAAACTGAGTGGCTTTGCTATTGTCCATCAATTTGAAGGCTATAATCGTCAAAAAGATTGTTAGAAGCGTTAAGAGCATGATTTTTCCTCTATTGGCTAACTGTTGTTAGCAATTGAACTAATTTGTCAAGTTGATTTCTCATGTCTTTTTGTATTTCTTCCATTTTTTTAAAAATTATAGCTCTCTTCTCTTCTGCGGTGGTTTCGTCCCAGCCTGCAAAGGCATCAGATCCTTTTAAGGGAAAGCCTAGAGAATTAATAGTTTTATCATTTTGCTCTTCTACAGTGTCGTACGCTTTTTTCATTATTGCCTCTTGTTAAGTATTATTATCTTAATATAACTTAAATATAGATAATGTCAAGGAAATGACAGAAAAAAATAGTGCGAAATTAGGCGGTATTAATGGTTTTTGGAAATATTTTCAGATTTATTTTCTCGAAGTTCGATCACTTCTTCTGATAAATACTTCACACGCTCGGCCAATTGGCTGATAATTCCCATCGCTGCAATGGCTTCGGCATCCATGTTCGGCTTGAACTCGAATAAACCGGCTGGTATTTCATTCTCAGGCGATTTGACGGGCCCACGGCTCACAACCCGGGAAATGTGTCGGAGTGACAGCCTGGAGTCAAGAACGGGGTCAATGCCAGCCTCAACCATCTTCAAACAGAAGCCAATATCATCGAAAACATTCTCGGCGCCCCGGGGATATTTATCGGGCACCTCAATTACTCTCGGCTGAACCCACGGGTATTTGATACGCTTCAGTACCTCTTTTCGAATCAGACAGAACCCGAAACCGCCCCAATAATCAGGGCCCTCAAACACCGCTTTTTCACCTGGTTTGATTCTGAGCTCACCTTCTACACAGCCCGGGAATCCTTCAGGATATTTGCCGCCCACCATATCAGTAGATTTGCTTTCATCTGCAAATGGATAAAGCCCAAATACAACGGGCTTATGCAGATAATACATTAATTCAAAGTCCTGGATAGTTCCAGCCACATCCGAATCCCAGAACAGGTAATAATCATATTGATCATCAAATGGGCCCAGATCCGAATTACCCCATAACAAATCATTCCGGGCCTTTATCAGATTGGAGTTGAGCAGGCTTTCACCAATAAATTGAATCCCGTTCCATTCAGCCGGAAAATTTTTAAGTGCCTCAATTGTTTCCGGGGTGACATCATTTCGATGTGGCATACAGATTTTACATTTTTCCATTATGCAACTTCCCGATCACCGAGTTGGGTTCCATGCCCGATTATTTGAGAGGTCCAGAGAATAGTATCACCGGCCGAACCAGTGACATTAACAACTAATTGATTTGATCCATTTATGGAAAAGGTTATAACCGTATCTGTGAATTCATCGAGCTTCGCCAATTCAACCGCTGTTCCGAGTTGGGTCACGGTTAAACTGACAGTACGTATTGCAACCATGTAAACGGCACCGACCCCGAGACTTTCATCATTTTTAATGCCATTAACAAAAACCAATAGAGTCGCCATACCATCATTACTAGTTCTCAAATCCCACAACATTGTGCCTGAGCCCGCATCAGTTGTACTAGTTGATTGAACTTCCATCATTGAAAGCCGATTTTGCCCTTTCCAACCCTCAGCCATTAAACCGGCTGCATCGTTATTGCCAGAGCCAACATCGAGGCGTTCAGTGAAACGCGCATCATTATTTGAATCAAATTGTAAACCCTGCTTTGTTGATATGGCAGTCGGTCCACCGATATACCCCGATTTATTCGCTGATCCTGAACCCGTGGAGGCGATATCTCCTGATTGAGATAATTCAAGGTTGCCAATACTGGTTATATTTTCGGTATCACCTGGCACTAGCGCGAGTATTAAATTATCAATGGAAAAGGAATCTCCAGCGATTGAACCGGTTACATCGATTTTAAATTCTGATGCGCTGCCGAGCGTCTTAAAATAAAGAACCTTCAGAGTTGCAACAGTTAAATCGATGGCAACATCGGGGAGCCCTTTCACAACAACGGTAGGCGTTCCATTCGAGGCGGTTATATCATAAGTCAATTTATACCACTGATTCCCGTGGAGTACGCTTTGAAATTGGCTGCTTGACTGTTTGAGATCATCTGTTCCATCACTGTGGGCAAAATTCGCCACACCGGATCCGATTGTGAATCCAGCGGTCTTTGTCCATGAACTATCAGTCGAGAAATCGTTGAATTTTAAAATTGGTGTACTTGGAGTAACAACATTATTTCTATTCTGGATATCAAGTTTACCGCCAAAAATTGAAAGAAGTTCGTTGACCGAGTAACCAGAATCATTATCAGATAAAACATATTTATCACTTGCGGCCATTCGAAGCCCGCCTATCTGGTCCAGGGTCAGAAGCTTTGAAGCGGTCATTATAATATTCTGAGTGAAAGTCTTCAGCCCGGTAATTGTTTGGGTGCCAGCAAGTAATACCTGGAGGGTATCATTCGAAACAAATCGCATCACACTACCGGAATCTTTAAAAGCAAAACGCCCGCCCCCGCCGCCGGTCGGATCATAAGCCATCATTTGATCCTTTAGATTCAAAGCCAAATTGGCCGGGGTATCTTCTACCCTGATAACATCTTTATTTTCGACAGTCATAATTCACCTCAATATAAATATTTAGCAAAGCCCTGTTTCAACAATTGTATCGGCTTCCGTTCCTGATTCGACAATTGTATCCGCATTAATGCCGGATTCAACAATCAGACAATCAGTAATTGATTCAATATTACTCGGGATTAGGCTCAATTCAAAAATAATTCTATCGCTGGCCGGACTTGGTTTAATCTTTGTGATATATCCCTCTCTGAGTTCGCCGGCCGTATATTTCTGATCGCTGAATTTGACAAAATCAAGCAATTCCCGTTGCACGTTTTCCGTGGTGATGGGGGCCCCAAACTCCACTATTTCCTTTTGTAATGTTGCCCATTCAACGAGCAATTCAAGATATTTGAACGGCGTTGCGCCCTGGCCGACAGTACCGCCATTGAAAGCATCTTCGTCAACATACCATTTACAATCTGAATAGACAGCGGGAAGCTCCCGCACGACCATCGTTTCCAGAAAGGAATTTCGGCAGACAGTCCAAAGGGTTGAGCCACGATTATAATTTACGAATCCGCCGGCGAATGTGGTCCATTCAGGAATAGAAGACCCTTGAATCGTGATGGTGCCGGTTGCTGTGCTTTGCCCGAGAATGAATCCGGCGGTATTTTTGAAATTTACTGTGACCGTGGTGCCATTGAATGAAACTAATTCACCAAACTCAAATATTCCGATGCCTGCAGAATCATCAAACGATATGGTCTGTCCGAGAGCATACGATCCCGGGGTTGCACCAAAAGTAAAAACACCTGTTGCATTATCATCCACGATATTTGTAATTGTGAAATCAGTTAGAGTCCCGCCGTCAATATCATTTGCTGAATCAGTGGAAACAAATCGCCCGGGAAAAGCGGATTCAACCACGCGCTTTATAAATACTGATTTATCGAATCTTCGGCCGGCTTCTATAAATTCATACTTAATATCAAATTCATTGAAGACTTCATTTATTGGTGAGAGTTCAAATCGAGTTATGGAATCAGCTATTATATTCCCATTCTCATTTGAAAATGTAACGCTCGAGGTTGCAAATTCCCGAAATGCTTTGAAGGTTCGAAGCCCGGTTCTGGATGGAAATATCCCGACAAAGCTTTGCATTGCGAGTTCCTTCATATATGTAAAGGACGATTTTCTCTCTGTCAGTTGTCGCCCTGCAATCCAATTGAGCCGCGATGAAATCCCGGTTAAATCGAATTCTGTTGTTATGGTTAATTCGTCATAATCTTCCAATATTTTTTGAAATATAGTGAATACATTATCAGTATTTTCACCGCCTGAGATTACTTTTTCGCCGTTTACTTTCACGAAAATATTGTCTTCAGTGATTTGAATTGATTTCAGACCAGCAAAGACAACTTCAAATATATCCAGTGTGAGATCGTCTGGTACTGATGGCGAAAATGATGATCCTGTGATAAAAAATTCAACCGATGGAAAAGCCTTGAATGCACCCGCATCAGTATAAAAAGACACCAGATTTAAATCACCTCTTAATGTATCGAATAATATTTCGCCTTCACCAGTTTCATTGAAATATTCTGGATTAATTAATCTTACCAATAACGGGACTCCTGCAGTGAATTTACCACTAAGAAAACCGACGGGAAAACGTTCTATTTGTGCTCGTCCGAATAAATCTCTTGGCCTAATTTGTAGATTCGCTTTTGATGTTGAAGTCGAATCCGAAGTTTTTTCCGCTGTGATATTGTAATCGACGATTATATATAATTCCTGAAAATTAGCATCTTTTAATGAGTCCGGAAAAGTTGCCTCCAATTTTACACCATAACCTTCACCAACATTTATATCAAATCCAACGGGACGTCTAATGACAATTTGGTTTTTAGTTGCCCTTGACTTGTCGGTTAGATTGGGGATCTCTTCGCCAATTCCGGGGAAATCATCTGATTGGAGTATGGCACCATTGCCACCGATTATCTTTTCCAATAATGTTAATTTTTCAGGTTTGAACGTTATAAATTTAAAAAAGTTTCCATCGTTTCCAGTTACATCTGTAAAAGCTATAATACCTGGAAAGCCAGTGTTTTTAACGTCTGTCAAATTGAATACTTCGCCCGCCTCAGATACATCGAGAAACTCTTCCTTATCCTTGTCGTAAAAATCAATCTTTACTGAATAACCTAAATCAGAATCGGGAAAATCTTTTATTCCATCATTGGACACAATATAAACACTTTCAAAATCAAATATTTCAACCCAAGTTCCAATTGTATAAAAGCCAAAGAGTTGCGGTGTGGTATCGTAAAATACTAAATCATCCTCTTCCAAAAATCCATCAATGGCGATTACTACTGTATTTGCATTCAGACGTGTACTGAAGTTTGTTTTACCACTTGATTTTATTCTAAAAAAATTATCGGTTCCACCTTCCAAAATAACCCTCAAAAACTTTCCGACTAATTCATCTTTTGCAAACAAACTAAGACCGACGGAAATCGATAACGAAGATGCGGTTTTATTGCCATCACCATCAACGTCAACTAAATAAGAAAACATAGGCGCGACCGGTCTTTTCGCATCACCCTGATCAAATAGATCAATAGGATCCGAGATTGTCCTTACATTCAAGATCTTAGCATGATTATTAATCCCGAGCGTAACAGGGATCGGCTTGCTAATTGATTTTTTGATAATCTTCGGAAATAGTTTCTCATTTGCAATCTGTTTCGGTAAAGTTTTATGGATATTCTTAAAATCATCTTCACAGATAACTTTGAATTCAGTTTCGGTGTGGCTTACTTTGGCAACGATTCCAGACCACACATTAAAAAACACATCACCCAGAACAATGTAAAACCGGATTTTACGATTGAGCATGAACATCGAGTTATCATCCAAGACATCGAAAAACATCTGGCCGGCAAAATTACCCGTTTCAATTTCCACGTTATCGATTGAAAATGTGAATCCAGAGAGAGATCCATAGTTCCCGGCAATGTTGATGTTTATCAGGCGATTCGGCGCCCCGAGTTTGTCACTTCTTTTGAGCATGCCCTCGCCCCATTTTGTCGCGTTTGCTGTGGGGATTTCGCCAGTTGGCACAACCGTTGATCCATCATAAGTTGGCCGGTCCGTGATCCATCTAAAGGCTGAACCGCCAGACCCACCGTTCAATAAAGCATCATTAAACAATCCGATTTCTTTTTCATCTGCGATATCGGTATTATCTGAAATATCTATTTGTACGGCATAATGAACGACCTCACTTGCAACCACGCTCGGCGTGGCATCCATTTGATCGTTCCATAGGAAAGTATCAAACCCGAACCACTCGAAGGGTTCATCGACGCGGCCTTCTGTCCAGATTTCTACCATGTGTTAAAGCGTCGTTTTAATCGCAATGAATCGCGTGCGTGCGCCAGGTCCGGATAATTTATAAATGATGAACAGCCCATTTGTATCGGCGGCCGACAAATCGATATGGTATACACCGTCTGAGTCTTCAACAGCCGAATTTGTCATCGAGACAAAAGACCCGCCATCGATTAGCCTCTCAGCCGTGACGCTGATACCGGTTGCTGGTGATATATCATCAACGGATTGCTTCAATGTAAACGGAAAATTTGCATGTGCTGTATTCTTTTTTATTCCTTCCGGTAAATTATCGGTTTTGGCTTTGATGGCATCGACAACTGTGTCAACTATAACAAGATCATCATGGATATTATCAGTGCCTTTGGTTCCGGCTTTATGAGATAAATCAACCATGCTATCGGTATCCTTCACGAATCCAGTACCTTTCATGTCAACGATGTCATCGAGAATTAAAGTTTGATTTGCGAGAGTCGCATCACCTCCAGCGACTACAATAGGTATTTCCTGAAATTGACTTTGATCGATTGTAGAGCCTGCAGAATTATCCTGTAATTCACCAAATCCAGTGAGTTTAATTGTCCCGCTGGTGTTATCTGATTGTAAGTCGATAAATCCAGATGTAATATGAAGATCAACAGTACGAGCGGCACCAGTGGATCGGATAGTTACGTCACCGCTCCAATTTCTAAAAGTGAGATTGCCAGTTGTAAAAGTTCTGAATTGTGGGGCCCCATCGCCATCCACGTAACAGTCATTTACAATAAGTCCGTCAGAAATCATAATATGTGTATTACCGACAACAAATCGGCATCTATTACATACCCCGCCAAACGAAATAGTATCATTTATAAAACAATCATCAAATATATTCCCAGCTGAAGATGAATTCATCGCGGCCCCACCATCTGCCTGCACTTCAATATTCCTGATTTTATTATCAGTCATGACATTGGTGCCATTGATTTCAAAGATGGCTGAATTATCAAGCCCCTTGAATTGATAACCAACTAGAGCGGGGTTATGGCTCCAAAGTCCGGTGATTGCAACCTTTTTTCCAACCGCATCGGCCAGGGTAATCGCATCCGTTTCAGAATTTACTGGTTTAGATATTGTTCCATTAATTCCAACATCGGTTCCGGTTTCGCCTGAAGTTGAATCAAAATAAACGTAGCCATCAACATAGCCAAAACCGTCTTCAGTCTGAATTATATCACCGAGAGTAGCATTGATATTAACTTGAGCATTTCCAGTAATAGATAAATGAATTCGATAAGCCCTGCGGATGAGTTCAGCACCGCCAACTAGGGTGAAAGCATATAAACCATTATTCTGATGCGTAAGGGTATCTAATGTAGGTTCAGAAACATCGTCAAAAGCTTCGGCAGTGGAATCCCAAAAAAAGTTGGACCCCGACATTCTTTGAATAGATGCGGTGACTGTAATACCAGTCGTAACACCAGTACCACTATTATTGATAGCAGTAGTTTCAATTATTAAATCAGCACCACTTTTTCTAATAAACATTTTTCAATTCCGGTTTAAATTTTAAATCGCACCGTCGACACTTACAAATAAGATCATGTAAAAGATACCTCGACTTGAAGTAGTGCCCAATCCCCGACTAACGTGTCACTGGCATCCGCCCCGATCCTTGTGATTTCAAATTGAAGTATTCTGCCAGCAACTAAGCCCAATGATGATAATGAAAATTCCTGTTCATCCAATTGAAAAAATTCATTTGAGGTTCCCATTGTAAGGGCATCCATCAATGTACCAGCATCCCAGGCTTCAACTGCCAAGTTATCAGGAATCTCTCGCACATATAATTTTGGCCGTACACCCAGATTTGAAGCCGCACCTGTTTCGGCTCTTGATCGGAATTTAAAAATAATATTTGTCATATTATCAGGAATCTCCAGCACGCACCCACATCCCTCTTCTATAGTATCATCGAACAATCTGACATTAAGGGCAATATTATTTGTATCGGCTGCTAGAACTGCAAGAGCATTCACGGCCCAATCAGCATTATCAGCCGAATCCATATGGTTAGCGAAAAAACTTGAGGATCCATTTGCGACCATGTTGCGGATAACTTGAGTCATATTATTATTTCTTTACTCCGTTTGACCTTTTGCTAGTCGAAGGTTGTTTTTTAACAATGGCAGCATCAGCAATTTGATCCTGATATTGTTTTTGGAGATTTGATATCAAATTAGCAGTTACTTTGTACGGTCTGTCTCCGAGCGCATCAATCATAAGATTGGCTTCGGCTTCTGTGAATTTTAGTGTTATTATTCTTTTATCCATTTTGGTTCACTCCCTGGTTGTGGTTGATTGTTATGTAAAACTTGCTTTGGCTCTGGTTGGATTTTTGACAGCCTCTTTGTTTTTTGCCCATGCAGATAAATGCAACAGATAATTATCAAGGAAACCACCGATATATGAATCGGTCACATCGCCAGCATCAGCAAGAGCCGGGTCATTTGCTTTCCTGAATATTCCATTCTGCAAATCTGTTTTTTCTGTAGCATTCATACCAGTACTGTTGAATGATGATTTTGACATTTTATTTACTCCTTATAAAGTTCTGATTATCATGTAATTAACTACTGAAGTATCACTTCCAGAATCTGAATTAATTGTAAAACTTGTACCATTTGATATTGTATAACTCATATTTCCAACAGTGCCTCCAATTGTAAATCGGGTAAGCATAATAATATCACCAGTGGCAATATTAGTATTTGAAACGGTAACTGCCCCGGCTACAAGGGTAGCTGAACCAACGGAATCCGTTGCAACACCCTCTTTAATTCCAAGCCCTTTTCCAGTTACGCTTATATCTATTCCCCCGGCAACGTCTAAAGTATTTGATGGGGAGGCTGTATTAATACCCACTCTTCCATCTGTTGCATCTGCAAAAATACTAACCCCGGTATCCCAATTCACTTGAAAGTCAGCAGCTGCTAATGAACCGATATTTATAGTGGTTTTGCCATTTGTATCAAGCTCAATTACCCTAACCTGCCCCCCGGTTGCCAAGGAAAGCTTTGCACCAGACGTTGCTGTTCCAACAACAAATTCAAGAGCAGTATGGCTCCAAAAACAATTAGCCCCAATTGCCCTTGATGGACTTCCAAAAGCCAGATAGGTAAAATTAGCATCCGTTGACGCTAGTGTCATTCCAACAACTCCGTCGCTGCCTTCTATAACAAGATCATCTGGAGAACCAGACGTAAATGCACCGGCACCCGTACCTGTGACAATATGAAGTTTGTGTTCCGGTTCGGTTGTGCCAATACCGACAAAGCTCTGTGAATCAATTGTTAAACCCGCTAATATTGAACCAGCACCAACCCCCGTAAAGAAAGTTAATTTGCCTTTATCATCAGCCCCATCCCTGGCGGTTCTTATTAGACCAATTATTTTAGGACCGCTTGTATCGTCTTCAATTTCAAAATTCATTTGTACACCGAAAGGGTCAGTCATACTAACACTCGTGACCGCTCTAAATGTCATAACTCCCAAAGTAGCAGTAGCCGAACTGCTAGTACCTTCAAATTTTGAAGACTCTGTTCCACTAACAAGCATTGGAATGCCAGTAGGGGAATCAACATGTAACGTAGACGTTGGGTTATTTAACCCTATACCTACCTTCCCCGTACTTACCTTTGCAAAAAGAGTAGTTCCTGTGTTGAAGGTGCGGATTTCTACATCTCCACCCGTTACACCATCGGCATTTAAAAGGATTTTTTGAGTGGCATCATTATAGGTCATGGCAGTCATACCACCGAATACACTACCATTATTATATTGAACTTGTGTATCAATACCACCGGGAGTTCCACCAGTAGGCAGACTCGAAATTAAAATGTGTTTCTTAACATTACCGGCTGCAGAATCTTCGATCACAAGGAAATCCCCACCGACCGGGGAACCTTTCACAGTTATTGCACTTATTTCAGAAGCCACATTATCATGAATTGCATCGGCATCGGTATGATCAAGATCGGTGATGTCCGCTTCAACATGAGTGTGAGAAGTTGCAGCAAATGGTAAACTGGATATGAGAACATGCTTTTTGATATTCGCCGCTGCGGAGTCTTCAATCAGAATGAAATCGGCTCCAGCTGGTGTTCCCTTTACGGTGATAGCGGAAATTTCTGACGCAACATTATCGTGAATGGCTGTAATATCAACACCGGCCGGATCAACATAACCCCAAACACCGGCCGCATTTTGTCTTAATAAATGGGTTGTCGTACCCGCTATTTTTGGCAGGCTAATAACACCATTATTTAGAAGATCGGATCCATCAATACCCCAGGTAGTCGATACCATTGCTTGTTTTCCTAGGGAAGGTGCTCCACTTGGTTGTGCGATTTTAAGTGCTGTTAAAGTTGCCATAATATTTTACCTCTTATTCAGTATCCGTTAAATCATTCGCTGAGATTTCAGTATCGGTTAAGTCGTTGGCGCTGATTTCGGTATCAGTGAGTGTGTTTGAAGTAATTGGCGGGACCATAGTACCAATTCTACCCGAAACAGATGTGATATCTAAGCCGAGACTTAATTCCATAATTTATCCAAGTCCTATTACGAGAGTCACATTTACTGAATCAGTCGATCGATATTTGACCGCCGAAATGGGATAAATGACACCTTTCAATACTGGAATTTTAACATCATCCCCATTTAAATTTTCGATTGATAGTGTGCCGTCAGCATCTACAATGAACGCTTTCGGGAATGTAACGCGTCTCGGTAAAACATTAACCATTGCCACGGTTGCCACATCACTCAGCGTAAATTCTTGCGCGTCAATCGCTGGTAGTGTATCAATATCGCCGATTATTTCTGCTGTCATTTTTTACCTCACTGTTGGGTTCTGTTGTTTTTCCAAAATAGATCCTTTGCAACGTCTTCGCGAACAGAATCGACCATTTTCTTCGAAAACCTGAAATACAGGTCTGTTATCTGATTCGCGATAATTTCGTCCTGTTGAATAATAATTGTTTCGGCATGGTCAATATATTGTTGTTGCAAATTCTGTATTTCAATTACTTTATCGACTAGTTTATCTTTTGCTGGAAGTCCAACAAATGCCGTACCACTTCCAATTGTTAAGACCGTATAAATTAAATATGCAATTTTATGAGTAAGCAAATTCAAGGTTTTTTCCTTTTTGCCCATTTAACTGATTCCTTTTGCAATTACGATCGCCACAATCACTATACTTACAACCAATGCGGCAGCCAGATACAACCCATTCCAAGACGCCTTATTTTTGATATCGTCTTCAGCGTTTGTCATTCGATTGGGCAAATCCAACCCTTCATTATAAGAAAGATTTTTTTCGACTGATAGCACGATTTTTGTCAGAGTTTTGTTAACTTTCGCAAATTCGTCCTTAGTTTCATTATCCATTTTTTTCCGCCTTTCTTCACTCATTCCAAATCGCCAAATCCCTCGCAAATGTGATCGATAAATTCCAATCGCAAAAATCCTGACGCCCTAAATCATTCCAATCAATGACCCTCACATTGAACGGACCTGACCCGGCCCTGGTCCCAAATGGAAAGCTTATATTATCAAATGTTGGAAAAACGATTTGGTTTGCCCTGGCCGTTGTCGATAGAAATCTGCGAATAGCGGGCATTTCGTCAATTGTTTGCGCGAATTGGGCTTTATAAATCCCAGGTTCATCCCCGTCGAAAGAAAGGTGATCCACCACAAAAGCGTTTTGATCATAAGTGAATAATTTGGTTAATTCAAAAAAGGTCTGTCGAGTGTCTGAATGGCTTGATTTTCTCAGCTTCGTAAAGTCCGGTGTGACGGATTGAAACATCGGGTTGGTATGCCTTACAGTGAGTGACATTTCGAAAACCTTGAAATCAACCTTTCGAATGGCCCCATATCTGGTAACAATGACAGTTATATCGCCAGAATAATCAACATCCGCTCCGAATATCTCTTCGCCACTATTAAAGGTTGCAATGAATTCATTTCGCTTCGCATCGAGTACGGTTTCAAGATCGGTAAGTTCAGCAATGGGCCCACGAAATACTACATCGCCCTCATAAACATCTTCGTCGATACTCCTATCACTGCCGCGCCAATTTCCATCGGCCCGCTGTTCCCATTTAATTGCAATTTTTGTTCTGGGCTTATATCGCCATAAAATTAGAACCGTTTTACCATCTAATACCATCTTATACCAATTCGTGAATTTCAGAATCCCTTAGCAGTTCGGCAGCTTTGTTTAAATTTTCCTGATAGGTTTGATTCACCGCGTCAATTGCAATACTCGGATCGCCGCCTTGAATATTTATCACTGGTGCCTCGAATGTAATTTGATTGCCACCGCCCCCGCCGCCTCGACCATTGGCAAGTGACAAAAGGTTTTTTTGCTGTGACCGATTCAAAATCAATTCTCCAGAATTTACCCTGGCCGTCACATTGTCACCAGAAAAATTATTGCCTGGAACAATTCCGCCATGTGTGAAGGTCTGGGCCTTGATAGCTGCAATTTGAATGGCTCCCGCTGTTGCTGCCAAAGCCGCCTCAATGGGTCCAAATGGTAAGCCTTTAGAAATACCCGCTGTTATTCCACGAGCTACATTTATGAAAGCGCCTGCAAGTTGAAATTTCTTTTGCTGTTCAAAGGTCTTTTTTCTGAGTGCCTGAATTTGTTCTTCGGATTTACCGGCCGCCTCGGCCTCTTTTATCGCATTGCTGCCCCTGACCGCTGATAGATTACCCAGTGCGGATGTCAAATCAGACGCCCCGGAAATGGCTACGTTTATACCCTCATTAATAAGTGCCTTTCTTTTTTCTGTTTCAGCCATTAGAATCGCGGTTCGACGCTGTTCAATTACCTGATCCAGCATTACATTGTTTTCGCCACCAGCTGCGAGTAGCTCTTCTTTTTCAGCCTCAAATCTTCGAAGGATTTCAAGTTCTTTTTCTTTGCCTGATAATAATTCAAGCTGTAAAGCCTGATTGGTCTGTTGGGCTATTTGTGCTAGTTTTTCCTGGGCCTCGATAGCGTCCTGTTGCGCCTTTTGAAAATCAACTGTTTTTGCTCCTGGAATCTTTTTCTCTTTGCCTATATCAATCGGAAGGTCTTCAAGTCCGGCAAGCGTATCGACCGTAGATCCCAGTTTCCCGAGATCATTTGTCAATTCCTTTGTTTGTTTGATTGATTTAGAAAGTGTAAATCCCTGGGCGGCCTCTCTTGCCCGTTCAAATGCAAGCGTCGCCTCATCACCTAATGAGACAGAAAGCCTTTCTAGATCACTAACATCAGCAACACTCCCGGTCAATAATGCTCCGAATTTTTTAACAGCGATTCCGGCTTCGACCAAACCCTGACCGACCTTTAGTAAGGCACCTATACTGAGCTCCATTAATCCGATCCAGCCACGCCATGCAGTGACAACGATGTTTATTGAAGCCAAAAATGTATCTGATAAAATATCTCCTACTATTTTCAGCGCGTCTCTGTGAGCATTTACGAACGAGGTTGCAAAATTAATTGTCCGGGTATAGAATTCGATCCGTTTTCGTTTTGCTTCGCCAAAGGCTTCACCGATTGCAAGGCCGAGCCCTTCCTGTGCTGATTCAAGAATCTTTGTGGCACCGGCAACATTATCGAGCATTGTGTCGGCCATTGCCTGGGCTGAACCCGTTGCCGCCTGGAATACTTTGTCAAACCTTTCAACATTATCAGCGCCTTTGATTAAGATCCCTGCAGTAGTTGAGGCGAGAAGGCCGAAAGTCTTTTTAATTGTGGTGGGTGATAGATTTTTGCTTTGTAATTCCTGAAGTTTTTCGGTAAAACTAAGTGTTTCAAACTTTGCCTTTCCGATAAGTTTGGCGGCCTTGCTATTGGAATCAGCGAGTTCCAACATTACTCGCCTGAGTGATGTTCCCGCCATTGAACCGGATATACCCGCGTTTGCCAGTTCTGCAATTGCTCCCGTTGCGGTTTCAACTGATAAACCGAGAGCCGCCGCCGGTGGACCCGCGAGCTTCATTGCCTCACCGAATTTTTCCGCGTCAAGGGCCGAACTTGTAAACGATTTTGACATTACATCGGTAATCCTCTGAGCGTCGTCCGCCTGTAGTCCGAATTGTTTTATAGTGATGGCGGTAAGTTCTGCAGCCCTGGCAAGATCAAGCTGTGCGGCTGCAGCAAGGTTCAAAACATCTGAAGAGGCGGCAAGTATTTGATTCGTTGTGAGTCCGAGCTTTCCAAGTTCGACGAATGCTTCACCAGCTTCAGAAGCGGAAAATGCGGTCGTTTCTCCGAGTCTTCGGGCCTCATTACTTAAGGCTCTGAATTGAGATTCGGTGGGTTGTAATATTGCCTTTACTTGCGAGAGAGTTTTTTCAAATTCAATCGTTTTTGTACGGACAAAATCCATCGCATTCCCGAGCGCGACAATGGCCCCGGTTATTAATCCGACTGCAATGGCGGCAGGCCCGAATCGCTTCGCAGCATCGGTGATCCCTTTTTTAAAACTATTGGCTGCTTGCTTCGCTTTGGTGAATCCGGAGATTAGTTTTCTGGATGCCTCTTGAGAGTCTTGGGCAAGCTTTTTTTGTGACTGTGATGTGGTTCTGTTGGCGCGTTGGATCTCATTCTGGATCCGTTTGTATTGTCTGGAAAGTTCATCCTTGACAATCAGGCGGATTTCAACATCATTTTTTGCCACGCTTTGCCCCCATCATTTTATTGAACTTCGCCGCAAAATTCGCTTTCACTTGTTTGTCTCGATTGAGATGCTTTTCAAACTTTAAATTAATTAGATCTACCCATTTGACGCAACGAATAAATTTTGAAGTTTGATTCAGCCATCCCCCTGGCGATGGCAATGCCCCATATTCTTTCAACCATTTATACGCATCCCATAAATCAATTCCATCAATTGTAATATGATCGTTTATTGAACCAGATAATAATATTATACCCTGATTGTCACAGGTCAGACAACCCTCACCGATACAATTTGAACATATTACTTGAAACCTATCGGATTCCGGATCGATGTGTCCGAAGTATATCCCCGATAGGGTGATTAGTTTTTTGCTTCGGCACCAGTGAGTTCGTCGGCTTCTTTTATTGCCTTGGCGAGTCTGTCCCGGACATCTTTCGGAATCCTGTCTAAACTTTCAATCATCCACGGTCGACCAACTCCAGGTAAGGAATTTTTGCTCTTTTTTTGATCGCGCTTCAATTCAACTGGATTGCCGCCATCGTCCACCAGATTTTTAATTTCTCTAAGCCCTAAATGCAGAGCGAGAGTATTTGATTTGCCGGCTGTAACGACAAAGCCTTCGTCTGTCTGAATCCCGATCGCATCGTCAAGTTTTTCGCGCTGTGCGGTATCTAAATAACCACATACAAAAATGGTTTTTTCATTTTCTGGTAAATCGTGGTCAATTTCGTCAATGTACTCCCAGGTTCCTTTCGGATTTATTGCTTTCATGCTTTCCCTTTGGTTAAGTTGATTTAACCTAATTTAAATTAATCAAAGATAAGAGGGAATAAAAAAAAGACGGCCATTTCTGACCGCCTCAACCATTGGGAGTGGTTTGTTAATTTCCGATAAAGACCATCTGCCATTCATCATCAGCATCAGCCGCGTTTCCTGTCAGCATGGCCTCTATTTCCAGAGTTCGTACACCATCCGCATCACCCGGGGGCAATGCCTGAAATTCGAGTTCATCCGCAAACATCCAGAATTGTTTTGTTTCAACTGTTCCATCATGGAATTGTAAGGCGATTTTATCACCAGAGTCCAATTTTTCGAAAAAGTCAAAAGTTGATGCTTGTTCATGCTCAAGGGTTATTGTGACTTTCGGTTCGCGTGCTGTAATCCTCGCAGTCTCGAAACCAGTGTCATCGCTGGCGTTGCCATTCTGACGCATTACCAAATTATTACCCATATCAAAATTAAGAACGGTAAAAACTGGTTTGAAATTGGTGCTTGCCGCATCAAAAGCTAAATCAGCGGTTTTCAGAATTGGGGGATCCTCTTGACCCCTTACAACTCCAGATGTGAGAGTTTTATCACCATTTGTCAGCCTAGGGCCCTGGAATTCAAAGTTGAAAAAGCCTGGTCGGTTACAAGCAAATTCACCGGTCACATTGCACATGCCAGATCTGAGACTCCAGGCATAACCATCTTCTTGATATTCAACGGTTGCCACTTCAAAACAATCTGAAATCGGTTTGATTGAATATCCATGAACTACTGGTCCGCTTGAACTTGTGCAAGTAGCACCGGAAGTACCGCCTGTGATGGTTTCAGTTGTGACAAATTTTCCGGTCAATACCTCAAAATAGAGAAATGAATCCCCATCCTTTGCGGGAACAACTATTCGACCCGTGGCGCTTGATGTAGTTCCGGTGATTATCTCACCATGTTGGTAAGGTCCGTCGGCAATCGCGCCAACTGGAATTCTGGAAAGGCCTTCAATGTGAGTGCCAGCCGCTTCGAATGCCCAGGCATATTCTAATGGGCTTTGAATGTCACCAATACCAGGGGATAGACTTGCCTCGTCACCGGTTGAAGATGTTTTATTGCGGTTAACTATATTTACGGTGTCCGATCCGTCGTCTATGGATTCAATTAAAAATGTACCGTTATTTACTGCATTTGTGGCATAATTGACGGTTATATAATCACCCTGACTAACTCCCGCTAGAGTTGGAGTGGCATTGAAAGTGATTACTGTTATTGTACCAGCCGAATGTACAATTGACTCAATATCGAGATCGGCGGTTGCAGCAACGTCAAATACATCCGGCGTATTTACTTCGGCGCTGAAACTGATATTCGTTTGTTTCTTGCCTTCAATAGATCCCAAATTCGTGAGCGTGGGTCTTGCAATATCACGCGGTTCTCTGTTTGGTTCATACTCCGCACCGGCCCCGACGATCATTCTGGTTTTAAAATCAAATGCCGCGAGTGTTTCGCTGGTTCCTTCGGTAGATTCGATCCGGCCGCCGATTTGTGCTTTTCTGATTAGTTGTGGCCCTACTGTTCCCATTATGGATCCTCCGTTAAATTGTTAATGAGGGGTCAGATCTCCGAACCCTGTAAAAGAAATTGAATAATATTGTAATCTTACCGGGACGTTCCCGCACATGCGTGTATTCTCTATCTGATTCAAGTAGATCTTCGACGATAAGCCCGTCGAGTTGTAAATCATCGTGGGCCTCTTCCAAAAGCCTTTTGAAATCTTCGAGTACATTATCGAGAGCAGTATCAACCGGTGTTGTGCCGGCATCCACCGTCACAATGAAATTTATTTCTCTATCCGATGAATATGAATCAATTACATTGATATCGACATCGCGCTCAACCTCTTCAGGATATTCGATAAGTACATTCGGATATGTTTTTGAACCTGGCCGGCGTTCATCCACATTATCATAATTGAAATTAAACCCGGTCCCGGTTGTCATCCCGTCGATCTTCGCTTTCAAAGTCGCAATTATATCGGTTAGAATAGCCATTTAAGCCTCAGACTCCGGGAAAGTGAAAGCATAATTCGCGGTGTAAATATGAAAGCCAGCCTCTTCACTGAGAAACCCGTCACCCAATGGAAACATGATGGATGAATCCGGAAATCCGGTCGGCGTATGGCCTGTCAATTTGGCACGAACTGACTCAATCAATGTATACGCCCCTTGATGTTTTTTAGTTTCCTTAAAAGATTTTGCCAGAATTGCAATCTGCCATTCGAGGGTTCTGGTTTGAACCACCTTTGGCTGGTTGTTCGGCTCGGGCGCTTCATAATTAGAGCCATTATACCGAACAAGTAAAACACCCTGCGGAAAGATTTTTGGATAATCCCCCGGAGCATCAGGCCAAGAAACAGCTTTAATCCCTGAAATCTCATTAAGTTTAGTGACAATATCATTTTCAACCGTTATTAAATTCATTTTTTATCATGGTCTGGTTGCACTATTTATAAATGGCGTTATTCTGTGTTTACTGAAATATTGATCCAGAACTCCAGATTCGTCGTCTTTAACTGTGAAGATCCGGGAACTGGCTGTTTTATTTGTTTTGTAATAGCCAGCTGTATTCGCAATGCTCTCTTCGTCTTTAATTATAAGTTTATTTTTCTGAACCAGTTTGAGCTGACTAATAATTATGTCATATCGACTCTGAAGTGTTTCAGGAATCGCAAGATCAATCCGGCGCTCGTAACAATTATAAATAGTGAGGATCACCGACCATTTGCGGACGGTATCAGGGACCGGAGCGGTAAGGGGAACGGTATGTTTACCCCTGAGATATGTGTCTATTAAAGAATCTGCGAAATCGATTTGTTCGTCAAGTATATCGGTATCAACGACAGCCCCGTTCGTATCGTCTGTTAATTCTGCGAGACGAACAGGCGGAATTGTTTTTTCAATATCCGATTGCGTTGAATAAGCCACACTTCACAAACTCCCTATTAGCTCGCAAATGTATCAATCCACTGATAACCGAGATTGGCGTGCAATGCCACGATGTCAGTGTCTTCGGCAGATTCATATACCCATTGATGTTCTGCGGGTTCGCGCCAGGTAGTTGTCAAACGGCCTGCACCATTAGACATCTTGACCCGGAATTGACCGAGTGCGGCGGGAACTTTAAGGCCCATGCGTTGAGGTCTGAAAAAGAGAAAGGCAGCGCCCTTGTCGGCATTGGTTTCCCAAATATTCGCAGATGTGAAAGAATCAGCGCCGGATACTTCATTGGCTGTATTCTCAATTGATCTTGCAACGAGAACTTCGTCAAGTCCGAGAATCTGAGCGAGTAACTGTTCGGTCAGAACGCCCAATCTGGTATGTTTGATTTTGTCGCTGATTGTGTCCTCTTCAATGAGGCTTTCAAAAGTTGTGTAATCAATGATAAGAACATTGGGAATCACACCGGTTTTACTCCGGATGGTTGCTTTGCCATTTCTGACATCGGCAATCATTGTGTTTGATCCGCCTGGAGCCCAAAGACCGGCCGCATCTTCGCCGGCAGCATTACCGTCGGCCCATGTGGTATCTTTGATAAGCTGTGAAACTCGTTTTTCTTTTTTCAGATCAATTTTATCCGCTGTGAATTCAACCGCATCGGCCTGTAAATTGATTGGAGGTGTATTAAAATCACCTTCTGAGGCAACATCTTCGTCAGTCACTTCTTTTGCAAAAGCAAACTGCAACGGATTGATATTCACTTCGTCGAGTACATGAGTACCACGATTCGCGCGTGTACCTGGGGAACGAACGCCGGCAGCATCACGAAACCAATCGCCGGGGCGATATTTGGTAATCTTTGCCACTTTGGAAACATTGTCTTTTATCATAGCCACTCGATCGGCTATGTAATTCATATTTTTGAAAAAGATCGAGGCGTCCTGTACGAAACCCCTGACTGTTTGTTCTTGAATTGCTGGTGCTGGCATTTTAATTACCTCCGGGGTTTATGCTTTTGCTGTTAAGCTGGTTAAAAGTATTGATCCGATATCATCCAGAACACCACTATCAATGAGAATTCCGAGATTAAAATTTGTTGTCGCATCGGCGACGGCTTTGCCTGCGGTAGACATTCCAATCAGAATACCTGTTGCAACTGTAGCACCTAAAACTATTTTGGAAACGCCACCAGAACCGATTGGAACTACTGCGGCAGGTTTGCCCTGCGCATCGGGTTTATTCTGAAGGATTCCGAAAGGGATGTCGGTTATTGCGGTAACTACGACAAGTTGTTTGCTGGAATTTAACTTAACGACGGTGAACTGTTTCAGACTCAGATCTGCACCGGCTTCAAGTGTTATTTCGAAATTTTTGTTATCGGTTGACATTAGTTAGCCCCTCCGGTTTGAACATGAGATTTGATATTGTGTTCCAAAACTAAATTCGGATTTTCATTCATAATTTCCTGGCCGGCCTCTGAGAAGGATATTTTCTTCTCTGCTGCTCTTGCTTTGGTCAGCGTTGAGAGTTTGGAATCAACATTTGATTCAGGCGATTTGTCTTTGGTTGCAAATTCATCAAATTCAATGGCCTGACCAGCGCCTTCAAGATTTGCTTTGAAAATATCAACTGGAGTCTTTTTCTTGGTTTCATCACCTTCGGAATAATTGAGAGTTTCCTGGCCGTTGAGATTCATCAACATTGAGAGATTGGCTTCTTTATTGGCTGGCAGTAATTTGCCATCTTCGATGATACCGTCAAGATATTTACTGAATTCTGCCTCTGTTTCTTTAATTTTGGCCTCTTCGAATTCTTTTGACTGTTTTTCTTTTTCGGTTTTGAGGGTTCCAATCTCGGTGTCCTTTGCCGTGATCTGTTCGGAGAACTCTTTGTTTTGTGCTTCAAGTTCTGTAATTCTTGCTTTTGCTTTTTCGAGTTCATCCATGTTAGGATCCTCCGGGTTTGATTGATTAAATTTTACTGTTGCACCACCTGATCCGGTGGCTGATGTTGAGAAAGCTGGTTCAATTTTTCGATCTGGTTCTGCGTTTGCAGCGTCTTCGATACTATCAATATTATGCTGTTGAATTATGTCGTCAGCCTTTTCGATACCATCTTTTTCGATAATTTTTTCGCGTAAATTTGTGAAAAGTCTTGCAATGGAACTCAAAGCAAATCGATCCCCGAAATGTGAGAATTCCTTTTCGCTGAATTCGATTGTAGTAAATTCGTTTATTTCGTCTTCACTGGCAGAAAAAGCAAAGTTTTCGAGCCCTTTAATAGCGACCCTACCAACTCCGAAAAATCCCACATGTTTTAAATTTAGATTACCATCAAGAGATATCGATCTGCGGGGGAACATTTTGTTTTTGATCATGGTCTGAAATTCATCAACCCGATCGCCAAGTTCACCGAAAAGAGTGTCGCCTTTACGCCAGAGTTTATTATACCAGCCCATTGCAGGCTCGTTTTTACCAGGATGTCCGAGACAGGCAGGAACTTTATCATTTGCATTGAAATTCGAAACGATTTTATCAATATCGGCATTCGTCCACGTTTTTTTAAATCCATTACTCGCGATGTGAGTTCCGGATCTAAACAGTTCCATAGATATCGGCTTATGTTTTGGCAATTGCACCCCTTATACCAATACCGAAAGCTGCTGCGATGAGACAATCAGTCTCTGGCGGAACTTCATAGCCAAATAATCGAATTAAGTTTACAACGCCTTCGGCAACTGCAGACCACCACGATAATGATTTCGGTTTGAAATATTTCATAATTTTACTTGTTCATTATATATCCCGTCCCGGGTTTGCGTTTTAAATATCTGTCTTTAATTTAAACGCCTGTTTCGCCATTCCGCAAGTGACTTTTTTCTCTATTGCGTCAATAAATAAATAATTGTTATTTAAGGAGGTATAATAATATTATGAAATCCAAAGAAGACAAGAATAAACCCGATTCAAAAGTCGATAAGTCATATTTATTCCAGCCTGGACAATCTGGGAATCCTGGCGGTCGACCTCTCAGAAATAAAGCATTGAGCGAAAACCTTCGTCAAATGCTGGCGGCCAAAGAAGTCAAAATCAAATGCGAAATCAAGGGCTCAAGTGGAAAAACAATAATTAGAGAATGGGAATTGAAATCCGACCATGATCTGAATGCCGTGGTTTCAATGAGTCTTATTGAGCAAGCTGTTGATGGAAATATCCAGGCCATCAATTTAATATTTGATAGAATTGAGGGGAAAGCTATTCAAACGAATTTGATTGCAGATGTGAATTCTGAGTTTTCCAATATGAGTATAGAAGACAAGAAAGCGAAGTTAGCCGCATTTTTGGAGCGTGAACTTGATTAGCACCGTTACAGAAGATCTCGAAACCCATAATAGATTAAATTACGCCTACGATCTGTCGCAAAGCATCCGGGCCGATGAATGCAGAGCGGACTTTTATGAATTTTTAAAAGAGTTTTGGGATGAGGTCGTTCCCGATCCATTAATTGACAACTGGCATATAAAATATATTTGTGATGAGTTGCAATTGAGGCTCGAAAAATATATAAATAAAATCCCTCAAAGAGATCTAGTAATCAATGTCCCTCCGGGGTCTTCCAAAACCACCATTTGTACTATAATGTTTCCTGTTTGGTGTTGGGTTGTTAGACCAAAAACTAGGATTCTATCTGGCTCTTTCGAGGGTGAATTAGCGAGGGACATGTCGGTAAAAAGCCGTGATTTAATAAGATCAATGAAATTTCAAGAGTTTTATCCTGGTGAAATCGAATTCAAAGCCGATTCAGACAAAAAAGGGTATTACCAGAATTTAGACCAGGGCTCTCGGACGTCAACATCGATTGGAGCGTCCCCAACTGGCCGACATGCAGATTTTTCAGATATCGATGACCCTATCAATCCAAAAGATTCACAAAGTGCAGTTAAAAGAAAAACCGCGAATGATTGGATGGAAAAGACACTTCCAAGTCGAAAAACCGATAAAATTCTCTCTTTTTTGCTACTTATTATGCAACGACTCAATGAAGATGATCCAAGTGGCCGGAAATTAAACTCTAAAAAAGGCGCGGATCACATCTGTTTGCCGGCTGAGATAACTGAACTAGATAATGTTTATCCGAAAGAACTAGAAGAGTTTTATGTTGACGGATTGCTTGATCCGGTTCGGATGCCTCGCGAGGTTCTTGACGACGCTAGGGAAGTGCTCGGATCTCTTGAGTACGGTGGGCAATATTTACAATCGCCAATGGATGCTGAAGGCAACATCTTCAAAAGAGATTGGTTCCAATTATATGATGAATTGCCAATGGAAAAGCCTACTCGAATTATTCAGTCATGGGATACCGCATTTAAAAAAGAACAGCAAAATGATTATACGGTTTGCACTACCTGGAAACAATTTACAACAGGTTATTATCTGGTCGGGTTTTGGATGCAAAAAGTTGAATACCCAGAATTGAAAAAACAGATTCGGCTTGAAAATGAGAATCATAGACCACATGAAATATTAGTTGAAGATAAGGCGTCTGGGATTTCGGCCCTTCAGGAATTGAAGCATTTAAACCTCAATTTAAAAGGAATTATACCACTCAACGACAAAATTGCACGCGCCAATCAAGTTACTCCAACATTCGAAGCCGGAAATGTTTATTTTCCGGTGAAAGATTTCACGGACAAAATAATTGAACAGATGACCGGCTTTCCAAATACAACAAATGATGATATAGTCGATTCAGTCACCCAGTTTTTAAACTATGCTCGGGAGAAACCAACCACGCGGCCCATAGTTGTAAGCTCGGGCCGCCGACAAACCAAACGATTATTGCGAGGTTATAATGCCAAAACAAAATAAAAGAACACGCACCAAAGCCAATTTCCCAAACAAAAAAGAAATTGCAACACATATCAATTCAATTGATTTTGCTGGATTAATAACCCATTTACCGAATCCCGATGTAATCTTAAAAGAACTCGGGCTTAATCAGACCGCCTATGAGAATATTCTTTCTGATTCACATTTATCATCTGTAAAACAACAGCGAACCGCTGGAGTCAAGTCCATGCTTTGGGACGTGGATAGAGGCAAGGCGAAAAGCCGGCAAGCGAAAGCTGTGAAAAACGCTCTTGATGGATTGGATGTTTATCGAATAATCAATGATGCGCTGCAGGCTCCATATTGGGGAATGACGCCTCTTGAAATTATATGGGATCGTCCGGATGAAACCGGCCTGATCAATCCACTTGAAATTATTGGCAAGCCGACTGAATGGTTTCAGTTTGATTCGAATAACATCCTAAAATACCTGACACGCTTCGCACCAGTTGACGGAATTGACGTTCCACCAAGAAAGTTTTTGCTCGTAAGGTATGATCCGAGTTATAAAAATCCTTATGGAGATCCAATTCTCTCAAAAGTATTCTGGCCAGTTACATTTAAAAAAGCGGGTTGGAAATTCTGGGTTGCCTTCGCTGAAAAATATGGTAATCCTGTAATCGTTGGCAAAGTTCCCCGGGCAGCGGATGAAACCGAATATCAAAAGCTCGCTGACATCCTTGCCGAAACGGTACAAGACGGGGTGATTGTCATGCCAGATGATTCCACCGTTGAAGTGGTGGAAATCGATAAGCAGGGCGGGTCCACCATATTCAAAGACCTGATCCAATTCTCAAACAATGAAATATCAAAAGCCGTTTTGAGTAATACGCTTACAACTGAGGCAACGGACAAAGGCACTCAAGCTCTGGGAACAGTACATCAGGATGTTTCCCTCGGTGTAATAAATGAGGATCGCCGAATGGTTGAAGATTGTTTCAATACATTTATCGATTGGTTTTTGCAAATCAATTTCGGTAGTTCTAAAGACGCCCCGCGCTTCACACTTTTTCACGAAGAAGAGGTTGATATTAAATTGGCCGAGCGTGATAAACTTCTCGCGGATACCGGTCAAGTAGATTTTAGCCAACAATACATGGATAAAAACTATGGATTTGAACCTGGCGATGTCACTGTTCATCCAAAAGTCGAACCAACCGCGCCAGAACCGACTGAACCCGGCGAAGAGTTTGCCGAGTCTGATTTCAAAGATCAACAGGCGGTTGATGCCCTGGTCGATGCCTTCGGGCCCAGTGAGTTACAGGCCCAGGCCGTTTTTGTCAAACCAATTTTAAACCTCGGTGCAAAAGTGGATAGCTTCGATGAATTCAAAGATGGATTGATTGAGATCTTTCCAGATGTTCGCCCTGAAGACCTCGAGGCCAAATTTCGAGATCAGAATTTTACTTCACGGGTTTGGGGCAATATAAACGGATCAGAGAATTGAAAGTAAACGATGACTTTTTATAATTTCGTTTTATTGGATTAAAATAAACTATGGATCTGCCTGACTACAATGATGAAATGAATTTCATGCTTAATTATTTGACGAATTATCGGACTGAATGCAAATGTAAAAATCCTGTTTTGATTGATTATGATCCAATATATTTGATTTATGATTGTGGTCAATGTCTCGGTTTTGTTCCAGAAACCCGCTTACATGAGTTAAATAATGGCATTACCTGACTACAATGAAGAAACGATCCTCGTAGCCGCCGCCAAACTCCCCCCGGCCGAGGCAATCGCATTTTTCAGGGCAAAAGGTTTTAAGGTTACATGGGATTGGCGCGAAACTCTGGCCGATGCAAACAAAGCCACATTTCAAGTTGCTAAATCAATTAACATGGGTGTTCTGCAGGATGTCAGAAAAATGGTTGATAAAGCAATTGCGGACGGACTCACTTTCAAAGAATTCGCCAAAGAATTAGAACCGAGCCTTGTTAAACGTGGATGGTGGGGATCACAGATTGTCGATGGTGAACGCGTGCAATTGGGATCGCTGCATAGACTGAATACCATTTATCAGACGAATACTCAATCCGCCTATAACGCTGGACGTTGGGAAACACAAAGCCGGGATACAACACGCCGGCCGTTTCTCAGATTGAATGAAATTCTTGACGCCTCCACTCGGACGACTCACAGAACAATGTCCGGATCCATTGCGAAAGTGACTTCTCGGTTCTGGTTTCGATGGTATCCGCCAAATGGATTTAATTGTCGTGGGCGTGTTCAATCCCTCACTGAAAAACAGGCACAAACAGCCGGCATCGGATTAAAAGGCAGAGCTCAACCCGATAGAGGCTTTGCAAATAATCCTGGTGTCAAAGTATTCCAAGCAAATAAAGCAGATTTTGACAATGACCTTTTCGCTGAAGGTAAAAAAATGGATCCACTGTTTTGAAAATAATTGGCCGAATAAATGCCCGGGGATTAAATCGATCTTTGATAACCGGCCGGCGAAGCGCGGAGCGACTTGATCCGGCGTTGAATAGTATTGCGAATCTGGTTCAATCCAGTATTGAACAGAATTTTGAAGATGAAGGACGGCCCAGTGCATGGAAGGCATTGAAAAAAGCTACACTTCAGGCGCGCGCGCGTAAGGGAAAAACCGGTAAAATATTGTCAGTCTCGGGTCAATTGAGAAGCTCAATCAATACCCGAGTTGAACGAAATGTCGTGATAGCCGGGTCGAATAAAACCTATGCCCGAGCTATGGATCAAGGCAACCCGAAAAATAATACACCAGCTAGAAATTTCCTTTTATTCCAAAAAGAAGACGTCAAGGAATCTGAGGAAATACTTATCGAACATTTACTCCGTGGACTTAGATGAATGCGATTCTCGATAGGATTGAAGTTAAGGATCTTCCGAGTCAAGCCCTGAAAGATGTAGCCGAAGTGATTGGGATCAGCAAGCTCAAGGAATTAATCGTCAGATGCCCGGGCGCGAAGATCTATATTCCGAAATCAATCAGAACAATCTCAAATAAAAAATATGCGTATGAGAATTTCAACGGTGAGAATTATCAAGAGATCGCTGTTCACCTGGGAATTACTAAACGATCTGTTTACCGGATTCTAAAAGCTTAAGAAAGTCGATCTTTCAATAAATAACCTTCGAGTGCCCAAATTTTTTCTCTAGCGTTTCGCGCGGCAATTTTTTCTCCAATTTCTTTGTCAAAATTTTCCGGACTAGCACAAGCCGACTCACCAATTACACTGAAACCATTTTTCAGAGTCAGGCAACAAACTGTCGTTTGACTCCCTTCGAATATATGATAATCAGCTTTTTCGATAACTGAATCAATATGATCTGGATTCAATCTCGGAGCATTTAGCCCTTTTTCCTGAATTTCTTTTTCTGTTTCTATTTCTGTTGCATGTTGCATTTTTGATCCCTTGGTTGATTGTGATTTAAATATTTAAGGCGCTTTCTTTATATACAACGGCTCCGTGCATCGCGTCCTTTGCGGTTATTCGCATTCCCGGTTCCCACGCATTAGTCCAGAATCCACACTTTCTACAACTCATTATCCCCTTTAATCGTGCAGGCTTTAAACCGTGCCTGTAACAAGATGGACAAACTTTACTCATTTTTTATACGGGTTGCGGTTTTCGTTTTTTCTGATTCACGGCGTTCATTCGTTTTTTAATCCCCGCTTTTTGGGCCTCTTGAATTTGCAAGTTTAACTCCGCGAGTTTTGGCTCGTACATTTTGCGAGTAATTTCAAGGACGCCGTTTATTTCTTTATACAATTCCGACCGTTTGTTTATTAATTCGTTGAAATTCATTTCCCTTCCGATTTAATTTGTAAGTAAGCACCGTGATCAATTAAAACTTTCATCAAATCATTAGTCAAATTAATAAGATCCGCCTGCGTTGGCTTTGGCTTCTCGAATACGAATTCCACCCCACCGCCTACCCGGATCCTCGGGATGTCCGAATCCTTAACACTGAATTTGATTTCACCGGTCATTGGCTTGCGAATAACGCCCACATTGCTACAACAAAAAAAAGAATGCACCCCATAGCCAAACCATATATATATCCTTCAATCGGCGACCATTCTTTGTCGAAAAAACTCATTATATCAGCCCCACATATTTACCATTTTTCAATCGCTTCCAACATTTAAACGAGCCTTTGCGATCATCCACATGCAGGCCCGGAGTATTCCAAAACGGATAAAAACCGATCCCTTTCATGCCGGCTTCGACTGCTGCCTGGAACATTTTATTCCAGTTAATCTTTCCTTTGCCACCGATTCGGATGTCACCAGCTTCACCTTTTGGGTGTGATGAGTTTTTGGCGTGCTTACCTTCGGTGAGGCAATTGTAAAAGACCGGACGATTTATGAGAGTCCTGAATCTCTGCAGCTTTTTCATGAACGAGAATTTTACTCTAGCGACTTGCTGCTTTGCACCCCATGTGGAAAAGCCTTTTGATTTGAAATGATTCAGCATTTCCTGATATCCGAAATTCGGTAATTTTCTAAACTCTTCGCGGGTCATGCTGGAACCTCTATTTTAATAATCTCCATTACAGCGTCCATAACTTTGGGGAGGTCGTTTAAAATTAACTCAGCAAGTCCTATTTCTACATAATCAAACTTTCTATCAATTTCTAATGACCGACAAATATGTTCTTTCATTCCTATGGTCAGCTTATTCCACACTTCTTTGAATTGCTCATGGTTGGTGTCTGGGTTCCATTCCTTTAAAAAACAAAAGAAACCATCATTCTTCCAAATACAATCTTCACCTGTTGGCTCACTAAATCCTTCATGTTCTTCTTCATGTTCAAATACATCCCACCCCATCCATTCAACTAAACGCTTCTTATCTTCAAGTTTCATGATTCATCTCCCAATGATTTAACGATTTTATTAAACAGTGTTTTTACTTCAGCGGCGTCATCCGGTTTGTTATTCGATATATAATGCAGCCTCAAAAATGGTAGTGCTAAAGTCACATATCGATCGCTGAGTAAATCTTCAAGCTCTCGAATCCTATCCATTGCAACCTGTTGATCCATATAAACCCGGTTGAGCCCACGCCAGAATTTTACGTTGTTGCTTTCTTCTTTTTCGATTTGTCTTTTGTTTTTGGCGATTCGCTTCCAGTTGACGACCCGCAAATGTTCGGGCATGGCCTGACGTCCGCTTTCAGCAATTGAATTTTGTTTCCGCCCTTGCTGCAAAACCCGTCACGACTCCCAGAACTCTCGAAATGCTCACAGTTGGGCAAACTCAAGCTGTGTCCGCCGTTTTACGCTCCCGTTTTTTATCGGGCCTCTGTGGCTTGGCTTTTTCTTCGGCGACAGCTGGATCCTCGATACCACTGACTTTCTGGATCATGGCAACAAGTTCAGCACGCGATTCCCGGAAAGCGATCACCCTGTTATCGTTTCTGAGATTAAAGCCGGGGGTGAGTTTGATTTTGATTTTACCATTTTCATCGAGAATTGGTTTCTCATCTTTGTCAAATTGCTTTTCCCGTTTTACGTGGCTTTCGATCGTGAGGGTCATTCCTGGTAATATCGACGGGGTTCTCTGTTCTTTTTCAATCCGCTTGATGGCCTCTTCTTTTGTTGTGACAAAGGCGACGAAGGCATCATCGGCCCTGATAATGAACCCTGGCGTTTCTTTAACTTTTGCAGCGGGCTTGAGTTTCAGGCTCGGATGTTCCTTCAAATATTTATCCGGATCCGTGACCACTTTGCCAGCTTCATCGGTCATTTCGATAATCGGTTTTCCGTCTTCGCCTTTTTGCTTGACTTTTTGAATATGGGTGTCGATTGTGTAGTTCATTTATGGAACTCCATTTTTAAGGTTAATATTTAAACTAAATTTATTTTCAGGGTTGAGATATTTTTTTTTCTTGTCCGTCACCCTCCAATTCTGACCGGGCCCGCCATCCGCCCTTAAATCCACAATCAGGCTCTAAACAGACTTTTTGATACTGCAGGGAATTATAGTTTTTCATGGTATTGGATGATTTACACTTCGGACATTTGGGATCATCCTTGAATTTGGGGATCCGCATCAACCCGATACTGCTGAGTTCTTCGTCGTTCAATTGCTTGATTTCAAGATCATCCGGAATTATGAAAACAAAGTTCTTCGGAAAAATCCGCTGCAATTGCTTGAGCGTGTATTCGACATCCTCCGCCGTTGCGGTCCGTGGAACCTTGATGTAATAGAAATCACCCTCTGTTGCGGTTATAACCTCAGTCTTGGCGTTTTTCAGTAGATTATTCAGGTTTTTTCGCTTTCCGTTAATTTTGTTCATGGTTTAATCCTTATTCGGTGTATTTTTTGGTGTATGTATGCCAATTCCGTTTCCAATTAACGGTGCATTCGTATCAGCATAAAAATCCGTTGCCTCTTGTTTTTTCACGGCTCCCCCACTAGTTAAATCGTCCATAATTCGCCCACGGTTCAAAACCCGGACGTTTTCTTTTATTTCTTCAATCTCATGCCACATCTGGACTATTCCGATCAGCATCAACAGGCAGGCAATGAATAGGAATGTGATCATTGCTCCCATCCGTATGACCAATCCCAAACATCCATTCCGAAGTTGATGGTGTCGTATATAGAGATGGCGCAATCTTTCGGGTAAGGTGATTTATGACCGACGAACGTCAGCCGGCCATTGAGAAACCGGACCCGGGCCTTTTTGTATACCCAATCCCTGAACCAGTTTGATCCGACACTGGCCGGGGTGAGTAACACAATTTTGGCGCCCTTCAAACTTTCTTCATAACATTTCTTTGCCCATGGCTCGATATTAGCATAAGGCGGATTCAGCCAACACCATCCATCGAAATGATGCCAATCAACCCGCAGAGCATCGTCAGACGGTGTGAGGCCGAATTTGCAAAGCTGGTTTTCGTGGGTGCATGCCAAGTCATAATTGAAACCAAAGTGAGAATTCAGCACCTTGAATAGCCTGGGGTCGGTGCCAACGTCTTGCTCGGTTTTATTTTTGTCGCGTGGTGCCGTGGCTATCTGTTTTTCAGAATTTAGATCACCGTTGATCTCTTCGGCCTGTTCAGCGGTGAACTCTCGGCCATATATGCCAGGGCTTCCCGGTATTTCTTTCCAGTTCAAAAATTCACCTCTTTGAGTCTAAAACTGCAAATTACCAAATTACCCTCACCAGCCAATAAGTCACCATCTATGTTTTTCCAATCAAGCCATTCTTTATGGTCAGGGGAATAGACTTGATTTCCAAAATGGGATAGTTGCTTCACCAGCTTTTTGTTCTGCTCGATTAAATCATATTCTGAGCCTGCTAATTTTCTCGAAGTTTTTATTTCAACTGCTAACCGTTCTTGGAGGGATTGGATTTTCTAATACCGTTCCACACTCTTTGCACAAATATCCTTATGGTACTGGTAATTCACATAAAGCAACTC
>SDBV01001846.1_pt1 | contig 31742 bp, 37 predicted proteins | sample 2277081 | NCBI WGS metagenome assembly SDBV01 (sample SAMN10402039, study PRJNA504765) | marine sediment metagenome | isolation source: marine sediment core GS10_PC15, 223 cmbsf | place: Arctic Ocean: Southern Knipovich Ridge | collected 2010 | reverse complement strand
CCTCGCCGCCGCGACCGCGTCCAAGATTCTCGTGTGCGTTAAAGGTCGTGCGTCGAGCTGTGCCAGGGGGAGATGAGCTGCTAGCTGGAGGGCCACCGCGCGATGCTATAGCGAAGAGCGCGAGAAGCAACATTGCGCAGTGTGGCTGGTTCACACCTAGGAGACGACCAGAGCGGGAGGGTGACCCGTTGTCCCTGGCATGGGAAGGGAGCGGCCTGAGCCCTACACCTAGAACCGCGGCTTCCCCTCGGTGAAACGTTCGAGCTCGTCGTCGGGGGTGGGTTCCCAGGTCGCCGCGTAGGCTACGTATGTACGCCAGCTGGGCCGCACCCCCGGATCGCCGTCGAAGGCTCCCATGCGCACGCTCATCTGCGTTGGGTCGTCGGGGTTGCGGCTGAAGAGGGGTGCTCCGCATTCTCGGCAAAAGCACTTCTCGAAACCGCCGTCCGGATGGCGCCAGGCCTTCACCAGCTCTTCCCCCTGCAGCAGCCGGAACGTGCGGCCGTCGATCCGCGCCTGTGCCGACGCCGCCGTCCCGGTGCGGCGTTGGCAGCGAGTGCAGTGGCAGTAGCCGGCGGCCGACGCCGGCTCGGTGAGTTCAAAGCGGACGCCGCCGCACAAGCAGCCCCCGGTTGTTGAGGGATCGGTCACGGCGACAAGTGTGGCACGCCGTACGGCAGCCGCACACCCGGGAACAACTGCGCTCACGAGGGTGAGCCGCGATACGCCCGCTCCCGCAATGCGCGAAGAGCAGCAGCGCGGCGCTGCCCATGGCACGCGGAAGGGGAAGGGCGCGGGTCCGAACCGGAACTGCTGCTCGCTATCCCTCTCGCGGCTCGATCAGGAGCGCACGCGCGACCGCAAGGACCTCACCGTCGGACGCCAGCACGGCCGATCCAGCGTGACGTTTCCGGCCGTCGGGTTCGATCGGCCACGCGATCACGACGAGGTCCTCGCCAGCGACGACAGGTGCGTCGATTCGCGCGGTGAGCCGGGCGAGCACACTCATTGGCAACTCCCCGTTCATGCACAGCGCGAAGTAAGTAGGGCAATCGAGCACAGCCCACACGAACTCCGGGAGCACACGTCCTGCCGTGTCCGCCGTCCACGAAGGCGGCGACCACGGCGAAGCGACGAGCTGGCGGCCCTCGACCGCGCCCGCGAACACTCCGAACGCGTCCTCGCGCGCCCGCCCGCAGACGAAGCAGCGACTGAACATGCCGTCGGAGAGTCCCCTGTAGCGCGCCGCCGCCAGGCGTGCCTCGTGGGGACTGACCGGCGCCGGCACCTCGACCTCGCGCTCGGGCGCCGACCGCGCCTCGGCGACGAGCGCTTCGCCGTCGAGCATGCGCACCGAGGTATCGTTCTCCCGCACGACATCGAGCGGCGTGTCGAGCGGTACGGGCCGCCTCAGGCTGACCTCAGCTGCTCCCTCGAGGAAGCCGGCAACGACGCCCGAGCAGTACCCGCCATTACCGCTCTCGAGCGGCCCGTTGAAGCGCCTGGGTATGGAGAGGGTCTCGGACACGGGCTGACTATCCTACGCTCGGTGCGCGGCGACCATGGTCATCGTGCCCCGCTGCCCCTTTGCGCGATAAGCGGCACTGACGGATCGCCCTACCGCATTCACGCGAAAGCGGGAGTGCCGCCCCCGCCGGCTGCGTGAGCGGTACTACTCTCTAATTTCGCGCTCGATCCATTTCGAGCCGATCCGGCCGGGAACCGTCAGGTTAGGTGAGCGCCTCCGTCTTCGCTGCCCTGCCAAGCGCGTCGATCGACTGTTCGAGCCAGCGCCGAAAGTAGCGTTTGCCGGCGACTGTGTCGAAGATCCGAGTGCGAACCGTCTGCGGGTCCATGCCGAACTCGGCGTCGACGAACGTGCCGCCCTGTGCCTCGGTCAAAAGCCAGCGTGTGTACATCCCCGTGTTCAGGCAGCGAATGAAGAGTTCGCGGCAGCCGTCTAAGCGCTCCACGGATATCGCGTTGTCGACCGTACCGAGCGGCCCCTTTGACACCGCGCGATAGGTGCATCCCTCCTCCGTCAGGCCCTCGCACTCAACCTCGATGATTCCCGGCCACCACTCGGGGTGACGCTCGACATCTCCGACCAGCTGCCAGATGGCCTCCACTGGAGCGTCGATCAGTGCCTGTTGCCTGTACACCGACATCGGCTCCACACTATTCCACAAACGCCGCGGCAGATTCCACGGGCGCGTCGGCTTGGCCTTGCAGAAAGAGTTTCGAGCGGCTGCGCGCCATCGTGCAGCCAATTTGCTGAGCCGAGCGGCTGATGGGCAGTACCGGGCTCGAACCGGCGGTCTCGTGCTTGTAAGGCAAGCGCATCCGTATCTCGATCGAAGCAGCACTCCGCGGGCCGCCCGCTCGAGCCTCAGCTCACTGCCGCAACGCGCGACGAGCAGAAGCGTCAGCCCACGCTCTTGCTGGCGCGTTCTGGGCGTGATGGCGACGCTCGGCGGGGTCGCCGCTCCGGTCGGGACCACTCGACCCGACGGCGCGCGCGTGGCACGCCGAGCCGCGTCACTGCACAATCCGATCAGAAGGCGTAATTGACCCCGCACGGTTAGAGCCGCCGGGGTCCGACACTGGAGGTCGGTCCAGTTGCAGGTCTTAGCGTATTGCCGGGTTTCTACCGAAGAACAGGGCAACAGCGGTGCCGGCTTGAGCGCGCAGCGCGAGGCCATCCGCACCGAGTGCGAGCGCCGGGGCTGGGATCTCGACGATGTCGTCGAGGATCGGGGCTACTCGGCCAAGAATCTGAAGCGGCCGGGCGTACAGGCTGCGTTGGCCACTCTCGAACGCGGCGAGGCCGACGGTTTGGTGGTCGCGAAGCTCGACAGGCTGAGCCGCAGCGTGATCGACTTCGCCGGGCTCATGGAGTTGGCTCAGAAGCAGGGATGGGCGCTGGTAGCGCTCGACCTGGGCGTGGATTCAACGACACCATCGGGCGAAGCGATGGCGGGCGTCCTGAGCGTCTTCGCCCAGTTCGAACGCCGCCTGATCGGCGAGCGCACCAAAGCTGCCCTCGCGATCCGAAAAGCCGAAGGTGTTCGCCTGGGCCGCCCTCCGCAGCTGCCCGCAGCCGTACGCCGGAAGATTCGCCGCAAGCGCGATGCCGGCCTGTCGTTTGCCGCAATCGCCGAGGCTTTGAACGAGGCTGGCGTGCCGACCGCGCACGACGGCCGGCGCTGGTATTCGTCAACGGTCAGCGCGGCCGTACGGACGGAAGGGGCTTGAACGTGGACCAGGGCGAGAAACCGGCGAAGTTCGACAGCTACAGCACTTACCTGGAGATGCTCGGGCGCGTCGAAGGCGCCGTCGACGACGAGATCAACCTTCGCCAGATCGAGGCCGAGGCTCGCGAAACGCCCTTCGACGAGAACCATCTGGAGGTGATCAGGTCGCGGTGCACGCAGTACCTCGTCGACCTTGAGGCGATACGGGAGTTTCGCCGCCACGAGATGCGCGTCAGCAGGACAAATCGCTGATCCGTGCCCCCGCTGACCCCCCCCATCTCCCGGAGACTCAGTCTCCTTCGCGTTCCTTGGAGACAAGCGCCAAGCTCGTCGCCTCGGCCCCCGTCGATACCGAGCGCGATCCCGCCGCCGGGAAGTCCATCCGCCCGTCTCCCTAGGCTGGCGCGGTCGGGCCGGATGGGGCAGTTGGTTACCCGTAGCGTCCCTAGTAGGGGGGTCGGGCGCGAGAGGCCCTATCTGCTGCCTTGTGACAAACCCGGCACAGCGGCAGACCCGACTCCACAGTGCCGCTACCGTCTCGGACAGGCGGGTCGTGGTGAGCCTCGACCCCGCGGTCGCTTCCGCAGTTCGAGCAGGTTCCGCCGATCAGCGCGAGCGTCCTCTGACGGAAGCGCTCCCTGCTGACGCCCCGATCGACCTGCGCGTGACTCGCACGGCCGGCCGGCAGAGGCCGAAGATGCTCGAAGAACTGTCCGGCAGCGGTCTACTGATTTTTTCCGGGACGGTGGCGACCCCGGTCGCCTGACTTTCAACTTCGGGCCGGGGTCGATTGCCTCCTCCTCAGCCCGAAACGCCGGGGGCCTCATACGGATCGGCATCCTGCCCCCGGCGAGCGCCGGCAGTCGCGCCATCACGCATCTCCGGCGCATCGGCTCGCGGGGTCGCGCCATCTTGGATCGGTGCGCGCGGCCTGCGGGCCATTGGTACCGTTTCCCCGTCGTGAGCCGCGAAGACCGAAAAGAAGAGCTGCGCCACCAGTTGACAGTCGAGAAGGCTGCCAATGGCACGCTGATCGTGACCCTCGGCCAAGCGGTCGTCGGTCGGCTCCAGCAGGACTCGGACACGGGACGCTGGCAGCTTGAAAGGAAGGAGCGCTGGGGGGCGATGCCGACCCAGCTGGAGAACGATCAGGTGGAGCAGGCTGAGACGTGGGCGGTTGACGAGATAGCCGACATGCTCGCGATGGAGCGCGAGGCCTGCGATCGCGTCAAAGGCTGACCGCGGGTACCAAACGGGTACGGCGGGTATCAAACGGGTACGCCAGCCGGGCATCGAGACGATGCGCGACGACGCGAGCCCGGCGCCGAACTTCCCGTCCCTGCGAGACAAACGCGTCGTTTCGCGTCGTCTCGCGTCGTAGCGCCCTCTCTATATATGTCCATGGTAAGGAAGGGGTCGTCGGTTCGAGTCCGACTCCGGGCTTCGACCCACTCGTGGGGGGTTCACGGGGGGAGCCTGCTCCCCCCGCGCAAGAAGGTTGGGGTCGTCGGTTCGAGTTCGACTCCGGGCTTCTAGGTCTAGTGCGGCGCCGCGAAGTTCGCTGAAGCCGGCTCCCTCAGTCGGCACAGACCTGGAGCCCCTCCACGAACTTGTTGAGGCCACTCATCGCGTCGACAACGGCCATCAGCTCGACTACGGCCTCGTCGTCCAAGCCCGCCTCCTTCGCCGCCTCCAGGTGAATCTCCGTGCAGTACGTGCAGCCGTTCGTCGCGGACACGGCCACCGAGATGATGTGCTTCGTGAGGTTGTCGAGCTTCCCTGGTCGATCTATGGCCGCGTACTTCTCGTTCCACTGCGCCTCCAGGGTCGCCGGGCTGGGAGCCATGGTTCGGTAGAGCGGGGGGACGAAGTCAATTCCGAGCTTCGACTTGATGTCGTCGTAGATCTCCTTGACCTTACCGGTGGCCTCTTCTTCGGGAATCATCCTGACCAAAGCCATTGCTGTCGCTCCTTTCCGAGCGTTGCAGGTGTGCACACAAGATCGAGGTCCCGCAGGCCCATTCCAACCGCGAAAACTCCTACCACTGCCTCGGTAGATTCCACCTACGAAGCGTGATGCGAGGGTTCGTCGGGAGTTTCTACGGACCACGCTTCGTACTCACTCCGGATGCCGGCGGCCCTGGTCGTAACTAGGGTGAGGTTGTTGCAAGGAAGGTCCACCGTATGCCTAAGCCTGTTATCAAAGCCATAGTTGCCTTCGCAGCTTGCGTATTCCTCCAGCGATTCGGGGAGCGGGTTTTCGAGAAGTTGCCCGAGCACTTTCCACCCAAGTGGATGGCAACAAACATGCGGGCGATTCGTGACGAGAACGCGCGCCTGCTTACCCAGAACGAGCGCATCCTCCAACTGCTTGAGGACGAGTGAAGGAAGTGAAGCCGAGGATCCGATGACGATTTACTTAGCCACGCTGATCGTTGCCGATCAGGGGCATATGGGCGACTTTGACTTTGCCTGGTGGTGGATTCCGATGATGGTCGGAATGGCTCTGTTTTGGGGGCTCGTGATCGTCGGCATCGTTTGGCTTATTCGCAGCGGCGGCGGCTCGTCTGCCGAGAAGAAGATGAGCGCCGTGGAGGTCTTGGAACGACGCTTTGCGGAGGGCGACCTGACGGTTGAGGAATACCGCGAGCGCCGCGCTGTCCTCACGGGCCGGCCTGACGCGAGGCCCCTGGCACAGGAATAGATGGGTACCCCGCTGCACGTCCTGATCCTCGAGGACCGCCCGGCGGACGCTGAGCTGCTCGTGCACGAGCTCGAGAAGGCGGGGTTCTGCGAGGATAGCTAATCGTCGGCGCACTGCAACACCCCTGAGGTCCGTGACCCGGCAGCGCTCGGCGGCCGTCAGAACCGGGCGTCGAGCGGGCTCAATCGACGCGGCCGGTCGCAGCCCAACTTACGGCTCCGGAGGGGCTAACGCCGCGTCCCGTGAGCCGCTATTCTTCCCCTTCGGTCCGCGCGTGGCGCGGGTTTTTTCGTCTAGGTCCGTGCGGCGGCCTGGACCCTATGACAGAGGCACTGAGGCATGGCACGCGGAGAAGTTCGAATCGCGGTGACGCTTGCTTGCGAAGACTGCAAGCGTCGCAACTACCAGACAAACAAGAACCGGCGCAACGACCCGGACAGGATCGAGATGCGCAAGTTCTGCCGTTGGTGCGGTCACCACACGGCACACAAAGAAACGCGCTGACGGCGTAGCGGATGGCCCGAAACCGGCAAAAGGCCAAGCAACGCAAGGCCAAGAGGCTCGCCCACGAGCAGAAGCAGGCTGGGCAGAAGTCCCAGCAGCGCAAGCAGGTCGCCCAGAAACCCGAGCAGGAGCAACACGACGGCGCCGAGCAACGACTCGAGCAGATCGAAGACGAGGGCATCGGCCGCGAGTCGATGGCAGGCACCGGAATCGCGGCCGAAGTCGAGCTCGATCAGAAGCGGATGGAGTCAGAACTCGACCAGGCTCAAAAGCAGGCCGAGGCCGAGGTCGAGGAACCTCAGCAGGCGCCTGACGAGGCCGACCAGCCCGACATAGACAAGCCAGCCAAGCGCGGTCGCAGGCGCCGCGAGCGAGCCGCCGAGAAGACTCGCGAGACCTCGAAGAAAATCTCCCGTGGCAAGCGCGACGACGGCAAGCAGAGCAAGCCTCAAAAGCAAAAGACCGCAGCCAAGGCCCAGCCCCGCGACCGCGGCCGCGTGATTAGCTTCTTCCGGCAGGTCTGGGCCGAGCTCAAACGAGTACAGTGGCCCACCCGCGATCAGGTCATTCAGGCGACCGGTGTGGTGGTTGCTTTCTGCGTCATCGCTGGCCTATATCTGGCGGCCTTGGACTTCGCCTGGGCCGAGGCCGTGGACCGCCTCTTCTGAATTGAGTCTTCATAGGTAAATAAACATGTTCCGCTGGTACGTAATCAACACATACTCTGGCCACGAGAAGAAGGTCAAGCACAACATCGAGCACCGCGTCGAGACGATGGCGCAGGTCGCGAGCATCCGCCAGGTCATGGTTCCGACCGAACAGGTCTCGGAGATGAAAAACGGACAAAAGATCCAGGTCGAAAAGCGCACGATGCCGGGCTATGTGCTGGTCAACATGGAGATGACCGACGACACCTGGTTGCTGGTAAAGAACACTCCCGGCGTGACCGGCTTTGTGGGATCCCGTGACAAACCGGTCCCACTCAGCAAGCCGGAGGTGGACCGACTGATGCACCGCGAGACGGCCGAGCGACCGCGCACCCGTGCCCAGTTCACGATCGGCGAGTCGGTCAAGGTGATCCAGGGCCCGCTGTCCGACTTCTCCGGAGAGATCGCCGAGATCAACGAAGACGCGGCCAAGCTCAAGGTGCTGGTCTCGATCTTCGGTCGCGAGACACCGGTCGAGGTCGGCTACGACCAGGTAAAAAAGATATGAGGCGGCCGTAGGCCGACTCTCGAGACTTTAGGTTGCGGCGAAGCCGCCATATATTCAGTAGCCGCCATATATTCAGTAGAACGGAAACCGATGGCCAAGAAAGTAATGACGATGATCAAGCTGCAGATCCCCGCTGGGGCCGCCAACCCGGCGCCGCCGGTCGGTCCTGCGCTCGGCCAGCACGGTGTCAACATCATGGAGTTCTGCAAGGCGTTCAACGCTCAGACGCAGCAGGATGCGGGCACGATCATCCCGGTCGAGATCACGGTTTTCGAGGACCGCTCATTCACGTTCATCACAAAGACACCGCCGGCGGCAGTGCTGATCAAGCAGGCGATCGGCGTTCCAAAGGGATCGGGCGAGCCCAACCGTGAGAAGGTCGGGGTCATCAGCAAGGACCAGGTACGCATGATCGCCGAGACCAAGATGCCCGACCTCAACGCCAACGACGTCGACCAGGCGATGAAGATCATCGAAGGAACCGCACGATCGATGGGGGTCGATGTCGAATGAGCAGAGGCAAGCGCTACAACGCCATGAAGGAGCAGATCGATCGCGAGCGCGAGTACGACCCGAAGGAGGCGATCGGACTCGTCAAGCAGATGCAGACGGCCAAGTTTGTCGAAGCAGTCGAGATCCACATCCGTCTCGGGATCAACGTACGGCACGCCGAAGAGCAGGTGCGCGGCACGATGACGATGCCGCATGGGCTTGGCAAGGACGTGACGGTGATCGCTTTCGCGCAGGGCGACAAGGCGCGCGAGGCCGGGGCCGCCGGTGCGGACGCGGTCGGCGACGAGGATCTCGCGAAACGCATCGAGGACGGCTGGACCGACTTCGACATCGCCGTGGCGACCCCGGACATGATGCCGGTGGTTGCCAAGCTTGGTCGTGTTCTGGGCCCGCAGGGCAAGATGCCCAATCCCAAGGTCGGCACCGTCACGGACGATGTCGGCAAGGCGGTCGAGCAGGCCAAGGCCGGCAGGGTCGAGTACCGCACCGACAAGTCGGGGATCATCCACATGGTGATCGGCAGGGCCAACTTCGAAGAGCAGGCGCTGCTCGACAACTACGCGGCGTTGCTCGACGAGATCGTTCGCGCCAAGCCGTCGGCCGCCAAGGGCAAGTACATACGCTCGGTCACACTCACAACGACGATGGGGCCTGGGATTCACGTCGATCCTGGCAAGACCAAGGATCTGGTCGAAGAGGGCGCGGCCGCCTAGTGGCCTCATCCACATCTAGTAGCATGCCCGCTCCAAAGCGATCAGACCTAAGCCCAAGACGGCCGGCAGCCTCGCGGCATTAAGTCCAGCCTAGGCGGAGGAACAGCGGCGAAAGCCAAGTTTCTACCCGCCCGCGTGCGGGTTTTTCTTTTGCCGGAACGGACTGAGTTTGAAGAGAGAACGAAAATCCCAATTGATCGATGAGATCGCCGAGCAGATCGACTCGGCTGAAGCGATCTACGCGATCGACTACCGGGGCATCAGCGTGCCTCAGGCCGCAGAGCTACGGACCAAGCTCCGTGAGGCCGACGCCAGCTTCAGGATCGTCAAGAACACGCTCACGATGCGCGCGGCCGAGAAAAGCCAGAAGCCGAGCTCCGACCAGCTGAAGGCGTTCGTCGACTCCGGGCCGACCGCCCTCACCTTCATCAAGGGCGACCCGGCGGTCGCGGCGAAGGCGCTCGACGGTTTCGTGAAGAAGGGCGAGCTGCTCGACTTCAAGGGCGGTACGCTCGGCGCCGAGACGCTGACTGCAGATGACATCAGGCGCCTCGCGCGGCTACCAAGTCGCGACCAGCTCAACGCGCAGCTGGCGGGCGCCGTCGCCTCTCCGATCACCGGATTGGTGCGCGGCCTCGGATCGATGGTGTTCGGCTTGGCGGTGGCGCTTGGCCAGGTTCTCGAGCAAAAGAGTTCCGGGAGCTCTGAAGGGACGCCGGAGAAGCTCGCGGCCCAAGAGGAGACGACCGAGGAACCCACGACGCCCGAGGAGCCCGGGGCGGAAGAGACTTCGGAAGGACAAGCTGACGACCAACAGCAAGACCAAGAACAGGAGGGCGGCCAGTAATGGCTACCAGCACACAGGAGTGGATCGAGGAGCTGAAGGGCATCTCGGTGATGGAGCTCTCAGAGCGCGTCAAGGCGCTCGAAGAGGAGTTCGGCGTATCGGCGACGGCCGTGGCCGCGGCGGCCCCGGCGGTCAATGGTGGCGATGCCGGCGGCGGAGAAGAGGAGCAGGACTCGTTCGATGTCGTGCTCTCGAGCCCGGGCGACAAGAAGATCCAGGTGATAAAGGTGGTCCGTGCGGCTACCGGCCTGGGTCTGAAGGAGGCCAAGGGACTCGTTGACGAGGCCCCGAAGCCCGTCAAGGAGGGCCTCGAGAAGGACGAGGCCGAGAAGCTCAAGGGCGAGCTGGAAGAGGCCGGCGGGGTGGTGGAATTAAAGTAGCCGCCGCCTTGCGGGCCTGTGATAAGCGCCTCCAGAGCTCCCGTTCTTTCCGGCTAAGGAAAGAACGCCTGTTCTTGTGGTACTATCCCGGGTCGCGCGCATTTTGGCCTGCTCTCCGCCAAACCCGCCTTTAGACAGCCTTAGTAACGCCGACTCTTAGAGGAGCCGCAATTTGGCACGCGTTGACGTCCCGCGCCACCGCAAGAACTTCGCATCACTGGAAAATGCACTAGACCTACCGAATCTGATTGACATACAGCGCAGCTCTTTCGAGTGGTTGGTCGACCCCAAGAAAGGCGGGCTGCGCGTGACGATCGACGACGTCTCGCCGATCGAGGACTACACCGGCAACCTGGCCGTGGTCTTTGGCGACCTGTGGTTCGACGACCCGATCGCATCGATCGACGAGTGTCGTGAAAAAGACCTGATCTACTCACGCCCGCTCAACGTCAAGGTCGCGTTCCAGAACCGTGATACCGGCGAGATCCGGGAGCAGACGGTGTTCATGGGCGACTTCCCGTGGATGACGGAGGCAGGCACCTTCATCATCAACGGGACCGAGCGAGTCGTGGTGACGCAGCTCGTGCGCTCACCTGGGGCCTACGTGATGGAGCCCAAGGACCGCGAGAAGCAGGTCTTCATCGCGAACCTGATGCCGGCCCGGGGCTCATGGCTCGAGCTCGAGATCGACAAGAAGGGCCGCGTCTTTGTGCGCGTCGACCGCAAGCGCAAGCTGCCTGTCACGGTGCTGCTGCGAGCGATCGGCGTCGGCAGCGACGAGCAGATCTTGAAGCTATTCAAGAACTCGGTCTACATACGGAACACGATCGAGTCCGAGCCGGAGAACATCAAGACCCAGGACGGCGCTCTGGTCGAGCTGTTCAAGAAACAGCGCCCGGGCGAGCCGCCGTCGGTCGACGCGGCCAAGTCGCTGCTGAACACGCTGTTCTTTGACCCGAAACGCTACGACCTGACGAGCGTCGGCCGCTACAAGCTCAACTCACGGCTCGGGGTGAAGGTGCCCCTCAACAAGCGGGTCCTGACCAACGAAGACATCGTCGAACTGGTCAAGGAGCTCGTTTCTCTACCGAAGATGCTGGGCATCCCCGAGGGTGAGGAGATAAAGGACTACGCGGCCGAGGCGGCGTCGCTTCCTCGTGAGCCGGTCTACGACCACCTGGACGAGTACGAGCACTTCGGCAACCGGCGGCTGCGCACCGTCGGAGAGTTGATTCAGGAGGCGTTCCGGATCGGCCTGTACCGCATGGAACGCGTCGTCCGCGAGCGCCTCACCACCGAGGACGCCGACACGATCACGCCCCAGACGATTATCAACATCCGGCCCGTCGTCGCCGCCCAAAAGGAGTTTTTCGGCGGCTCGCAGCTATCCCAGTTCATGGACCAGACCAACTCGCTGGCGGGACTCACGCACCGCCGCCGCCTGTCGGCCCTCGGCGCCGGCGGTCTAACGCGCGAGCGCGCGCCGATCGAGGTACGCGACGTGCATCCGACCCACTACGGGCGCATGTGTCCGATCGAAACCCCGGAAGGTCCGAACATTGGCCTGATTGGATCGCTGTCCTCCTTCGCGACGGTGTCGGAGTACGGCTTCGTTCAGACCCCTTACAGGCAGGTCAAGGGCGGCGTGGTCACCAGCAAGGTCGTCCGGCTCGACGCGACCCAGGAGGAAGAGTACGTGATCGCCCAGGCGAACGCAGTGGTCGATCCGAAGACGCATAAGCTGAAAGGCCCGCAGGTGCTTTGCCGCGCGGGCGACGGCGAGCTTGTGTCGACCTCGCCGAAGCAGGTGGACCTGATGGATGTGTCGCCGACGCAGATCTGGTCCGTTGCCACGTCGCTGATCCCGTTTCTCGAGCACGATGACGCCAATCGCGCGTTGATGGGCTCGAACATGATGCGGCAGGCCGTGCCGCTGCTGCGCCCGGAGCCGCCACTGATCGGCACAGGCATGGAGCGCCGTGCTGCCTCCGACACCGGCGACGTCGTGGTCGCCGGCGAGGCCGGAGAGGTCAGCTACGTCGATGCCGAGCGGGTCCTGGTTGGCAAGAGCGAGTACGAGTTGCGCAAGTTCATGCGCTCCAACCAGGGAACGCTGATCGATCAGCGCCCGCTCGTCAAGGTCGGGGACAAGGTCAAAAAGGGTGAAGTGATCGCCGACGGCTCCTCCACTGGCGGCGGCGAGCTGGCACTCGGTCGCAACTGCACCGTCGCCTTCATGTCGTGGGAGGGGTACAACTTCGAGGACGCAATCGTTATCTCGGAGCGACTCGTCAAGGATGATCTGCTGACCTCGATCCACATCGAGGAGTACGAGATCGACGCTCGCACCACGAAGCTCGGCGACGAGGAGATCACGCGCGACATCCCGAACCGCTCGGAGGAGTCGCTGCGCAACCTCGACGAGCGTGGTGTCGTGCGTGTCGGCGCCGAGGTCACCTCCGGCGACCTGCTGGTCGGCAAAGTCACGCCGAAGGGCGAAACGGAGCTGACCGCGGAGGAGAAGCTGATCCGGGCGATTTTCAAGGAGAAGGCTCGCGAGGTGCGCGACACTTCGCTGAAGGTTCCCCACGGCGAGGGCGGCGTCGTGATCGACGTGCTGCTGTTTTCGCGCGACGGCGACGACGACCTGCAGCCGGGCGTCAACGACTTGGTCCGTGTTTACGTGGCCAGCAAGCGCAAGATCGCTGAGGGAGACAAACTCGCCGGACGCCATGGCAACAAGGGCGTGATCTCCAAGATCGTCCCCGAGGAGGACATGCCATTCCTCGAGAACGGCAAACCGGTCGACGTGATACTTAACCCGCTTGGCGTGCCGAGCCGAATGAACGTCGGTCAAATCCTCGAAACCCACCTCGGCTGGGTCGCCGACAACGGCTGGTACGACGACGGCTCCGAAGCGTACAAAGAGGCTCAACAAATCGCCGAGAGTAACGGCGCGGGCAGCGAGCGCGTGTTCGTTGCGACGCCGGTGTTCGACGGAGCCTCGGTCGAGCAGGTTGACGAGGCCCTCGTCAGGTGGCAGGAGCAGCATCCAGAAGGGCCGCGGTTCGAGGTCGATATGAGCGAGCGGGTAGGCAGGCGCAGCACGGGCAAGGCGCAACTGTTCGACGGTCTCACCGGGCAGCCATACGAGTCGAAGGTGACGGTCGGCAACATGTACATCCTGAAGCTGCTGCACTTGGTCGACGACAAGATCCACGCCCGTTCAACTGGCCCCTATTCACTCGTCACCCAGCAGCCGCTCGGTGGTAAAGCGCAGTTCGGTGGACAGCGCTTCGGTGAGATGGAGGTTTGGGCGCTGGAGGCATACGGTGCCGCCTACACGCTTCAGGAGATGTTGACCGTGAAGTCCGACGACACAGTTGGACGCGTCAAGGCGTACGAGGCGATCGTCAAGGGCGAGAACATCCCGGAGCCCTCGATCCCGGAGTCATTCAAGGTGTTGCTGAAGGAGATGCAGTCGCTGTCGCTCGACGTCAACGTCGTGTCGGAGGAGGGCGCCGACATCGAAATCCGGGAGGAGGAGGACGACCTGCTGCGCGCCGCGGAGGAACTCGGCATCGACCTCTCAGGCGTACGCGCCGTCGACAAGGACGGCAAGCAGCCAAAGGGCACCGCCGCGGATGAGAAGGAAGAGAAGCAAGGGACAGCCGAAGAGCTGGAGACCGAGGAAGCGCAAGCAGAAGCGGAGGCCGCCGAATAATGATCGACATCAACAACTTCGACGCAATCGAGATCAGCCTTGCCTCGTCGAAGCAGATCCGGTCGTGGTCTTCGGGCGAGGTGACGAAGCCGGAGACGATCAACTACCGCACGCTCAAGCCAGAGAAGGACGGTCTATTCTGCGAGCGCATCTTCGGCCCGACCAAGGACTGGGAGTGCTACTGCGGAAAGTACAAGCGGGTCCGCTACAAGGGCATCGTCTGCGAACGCTGCGGCGTCGAGGTAACGCGCTCGAAGGTGCGCCGCGAGCGCATGGGCCACGTCGACCTGGCCGCGCCGGTCTCGCACATCTGGTTCTTCAAGGGTGTCCCGAGCCGCATCGGCTACCTGCTCGATATGGCGCCGAAGGAACTGGAGAAGGTCCTCTATTTCGCTGCCTCGATCGTCACCCAGATCGACGAAAAGGCGCGCCAGAAGGACACCAAGAAACTCGAGAAGGAAGTCAAGAAAGTCCTCGACTCGTACGAGGCCGAGCGCGAGGAGCGCGTCCAGGAACTAAACGAGTCGCTCGAGCGCCGGATCGCATACACCGAAACCGGCAAGCAGACCAAGTTCTCCGACGAGGATCACCTCTGGGCCGACGCGCTGGGTTCGATCAAGCGCATGAAGAAGGCCGACAAGGAGAAGCTCGTCAAGGACATCAAGAAGATGTTCGGCCAGGACATCACCGACACCGAGGCCTACATCGAGGACGCGATCGAGCGGATGAACGCTGCCTGGGAGAAGTTCCAGGACATGAAGGTCAAGGAAGTGATCGCCGACGAGGCCCTCTTCCGCGAGCTGAAGGACAGGTTTGGCTCGCCGTATGGCTGGGGTGAGTACTTCCGCGGCGGCATGGGAGCGGAGTGGATTCGTGACCTGCTGGGTCAGGTCGACCTCGAGAGCCAGGCGGAGGAACTCGAGGACGTGATCAAGTCCTCCAAGGGCCAGAAGCAAAACAAAGCGATCAAGCGTCTGAAGGTCGTTTCCGCGTTTCGCAACTCGAAGAACAAGCCTGAGTGGATGGTGCTCGAGGCCGTGCCGGTGATCCCACCGGAGCTGCGCCCGATGGTCCAGCTAGATGGTGGCCGTTTCGCAACGTCCGACCTCAACGATCTCTACCGACGCGTCATCAATCGCAACAACCGCCTGAAACGACTGCTTGACCTCGGCGCCCCCGAGATCATCGTCAACAACGAGAAGCGCATGCTGCAAGAGGCGGTCGATGCGCTGTTCGACAACGGCCGCCGCGGCAGGCCGGTCACGGGCCCGGGAAACCGTGCGCTCAAGTCGCTGTCAGACATGCTCAAGGGCAAGCAGGGTCGATTCCGTCAGAACCTGCTCGGGAAGCGGGTCGATTACTCCGGGCGGTCTGTGATCGTCGCCGGCCCGAACCTCAGGCTGCACCAGTGCGGGCTGCCGAAGCTGATGGCGCTCGAGCTGTTCAAGCCGTTCATCATGGCTCAGCTCGTCGAGCGAAAAGCGGTGCAGAACATCAAAGCCGCCAAGAAGATGGTGGAGTCGATGATTCCAGAAGTCTGGGACGTGCTCGAAGAGGTCATCTCCGAGCATCCGGTGCTGCTCAACCGCGCGCCGACACTCCACCGCCTCGGCATCCAGGCGTTCGAGCCGGTGCTGATCGAGGGCAAGGCGATCCAGATTCACCCGATGGTCTGCCACGCCTTTAACGCCGACTTCGACGGCGACCAGATGGCGGTTCACGTGCCGCTCAGCGCGGAGGCGCAGGCCGAAGCGCGACTGTTGATGCTGTCGGCCAACAACATCCTCTCGCCGGCGCACGGCGGCCCGCTCGCGACGCCGACGCAGGACATGGTGCTGGGTGTGTACTACCTGACCTACGGCCCGACTCCCGAACAGCTCGCGAAGATGGACCCGAACAAGGTCAAGCCGCGCCCGCACGTTTATCGGACCGCGCAGGAGGCCGACCTCGCCTACGAGAACGGCCAGGTGAAGCTTCAGGACCTCGCGATGTACCGTCGCGTGACCGGCGATCACATCCTCACTACGGTCGGTCGGATCCTGTTCAACGACCGCATCGAGCGCGCGCTTACCGACACGCTCGGCGAGGGGTTCGACGATCAGCATCCGTTCATCAACCAGACGCTGACCAAGAAGGAGATCGGCGCGCTCGTAACGGCGCTGGTCGAGCGCTACGGTGCCGCTTCGGTCGCGATGGTGCTCGACGCGTTCAAGGAACTTGGCTTCCACTATGCGAGCAAGGCAGGAATTACGATCTCCAAGAATGACGTGATCACGCCGCCCGAGAAGGAACAGATTCTCCAGCGCTACGAGAAAGAAGTAGCCGATATCCATGATCAGTACGACACGGGACTGATCACGATCGAGGAGCGCAAGGAGAAGGTCGTCGACAAGTGGACGGACGCGACCGACGAGGTCGCCGACGCTATGGAGAAGAATCTCCACGAACTGAACCCGATCTACATGATGGCCAACTCGGGAGCGCGTGGATCGTTCAAGCAGATCCGCCAGCTCGCTGGCATGCGCGGCCTGATGTCGAATCCGAAGGGCGAGATCATCGAGCGGCCGATCAAGGCCAACTTCATGGAAGGTTTGACCGTGCTCGAGTACTTCATCTCGACCCACGGGGCGCGAAAGGGACTGGCCGACACGGCACTGCGCACCGCCGACTCGGGCTACCTAACGCGCCGTCTGGTCGACGTCGCACAGGACGTGATCATTCGCCGGGACGACTGCAAGACCAAGGTCTCGATCGACATGGTTCTGGTCAAGGAAGACGAGAAGATCAACGAGAACCTGATTGGCCGGGTCGCGCATCAGAAGGTTGCGACCAAGCGTGGCCGGGAGTTGCTGAAAAAGAACGAGCTGATCGATCGTCCCAAGCTGCGCGAGCTCGGCGAGGCCTTCGCGAGCGAGAAGGCGGTCATGATCCCGGTTCGCTCAACGCTCAAGTGCGAGGCCGAGACCGGCGTATGCCAGCTCTGCTACGGCGCCGCGCTGGCGAAGGGCGACATGTGTGAGTTGGGCGACGCGGTCGGAATCATCGCCGCTCAGTCGATCGGCGAGCCAGGCACCCAGCTGACGATGCGAACGTTCCACACCGGCGGTGTAGCCGGCGCCGACATTACCCACGGTCTGCCGCGTGTCGTCGAGCTGTTCGAGGCGCGTAAGCCAAAGGGCCTCGCCAGGATGGCCGAGGTTTCGGGCAAGGTGGGTATCGAGGACACCGACAAGGCCCGCAAGGTCACGATCTTCGACTCCAAGGGAGAGGAGTACGAGTACTCGTTCCCGCGCCGCACGCGCCTGTTCGTTGAGCACGGCCGGAAGGTAGAGGCCGGAGCGCAGCTCAACGAAGGCTCGCTCTACCCGGCGGAGATCCTTGAGATCCGCGGCCCCAGCGAGACCGAGCGCTACCTCGTCAGGGAGGTGCAGGAGGTCTACATGTCGCAGGGAGTGGACATCAACGACAAGCACATCGAGCTGATCGCGCGCCAGATGCTCAAGCGCCTGCGCGTCGAGCGCAAGGGCACCACCGGACTGCTTCCCGGCGCGCTGGTCGAGCGTCACGCACTGAAGCGCCTCAACGACAAAGCGAAAAAGACCAAGGGCAAGGCGGCAGCCGGCCAGCAGGTGATTCTGGGTATCACCAAGGCGTCGCTGGCGACCGACTCGTTCCTGTCGGCCGCTTCCTTCCAAGAAACGACCAAGGTGCTGACCGACGCAGCGCTCGAGGGCAAGGTCGATCGCCTGTTAGGGCTCAAGGAGAACGTGATCATCGGCAAGCTGATTCCGGCTGCCACCGGACTCAGGCACTACCGCACGCTCGAGATCGAACCGACCGAGCCTGTTGTGCGCCCGACTCCCGAGGAAATCGGCCTACTCGACGAGGAGCAGCTCGCAGCAGAGCTTGGCCTTGCCGACGGCGAGGGAATAGAGGAGCTCGGGACCGAGATCCAGACCACCGAATTCGGTGACGACTTTGGCTCCGACTTCGAGCTGCCCGAAACCGGTGCCAGTGATGCGCAACCCGCAGCGCCTGCCGAGGGCGGCGGCGAAGACACGACGGTCTAGGGAGGAATATGTTCCGGTTTTGCCTTAGCCGGCAAAACCGGGAACTCTGTAGCGCAGCGTCACCTTAGCTTGGTGGCGAACGCGACCAGTTCTGCCGAGTGCTCGTCGGTCATGCCAATGTGGCGCTCGGTTTGAATCAGGAGCGTCGGCGCGTCACGCGACTCGGCCCAGGCGTAGCAGTCGTCGCCGAGGTTGTCGTCGATCCAGGCCGCGGCCCGCGGCCCGGTGTACTCGTCGATCGCTTCGATCTTCCAGTGGGCGTTGCCACTCATGGCGCGACCGTCGAAGGTCAGGTGGTGGAGGGGCCCAGGCAGGCCAAGTATGTACGGCAGGAAATCGTTCGCCGTCTCCTCCCAACCGGTCGCCCAGACAAGCTCGAAATACCCCGCCAATGCAGGCAGATGCTCGGCCGCGCTGGCCCGTATGTAGTGCAGGACGCCGTTGACCGAGTGAAGCGCACCCTCGGGCCGACCGGCCGATGGCGCATTTCCCTCAGCGAGTCCGTAGCCTTCCCGAAACCCGAACAGGCTGATCACGCCGTCCACATCTAGGAACAGCACCGGCAGGTCGGGGGATTGTTTCGGGTATTTGACCAATTTGGCACAGATAGCGCCCCCTGCTGGACAGCGTGTCCAGTACAAAACGAGGGCCCTAACGATCGAAGGGGAAAAAGCCGAGATCTAGAAGGTAGCGGCTGGTCAGATTCTCGCTCTGGCCTGGACTTCTCGGGAGATAATGACCGTTCAACTAGGACTGCTGATCGCTCTTGTCTGCGCTGCGGCGGGCAATCTGGGTTTTCTCTGGAAGCACAAGGGTGCCTGCGCCTCCCCCGAGGTGACGATACGCCATCCGCTGCGTAGCGCGGCATCGCTGTTCCGCTCGAAATGGTGGACGATCGGCTTCTCGGTTGCGCTTTTCGCCTGGGTCTTGCATGTCGCCGCGCTTGCGCTGGCGCCGATCTCGCTGGTTCAGGCCGTGATCTCCGGCGGCCTAGTGTTCCTTGCCGTGATCGCCGATCGCTGGTTCGGATTCAAGCTCGGCAAGCGCGAGTGGTGGGGAGTCGCGCTGACCGCTGCCGGCTTGGCGTTCCTCGGGCTGACAGTGCAGAGCGGCACCGGCTCTCACTCGCAATACTCGATCTCGGGCATGATCGCGTTCGAGGGCGCGATGGTTGCGATCGGGTTGCTGCTGTTGCTCTCTCAACGCGTCGAGCGCGTGCGCCATCGTCAAGGCGTCATGCTTGCTGGGGCGGCAGGGATTCTCTTCGGCGTGTCCGCTATTGCGATCAAGGCGCTGACCGGGACCGTATTTGGCGACTTCTCGTCGATCGTCAGCCCCTGGACCGTTACGGCGCTGGCGGCATCGATCGCCGCCTTCTACGCTTCCGCGCGCTCGCTTCAAATCGGCGAGGGGGTTTCCGTGATCGCGGTGACTACCGTGGCCGCCAACGCATCGGCGATCCTTGGTGGAATTCTGGTCTTCTCCGACCCGCTTGGTAGTGACGTGTTTGGCATCGTCGCTCGCAGCACCGCGTTCGCCCTCGTGATCGTGGCCACGGCGCTGATTTCCGCCCCGGTCAGAGCCGCGCAGCGCGTAGCCTGACGGCCGCAGGCTACGAAAACGTCATGGGCTCGCCTCTCGGACCCCTGCTACCCTTCCGGGCCGCATGCCAAGCATCAATCAACTGGTTCGGAAGAGCCGCACAAAGCCGAAGAAGAAGGTCACTACGCCGGGCCTCAAACAGGCCAAGGGCAACAAGAAGCGGCTTGACGCTCCGCAGCGGCGCGGGGTCTGTACGCGCGTCTACACGGCCACGCCGAAGAAGCCGAATTCAGCCCTTCGCAAGGTCGCTCGTGTACGCCTGACCAACGGCATGGAAGTAACCGCCTACATCCCCGGCGAAGGCCACAACCTCCAGGAGCACTCGGTGGTGCTCGTGCGTGGCGGCCGTGTAAAGGACCTTCCGGGCGTTCGCTACAAGGTTGTGCGCGGAACGCTCGACGCCGCCGGCGTGTCCGATCGCAAGAAGGCTCGCTCGCAGTACGGCGTTAAGGCCGGCTAGCCCAGAACATGCCTCGGCGCGGTGCGATCACACCCAGGACCGTGGAGCCCGACAAGGTCTACGACTCGCGGCTCGTGCAGCAGCTGATCAACAAGGTGATGCTGCATGGCAAGAAGGGTACGGCTGAGCGGATCACCTACGAGGCGCTAGAGGCGGTCGGCAGCAAGACGGGCAAGGAGCCGGTCGAGGCGCTTGAGCAATCGATCAAGGTCTTGACTCCTGTGATCGAGGTTCGCTCCCGTCGCGTAGGTGGCGCCACCTACCAGGTGCCGGTCGAAGTTCCGCCGCGTCGCGCCCGCACGCTCGCCGTCCGCTGGCTGGTCGAGTTCGCACGCAGCAGGCGCGAAAAGACGATGTGGGAGCGGCTCGCGAACGAACTTGTCGACGCCGGCCAGCAGCAGGGCGGGGCCTACAAGCGCAAGGACGACATCTACCGCATGGCTCAGGCCAACAAGGCCTTCGCGCACTACAGATGGTAGACCGCTGGTGGTCGATCCAAGCGTCGCATAGCGCGCATACGATCGACCACTAGCTGCGGGTGAGGTCCGACTTCGCGTCACGGTGCAGCACCCAGGCCGTCGCAGACGACCCGCCGATCACGAGTAGCGTTGCGATCAGCTCCACCCAGAAGCCAATCGCCGGGCTGGCACTGCCTGTGCGGCGCGAGTCGGTCAGCCCCGACCGCATCGTGTCGGGCAGGTCGCCGGCCAGCACGATGATCAGCGCTAGCGCGCCCAGCGCCGCCGCCGCCGCCGCCGGCCGCCACTGTCGCGTAGATCGCGCCAGGAAGGTCGCAACCACAGCGATCAGGCCGATCAGGAGCAGCGCGTAGCCGTGGTTGGAGCCGTTCGAGGCGGTTTCGATCGTGGCGCCGTCGGAGCTGTGGATCGCGAACAGGTCGAGAAACTCACCGAACATCATCAGCACGCCGCCGACGAGTGTCGCGATCGTTGAAAGCTCGATTCCGCGGCGGCCACGTATCCGCGGGCCCAGCCAGGCCGCGGCTGCGCTCAGATTCCTTCTTGCAAAGGAGCGTAGACCGGCAAGGCCTTTGCTATTCTGGCGCGAAGCTTCCACTGGTGGGTTATACCCGTCCTACCGCAAGCCAGAGGCCTGACTGGGCGGGCAGCTGGTCACCTGGAGGCCGACTTCCCATGGATTTCGAGGCCAAATAGAGCGTTTCACCCGGGCATAAATCGTGCGTTCTTGCCCGATAGGGCTTTTTTATTGCCCTGGATCGGCCGAAACAATCCCGTTGACCAGTAAAGGAACAGGAATCAGCTTCAAATGGCGCGCCCAGTAGAACTTTCCAAACTCCGCAACATCGGCATCATGGCTCACATCGACGCCGGCAAGACGACCACGACCGAGCGAATCCTCTACTACACAGGTCGTACGCACAAGCTCGGCGAGGTGCACGAGGGCGCTGCCGTCATGGACTGGATGGAGCAGGAGCAGGAGCGTGGCATCACGATCACCTCGGCCGCGACCGCCTGCGAATGGGACGGCCACCGCATCAACATCATCGATACGCCCGGTCACGTCGACTTCACGGTTGAGGTCGAGCGCTCGCTCCGAGTACTCGACGGAGCGATAGCGCTATTCGACTCGCAGGCCGGAGTCGAACCTCAGTCCGAGACCGTCTGGCGTCAGGCCGACAAGTACCAGGTCCCACGCATCGCCTACATCAACAAGATGGACAAGGTCGGCGCCGACTTCATGCAGGCCGCCAAGACGATCGAAGATCGGCTCGGTGCACACCCTCTCCCGATCCAGCTTCCGATTGGCGCCGAGGACAGTTTCGTCGGGCTGATCGACCTGATCACCGAAAAGGCCCTGGTCTGGCAGGACGAACTGGGCACGGAATGGTCTGAGGAGGAGATTCCTGCCGAGCTGGCCGAGGAGGCGCACGAGGCACGAACCCACCTGATCGAAGCATGTGCCGAGTACGACGACGAGCTGATGGAGGCCTACTTGAGCGAGCAGGAGATCTCGCCCGGCCGGATCCGTGCGGCCCTGCGCCAGGCGACGCTCGACATCAAGGTGACGCCGACGCTCTGCGGCTCCAGCTTCAAGAACAAGGGCGTCCAACCGCTGCTCGACGCCGTGCTCGCGTACCTGCCGTCGCCGCTCGACGTGCCTCCGGTCAAGGGAATAGAGCCGGTCAAAGGAGGCGAGGACAAGGAGACCGATCGCTCGGCTGACGACAAGGCTCCCTTTGCGGCGCTTGCGTTCAAGGTGATGGCCGACCCGTTCGTCGGCAAGCTGACCTACTTCCGCGTCTACTCCGGCACGCTCGAGGCCGGTGGACGCGTGCTCAACACCGCTACCGGCAGGACCGAGCGGATCGGGCGTATCCTCGAGATGCACGCGAACTCTCGCGAGGAGCGCAAGCAGATCCAGACCGGCGACATCGTCGCCGGAGTTGGCCTGAAGCAGACCACGACCGGCGACACGCTTTGCGCCTCCGATGCCCCGATCAAACTCGAAACGATCGAGTTCCCCGAGCCGGTAATTGCCGTGGCGATCGAGCCGAAGACCAAGGCCGACCAGGAGAAGCTGAGCGCGTCGCTGGCACGCCTGGCCGAGGAGGACCCGACCTTCCAAGTCGCCGGCGACGAGGAGACCGGCCAGACGCTGATCTCGGGGATGGGAGAACTACACCTCGAAGTGATCGTCGATCGCCTCTTGCGCGAGTACAAGGTCGATGCCAACGTCGGCCGCCCGCAGGTCGCTTACCGAGAAACTGTCACGAACACGGTGGACAAGGCCGAAGGCAAGTTCGTGCGCCAGACCGGTGGCCGCGGCCAGTACGGCCACGCGGTAATCAAACTCGAGCCGGCTCCGGCCGAGGGCTTCGACTTCGTAAACAAGATCAGAGGTGGGTCGATTCCGACCGAGTTCATCCCGGCGGTCGAGAAGGGAATCGAGGAGGCACTCGAGACCGGCGTCAAGGCCGGCTACCCGATGGTCGATCTGCGGGTGACCTTACTCGACGGCTCCTTTCACGACGTCGATTCCTCGGAGATGGCCTTCAAGGTGGCTGGGTCAATGGCTTTCCAGGAAGCGGCCAAGCGGGCCAAGCCGATCCTGCTGGAGCCGGTGATGGCGGTCGAGGTCATCACGCCGGAGAGATTCATGGGCGACGTGATCGGTGATCTCAACCGCCGCCGCGGGCGGGTCGAGGGTATGGAATCGCGCGGCAACGCCCAGGTCGTCAACGCTCACGTGCCGCTGGCCGAGATGTTCGGCTATGCGACCGATCTTCGCTCTGCGACGCAGGGCAGAGCCACATACAGCATGCAATTCGAGCGCTATGAAGAGGTCCCAGGCTCGGTAGCCGAGGAAATCATCGAGCATCGCAGCGGCGCTCCAGTCGCTGCCAAGGCATAGCGTCCTGCGGGCCGGACTCGCGAGATACCACTCGAAACGGCAATCCAGCTATATTTTTGCGGTTGCCCTCGGGCCGGCGCCCGCCGCTGGGGTGCCTGGAGTCGAGGCCTGGCCTCGAGCCAAAGCCGGACTTTCAAATAACCAAGAAGCCAAGACAGAGCAAAGACAGAGATATAAGGAGCGAGGACATTGTCGAAGGAGAAATTCGAGCGCGATAAGCCCCACCTGAACGTCGGCACGATCGGTCACATCGACCACGGCAAGACGACGCTGACCGCTGCTCTGACAAAGGTCCTCTCCGAACAGGGTATGGCTGAGGCGACTGCCTTCGACGAGATCGACAAGGCGCCGGAGGAGCGCGAGCGAGGAATCACGATCGCGACCGCGCACGTCGAGTACTCGACCGACAAACGCCACTACGCGCACGTCGACTGCCCCGGCCACGCCGACTACGTCAAGAACATGATCACCGGTGCCGCGCAGATGGACGGTGCCATTCTGGTCGTCTCGGCAGCTGACGGCCCGATGCCACAGACGCGTGAGCATGTGCTGCTCGCGCGCCAGGTGAACGTTCCCTACATCGTCGTGTTCCTCAACAAGGTCGATCAGGTCGACGACCCCGAGCTTCTCGAGTTGGTCGAAGTCGAGGTTCGCGAGCTGCTGTCGAACTACGACTTCCCGGGCGACGACGTCCCCGTGATCAAGGGCTCCGCGTTGAAAGCGCTCGAGGGTGACGAAGAGGCCAAGAAGCAGATCCTCGAGCTGACCAACGCGCTCGATGAGTACATCCCAGAGCCCGAGCGCGATCTCGACAAGCCGTTCCTGATGCCCGTCGAGGACGTCTTCACGATCACCGGTCGCGGCACGGTGGCCACCGGCCGCATCGAGCAGGGCAAGGTCGCCATCGGCGGGGAGATCGAGCTGGTTGGCATTACCGACACGGTCAAGACAGTCGTCACCGGAGTCGAGATGTTTCGCAAGGAGCTCGACGAAGGCCAAGCCGGCGACAACGCCGGCCTACTGCTGCGCGGTACCAAGCGCGAGGACATCCAGCGCGGACAGGTGCTCGCCAAACCGGGCTCGATCACGCCACACACCAAGTTCAAGGCGGAGGTGTACTGTCTGACCAAGGAGGAGGGCGGACGTCACACGCCGTTCTTCAATGGCTACAGGCCGCAGTTCTACTTCCGTACCACCGACGTGACAGGAATCGTCCAGTTGCCGGAGGGCACTGAGATGGTCATGCCGGGTGACAACACCCAGATGGAGATCGAGCTGATTCAACCGATCGCGATGGATCCGCAGCTTCGCTTCGCTATTCGCGAGGGTGGCCGCACGGTGGGCTCTGGGGTGGTCACAGAAGTTATCGAGTAACACCGGGGGCGGGACTCAGTTTCCGCCTTCTCGCTGAAGTCGACAGATACGTTCACGGGGCGAGGCTCAGCATTAGGCTTCGCCCCAATTGCGCCCTCGGGGCGACAAACGCTAAGCGAAAGACAGATGGCAGGACTACCGCAACAAAACAAGATCAGGATCCGGCTCAAGGCCTACGACCACGAGGCGATAGATAGGGCTGCCACGGAGATTGTCGAGACGGCCGAGCGGACCGGTGCCAGCGTCGTCGGACCGGTGCCGCTACCTACCGAGAAGAACGTCTACTGCGTGATTCGCAGCCCGTTCAAGGATAAGGACTCGCGCGAGCACTTCGAGATCCGTACCCACAAGCGTCTGATCGACATCCATCAGCCGAGCCCGAAGACGGTCGATTCGCTACAGCGCCTCGACCACCTGCCCGCCGGCGTCAACATCGAGATCAGGCTGTAGGCGAGCGAGCTGCAATGGCGGGAATCATCGGACGCAAAATCGGCATGACCCAGCTCTTCAGCGAGGACGGCGAGCGCGTGCCGGTCACCGTGATCGAGGCGGGTCCCTGCCCCGTGACCGCGGTTCGCAACTCCGAGCGCGACGGCTACCGCGCGATCCAGCTCGCGTTCGGCGAAACAAAGGAGAAGCGGCTCAACAAGCCGTTACTCGGTCATCTAAAAAAGGCGGGCGCGCCTCCGTTGCGCCACCTTGCTGAATTTCGCCTGTCGCAACGCGACGACGCTGGCGAGGACCCCAAGATCGGCGACGAGGTCACGGTCGAGGCTTTCGAACAAGGCCAGACGGTCAAGGTGATCGGCAACTCGAAGGGCAAGGGCTTCCAGGGCGTGATCAAGCGCCACGGCTTCCACCGAGGTCCGGTCACCCACGGCTCCCACAACATACGAGGGACCGGATCGGTGGGCGCCAGCGCCACGCCTTCGAGAGTCTTCCGGGGCAAGCGCATGCCCGGCCAGACCGGCAACGAGCGCGTCACCCAGCGCGGCCTGGAGGTCGTCGAGGTTGACCCGAAGAACAACCTGCTGCTGGTGCGTGGCGCCGTCCCCGGCCCGCGCGGCGGCATCGTCGAGGTGCTCGGCGAATGAGCCCGGCCGTCAAAGCTTCAAAGCTCTCTGGCCAGGGTAGCGTCGACTTGCCGCTGGCCGTGTTCGGCGAAAAGTTCCACGAGGCGATCGTCTATGAAGCGGTGCGCGCTGAGCAGCTCGCGCAGCGTCGTGGTACCGCCTCGACCAAGACCCGCGGCAAGGTCCGCGGTGGCGGAGCCAAGCCGTGGCGCCAGAAGGGAACCGGCCGCGCTCGTATCGGCTCAATCCGCGCGCCTCACTGGACCGGGGGTGGAGTTACGTTCGGACCGTCGCCGCGCAGCTACACGGTCAAGACGAACCGCAAAGCGCGCAAGCGTGCTTTGCGCGCGGCCCTGTCCGTTCACGCTGAGCGGGGATCGATCGTGGTTTTCGACCCGTCTCGGTTCGAGGCGCCTTCGACAAACTCGGCAGCCAAGGCGCTCGACGCCAAGGGCTCGGCCTTTCCCGTGCTGGTCGTGCTGGCTGATGATGAGGTGGGCGCCGCCAAATCTTTCCGCAACATCGACGGCGCATACGTGGTTGAGGCGCATGATGTTGGCGTCGCCGACCTGATCACAGCTGCTTCACTGGTTGTCTCGCCAGCGGCCGTCGAAGTGCTCGCGAAGCTGGCCCTCGACAAGAGGGGTGGCTCGTAGTGTATGCCCAAGACGTGATCATCCGCCCAGTCGTGTCGGAGAAGAGCTACGCGTTGATTGCGCAAAACAAGTACACGTTTCGCGTCCACCCGTCGGCTCACAAGACCCAGGTTGGCGCTGCGGTCGAGGAGATTTTTGGGGTGACCGTGCTCGAGGTACGCACGATGAAGCTACGGCCGAAACCGAAGCGGCGTGGCTGGACGGTCGGCGAGACGCGCGGCTGGAAGAAAGCGATCGTTGAGCTGGCCCCCGGGGATCGCATCGAGCTGTTCGAGGGTGCGGCGGCGGCGGCGGACGAGTAGGAGCTGAGTGAAATGCCCGTAAGAAAACACAAGCCCACATCGCCCGGTCGCCGTTTTGCGACTTGGATCGTGCGCGACGGCGTTGCGCGGAATAAGCCCGAAAAGGGGCTCACGAAGGGCAAGTCGTCGAGCGGCGGTCGTAACACTCACGGCCGCGTCACCAGCCGACATCGTGGCGGCGGCGCCAAGCGAAAGTACCGCGCGATCGACTTCAAGCGCCTCAAGGACGGCGTGCCGGCGAAGGTGGCGGCAATCGAGTACGACCCGAATCGCAGCGCCAACATTGCCCTGCTGCACTACCGTGACGGCGACAAGCGCTACATCCTCGCGCCACAGGATCTGAAGGTCGGCGCCGAGGTGATGTCCGGTGAGGGCGCCGAGGTATCGGTCGGTAACTGCCTGCCCATGGAGAAGATCCCGACGGGTGCCGTGATTCACAACGTCGAGCTGACACCCGGTCGCGGCGGTCAACTCGGTCGGTCCGCTGGCACGGCGATCCAACTCGCCGCTAAGGAGGGCGCGATGGCCACGCTGCGCCTGCCATCCGGGGAGATGCGGATGGTGCCGGTGCTCGGCCGCGCGACGATTGGCTCTATCGGTAACCCCGACCACCAGAACATCACGATCGGCAAGGCCGGCCGCAACCGTCACAAGGGCAAGCGCCCACAGACGCGTGGAACGGCGATGAACCCGGTCGACCATCCACATGGAGGCGGCGAGGGATCGACGCCCCCTGGCCGTCACCCGGTGACGCCGTGGGGGGTGCCGACGATCGGCTACCGGACTCGCAAGAAGCGCAAGCAGTCCGATCGCTACATCGTTCGCCCTCGCCGCAGAGGAAAGAAGAGAGGCGGCCGCTAATGGGGCGCTCGACAAAGAAGGGTCCGTGGGTCGAGGAACGGCTGATGGCGCGAATCGCCAAAATGAACGAGAGCGGCGACAAGCAGATGGTCAAGACTTGGTCGCGGGCCTCGACCGTGTTCCCCGAAATGGTCGGGCACACGCTCGCGGTCCACGACGGCCGCAAGCACGTACCGGTGTTCATCAGCGAGTCGATGGTTGGCCACAAGCTCGGCGAGTTCGCGCCGACGCGCACCTTTCGCGGTCACTCCGGCTCCGATCGCAGCGCGAAGGTGAGGGACTAGCGATGGCGGTTGAGCGCAGTCGGCCGGGGCGCGAGTCCCCTGAGGAGCTCGCCAAGAAACAGACGTCCGCGGGCAAGCGCGCGGACGGGAGCGCTGAGGGCGCCAAGAAAAAGCCGTCCGCGGGCAAGCCCGCGGACGGCAGCGCCGGCGACCCGAAGAAGCCTGCCGCGAAGCCGAAGGCACCGGCCAAACCCAAGGCCGACAACAAGCCGAAACGTCGCGGACCTGCGCGGCGTCGTGGCGCCGCGGTGAAAGAGGAGGCTTCGAAGCCGAAGGCGCCGGCCAAGCGCCCTGTCGTTTACGCGCGGGCCAAATACGTTCGCTCGTCGGCCCGCAAGGCGCGACTCGTGATCGATCACATCCGCGGCAAGTCGGTTGACAACGCTCGCGCGGTACTCAAGCATAGCCCGCGCGCGGTCGCAATCGACCTCGAGAAGCTGCTCAACTCGGCGGTATCGAATGCGGAGAACAACCACGAGTTGGTTGAGGACGATCTGTTCGTCAAGGAGATCTCGGCCGACGAGGGCCCGACGCTGCGGCGGTTCCGCCCGCGTGCGCAGGGACGTGCGACCACGATCCGCAAGCGCACCAGCCACCTTTCGATCTCCCTCAGCACTAGGGAACAGGAGTAGGAGTCAGCTTGGGCCAGAAGATTCACCCGGAAGGTTTTCGCGTCGGCTACATCCACGACTGGAAGTCGAATTGGTTCAACGAGCGCCAGTTTGCCGACTACCTGCTCGAGGACATCAAGATCCGGGAGCACATCGAGGGCAAGCTCGGGCACGCTGGCCTGTCCGACATTCGCATCAAGAAGGACGCGAACGAGGTCACGGTCGACATCCACACGGCGCGCCCTGGAATCGTGATCGGCAAGTCGGGAGCCGAGGTTGACGCGCTGCGACGGGAGCTTCACAAGATGACCGGGAAGTCCGTGCGGGTGAACATCCTCGAGGTCAAGCGGCCGGAGCTGGACGCCAGCCTGGTTGCGCAGTCGATCGCGGAGCAACTTCAGAACCGTGTCGCTTTTCGTCGCGCGATGAAGCGCGCGTTGACCTCCGCGATCCGGTCCGGGGCCAAGGGCGTCCGCGTGCAGGTCTCGGGCCGCCTCGGTGGCGCCGAGATGTCGCGCACCGAGTTTTATTCGGAGGGTCGCGTGCCGTTGCACACACTGCGTGCCGACATCGACTACGGCTTCCACGAGGCGAAGACGACATTCGGCCGGATAGGCGTCAAGTGCTGGATCAACAAGGGCGAGATCATGCCCGAGGGCTATGGCACCAAGGTTGGCGGCGAGAACGCCCCGACCGAGCCGGAGCCGCCCCGGCGCCAGCAGCGCAACCGCCCGCCTCGCGGCGGCGGGGGCCGCGGCGGCGGTCCGGGCCGGGGGGGTCGTTCCTGATGCTGATGCCGAAGCGCGTCAAGTATCGAAAGCAGCACCGAGGTCGCCGCGCAGGTAAAGCTCGCGGCGGGACGACCGTGCAGTTCGGCGAGTACGGCCTCAAGTCGATGGACGCCGCCTGGGTCACGAGCCGACAGATCGAGGCCGCCCGTATCGCCATGACCCGCAAGATCAAGCGCGGCGGCAAGGTCTGGATCAACATCTTTCCCGACAAGCCCGTGACCAAGAAGCCGGCGGAGACGCGGATGGGGTCGGGAAAGGGCAACCCGGAGGAGTGGGTGGCCGTGGTCAAGCCCGGGCGGGTGATGTTCGAACTGGCCGGCGTCGACGAACCACTGGCCCGCGAGGCGCTACGCCTGGCCAGCCACAAGCTGCCGGTTCGGACCAAGGTCGTGCTGCGCGAGGAACAGGCATGAAGGCCAGGCAGATCAAAGAGTTGGACGACCACCAGCTGATCGAGAAGGTACGAGAGTTTCGTGAGGAGCTGTTCAACTTGCGCTTTCGCAACGTGACCGGAGAGGTCGAGAACACCGCCCGCCTCGGTGAGGCGCGCAGATCGCTGGCGCGCACGCTGACCTTCGCGAGGCAGCGTGGGCTCGACGTCGAGCAAGAGCTGAGAAAGTAGACCGAGGCATGACAGACGAAGAGAACAAGCAGGCCGACCAGACGCCAGAAGAAACTCCGGAGCAGCAGCCCGAGGCGGCCGCGGACGCGCCTGCCGAGGAAGCTGCGCAGGAGAATGCGAGCGCCGCCGCCGAGCGCGATGGCGCGGAAGAGGGCGAGGCTCCGACGCCGAAGCAGATCCGCAAGCGTGAGCGCGCCATGTTCAAGGGCCCCGCTCGCGAGCCGCTCTCCGATGAGCAGCGTTCGAAGGAGCGGACTGAGCTGCGCAAGGCAAAGGCCGCCTCGCGAACACGCTGGCGCCAGAGCCGGCGCGCTAAAGCGGCGGCGCAGCGGTCCGGTCCAGCGGCCACGCCCAAGGCCCCCTCCGAGTCGGCTGCGCGCAAGACGCGCCAGGGGGTAGTCGTGTCGAGCAGGGGGCAGAAAACGATCACGGTCAAGATCGACCACGTCCGTCGCCACCGTGTTTACGGCAAGGTCATGCATGAGTCGACCACGCTGCATGCTCACGACGAGACGAACGAGGCCGGCGAGGGCGACACCGTTCGCGTTGTCGAGTGCCGTCCGCTGTCACGCATGAAACGCTGGCGGCTGGTCGAGATTCTGGAGAGGGCAAAGTAGCGGTGAGGTCTCGTTGATCCAGCAGGAATCAAGACTCAAGGTCGCCGACAACACGGGAGCCCGTGAGATCCTCTGCATCCGCGTAAAAGGCGGCCACCACCGCCGCTACGCCGGCATCGGGGACGTGATCGTTGGGACCGTCAAGAGCGCGGCGCCACATGGGTCGGTAAAAAAGGGGGAGGTCGTACAGGCGGTCGTCGTTCGCACCCGCAAGGAGTTGGGTCGCACCGACGGCACGTACATCGCCTTCGATGAGAACGCCGCGGTCCTGATCGACGCTCAGAACAACCCGCGCGGTACCCGCATCTTCGGGCCGGTCGCCCGCGAGCTGCGCGACCGCAACTTCATGAAGATCGTCTCGCTCGCCCCGGAGGTTCTTTGATGGCCGCCAAGATCCGCAGGGACGACCTCGTGCAGGTGACCTCGGGCAAGGACTCGGGCAAGCAAGGCAAGGTGCTGCGCGTCGATCCGAGTCGCGATCGCCTCTACGTCGAAGGTCTCAACATCGTCAAACGCCACCAGCGCCCTCGCTCGCTGAAGGACACCCAGTCGAAAGGCAAGGTTGGCGGCGTCGTGGAGAAGGAGGGCCCGATTCACATCTCCAACGTCATGCTGGTCGACCCTGACAGCGGTAAACCAAGCCGTGTCGGCATCGAGCGGGACGCGAAGGGCAAGCGCGTGCGGATCGCCAAGCGCTCGGGAACGAAGTTGGGTCAGTAGGCGATGGCTGCCCGACTAAGAGAGCGCTACGACGGCGAGATCAAGCCGGAGCTGATCGAGAGGTTCGGCTACTCGAGTCCGATGCAGGCGCCGAAGCTCGAGAAGATCACGCTCAACATGGGCGTCGGTGAGGCAAAGCTGAACAGCTCGCTGCTCGACTCCGCCGCCGAACAGCTGACCGTGATTGCGGGCCAGAAGGCATCGATTCGCCGGGCCCGTAAGTCGATCGCGAACTTCAAGCTGAGGGAGGGAATGGCGATTGGCGTCAAGGTGACGCTTCGTGGCGATCGCATGTGGGAGATGCTCGACAGGCTTCAATCGATAGCGATCCCACGCGTACGTGACTTTCGCGGCCTCAACCCGAAGTCGTTCGATGGGCGTGGCAACTACTCGATCGGCGTGCGTGAGCAGATCATCTTTCTCGAGGTCGACTACGACGCGATCGACCAGGT
>SDBV01001845.1_pt1 | contig 31743 bp, 35 predicted proteins | sample 2277081 | NCBI WGS metagenome assembly SDBV01 (sample SAMN10402039, study PRJNA504765) | marine sediment metagenome | isolation source: marine sediment core GS10_PC15, 223 cmbsf | place: Arctic Ocean: Southern Knipovich Ridge | collected 2010 | reverse complement strand
GAGTGGAGGGATTCATTATATCCCGATCAAGCTTATTTGAGTTGCTCATGTGGTGAAACGAGTTATGAAATTGATGTCATTGACTATTGGATGGGTAACACACTCCCAGAAATTCCTGAGGATGACTGATGCCACGAAAACCATATACCGTTTATATATCTCGTTATGCAAAGTCGAAACTAGACGAGATATTTATTTATTACTTTTGCAAAAAGAAGAAAACATTTAGCGAGATTATCAATGAGTCACTGCTATTTTTTTATGATGAAAATTTTTCTAAAAATAAAGAACAGTTAAAGGAGACAAAATGGTAGATAAGAAAGAGCTTATAGAGCTTCATAAAGAAGAAGCAAAAGGGAATAATTTTTATCTGCGCACTTTTGTGAATGGCTATATAGTTGCGACAAGGGGAGAGGATCTTAACGCAGATACACGTGATTATTATGACGTTTGTTGTAACTGTTGCGAATGTAAATTTTGCAAAGGCGAAGTTGTTGAAGATATAGTCTATAAAACTGTCTTAAGCCACGCATTTAAATCTCCTAAATACTCCGGAAAACCCTGCTCAGAGGGGTTCGATTGGTACACTTCGAAAGTTTTAAAACGAGTTAAACCTTATTGTACAGCGACGAAGGAAGCTATTCAGCAACATGCTGACCTATGTGAAAAGGCTTCCAAGATGCGTACACACATTCCTGGAGAAGGAAAAATTAGACATTGGATGAGTCTGGGAACCGGAGGTATTTCTATAGGAACGAAAGAAATAAGTGAAGTAGATGAGTAAAGGGATTGTTTATAAAGGTGACGGAGAAGACCTCTGTTCATTCTGTGATAAGAAGTGTAAGGGCCATGCCATTATAAAAGAAGGCTTTCTTAGTTACTGTATGCAAGAACATATTCCTGACAAACTCTATCCTCATCTTGAACCCAATATAAAACCGAGAGGTGACTACATGATTGTTGAGTCCAATGTGAATTTAAAATTACTGATAGGTAAGGACTGATGGATGACAAAACAATCATTTTTATTGTTTTTATAGTTTGCGCAGCCACAGCTTTTATTTTTAGAGGTGACGTTTGAATGGAATGGATTAAGACTAAAGACGAGGTGCCTCCCTTGAAGAAAAAAGTATTAGCCAAAGATCAACACGGTGTTGTTGTCGAATGTTATAGAATTGAATTTCCTTTGCCGTGGACTACTATGGTGAGATGGAAAGAAAATTTACATGATCACGGTGGCTTTGGAATAGAAGAATGGCGACCTGTGGAAGACTAATAATCGTTGCTCCTTAAGGGGAAGTAGTGAGGCAATGTAATTACTCTTCACTAATCTTTAACCATAATGAAAGGATAAATATGGTTAACAAGACTCAAATACTCATGGCTCTTCTGTTGAGCACATCACTTGTGCAAGCGCAAGGGAAAGAAGATGTCTATGAGATTTCCGCTATGAAGACACACGATCTCAAAGAATTGAGATTACTCCATAGCAATAACTCTTTTGCTGTTCTCAATCATGGGAAAGTAGAAGCAGTCAATCCTGCATGGGTTGATAAAGATGTGAGATCCGTCTCTACCGAACGTTTAGCTAAGATGCTTGGTCATGGCTATCTGTCTGTGAACAAGATGAGCAACGGCGAATTTAGCGTCAAAGCTAGTGTGCGTGGTGAAGGCGGTGGCCCAATCCTTGGACAAGTAGGATTTTGGGGGGTTCGCGTATTGGGGCATGGGGGTCTCGCAGTGGCGTGTTTCCTTTTCCCTCCACTCCTTCCTGAAGCACCACTAATAATTGAGGGAATTGAAGTAGCAGCTCATGTAGCTCTTGTTGCTGGTACAGTAGCTCCAACTGCATAAAAGGATAAACAATGACTTTATTACACGCGTTTGTTGATCAGTTAATATTTGGGATCTTCGGATTTATAATATTTTATTTGAAGAGAAAGGATCTTCCTGATTCATTCTTTTGTAGAGGGAACTATATACTGTTCTTTCTCATCAACTTCGTGTTTTTAACCTGGTTGAGATGGTACTTCCAAATGCCACTCATCGGTGTAATTGGTTACTTGTTCGAATAGTAGGCCCCGGGTTTGCGCCCGGGGATTTAAAAGGATAAATAATGGGAATGGATTTAAGCGCAGTTTTAGTAGCAGGGTTCCCCAAGGAACAAGTCTATAAAAGGGTTAAGAAAGAACGAGAGATTAAGAAAAAGGATAAATACGGAAAAGAATATACCGAGTCTGTATTCTATGAAGTGGAAATGATAGGAACGAAAGAAATAAGTGAAGCAGATGAGCGTCTCTCAAATTTTTTATATGATCGTAATGTGGGAGCCTTTCCCTATAGCGATAGGGACAACGAAGAGGGTCAAATTATAGGATACGTAATTGCCAAAACAGGATCTCATAGAAATAATGAACAACTCGAAGAAGTAGAATTAAAGACAGTTCAAAAAGGGGTTCAAAAAGCTAAAGAGATATTTAACTCTTTGGGGATGGATCCATCCGCTCTTAAAGTATATCTTGTTGCTGACGTTGGATATTAAACAATAGTAAGAACACCCTCTGAGTCTACTATTACAAAATCTGTGTTAGCCGTGATGCATTTCATTTCTATTGAATCGAATTGAGCACTGGATGCCACGGAACCACCGGCTCCTGTTGTACTACTGGCGCCAATTTTATGTATCGTTTGCCCTGCATTCTGTGCAACAGTCCAACCACCAGCTCCTTTACCAACAATTTCAATAATTGTTCCTACTGCTGCGGTAGCAGGAAGAGTCATAGTTAAAAGCCCACCACTATTAGTAATGTATGAATTATTAACTGTCATGGATTGACCCTCGGCAACCTCAGTGCAAGGAATAGGGACAAAGGCAGCCGCTTGAAAAGTTGGTAAAGCTCCTGCACCATTTGAGGTAAACACTTCAGCAGCTGTTCCTACAGTTGCAATGGATTGAATTGGATTAGTTGAAGTAGTACCACCACAAAGTACTGCATAGGCTGTATTACTTTGCACACCAGTCCCAAAATTAGCAACACCACTAAGAGCAATCGTTCCACTAGCATCTTGTACGGTAAGAGTTCTAGTTGTAGATGCACTTATACCTGATGCTTCAAAAGCTATCTCTTTAGTTTCATCCCCTTCATCCAAGATACGAAATGTATTATCAATGAACTCTGTTTGAGCAGCGGTGGAACCACCGGGAGCCACTGATGGAATCAATCCTCGTAGATCAATAGTATCTATCTCTGTCCATGTACCACCGGCTGCTGCTTGATGTCTCAATTGTAACTGGGCTATAAGGAAACCAACCCCTATAAAATCTGATGGGATACTAAAGTTCGTATATTTACTTGCATCCGCTATCAATCCTGATTGGGTATTGTAACTACCCCCAGGAAGGTTACACATCAGTTTGCAATCACCGGTACTTTGATTTACCACTCCCCATATAACCAATGAGAAGTATTTGTTGGCCATACTTACATTTAGTGAGTCGATGAGTTGAGTATTTAAGTCGGTAATTTTTACAAACTTTACGGCAAAGTTATTTACTACATATATATCTGGGGTACCCGTAAATGCAGGAAAGGTATGCTCATGTAGTTGTGATACTTCTCCTGATGATGAGGTAAATATGACTGTATCGGGACTCGGTATTGCATTAATAGTTAAGGTAGGAACCACACCGCTTTTCCAGGTAGCTTGCTGATGTCGTATCCAATGACTTAAATGAGATAGGTGACTATTCTCAACAGTATTCTCAACATGATCAGTCCATGCGTGCATTTTATATGGGCCGTCTGTTTGTAGAGATGCTGCACTCTGACACAGAACCACTGCTACAGGAATATGTTCAGCTGAAGGAAAGTCACTGGTGTTTACCGTCAAAACCTTAGTAGATTGCAATAAATAAATATAATTTATCTGTGGGCTTATATCACTACCGGCGGTTAATGTTATTGTGTCAGGCGCCGTTACCCACTCAAAATAACCATCAAAGAAGATGGCTGTTAAATTACCACCTCCTGACTTTTCAATTGAAAGAGTGATCACTCCACCAGCAGCCGTTACTGTTACCGTGGAATTCTCAATGGTATAACCATTCCACCCGTGAATAGCGGTGAGTTCGTCATTGACGGTGAGACCAACTGTTATAGAACCAGCAGCATTATCTACCTGAGAAGCTAAGCCAGCTGTAATGGTTGCTAATACAGGATCAACTCCAGCAGAGCCTATAACTAACTCACCATCAGCAGCTACCCCTAGTTCAGTAAGATCACCAGTCCCGGAACCAAGCAATAGACTATGATCTGTAATAGATGGTAAACCAGTACCACCACTTGGTACAGGTATCGGGATATCTAGATTAAGAGTGATAGATCCTGGGAGGTTTGCCACAAGAATATCTTGTCCTCCTGTAAGGGTTGCAAGGACAGGATCAGCAGTAGCAGCCCCAATAGGCAGTTGTCCGTTCGCGGCTACTCCTAAGTTTGTTAAAGAACCAGATGCACTCCCTACCTGCAAGGAATGCTCAGTCATCCCACTTAATGCAATAGTACCAGAGTCTCCTAAAGAAATAGGTGAGCCAGTCACCGTAATATTATCACCATCATTAAGGGTGATATCGTTATTAACTAATGCATCATTAGGAAGTTGCCCAAAAAAAGGGGATGCGCCAGTTGATCCAAGAAGCGCCGTATTAGTTAGACCAAGAGTTAGGGAAGTAAGAGCGCCAGACGCATTCCCAATTTGTACCGCATTTAAGGTGGTACCACTCAAGGCAAAAACAGCAGTACCACCTAGTGATAACGGAGATCCTGTTACGGTAACATTGTTACCAGAATTTAGAGTTACGGAACTGTTATCAAGTACCGCATTTGGAATGGTACCAAAGATAGGATCTAACCCAGTAACACCCAGTAAGGCTGTATTACTTGTTCCGAGTAGAGAAGTGAGTGATCCTGTGGCATTACCCAACTGTAATGCATGATCAGTCGTTCCTGTCAGATTATATGTAACGGTAGAACCCACTGCTACTGAACTTAAATTTACCCCGCCAGCAAAGACAAAATCGCCTGCTGTTGGTGTTATCGTATTAAGATCATCTGCGGTCAGTGTGGTGACGGCACCTATTGATGCGGCAGTAGCTTTAGTAACAATTCCTGACATTTCTTTCCCTTAATCCATTACCCATTCATCTCGAGGACCATGTAAAATCTGTTTCTCAAGAGCCTCAATCTTTTTCTGCATCTTCTTCATCTCATTAAGGAGCATCACTGGAAGATCATTGTAAAATACTGACTCTGGTTCGAGAGTAGTTTTATTGTATACCACCAGATCAGGCATTATCTTCTCTACTTCTTCAGCGATAAGACCGTATTGCCTTCTATCGGTAGTTGATTTCGAATTGATATAGTCAAAGTTAACCGGACGTAAATCTAGTAAACTGTTTGTAGCAGTTCCCATATCTTCTACGTTCTTTTTAACGCGTATAGAGGATGATACGGTGCCGAGCTGGAATCCTGAATCAATTAAGACTGCAACGGCATCAGCGTTACCGGTGGTAACTCCTCGTACCCCCGCAATAAAGCATTTGGCTTGTTGACCAGCCCCTACACCATGGGTTCCCAAACGCATGACATTAGATTCGGCATTAACACCGGCATTTCCAATAACAATATTACTGCTTTCTGCACCGGTATAATTTTCACCAGATGCCACTCCAAATCCTAAATTCCTGTCTCCAGTAATAATATTTAAAAGGGCATCCCGTCCAAATGCACAATTCAAATCCCCTGAGGTCAAATCAGTTAGAGCAGCGTCGCCGCCGGCGGTGTTCGATAATCCCGTAGTTAATGCATCAAGACTTACCTGTCCAATCCCGACGTTTCTTGCAGCAGTAGTAGAAGTAAAATTACCTGCATTTATCCCTATGTATAAATTATTATTCGCACCGGAGGCGTTGAATGTGTGAAACATTCTATTGCCAGCCTGTTCAATTACGCCAGAAGATGAACTCGTTGTTGCAGGAATAGTAATATTACCTGCACTCACTACGACATCACCAGCACTAGCAGTAATATTTCCAGTAGTAGCAGTTACGCCAGTACCCGCTGTAACTGTAGTACTCGCTGACATCGTTGTACCTGCAGACATAGATCCTGAAACAGAAACACTATTATCTAGATTCACCGTAATAGAGCCACCGCCATTGGCCACATTAAGATTAGAGCCACCGGTAATTGTTGCTAACACAGGGTTTAAACCACCTGATCCTATAGGGATTTGTCCATTAGCAGCTACACCTAATGACGTAAGACCTCCTGACGGATTACCTACATGCAATGCACGATTAATCATCCCACTTAAAGCTACGGTACCAGAACCACCTAAAGAGATAGGCGATCCGGTAATAGTAATATTTGTTCCGTTATTGAGTGTGATAGTGCTGTTATCAAGAGCAGCGTTAGGGATAGTATCAAAGATAGGGTCTGCACCCGTAACTCCTATAAGGGCGGTTCCTGTTACCCCTGCAATAACTGAGGTAAGAGATCCGCTTGCATTCCCTACTTGGACTCCATGATCAGTAGTACCAGTAACAGCGATAGTTCCTGCACCGCCTAGTGATACAGGCGAACCGGTAAAGGTAATGTTATTACCGCTTGTAAACGTCATGGAACTGTTAGTCAGCGTAGCATTTGGCACTGTACCAAAGATAGGATCTAACCCAGTAACACCCAGTAAGGCTGTATTATTTGTTCCCAATAAAGAAGTCAGTGATCCTGTGGCATTACCCAACTGTAATGCATGATCGGTCGTTCCTGTAAGTGCGATCGTTGCAGCTGAACCTGCTCCGGAAGTAGTTACATTATTACCTCCGTCTAAATCTATAACACCGCCAGAGGGACTGACAACAACAGCATCATCGGTACGCAAAGATGTTGCCGTTCCTGCAGAAGTGGTAGCTTTGGTACGTATTTGAGACATAATTAGTCTCCTTTACCGTGGAAACCACCAATATAAACCCTACCGGATCCGGGGGTACTTCCAAGATTTCGAGCAAAAACTGTAGTGAAAGCCGCTACCCATAGTCCAGATCTTGTTTCTACTCTGTTACTTGCAATATCATAAATAGCCTGTGTGTTGCTCAACATATTAATATTACCCCCATATGAAGAATCAAAATTATCAATTGAAAGTTGAATACTTTCATCAGATAAATTATCGACAAACATATTACGAACTTTGTTAGGCAAAATACCTACTTGAACCCAATCAGTTGAAGAAGTTAATGTCGTTGCATCAACTGATTGTAGTTCTACAAATACAACCCGTGTTCCTTGACTCATTTTTATTCCTTAGGCTTCAGATTCTCCTGTAGGGGTTGCCGAATCCATGACGACGGGTGATTCCTTAGATTCGTCTTTTGGTACTTCTGGAACGGAATCTGATGGTTTTGGATTTTTACTATTCTTTTCTAATTCTTGAACCTGTTTCTTCATGGCATCTAAAATTTCCAGCACTTCAGTAAAACTTTGTCCTAATGGAGGAAAATTGAAAGAATATAATCTGCCATCTTTGACCTCTACAAAATTTAAACTCTGATAAACATTCATATTTTCTCCGGGTAAAAGTTAATCACATTTTCTTTCTTTTTAGGATATTAATTTATTATCTCGAATATCACAACTTGCATCTCATTGAAAACTAGGGGGAGGGGTAAATCCCTCCCCATTTAATTATTCCTTAATCTAGGATCCAGAAAGTTACTATAATGTCACCGTTAAGGGCAGCTCCACCATTGTTTTGGAGTCTGATAGTAAGTGTTCCGGCTGTCTCTGTAATTGCACCTTCTAGAGCCATATCGGCATCATTACTTCCGGTGTTACTTATTGTTACAAATATAGCATCACCACCTGCGATTGAAGAGTTAGTGATAGTAAGATCAAGGTTGGAACCTGCAGCAGGTGTTTGACCAGTAAAGGTAGCTTTCCCAAGACGAGCATTGAGTGTCAATGCTACGCCAGCTACAGAGTTCGTACTAGGAACCATTGAGATTTCACCAGCGGTAGGCTGAAGGTTTATACCTCCAGAGCCACCAATAATATCAACCGCGGTTGCACCCGTAGTGTTACCCATAGTAATGGTTCTTGCAGCAGCACCTGTACCAACATTGATATCTTCGGGATTAGCAAGATTACCAATACCGATAGAACCGCCAACATTATTGATTTCAAGCGTAGTACCAGCAAGGATCTCTACTACACCACCTATGGATGTAAGGAAAGCGCCCCCTGTTCCCGATTGAATCGAAACTGACGTAGCTCCAGTATTATTACCAATAACAATTGGCTGTGCAATCGCATTTGTACCGATGTCTACCCCACCTGATCCTGAATCAATAGTGACAGATGTTGCACCAATACTGTTACCAATAACAATTGGCTGTGCAACAGCGTTTGTACCGACATTGACTCCACTTGTACCCGAATCAATATTTACTTGTGTTGCACCGGTACTGTTACCGATAATAATAGCATGTGCTATTGCATTGGTACCAAGACTAAGCGCTCCGACTCCATTATTAATATTAACAGCCGTCGCACCAGTAGAGTTACCAATCGTGATAGTTCTTGCAGCCGCTCCAGTACCAACATTGATATTTTGAGCTATCGCATCATTACCAATACCAATTACACCACCAGATGAATTGAGTTCTAATACGCCAAGAGCATCAATATGAGTTTCATCTTGCGATGTAAGAAATATCCCGTTTGTACCAGAAGCAATATTAACCTGAGTTGTGGTAATGTTGTTTCCAATTGTGATTGCATGTGCACTATTATCTGTTCCTAGAAGAAGATTTCCCGTACCAGTATCAATTCTGAACTGTCCGTCGGTTACATTAAAGAAAACACCACCAGTTCCAGCAGTTGCTGAAATACCACCCGCTGCGTCTGAGGCATCAAGAACGATAGCTGTTGCTGAAGCTTCACCAGCAGTAAGATTCAATGAACCAAGCGTAGTTGCCATAGTTAAATCAAATGCACCAGTAACGGTAAAGTCTGAAGCGGCAGCCGCCCCAAGAGACAAAGCTCCAGTTGTATCAACTGCTATACCAGCCGAACCAGCATCCACATCAATACCACCCGCAGCATTTTGAGCATTAATTACGATAGAATTAGCAACGGCTTCGTTACCAAAGATGTTAACCGATCCACCAATGGCATCAAACGTTAAATCTCCAACAGTAGTCGTAAATTCTGAACCTGTAGCAGCTTGTATATCAACGCCAGCACCAGTTATAATATTGATTACTCCAGCTGCACCATTACCGATTGTAATCGTACCCGTACTTGTGCCTGTATTAATAGAGGTAGCTGCATTTACACTGGTATTAATGTTAGTGATAGCATCAATATTAAAGGTAGTAATTGCATCGGCATTACCAAGATTTACGACTTTTGTCCCGGTACCAGTCGATACATTAGTTACCTGTGTACCAGAAACACGGTTACCGGTACCAACATTAACTGTTTGAGTACCAAGCGTGGTAGATCCAGGAAGAAGGTTTACTACCTTTGCAGCACTACCATTGGTAGAAACACCATCAGGGCCAATATCAATAGTATCAGTAAATGCACCCGTTAGTGTTCCACCAGAGACGGTAAACGTTCTGTTAGCAATAGCTTCAACGTCTCCAATACTTAATGGAGTACAATCACCAGTAAGAGCCAACTGAATACCACCTGATCCAGCATCCATAGTAATTTGACCAACAGCATCACTAGCATTTATGCCAACACCAAGGCCTGCAAATGAAGATCCTAGAGCAATGACACCTGTTGTTTGAAGATCAATACCACCAGTAGCTGTGTTAATTCGAGCACCACCACCACCGGTAGTAGCCACAAAGTTGAATGCGGTAGCGCTACTTTCAGTAGTAGTAAAATCAAATGAACCACCAGCACTATCGAAAGCATAGCCGGTAGACCCACAATCAAAATCAAAACCTCCAGCAGCGTTAGATGCACGCATACGAATAGCATCCGCAGTAGCTTCAGAAGAAGTAAATGAACAGGATCCGCCAGCATTTGCACCGATATCAAGATCACATGAAAAAGTAATTCCACCGCCATCTGCAAAGAAATTGAGGGCGTCAGATACATCTTCACCTGCTGTAAAATCGACAGACCCGAGCGTGGAAGCAACCGTAACATCGCCTGCACCACCAGCAGCACCACCAGCAACTACTGTGAAACCACCATTAGGAGTAGTAAAGTCAATTGCGTCAGCAGCTGCTTGATCACTTACGATATCTATTTTTCCAGTTATTTCAGCTAAAATACCACCATCCGTTCCAAAATAAATAGAATCAACTGCTACTTCTGAAGACGAAAGTCTAATTGATCCGGCACCACTGTTAATATCAATATCTTCAGCAGGTGCACCAGTTGCATCAATATCGATACCCCCCGCAGAAGCAAGTATCCGTATGGCATCAGTTGCATTTTCAGTTGAAGTAATATTAACTGAAGATCCCGTAGCTACAATGTCAATATCTTCAGCGGAACTCGCTCCAGAGGCTAAAATATCAATACCTCCGAGCGTACTTTCGATCTTTATAGAATCTTGTGCACTTTCTCCAGAAGTAATATTTACTGAACCGGATGTGTTTGCGATATCGATATCAAGCCCACCTGCTCCGGACACCGTCATATCGAGTCCACCTGCCGATGTAAACACCATCGAATTTGCAACAACTTCGCCAGAAGTAAGGTTGAGGGATCCTGAAGTACATACAAGATCAAGATCTTCGCCAGCGGCTCCCGCTGCCGTGAGATCCATACCACCAGCCGATGAATTAATTACAATTGCATCAGCTGCATTTTGTGCAGTAGTAACGTTGATCTGTAAAATACCGTCAACATTTACCCCTCCGGCAGAAGCAAGTATCGTTATAGCATTGGCATCAGCTTCAGTTGAAATAATCTTAACTGAAGATCCCGTAGCTACAATGTCAATATCTTCGCCAGGACTTGCTCCAGAAACTAAAATATCAATGCCTCCGGCCGTGGCTTCAAGAACGATAGCGTCGTTTTGGTTAGCAGATGTAGTAATATGTATGGCTCCTGTACCTGAAAAGGTAAACGTTCCTGTAATAGCTACATCTCCAAGGGTAGTTAGACCTGTAACATCTAATGTTGTTCCTACAGTCAGAAAAGTGCCAATAGTAACCCAGTCCGTAACAGTCAGATTCGCTAAAGTAGTACCACCACCTGAAGCAGGTGCAGTCCATGTAGGAACTCCAGCAACATATGAAGTAAGTACATAGGGAATAGAAGTTACTTTATCAATCCAATCTCTACCAATTTCATATTTATCTCTAGCAGTAGGTGCTCTTGTTGCAATGATTTTCGTTAATGCACCGTCGACTGCTTTCCCTCTTACATCATAAATTTTAGCTTGTGCCATATTTCATCCTTTAAATAGAAATTTTTAGTCACAACAAGTTGACTAAATGACGCAGTCCGACGCAAGATTAGACGCGTTAAATCAGCACATAGAATTGTTACAGGGAGTAAAGAAGTGGATGAAAGACGTACTAAACGACTCTCAATTAATGTACCATTTCGTATACATCAGAATATTAAGATGAGAGCAAAAATGCGGCATATAACTATAACGCGTTGGATTTTACGATGTGTTTTAGAAAAAATAATAAAGGATGATACTGAGATAATGACATAAGATAATGTTGGAAAAAGGAAACCGGTTTATTTTTTCTTTTTCGGTTCGGCATATGACCTTATAAGTTTATCTACCCTATCTGCTGCTTTTCCCGCTGCATAAGGATTTGCAATTGCAGCCTGATACATCATTGTTTTATAAGCTTGTTGTATAACTGGAAATTTTAAAAACTTGAGACCAGTATAAAACTTAGCAGTTTGACCTGCTATTACAGCAGTCCCGGCTCCAACCATCATGGCTTTATTGCCAACCATAGCTCCTAATCCAAACATACCGATACCGCCCAATCCATCAAGTTTTCCATATCGTCCAATAATAGGAATCTTTTTAAGAAAATCTGTCGCCTTTTCAGATGCTTTATAGGCACTATATAATTGCGATGCTTCATTGGTATATTTAACAACTGATCGAGGAACAGAGGGTTGCGTTTTAACTGCATTCAGCAATTCGTCTTTAAAAGATGTTATCCATGATTGTGATACTTCACTGCGCATATCCTTTATATGCAACTCAGATAAGAAATCAAAGGCATCAGTGAAGGTTTTTTTATTATTTGAGAGTCGACGCATTGCATCGGTTTCTGCACCAAAACCTGAACCACCACTTCCAAAATAAGTAATCGTATCATTAATCTTAGAAATCACTTTTGGATCTTCTATTAAGAGGTTTGGCGGTATGGCAGCATCTCTTTTTTTATAAACATTTTTAGACATACTTTGAAATGAAGGCGACATTCCATATGCAGTTAAAAGTGTAAGACCAGTTTTTGCATTACGCGCTGTCTCATCACCATACCCAAGCGATTTCGTTAGATAAGAGGCAAGGTTACCTGCACCCTGAACAATACCCGCCGCTTTTAATGCTGTACCGAGTCCTTGAAGGGCTGGGCCTACTCCGCCAGTCATGACAGCAAAACCTAGTTGTTCTCCAATATCACCAGCTACATCGCGTACTGCTTCTGTTTCTAACGTTTCTCCTTCTCTGTCTCCCTGTGGCAATGCTGCTTCGGTACCTTCTCGTGTAGGGAGTTGTTCTTGTAAAAACCTATTAAATGGTGTCTGTGTTGGTTGCATATAATCTTCGCGCATTTCTTCAGGAACCATACCTAATTTATCTGCAATCATCTTTCCAGGCATCTGGAGAATATTTGCAAGTGAATTAACAAGATCAAGTCCTTTTTTAGGAGCACCTGCAAAACCTGCCGCTAGAGAACTTGGCACACCACGTGGATCAGGCATCCCATGTTCTCTTTGCTGTTGTTCTTGGGGTAAATTTGGATCGTAAGGAGCGGCTTGCTGTTCTTGGGGTGCTATCCCTCCTGGTTGCATTTGTTGCGGCTGGGGCTGCCCTTGTTCTGGTGGCAACTCTGGTCGACGCATACCGAACTCATTTCTTATAGCGTTTGAGGCTTGATTAAGAATGGCCGGCACGGCTGCGCCAATGTTTTTCTTTGGGATTACAACGCCTAGCTTTTTTAGGGTTGAATCTGTAGAAAGGTTTTTCAGAAATCCTTCTAGTTCAGCAGTCTTGTTCGTTGCTTTGAGAGGATCTAAAACAGAGGTCTCTTGATACAGCTTTTGTGCTTCTGCAATCTTTTCTAATGACTGTGTAGCCTCAGTAAGCGCCGTTTCTCTTTCACGTGCTCTTTTAGGCGCCTCTTTTACTTGTGCAGTTGCAATGGATTGAAGATTTTTTAAATCTAAACTCTTTAACACCCCTTCAGGAATCTGATACTCCGCACTCAATGATTGCTGCAGGGACTGAAGTTTTTGGGTTTGCCGTTCTTTTTCTTTAGCCTCAATCCAACCTTGAAGAACCCCGGCACCTGCACCACCGATTGATTCTCCTAATTGTCCCCAGAAATTTGGATCTTTAACGCGCATTAGTGCCATATCTTATCCTTAACTTGTTGGAGCTTGAGCAAATGGTTGAGTTGGATTGTACTGCCGTTGTTGATAATAATCAGACATTGTTCTTGCATTATCACTGAGGGGAGCGGCAGATTGTGATTGTTTCATCGAATTCACCCAATCATCAAACATCTTTATTACCGCAGGATCCTGAGATGCTTTTGCCAGTGCTGGTATTGTACGCGCTGCTCCTTGTCCAATGCCTTCTGTTGGGTCGTGCAAGACATCTTGTGTTCTTGGCTGACTTAAACCATAGAATTTCAAAAGTTCGTTAAATCTATCGTCCGGTTGCCCTGTTCCGAAGGCTCTATCACTAAGTTCTTGCTGTGATTGTCCATAAATTTGAGCTTGACGAGTTTGTCCTTGAAGATAGCTTTGCTGCCCTCCAAATAAGTTAGCCAACCCACCTAGTCGATCTAAATTACGTTGTTGTTGTCTGTTTTCAAATTGGTCTCTTAATCCTGCAAGACGAGTTGATAAGTCCATACCGGCTTGCATTGGCATCTGAACATTAGCACTGGAGTGCTGTCCCCCCATTCCTGAAGAGGCAACCCTTTGTTGGATTCCTGGCAATATATCTTGTTGAAACTTTCTCATCTCTTCAGCGCGAATATCTTCGAACCCACCACCTTGAGGTTGTTGCTGATATTGTTGTGTGAGATACTCCATCAATTTGTCCTGACGCGTAAGACCCTGCGCAAGTGGGTCTTGAAATGGTTGCTGTAGTCCTGGTGTTTGTGGAGTAGCAGTAACCTGAGGAGTAGTATTTTGGTTTCCCCCCGCCAGGGAACTTAATAAATTTTGAAAGTAATTTCCTGGCATATTATTTCCTTCTATCTATCGTATTTATCCTGAACTCTTGGTTATCCACTCCATTCATACTGATCACTTATGAAACTCGGTCTTCCTTGTTGCTGTTTGATTATTTCTCTTTCTACTGGATTAATTTTAGGAGCTGCGAGTTGTTCTTCGTATTGTTTTTTTAGTGCCAAGTCTTTCAGTAATGCTTCTTGATTTTCTTGAGGCCAATTTCCTTGCAAAGTGGCACCTGATTCTTGAAGTAGTTCTTCAAGGTTTGGTGAGGGTTGTGGTGCTTGAGGAGATTGTTGTTGTTGTTGTTGTTGGTTAGTTTGAGGTTGCAGCGTCTGCAATAAAGATTCAAGAAATTGAGGATTTACCCTTCTTGGATCACCACTTAAATTACGCAACATGTCTGGGAGAGCTTGTTGTAATAAATCCCCTGATGGTGTTCCTGCTAGTCTTTGATATGGTGATTGATAGGGTTGTTCCAATTCACCAAGTCTTTGCTCTAATAAGTTTTGTACTCGTGGCTCTATTCTTTTTTTGAAGGCTAATCTTTCTGGACTCTCTGCTTGCATCTGCTCTAGACGCGCAGGGTCTCCAAATGGACTGGATCCGCCTTCTTTGCCCCTAGCCTTTTGAATAAGTCCATAAAGAGCCTGAGCCGCAACTATTGTTGCAGGAAGACCAATAGATTTTAAGAATGAAGCTATTGCTGGTGGAATTACTGGAAATGGCATAGGGCTTTCCTTCTTGAGATTATATTTCCATACTATCTAGAATCATACACTACTAAAGATTAAGGAAATAATCATGTGTGCGCAATTAGTTAGTACAACACCATTATTAAACACTTTTCAGTTAAAAGGCAAAGACTTAGGTAGTAGTGAATTTAGACAATTTACGATTGCCCTTACACAATATTTGGGAGACGTCGCTGAAGCTACCAATGATAAAGAATCAGGCGAATATTCGACGATACAAAAACTCAACGGGCAAAAGTTTTGGAACCTCGTTGCTGGTGGAGATGCTCGAGTAGGTTCTCGTATCGTAATAGACTTTGGGGCATTACCAGATGGTACCGCAAGCACCACAAAAACAGTAGCACATGGTATATCATTTCCTGCAGGAAGTATTTGGACTAAATACACTGGTACTGCTACTAATACCACAACGGGTGCTGGTGTCTGTTTACCGTATTCCTCACCAACACTAGCAAACAATATAGAAATAGCTCCTGATGCCACTAACGTTACCGTAACGGTGGATGCTACAGTAGACTGGTCAGCATATGATACGACATATATCTATCTTGAGTGGATCTAGCGCCCAATTGGATTAATACCTTCTGCATAAAATATCATGGCATTGAGTTGGAAATCTTGCTCTGCAATATACGGTATTGCTGCTTCTGTTGCTGTCTTTAAATTACCGGTACGTATCTGCGCATCAGTTAAATAGAACTTAAGTTGAATACTTTCACCAAAGAAATTCGGATAAAGACTATGCCAGAAGCGTGCTTGATTAGCCTCCGTAGGTACTAGCGTATAAGGAGTTGTTTCTAAGATTGATGTTCCAAGCATTCCGCCATCTGCGATAGCTCGTGCTCCCTCATCTACCGTTGAAGACGAAACAAAATACGTTACCGTTACCTGACCACCACCATTGACTACATTGCCAGAATCATCTACTTGGTTATTCGAAGACTTATCAACAAAGAAATCGATTTGATTAACCGCCATGTTAGAAGCATCTTCATAAAAGAAGTTAAATTGCTTTGTAATCAGTTCTACAGAAGTAACAAGCGTACTAATACCACCACCTTTATAGGTAGTTGTTGGTATAGAACTAAAGATTGAATCCATGACAACGGTAAACGTATCAGCATCTGCGGTAGTATCTACCTTAAAGATAAGGTTATTTAGTGCTGTTTGGATATCTGTGTCTCCATCCTGCACTGACTGTATCTTTACATACGCTCCCTCAGCAAGATTGTGGCCGATTGCAGTAATAGTCGCAATGTTATTGGCTACAGTTAGGTTGGTTATTTGAAGCGACATAGCATTGGTGTTATAACCCGCATCAATAATGAACGTCCACCCCTCTTGATTTCCCCCTAGGATCGATCTGTATTTGGCCTGTGATGTAGGAGAATTCCACGGGATGTTCAACTCGTCCCATGTGGCTTCAATGTCATCCCACGTCAAATCTTGGTTCTGTTGATAGTAACCAAGCGCAGTAATGGAATCGTCGTTGTACGCCCAGGTATCTTCGGCATAGTTATATACTAAGACACGGTTAGGAAATACTTCATTAAAGCCGGTTTCACTCGATATTGATGGATACGACCAGTACGCAAGTTCATTAAAGTAATCTCGAATCCCCGTGACACGTTCCAATCCTTTATTTGAATTACTTACATCAAAGATAGTAGTTGGTATATTCCCATCAACGCGTGAGACATTAAGACCATCACAGACATGGATACCGTTTTTACCAAAACCAAGATCAGCTTTATCAAAGGGAACAATGGAACGAGGAGATTCAACACCAAGTTCAGAATCGAGTTGTTGTAATATAAACGGTCTGTCGGCATTTTCTGTTGCTTTTAATTCCCATACAGACGATTCAGCCCATATAATACATCTATCTTTCTTGAATTCAACAGCGGTAATTGCTTCTTTTAAAGACAGTTCAGCAAAACCAGCCTTTCCTTTAATCTCTTGGTTAAATGCATTAGCATCAAATGGGCTACCTAGCGCAGTCCAAAAGATTTGATTTGATATACGCGTCTCAACAGTCCCTACAACAGTAGTAATATTAACATCCAAGAAAAGAAGTCTATTTTTGAATGGTTCAATAATCTTCGCTGTTTTAAGAAATTTATTAGCACCAGTATCTATAGGGGTAGTACCAACTGTTCCGAATGCATTCCACTTTGATGTTGATCTATCGTAATAACGCATTGCATCTGCAACGGTATTATTGGTAACAAAAAAGATGAAATCTTCAGCTGCTGCACCACGATAATTTGTTGTATAAAAGAAATCAGAATTCGTACCCGTCCATTGTGCTTCAGTAGCAACAGTAGTGAAACCAACCGATCGTACCCATCCGCCAGCAAAAGTATATGTGTAGGCAAACTGAGTATCGAACGCAAATGTATCTTCGTCATTCACATCTTCTTTGTTGTGTATGCCAAAATGCATAACAGGGGTAGATGGATAATAATAAAGATCCGTCCCAGCACCACCGGTTACCGCAATCGTATTGGGTGTTACTGTTGAATCTATTTTGGCAGTAATCCCACCACCGGTAGTCAATGTATCTTTAGACGCACCTAACTCCACTACGGTAAGGTAGATAGATCCAACAGAAAACATTTGGCCAACAGCCAATTGACCTGAAGGGCCTGTTGCATCAGGAACATCAAACGACCATGGCGCAGGCTGGTCAATCATGCCTAGGTTTATCCGCAATCTGGTAAATAGTGGTTGGTCTAATAAGGCTTTGTTTTGATTCATTGGAGTAGCGCCAAACCGTTTCTTCCAAGAGCCACGCCATGCGTAAGTATTACGTAAAGATGCCATAGCTGTTTCTGGTAGCATCCAACTTTTGTTGCGTGTAATTTGCCCCTCAGTCGGTGGCCCTATAAAGAACTTCTTGATAGCCACTTATATCTCCTTAATACCTGTTCTTTGAATTCTTCAAATGTTAGGTCTAGTTTGGCATGGTTACAATAATAACAACACGAAACACAGTTATCATTTGTATATCCTTTTGATGGATCATATCTATCAATACCATTGTATTGTAGTTGTAACTTCTTAGTTTTCAGTCTTTTTAAAATATTGCTTGGAGATCTATCACAATATAAACAATTACCCATTAACAGTTTTTCAAAAATCTCTTTTTCTATAGAGAATTCTAACTTTCTTTTTTTTGCTTTAGCCTTGTAACTAAAAAAAACTCTGTTTATTCCAGATTCATAAATACGACTTAGGCTTCTGCAACCACACGACTTTCTTCCCCCTCGCCTTAATGCCCCTCCACTAGCAATGCAAATATTTCCACAATCGCACTTACACTCCCAGAAGACACCTCTTTCTTTTCTATATCTCTCTGATTTTTCGATCGGCCTTAAAGCCGTAAGGTTGTAAAACCTCTTGTTGGTAATATCTATATAACTCTTTTTCAATTCCATAACGCCTTTCTTGGTATATTTAGAGATTATACCAAGAACCGCATTAAAAAACAACGGCTTATTTCTTGTTATCATACCCTCTGAAGGAGGTCCAATGAAGAATTTTTTAACTGGCATATCATGTCCCTATAGCTATATAGGCAATTGAAAAAGTGTTCGAACCTGAAAGATTTGTATTAACAATAAACGCTGTCGTAGTCGATGACTTTAATGAAAGCGACGCTGCACTTTGACCTTCTGCCACTCGTAAAAAGGGAAGCACTAGAGGAGCGGTAGCGAACACAGGGACGCCTTTGTTTGTAGGAAGTGTAACTGTATAGTCAGTAGTAGAAGCAACAAAGGTCATTCCAGACATACCCCATTTAACTAACGTACCAGAAGGATCTGTATACCATCCATTAACCTCATCAGTCACATTAGTCAGTACATCAAGAATATGGGTTTTGAGTCCATCAGTAACATCGATGTTTTCTTGTGATCCACCAGCAATAAGGCGATAAAAAGTGAAGATATACTCTTCTGGAATATTATCTGATACAGCATTTGCCATGCGAATCTCATCATCAACTGAAAGGGACGAAATAATCGAGTTTGGAATATCTAATTTAAAATGCGTCCCGGGAGAAGCATCATTGATCTCAATATGATTAATATCGAACGTGTCAGAATAATTACTGAAATCAATCTTAATAGGCCCTGAAGCATTACTGATATCTAAGTCAGGATCTATTGGCCTATTTCTGTATGTCATTTACGTTCCTATGGCTAGGAAGTTAACTTCAACATTTCCACCTATTGAGGGTGCATTAGTATACATATCAAACGTAGTAGCAGTAGTAGTGGCTTGAATCGCTGATGTTGCTGTCCCTGTATTGCTTATTGGGGTTGCAAATACAATAGGTATGGTAGCAAAAACAGGGGTATCCGCAGCTGTAGGGAAGGTGAATTGATAATCCCCTGCTGCAAACGCTACTGTTACTTTACCCCATTTAACTAAAACACCACTCCCATGACGAAACCAACCGGCTGCGGGATAGGTCGATGGAAGTCCCTCAGTAACTGGAAAAGCTCCCGAACTGTTCTTAGCCCATAACTGTGGTATGGTTGTTAGGGTCGCCCCATAAGCATTGTAAAGAACAATATCAGTGCCTGCGACTGCTGGAGCTGCTGCCTGTCTCGGCATAGTTACTTGTTTATGTTTACCTTCATTGCCGCCTGTTCCTGTTAAAGCAACATGGTCCACATCAAATGCTGTTTTAAGCGTAGTAAAATTCGTATTAATATCGTTAGGGGATATTTTAAATTTATCTGTTCCTGCGGGTTTCCCATCTTTAAAAGCCATAGTATCTCCTTACCATCCTTGCCACCATGCTCTTCTCCTACCGTTATTCCGCGCTTGAGAGTTATAGATTGTTGCTGATCGTTTATGACCTTGTTGCCTTAACGTTCTTCGTTCAACTAACTTTTCTTGGTTTTCAAGTGATGGCATTAGGATTGCAAGAGTTGGGGCATCATTTCTATCTTCACATGTTATCTGTGCTGCCAACATAGCAATATATTCAAACCATTGTTTTATATGTGGAACATCCCCGGGATTAACCAAGGCTGTTGGTGGAACCTGGCATTCAATGGTTACTGAATATACCCGATCTGGTACAGGTCTCAATGTAAATGAATTATTGAACCAGAGTGTAGCAATCGGCCTTCCTGCTGCATAAGGCACAGTGTCAGCATAAATAGGTTCTCCAGAACGTGGAATAAAAGGAAACGTTATCGTATAAACACCAGTTGTATAGTTTATGGTATTACCTACATTCACTGAAGTTTCACCAGTTAAGATTGGCCCTTGTATATTATAGAAATTGCCATCTTGCGTCTCGTTACCAAAAACTGACCTTAAAACGGGTGATGCCGTTAGACCTACACCCTCGCCATTAGACTTAATAGAGGTAATTGATACTCCTTCATGCAATACAGGAATAGGATTTAACGTACCAGTAAATGAGAAAGCTACCCCGTTACCAGTAGAAATTTGTTGTTGGTGCTGCGTAAGAGGCCATCGTTCAAAAAACTCTGCTCGTGATTGGCTAAAAGAGGCTGGATATCCACTAATGTAGATCGGATCAGAGGACTCAAGAATTGCATTTTTAAAATCATACAATGGAGCATCTTCGTCTTCGGTATTAGTTGAATAGACATCAACATTCGGTTCAGTAAAGAAGGTAAATGTTCTTCTTAATGAAGTTAATTTTAATGTAGCTGGAAATCTATTCTGATAGGCCAAATCAATATTCTGATTTATTTCTGCATCAGTCATTATATTTGAAGAAGAAACACGAGCAAGTCGTCTAACTTTTTTCTGTAAAGCGTCAAGTGAGTAATCTGCCATCTGTTTCCCCTATCTCGTTCTGGTAGGGAGCGTGTTATGCACCGCTCCCGCTACCGTATTAGTATTCTCACCGTGTGGTACCACTTGTGCATTCTGACCATTACCCGGATCTGCAAAAGCGTCAATAATTGTCGTGTCATAAGGAAAATAAAAACTGGTGCTATCTATGACGGTGATTAACCCATGAGCATTATTTAATTGTTGCATAGGAAAACCACGAGGCAGAAATATTTTAACCGCGTCCGTACTTAGATAGTTATGAGCAAAAGTTGTAGTTATTACACAAGGATTTGCAGCACTTATATTACTTATAACTCGAAGCGCTGGTTGAAAAACAGGACTAACTTGTGCACCAGTGTTTGCCATTATCTTACCTTTTGAACCTGGATAATACCTTTTTCGAGTTCTATTCCAGGAATAAATTCAGTATGAGGATAAAAATCCATCACTTTAACAAACTCACCCATACGAAGTTCCTCGCCACCGTCACTACCTGTATACCGTACATTGCGTTTATAATAACAACCCTGTCGTAGGTCTTTAGCCACATAAAACGGTACTGTTACTGTCTCACCATCACGGAATTTATACGTAGTAATAGGTTCTCCCGGATATTTTCTTTTTGAGAACTTCGTAATGAGATTAGGTGATTGAAAGTTCTTAAAGACACCAGTAACTGGTCGCATATCCTCTTCACGTGCTTTTAGTTCTAACTCTTTGATACGTACTTTAGCATCAGCAGCGGCCTTAAGGTTCTTTTGTTCTTCGGTAAGTTCTGGTTCAGTAACCTTCGGTTTTCTTGTTCTTCTTTTCGTTATCTTTTTAGGTTCTTCTACTTTTAGAGTTTTTTCAGTGTCTTTTTCCATATTTTCCATATCTTTCCTTATTATCTTTGTCTTGTTAATGAAAGGGGAGCGAGGCCCCCCCTCTCAAAAGATAACAAGACGATTTATTGGTTATCTACCGAAAATGCTTTTTCAGCAACCCAGTACATGACATCTGAAGTAGCACCACCAGGTTTGTTAGCACCACCACCAAGTTCCACACCAATATAACCGAGGTTTTCGGTTGAATCGGCAAGAGGATCAAGGGAGTTTGCATAAGCATAAGGCGAGTCTTCACCTTTAACATTCACAATAGCTGGACTAAATGGGAATGCTGCTGCTGCTGGCCATGCAAATGTATTAAATGAACTAATATCAATATCTACAGTGAAAGTATTAGTACTGTCGTCTGCTTGGTTAGTTACAGCAGTAATTGTACCTTCTAGTCCATTAAGTTGGCTCATTCCGAATGCAGTTGGCACCGAGAAGTATACAATTTGACCTACCTTATAACCATGAGCTACAGATGTTTCTATAACTGCTGATGTACCACTTACTACAACGGTCGTGATATAACGATGGCGAGGATAAAAATTAGGATCAAAGTTGATCTTTCTCCAATCACCAGCCGTACCTGCAACAGCAAGTTGTGACATGTAATCAAGTGAGAAAGTCGTATTGCCTAATGTATTATGCCCCACAGTAAAATCAAATCCACCAAGTTGTGCTGCGGCAGTAGTGCTATAGAGACGTACGACATCTCCTGCTACTAATCCGTTAACACCATTGTTGGTTGCAACTGGAATAGCTGCGGTTGAGATTGCTGAAATATCAGTACCCGTAGTAGAGTTTTGCAATGTACCAAGGGTATTCTTGGTATCAATTAACTTAACACCACCAGTTGCCAGAATGTCTGAAAGGTTCGCTGCACTTGCTGCATTGGATTTCTTGTACATCCATGCTCTATCGTTTGCGAAACCACGTTGCCAATAGAATTCAACACCTATAGCAGTTGTTTGATCTGCATCAGCAATGGTGAAGTTATAGATCTTTAGACTATCAACATCTGAACGCAGGTTGAGTCGTACTGCGTTTCCAGTACCGGTGAATCGTCCTTGTTGTATTACGCCAAAATTCGACATAGTTATTCCTTAGACTTGTAATGAACAGCGAAGATTGAACAACCACTCAGGACGAAGCAAAAGCGGTACTTGAATCATTTTCCAACCAAGACTCACTGTTTGATGCAACTCGTCAGACAAATATGCTGGATTAAACAGGAATTTATTGGAATCAATCCCTTGTTTAATACATGCATAAGATTCTTTAGCTGCGATGAAACAGTTTGCTACATCTGTATTTCCTGAAGAAGCATTTTCAGAAATGGATCCATTAGGCGATACGAAGTAACGTATGTTTCTTACCGCACCATATTCACCAGGTAGCACTTTCATTTGGTTTGAATATTCAGTAGAAGCTTGGAATTCAGGAGAATTATCAAGAGTGAAGCAAAGACGAGTATGTGCCATTCCAATAAACGAGTTTCTTACTGGAGTGGAACCTATGATATCAGCACCTTCAACACCACCAAGGTACATACTTCCTGAGTTGTTCATGAGCGTTACTTGTATTGCTAATGAGTCAGCTGAAGTCCATTCGGTAGGGTTCAATCCGTTTACACCGTTAGAAGCATTAACCTGTGATGGAGTACTTGCGAGTACATCACGAATCAATTCATCTTCGGTTTCACGCATCTGAAGACCAAGAACTAAAGAAGCTTCATTAAGAACCTTTTCTTGGTTAGCACGATAAACCTGCTCTGCAACACCTGCCCAGTCACCATAGTAATCGATCTTAGCATCGATATCGGCAGCTGAGAGATTTTTACCTGCAACAGGAGACCCATTACCTGAAAGTGGTGCAGTAGCTGTAGCAAACTTGTTATATAGTCTGTACCGCTTTGTATCACCATTCTTAATTTCAAGCGTATCTTTGATAGCAAAATCTCTGTGGATTAAATTAGGAGTAGCCAAACTTAGCATTTTCATTGCCAAATCTTGCTTTACAGCTGGGGCCAAATCCCCTGGAGATGTAGGCATAATATTCCTTAAAGTTAAACATATAAATGATTCAGTTGTCGACAATCTGTCGACGACTGAAACCTACTTAACTTCAAGTAGGACGAATTCTTGAGTTGCTTTAGCGTCCTAAGGATTATCAAGTTGGACGTGACTTGAAGAATTTAAACGTCCATCAGTAGTGACGAATTACTGTAATCGTTTAAGCGTCTATACAAGCTAATCAAAAAAGATAATTAGATGCAACTTATTAAAAAAGACTAAAGAAGTTACAGCTTCTTTAGTCTCCAAAGTTGTGGGATAGACCCACCTCAGGTAATCCCCATCTTATCAAGTCGTGACGGAATGTCACGGGTTCAATTATCCACAATAAGACGATTGGCGACCTGACTTTTTCATAGCATCGTCATAGAAAGGTTTAAGGTCTTCGCTTGAAGGATTATTGTAGCGAGAGACATTATCAAGAGCGCTTTGTTTTTTCTGAGATCCAACCGATGCAACCGAACGAGGCTTATTCAAATTGTTTTTGAGTTGATATTCTTCCTGGGCGTATTTATTTTCGTTGTAGATACCTGCATTCTTAATTTCTTCATATATTCCAGCTGCTGCCTCATAAAGATCAGGATTTGCTGAAAAAGCACTATAAAGAAATGGCTTTGCCTCTTTAAACTTCTTAATATTCTCTGTTGAAACTACCTTTTTATAATCAGGAAAGGCATCACGAAGACGAGCACCAACATTTGCTTTATAGGTAGAAGCTTTCATTTCCTCAGCTTCTTTTTTCTGATTTTCTCTATCCCTTTTATATGCCGCGTGTTGTGCTTTTAATATACGTTTGAGTTTTTTGTTGTCTGAATACTCATCATCAACAAGATCATCAATATTAAACTCTACTTCTTCAGGTTCAACAGGTACTTGTGGAACAACTTGTTGTTGTATCTTTTGTTCCAACAAAACCAACAATCTTCTTGCATCTTCAAGTTCTCTTTTTGCTTGCTTCCCTTCTTTAGCCTCAACACTTAATACTCGCCAATTCTTTTGCGAAGGAGTTTCTTCTTCAGGTGCACCTTCTTGAGTTTCAACCGGAGTTATCTCAATTTGTTCATTCTGTTCTTCAGGTTCTTCGTTGACTACGTCCTGAGTTTCAGGTTTAATTCCAGTAGCTGCTATGATTTGGTTAGTTATGTCTTCCATTTAATTCCTTCTTGTTATCTTTTAATTTCGTATCGGTTTGCACTGAAGTATCATCTAATTTAAGGATTAAGTTATTCTTAGGTGCATTTTGATCGATGCCATTAAGTTTATTAGAAAGTTGCAGTAAAATTCCCTCTTCATACTGATACATAAAACCAATAAGGTCTTTAAGATCAGTAGCTAGATCAATGCAGTTTTCCTTAATAATCCTATAGTCATTTTTGTTAGGCAAAGCCCAAAGCAATTTATAGTCACCTTCTCGCTGTGAGTAATGATACACATACATACCTAACATAGGAGTGGGACAACTACCAACATCCTGAAATACTAATTTGCTATTCTTTACCCAAAGCATATCGAGCAGGGGATCTGTCTTCGTTGCTACCACAACATAAAAGTCTTTTTCTCTTACTTTGGCTACCCGAGTCATAAAAGCGTTGAGGTCACGTGGAAGTGTTTTCCGATATGTCTCTTCGACCATCTCAAAAATGCCAATCTCGTCTTGTTTATTGAGTAAGGCATTCTCAGCAGCCTTAGTTTTGATATCTATCAGATCGCCTGCATTAAGAACAATCGGAGAGACATAATCTTTTTTCGTCTTGTTATCGTTAGTCATTTTTTCTTTTTCTTTGGCTTCTTCTTTGATTTTCCCTTACAAGGCATTATTTTCCTTCACGTCTGGATATCCATGAAATTCCCAATGGTCTATGTCAATAACAAATTCTTTACATAAAATAAAAGGTAAACTAACTATGTCTTCACAAAGAGGAGACTCGTCACCTTTAGGTGGTATATAAACAAATTTACTATCTTTTTTCTTTGCCTTATATCCCAATTGATCAAGAGACGAAGGATGACCAGATTTTATCTTGGGTAATCTCTTTTTCTTCGCCATTACTTATCCTTTTTACGTAAAGCGGCTCGTTTCTTCAACTGTGGATACATGGCATACACTTTTCTTTTAATAGCTTCTGGATTAGTTGCAAAGTGTGCACGTGATAAAGCATTGCGTGCTCTTGCCAACGTGTTTATGGGAAAAGTTCCCTCAGGGCCAGCAAAAGACTTCTTAGATACGTTCGTATACTTCCCGAGGTTGCTTTGTCCTGCTTTTTTTTTTCGAGTAGCTGCTTTTTTAGCCGATATTTTACTATCTTTAGCAATAGGTACTCTTTTAGATTCCTTTTTCATCTTATTCCTTAAAAGATAGGGCCTATACCATTAGGTGAGGATGAACCCGGAAGGTTTTGCATCCAAGGAGTTTGCTCACGTTTCTTTTTACGATAATAGTTTCGATCTGGTTCCTCATAGGGACTCATTATCTTTTTAAATAACTTAGTAGCTTTATTTTTAGGACGTAACCCTGCTGGCATAATATCTCCTTTGAGATAGAGAGGGGAAAGCCCCCTCCCGTTTAGAAATGCGAATCAAGTTTTTGTTTCTTAACACCCTTTTCTACACCCATCATTTGTTTATCTTGGTATTTCATACCTTGTTCGTAGTAGGTATTCTCACCAGAATATGGATCTTTAGAACGAGTGATTACTTCGGTAGGTGGCATTCCGTTGTCGCCTTCAGAAACCCCAAACCAGGATTCGTTACTACTTCCGTAGTATTTTTTCTTTGGCATTTTAAGGCCCTTTCTAGAAACGGTAATCTTTCTATTACCAGGTTATACAATATATCCTCTAACTAAACTGGGAGCATGGCATGTTTCCATCTTTTATTGTGTTTAATCTTATAAACAGTTGTTTTATGGATGTTAAACAGTCGTGCTATTTCAGTTCCTTTTATTCCATCAATTAAATAGTTCTTAATCTTTATAACATCACTTAAAGATAAGGGAGAGTTTATTTTATTTTTCTCTCTTATTTTATAAGGAGTATCTTTCCGAGCTTTTTTACTATTCGCAGAAAGCGTGATAAACCTACAATTTTCTGGACTATAATCACGACTCGAATCAAGTCTATCGATTGAAAGTCCTTCTTCCCAACCATTAGACAATGCCCAATCAAAGAAAGTTTGTTTACTTTTTTCCCATTCATCACACAAAGAAATCCCCTTTCCTTGATAATAAGGAAAATTATGATTAGAAGCGTTATAGCATCTTGTCCTTATACCGTAGTACAAATTATAAAGTTTAGGGTGCTCTAAATTCATGATTGGCTCCTTTGTGAAAACGTCTTTCGACAGGTCTTTTAACCTCTATCACTTAAAAACCTGGGGCAGGAGGTTCTTCAGCCCCAAACATTTTAGTCAGATCTGAAAGTGGACTACTTTGAATTTCCTCTTCTCCTATATCCATTGTCAAGATCTTTTTAATCTTAAGCATCTGTTCAACTCCTTTCCAATCCATCTCTTGTAACTCTTTAATTGCCTTGGCTTTATTAAGCAATGCTTGTTCTTCATCACGATGAGCTTGAGCTTCATGCGTTTCTGCTAGTTTGTAGTTTTCAGGTATGCGAGATTCTCGTTCGGCTGCACCCTTGTTTTGATAATTAGCTTGAGCCTCAGCCATCTTAATACCAGCTTGTTGTTCCTGTGCATTAATCATAGCTTCTTGCTGTTGTTGCTGCTGTTGTGCTTGTTGTGATTGTTTCATGGCATTAATAAGATCGGTCTTATTCTGCAAGGTAGATGTTTCAATGGCTAAAGTTTTAAGTTCAGGCATATCAAAACCAAGTTGTATCATCTGTGTTATTTCTGCAAACTGTTGTTGCTTCTGGGTTGATGTTTTAAATCCTTCTTCAACAACAACGTCGTACTTCCCAAAGTTCTTACTATAAAACTCCTTACTTACTTCTTGTTGGGTGATCCTTTGTATCTTGGCCGGCACATAGTTCTTTTGTATAACCTCGATCATCTTTTTACCAATAAGTCTAAGAGCCGAATCTGCGTTCTTGAATAGGCGATGTATTACCGTAAGCGATTGGCCTTGTCTCATCATAGCTAAGATACCAGGTATATCATCGGTGGCTTGTCCAAGCGCTTCATCAGGTATACCAGAAACCATCTTGAGAAGATTAGACATATCTTCAGTCATCTTTGCCATACCATCTGAGATATCTGTTGGTTGAATTGGAACGACGTCGGTCGGATCGGTACCTTTTTTGCGCCAGATGACTTGGCCCTGTCCCGTCCCATAAAGTGAGTCAGGATCGACGACTGACCCCTCAACAGCCATGTATCCTGATGTACTTCGTGATTCAAGTGAGGCAAGAGAGATTGTTTGGCGGTGATTGAATAAAAATTGTGGATCGCGTAATCCTCTAACGAGACCCTGCATTTTAAATTCTGATTCTTTAAGGTCGGGAGAGAAGTAACCCATCATTGGTATATACTGATACGAATCTGTTCCAAGGAGGGTTCTACCTGAGTAAAATAGATTTTCTTCAAGCAAGATGCCTTCTTTTACTGAAGGTATGGTTTGCAGATATGTTTGAAGATCATCTCCACCATTCTCTGGGTTCATTGCATAACGTAGCATCTCGTCCGTCCCAACCCATTCAGTCTTAAGGCCGGTACTCTTATCAAGGATTATGCGTTGTACGCGAGTATCCATGTAACTATATGAATCATAAGCCAGCAACGAACGCACATCAAAGTTATAATTCTCTGGCATGAACTGAAACTTACCATCACGATTATCTGTAGCCGTCATATGTTTGATATCATTTGCATAATCAGGCAATAAGATCTTAGCTTGCTCTTTGGTTACATAACTACGTTTACGTATGGAAGAACAATCAGACAAATCCATCTTCTTAAAGAAGGGATCTATCATGATTGCAGACTGGCTTACACGATCAAATTTAATGTCACCCGATACTCCATCATCAGAATAATCTAAGTACATTTCTATAAGATTAAACCCTGTTACGAGAGTACCGAAGGTGAAGGCGTCTATAAGGACTTGTTCGAGATCACTATTACCCTCTATAAATGAAAAAACCTTACTGAAGAGATCTGCAGTCTCTTGAGCACCATTTTCTCTCGGGATAGCAGTGAGTGACTTCGCATGCTGCATATAATAACCAGCCGGCATTTCAACAAAACGGCGTGTTAAATTGAAAATAAACCGTCGTGTTGAAGCATCACCAAAGTTATATTTATCACTGGAGTACTGATCGCCAGAATATTGTTGAATATCCTGTAGAGCTTGTTCTTGAAATGAGATATTTGCCGCACTGAAATTTCTATCATCTTCTTCCATCCTTTGTTTGATTTCGTAATCATCTTGATAGATAGAAGATTTATTCTTGAATACTGCCATTAAACTACCTTAGTTTTATTGCCCGTTCTTATCTTAGAAAGGTACCTTTGAGGGTGCAAGTTTTATAATAGAGTCTACTCATGGAATGGATAGTTTTTATAATACCTTTCTCCCCGCGATGCTGCTTCAATAAATCCCTCTACCCATTCCGTTAACGGTTCACACTCTCTACGATGAAATGAAATATATCTTAGTGTTGGTAGGTAACCAATTTGGAATTGATCTTTTATCTCTCTTAAAGGTGCAGATCCCGGCCAGTATCTTTGAACGTCTCTATAAATGATAACGGGATAGTGTGAACAGATGTTTTTCAGAGCAATAATCCGTTGGTTAACCGGTTTGATATATACTCTTTTCATAAACTCACTCCAAAGAATAACTAAAAGGTATAACTCATCTCCTCATTTTCGGTTGCTCTCTTAACTGTTTAGGAAATTCATGTTGAGTACCGTAGAATGCCTTTCTTCTTAAAGCCTTTGCTTCATCTGCTGACATCCCTGTTGTTAATGATTCATACGTTACACACAAATAACGTAAGGCATCGCAGGCATCAGTAGTGTAATCCTTGTAGGGTTTCTCTGAATACTTCCCCGTCAAAGTATTGTATTCCTTTCTGTAGTCCCTCATGCAAGTGATAAGCTTTCGACACTTAGTTTCATCTATCCAAAACTTATTGAATGTCTGCCTAACCTTCTCAATCCCGGCTTGAAAACCTACCCTAGTAGCCTGTTGTGTTTTGAGACCGAGATCCCATGCCATATCCGAAAGTTTTTGACCTGTCATCTTCTGACGATGCTCGCCATCATGAGGCCAAACGTGGCCCGCGTATAAGTAAGGTTTTTTGAGTACGTACTGAATGTAGTGTTCAGTCGATAAGTTCTTATCCATATAAAAATCAATGATATGAATCTTTGGCCCTATGAACTGCGCGAAGATTATAGCCGTATGATCGTCTATGCCCAGGTCGAAGAAAGTCCAGACTGGATGCGCTCTATCCCATACTACATCTGTTATCTGATCGTTTAGTACTAACTCATTAACATACTTAGCAAAATATGATCCTTCAGAACCAACATCCCATCTACAATTGTATTCCTGCTCTGCCATATGGGGGCTTATTGTTCCATCCTTTATCTCTTGGTCTATCTGTTCCTGAGTTATATGTCCTGTTTTATCAAATGGAAGGTACTGAACAAACCAGGAAGGAGATTGCTCTGCTGCTTTGAACAGATCGTAGAAGAAGTTCTCCCCGAATGGAGTTGATATATGTATAGAAAACCCATCATTAAAGAGTAAGGCAGGAGATATAGTACTGTATGCGAGTGGGTGGCTGTATGCCCCCTCGCTGAATACCACTCCCATAGGTGAAATTCCTCGGTAAGAATCAAACGAGTTACTACCACAGAAATAAATCTGACTTCCATTGATAAGACGAATAAACATTTCGTTATCCAGCTTCTTAGCTATGAGAGCTGTGGGAATGTAGTCGAGGAATGGTGTTCCATCTAATGTCAGCCCCTGGAAGATTACTTTGCGGGCTTGTTTTTGGGTTGGGAGCATATAAAGGTAGTTTCCTCGCCTCCTTAGAGCTGCACGGTAGAGCACTTGGAAGCAAGCAAGGTCTTTACCTGCTCTACGTGACCACACACACATAAGCTTACGGTAGCCCTTGTTCTCTATCGCATCGATGAGTTCATTTTGATACCAATAGGGTTCAAACTTCTGTAGTTCCTTCTCGATCTCCGGAGGAAACCTTAGTTCGTTCTTTGACATGCAGTTCCGGTAATTTTATGGTCTGCGTTTTAAAGTACTCTAAGATATCGTTAAGTTTGCCCTCAGCTTCATCTGCTCTCATCTTAAGCATAAAAATTTGATGGTCTCGGTCCTCTTGGCGCCAACGCTCTTCCCTATCTATGAGGTATTTCCATTCTGGAAGATATTTATGCATGAGAAACATTGAAGACTTTTCTGAGAGTTCCTTGCGCATCATGCCCTCTTCGCGCTTTATACCAATAGCCTGCTTACCAAAGCTATAGTCAGCGTTAAAGCGCGGATATTTTTCACACCAATCACTTACGGTTTGATCTGAAATAGATCTTAGACAAAAGAACTTACCGGAGGTCAAACGACGTGACTTTGGATCATCTATATCTTCGAATGCCCATTTCTTAAATTCACGAACTATTGCAAGAATTTGCTCTTTAGTCCGGTGTCCTTTTCTAGGCTTGCTCAACTTTTTATTTGGAGCTGAAGGCTTCATATGATGCTCCTAGAGTCTTTATTAAATTCTTGGTACTTACAGAGGGTACAATACAATTT
>SDBV01001844.1_pt1 | contig 31749 bp, 29 predicted proteins | sample 2277081 | NCBI WGS metagenome assembly SDBV01 (sample SAMN10402039, study PRJNA504765) | marine sediment metagenome | isolation source: marine sediment core GS10_PC15, 223 cmbsf | place: Arctic Ocean: Southern Knipovich Ridge | collected 2010 | reverse complement strand
AGATCTAAAATATATCTTAGCTACTATCGCTCAGGATTCAGCATCAAACCACGATGAAGGGTTGATTGAAGTATACAGAAAAATCCGACCTGGTGATCTAGCTACTCCGGAAAACGCAAAACAGATGATTGATAACATGTTTTTCAACTTCTCAAGATACGATCTATCCAGAGTTGGAAGACATAGAATGAATGGAAGATTTGATACAAATTATGAACTTAATGAAGAACACAGAATTCTAAAGCCGGAAGATATTATAAAGACAATGCGAGAGATTATTAAATTGAATAATAATCCTATGGCTGTCGCAGACAGTATCGACCACTTAGGTAACAGAAGAGTAAAGACACTTGGTGAATTACTACAAGGGAAACTTAGAGTTTCCTTTGCCCGAATGGAAAGAATTATTAAAGACAAGATGAGTACATTGGGCGAAGGTGATATCATTCCTTCTCAGCTAATCAATTCCAGACCATTCGTAGCAGCTTTGAAGGAATTTTTTGCTTCTGGGCAATTATCACAGTTTATGGAGCAGACTAACCCACTTTCAGAATTGGAGCACAAAAGAAGGATGTCCGCATTAGGTCCTGGCGGTTTGACTAGAGAAAGAGCAAGCTTTGAAGTACGTGACGTTAATTCATCCCACTATGGGAGAATTTGCCCTATTGAAACATCAGAGGGAGCAAACATCGGTTTGATTGGGCACTTAGCTCTATATGCCAAGATTTCACCTCTTGGATTTATTTTGACTCCTTATGTAAAGGTAGAAAATGGTATTGTTACGAAAAAAGTTAAATATGTAGATGCAAATGAAGAAGAAAAATACATTATTGCTCAAGCCAGTACTAATGTAGATGATAGCGGAAAGATTTTAGATGATCCTGTATTAGCAAGAAAATATGGAGAAGCAAGCGAAGCTACCCCAAATGAAGTCGATTATATCGACGTATCCCCTAAACAACCCTTCTCTGTTGCTACATCTTTGATTCCTTTCTTGGAGCATGATGATGGTAACCGAGCATTGATGGGATCGAACATGCAACGTCAGGCTGTTCCTTTGGTTAACCCAGATTCTCCATATGTTGGAACTGGGTTAGAAGCCAAGGTTGCTCAAGATTCAGGAATGGTTGCTCTTGCAGAAGACTCAGGTGAAATTAAATACTCAGATTCAAAGAAGATTGTATTAAAGAATTCTAAAGGGAAAGAAAAGACATACGATTTGTTAAAGTTTGTTCAGTCGAACTACTCTACCTCCATTAACCAAAGACCTTTGGTTAAGAAAGGAGATAAAGTAAAGAAGGGTCAGCCTCTTGCAGATGGGCCTTCTACCGATCAAGGAGAATTGGCATTGGGTCAAAACCTTCTGGTAGCCTATATGCCGTTTTATGGAAACAACTATGAAGACGCTATTGTAATTTCGGACAGATTGGTTTCTGAAGATGTATTCACATCCGTATATATTGAAAACTATTCAGTCGACGTACGAGAAACAAAATTAGGTCCTGAAGTAACTACATACGATATTCCTAATGTAAGTGAAGAAAAGCTTAAAGACTTGGATGAGGAAGGTGTCGTAAGAGTTGGTGCCGAAGTACGATCACAAGATATTTTAGTAGGTAAGATTTCGCTAAAGGGTGAATCAGATCTAACTGCAGAAGAAAGATTACTACGAGCTATCTTCGGTGAAAAATCCAGAGAAGTTAAAGATACTTCTTTGAGATTGTCATTTGGTAAAAGAGGAAGAGTTGTGGGTGTTAAGGTATTCTCTCGAGAAAACGGAGACAAACTACAAGCTGGAGTCATCAAAACAATCGAAGTTGCTGTAGCTCAGATGAGAAAAATCCAGGTAGGTGACAAGCTTGCCGGACGACACGGTAATAAGGGTGTTATCTCAGTTATTCTTCCAAAAGAAGACTTGCCTTTCTTGCCAGACGGCACACCTATAGATATTGTTTTGAACCCATTAGGTATTATTTCCAGAATGAACATTGGGCAGGTGCTTGAGGCTTCTCTTGGTATGGCTGCCAAGAATCTTGGATACAAAGCAGCAGCACCAGCCATGGCTGGACCAACAGAAGATGAAATTAGGGAAGAAATGGGAAAAGCTGGTCTACCTAAAGACGGGATGATCCAGTTGTATAACGGAAAGACCGGTGAGCCATTTAAACAAAAGACAACAGTTGGTATTACATATTTCTTGAAACTTAACCACATGATCGAAGACAAGATGCACATGCGATCAATCGGTCCATACAGTTTGATCACCCAGCAGCCATTGGGTGGTAAGGCTCAGTTTGGTGGACAGAGATTCGGAGAGATGGAAGTTTGGGCTTTAGAAGGTTACGGTGCAGCCCACACACTACAAGAAATGTTAACTATTAAATCAGATGATGTTTTAGGTCGTGCGAAGACCTACGAATCCATAGTTAACGGAGAAAAGGTAAAAGCTCCGCATCTACCAGAATCCTTTAAGGTATTACTCTCTGAAATAAAGGGTCTCGGATTGAATATTGAGTTACAGGAAAAATAATCATGATTAGTACTTCTCAGATACAATTAAAGATTGCGTCGCCAGAGGAAATCTTGTCGTGGTCATACGGTGAAGTTGTAAAACCGGAGACCATCAACTATCGAACGCAAAAACCTGAAAAGGAAGGTCTTTTCTCTGAAGCAATTTTTGGTCCTACAAAAGACTACGAATGTTACTGTGGTAAATATAGAAGAATTAGATATAGAGGTATCACTTGTGATCGATGTGGTGTTGAGGTAACAAGATCCATTGTTCGAAGAGAGAGAATGGCTCACATTACCCTAGCTGCCCCGGTTGCTCACATTTGGTTTTTAAGAGGGATTCCATCAAAGATGGCTATGGTTTTGGGTACTTCGCTACCTGATCTGGAAAAAGTTATCTATTTCGCTGGATACATTGTTATGACTGTTAACGAAGAATTGAAAGCGGAAGCTATGAAAAAGATTGAAGGAGAATTCAGATCAAGAATCAAGAATGCGAAAGACGAGGAAGAAGAGATTAAATTAAGGGAGATAAAAGATAACGAGAAAGTTCAATTAAGAAATTTGAAAAAGTATCTGGTTCTTTCAGAACTAGAATATAGAGATTTGTCTTTGAAATATGGTGAAGTCTTTGAGGCCGGAATCGGTGCTGAATCCGTACGAAAACTTTATGAAGAAGTAGATTTGGATGTAATGATTAAGAGGATGGATACCGAGCTAAAGAAGACAGATAATCCTTTGTATAGAAATAAGGTGATGAGAAGACTTCGATTATTAAAAGGAATGAAGACTCATAATATCAGACCAGAATGGATGGTATTGCGCTATTTACCTATTATCCCCCCAGCATTAAGACCTATGGTTCCATTGGATGGTGGTAGATTCGCAACTTCAGACCTTAACGATTTATATCGAAGAGTTATTAATAGAAATAACCGATTAAAGCACTTGTTAGATTTGAAAGCTCCAGAAGTTATTACTCGAAACGAAAAAAGAATGCTTCAGGAAGCCGTAGATGCATTGATCGATAATGCCATGAGAAGAGGGCAAACATTAGTTGCTGCTTCAACTGGGCAGAAAAGAGCTCTAAAATCCTTAGCAGACATGCTTAAGGGTAAACAAGGTAGATTCAGACAGAATCTTTTGGGCAAGAGAGTAGACTACTCAGGGCGATCCGTTATTGTTATTGGCCCTGAATTAGATATGGACGAATGTGGTTTACCCAAGCATATGGCTTTGGAATTATTCAAGCCATTTGTTATCCAAAGATTAATTGATAAAGGGTTAGCCCATGTTATTAGATCTGCAAACAGATTGATCGACCAGGAAACTCCAGAAGTTTGGGAAGCATTGGAAGAAGCAATTGAAGGAAAGTTGGTACTTCTAAACCGTGCACCTACTTTACACAGACTTTCTGTTCAGGCATTCAAACCAAAATTGATTGAAGGTAAGGCTATCAGAATCCCTGCCGTGGTTGTTAAGGCATTTAACGCTGACTTCGACGGTGACCAAATGGCTGTTCACCTACCACTAACTGCAGCCGCTCAGAAAGAATCAAGAGAACTTATGCTTGCAAGACATGGTATTTTGAAGCCTGCGACGGGTGAACCTGTGGCTACTCCTCACCAGGATATGGTTTTGGGCTGTTACTACATGACTACTGTCGAGAAAGATGCAGTAGGTACTGGAAGAATTTTCTATTCTAAAGAAGAAGCTATCTTGGCATATCAAAACAGAATTGTTGGTTTGAGAGTAAAGATTAAACTGCCAAGAAGTGCATTCGCCAAAGAAGGAGTTGAAGTTGAAGAAGGGAATGTTGTTGAAACAACCGTCGGAAGAATTATTTTCAATGATTCTTTGCCTAGCGATCTCGAATATATTAACCGACCTTTGAACAAGAGCTCATTAAGTTCTATCGAAGCTGAAATTTTGGCACGATATGGTCAAGATGTCACCGTAGACTTTTTAAACAAGATTAAAGATTTTGGATTCAAGTATTCAACAACTTCAGGAATTTCTATGTCTATAGATAACCTACATGTCCCTGTAGGGAAAGAAGCGATTGTTAAGAAGGCTGAAGAGGAAATTGTTAAGAACTCTGAGCTATATGAACAGGGTTTGTTAACCGAATACGAAAGAAAATCTAAAGCTATTGATATTTGGACATCAGCTAAATCTGAAATCAGTAAAATTGTGAGAAGAAGTTTCGATTCAGAGAACCCTGTGTTCATGATGGTTGATTCCAAGGCCCGAGGTACTTGGGGCGTTATTGATCAGTTAGTTGGTATGAGAGGATTGGTGAACAATCCTACCGGTGAAATTATTGAATTGCCTGTTAAGGCTTCATTCAAGGAAGGAATGAATGTATTGGAATACTTCATTTCAACTCACGGTGCTCGAAAGGGTCTTGTTGATACTGCTTTGAGAACTGCAACTGCCGGATATTTGACCAGAAGATTGGTTGACGTTGCCCAAGACATAATTATTAAAGAAGAGGATTGTAAGGATAAAGAGGGCTATATGGTATTTATCGAGGATGGTAAATTTATGAACGTTAGTTTGAGTAAGAGATTGATCGGTAGAACCATCATGGAAGAGATTAAAGATCAAGACGGAAACACTATTATTAAAAAGAACAAAATCGTATCTAAAGACAATGCAGAGAAGATCGATAGATCGGGATTGCAAAAGGTTAAAGTAAGGTCTGTTGTTACTTGTAAGTCGTTGGAGGGTGTTTGTGCTGCATGTTACGGATATGACTTATCTAAGAACGAACTAGTAAAAGTTGGTGAAGCAGTAGGTATTGTCACTGCTCAAGCTATCGGTGAGCCTGGGACTCAGATGACGATGAGAACATTCCATACTGGTGGTATTGCTGGTGGTTCTGATATCACGATGGGTCTTCCTCGTGTTGATGAAATTTTTGAAGCAAGACCTCCACATGTTAAAGCCATAATCTGTGACGTTGACGGTAAAGTTGATGAAATTGAAGAATCAACCAAACAAAAGATTGTTAAGATTACTGTATCTGAAACAGGAGAATCAAGAGAATATGCAATTCCTCCAGGAATCAATCCTTGGGTAGGAGCAGGAGATTTAGTGCATATTGGGCAACAGCTATCTGATGGACACGTTGACTTAAAGGAATTATTCAAGACAACCGGAGATATTGCTGGTGTTGCACGACATATTGTTCGTGAAGTCCAACGAGTATACTTCACTACTGGTGAGGGTATAAACGACAAGCATATCGAACTTATTGTTAAGCAGATGTTCTCAAGAGTTCGAGTCACAGATCCTGGAGATACCAGTCTATTAACAGGTGATATTATTGAAAAGAGAAAAATGGTTGAAGAAAATCAGAAAATAGAAGAAGCAGGTAAACAATCGGCAACATCTGAACAATTACTATTAGGTATCACTAAAGTATCCTTGAGTACTGAGAGCTTCTTGTCTGCTGCATCATTCCAGGAGACTGCTAAGGTTTTGATTGAGGCTGCTATAGCAGGTAAAACAGATCCTCTAAGAGGTTTGAAGGAAAACGTGATTATCGGAAGATTAATTCCTGCTGGGACAGGATTGAATGTGAAGGAAGAAGATGAGGGAGAAGAAGGCAAGAAAGAAAATAAAGAATAATTTGAAACTAAATATTATTTGACATAATAGCCCAAACGGGCTATTATTGTTTTGTCCCTTGAAAGGAGGTTGAGATGAATAATGATGTTGGAAGAAGGTCTCTTTCAATAGAACTGTCCTTTATTTGCAACTCTCTCATAGGAGGCACTTTTCTTCTTGGAGTAGTAATATGTGCCAGACTTGCAATTGCACTTCTTTGGGAGAATGATTTTCCCAATCTAGAATTTTGCTCTAGTACCTTGTGTCTTATCGGAATTACTACTTGGATGATATTCGTTATCGTCGGTTGGGTACGGCATTATTCTACTGGGGTATTTCGATGGAGATTAATTCTCGCGACCGTACTGACTATTATGGATAGCGTATCATTCTGGTCCGGATATGATTTGATAAGTCTGGTGTTTGCTGCGCTAATTTTCTCACTTCTTAGTCTGTATTTCTTTACCAGTAGAGAGGAAAGAAAATTGGCAGATTGGGTTTCGAGAAAAGCGTACCCAGACTAGATTAGGACACAGAAATCTAGTTGATTCAACCCCTGTTTTATGACAGGGGCTTTTGTTATAATATATAAATAATGGGGAGAAAGAAAAAGAAGAATAAAAAGAAAGATGAGGCCGACAGGGGGAGTTTTCTAGGCTTATCACAGGAAACAAAAAACAGCATATATGGAATAATGATGTTCCTAATGGCTACACTAGCTACACTGAGTTTCTTTGATTTGGCTGGAGTAGCAGGGGAATATTTTAATTCCTTCGCCCATACTTTATTTGGATGGGGATTTTTCTTGATTCCTTTTGCTTTCGTGATCATGGGAGTCGCGTTTATTAAATCCGTTTCTCATGAGATTCAAAGGAGTGCCGTTTGGGGTACTCTTCTTTTTGTGTTCGGTTTCCTCGGTATTTTTTATATCCTTGGAGAAGGAGATATGGCGGTCAGAATTGAACAAGGAGGATATCTTGGACTTATATTAGGTTACCCTACTTTGAGATTTATTGGATTCTGGGCTTCGCTAATTGTTCTGATATTTGTTTGTTTTGTCTCGCTAATGGCTTCTCTGGATGTTGCGATTTATGAATTAATCAAACGGGGTTTTGTTAAGGCCCGAGATGCGGAAGAAGATGATAATAGTGGAGAAGAAGTAGTTCCAATCCCAGATAAACCAGCTATGGAAAAACTTGTTATCAGAACAGGTGGAGCTGTTGTTGATGAAGAAGCTAGGGCGAAAAAATCTATGGTTAAGGATGAGCCAGACTTCGTATTTAAGACAACTAAATCTGGTAAATGGAAGTTACCTCCTTTAGATGTGTTGTCCGTTGATTCAGAACAGCCTAAGGCGGGAGATATCAATTCTAACGCTGCAATTATTAAGCGAACTTTGGCTGATTTTAATATAAATGTGGAGATGGGAGAGGTTTCTGTAGGTCCTACGGTAACCCAGTATACATTTAGGCCTGCAGTTGGCGTAAAATTGTCCAAAATCACGACTTTACGGCCTGATATGGCACTTGCCCTTGCTGCGCATCCAATACGTATTGAGGCCCCAATTCCAGGCAAATCACTGGTGGGTATAGAGGTTCCAAATACCAAGAAAGCCTTGGTTGGTTTAGGAGATCTACTCGGCGGTGATGACTATCGTGGAAATAGTTCATTCTTACCATTAGTGGTTGGTAGAGATGTTGCAGGTTATGGGGTTTTCGCAAGTTTGGAAAAGATGCCCCACCTTTTAATCGCCGGTGCAACCGGAACGGGTAAGTCAATCTGTATAAATGCAATTATTCTCTCGATGCTATACAAGCACTCCCCTGATATTTTGAAATTTATCTTTATTGATCCTAAGAGAGTTGAGTTATCGATATATAACGGGATTCCTCATTTGATCACACCTGTCATTACCGAACCCAAAAAAGCTATTGCAGCTTTGCGTTGGGCAGTTAACGAAATGGAACGAAGGTATGAGACTTTACAGGCTTCAGGTTCAAGAGATATCTTTTCGTATAACTCGAGAAAGAAGGATAATGTTATGCCATTCCTAGTTATTGTTATCGATGAATTGGCTGATTTAATGGCTGCATACGGAAGAGACATTGAAGGCGCGATTGTTCGACTTGCCCAGATGGCACGTGCTGTAGGGATTCATTTGATTGTTTCGACACAGAGACCATCAGTTGAAGTTATTACCGGTTTAATAAAAGCTAACATCACAACACGTATTGCATTCCAAGTTGGTTCGCAAGTCGACTCCAGAACTATTCTTGATGGTGCAGGAGCAGAACAGTTGCTTGGAGATGGTGATATGCTATTCCAACAAGGCGATGCTTCAAAACCTCGACGTGTACAGGGTGCTTTTGTTAGTGAAAAAGAAGCAAAGCAAGTTTCCAAATTTATTAAAGACCAAGCCGACGAAGTTATGGAGGAAGAAGGAGAACCAGAAATGGAAATTGATTTAGAAAGCCATCCGTCTTCAGGAGGACTTGGTAATAGCGGTGATGATGAGCTGTATGATGACGCCAAAGAAGTTGTTGTTTTGGCAGGTAAGGCATCAGCTTCTTTATTACAAAGAAGATTACGTGTAGGATATGCCAGAGCAGCAAGATTAATTGATATATTAGAAGACCAAGGAATAATTGGTCCTGGTGAAGGAGCTAAGCCACGAGAAGTATATGTAAAGGCTAATTCCGAACCAGTAGAAAAAGGAATATAATATGGTGGAGGCCGTACAAACTATGCCGAAGAAAAAAGTTACTAAAAAAATTGAATCGAACGGTGGGATAGAATCTATCGTCGATCAAATAAAAGAAAAATATGGAGAAGGATCCATAATGAGATTAGGTGAAGCAAAAAGGGTAGACGTGGATGCTATCCCTACAGGATCCGTATCTTTAGATATTGCACTTGGCGTGGGCGGTATGCCAAGAGGAAGAGTTATAGAAATATATGGCCCGGAATCATCCGGGAAGACTACACTAGCCCTCCACATAGTAGCTGAGGCGCAAAAAATGGGCGAGGCTTGTGCTTTCGTAGATGCAGAGCATGCTTTAGATCCGGAATACGCTAAGAGGATAGGAGTGAAGATAAATGATCTTTTGATTTCTCAACCAGATACCGGTGAGCAGGCTTTGGATATTGTGGAATCTTTAGTTAAATCAAGGAAGTTAGCTGTTGTGGCTATAGACTCTGTTGCAGCATTAACTCCTCAAGCAGAAATTGAGGGAGATATGGGGAAGCAGCATGTTGGTCTGCAGGCGAGATTGATGTCTCGTGCATTAAGAAAACTTACTGCACATGTTGCTAAATCAAATACGATCGTTATCTTTATTAACCAAATTAGAATGAAGATTGGTGTAGTGTTTGGTAATCCTGAAACTACACCAGGTGGGAATGCACTTAAATTCTATTCATCAATCCGTGTTGAAGTCAGAAGAGCCGCAAAGATTCAATCTTCCGACAAAATCGTTGGGAATAGAGTAAGGGCGAAGATTGTTAAGAATAAAGTTGCAGCTCCATTCCGAGTTGCCGAGTTTGATATTTTGTACAACGAAGGAATCTCGAGATATTCCGATATCATTTTAACCGGGCACAAATATGGTGCTATTAACAAATTAGGAAACCACTATAGTTTTGAAGGAAAGAAATTAGGGAATGGGTTGGAAGCAAGTAGATTGGTTTTGAAAGAAGACAAGAAACTAGAAAAGGCAGTGTTGGCTGCTTTGAAAAAGAAAGTTAGAGAAGCTTAATTATCGAAACCAAAAAGCAGCCTTGTCGGGCTGCTTTTAAATTTATTGTTCTAGATGTTTGTGAGATAGTTCGAAGGTTTTCCTTCTCTGCTCTCGTGTATATGGCAGCAAAGCCATTTGTCTTGCAAGCTTGATTGCTTTTGCGATCTTTCGCTGGTTTTGCTGAGAAAGCCCAGTTCTCTTATTCGCACCAACTTTATACTGAGAAGTTAAAAACTTCTGGAGTGTCTTTATATCCTTATAGTCTATATTGGTTACGTTTATATTCTGTAGATTTTTCTTTTTCTTCTTTATCATGATTAAAATGGAATATCGTCTGGATTGATTGTTTCTTCGTCTTCATTAATTACAGGGATATCTTCCTGTGTTTCGGGCACGTTATTTTTTGGTTGCTGCTGTGCCGGCTGTTGCTGTGCCGGTTGTTGTGGTTGGGCAGCGAAATCGTTATTACCATTCGATTGATTTGGTTGGCTTGATCTTGGGCCTAACTGAAGTGTTTCGGCAACAATCTCTGTTCTATATCTTTTACTACCATCCTGAGCTTCCCATGATCGTGTTTGTAATCTTCCTTCGATCATAACTAATCCTCCTTTTCGTAGATATTGGTTTGCAATTTCTGCAAGTCGTGCCCATGCAACTACTGTATGATATTCAGGGGCTTCATTCTTTTCACCGGATGGACTTGTCCATACTCGGTTTGTGGCTATTCTCAAGGTGGTGACTGTCTGACCGGCTTGTGTTGTTCTTGATTCTGGGTCAGCTGTAAGTCGTCCTATTAAGTAAACTTTATTTAGATTCATATTAAAGGTTCTCGATTATTTCTTCTAATTGTTTGTCGACCTCTGCAGGTTTTTCTGCAGGTGTTTCCTCCTTAGTTAATCTCTTTTGTTTTTGTGGTTTAGTTTTTTCTTTCTTAGTTTCTTGTTTAACCACAACATATCTCAAAACATTGTTATTTAGCTTCAATTCGTCTTGGATCGGATCGACTATCGTTCTAGGAGCGACAAACTGTATGTATCCGAAATATGAGTTCAGTTTCTTCTTAACTGGGTAAGCTAATCTGAATTTCTGGGGCTCTTTCGCAAATGTAATCAACCCCTCGTGAGAGGTGATTAAATTACTCAATTCTTCTACGGTTTTTTGGACTTCTTCCTCGGACAATTCTGGCACGAGATGGAATCCTAGCTCGTAGTTTTCCTTTTGTGACGTGATTTCTTCTGTCATTTTACTGTTTGATGATATTAGCATATTCTCTCGAAAAAGGCAAGGTTGTCAAGAGTTTGACTGAGTACGAAAATCAGTATATAATATAGATAGTAAACTTGAGAACTTAACTTGGTATTTAAGGAGGAAAACGGTGAAAAAACTATTTCTCTTACTGGTAGTCACATTGCTTTTGACCAATTGTAGTGGGGTTGAGGTCCCGGAGGAGGGCAAGAAGATCATGGAAACCCCTGGGAACTATCCCACTTCAACGCTTACCGAGAGGCCAAGGTCACAGCCTCTCAAACATGAAATGCTTCGGTATGAGATGCTTCCCCCTAAAGGCTATGTCCGGTGGAGCGAGGAGACCACCAAAGTCCACAAGGACTTGGCTGATCGGTGGTGGAAAGAGGTTATGGAAACCTCCGGAAACTATCCCATCTCGACACTCCCCGAGAGGCCAAGGTCACAATCTCTCAGGCATGAATTATCTCCTTAGATATAAGGAGGGGAACAATGAAAAGATTGTCTCTCTCACTGACAATCAGCTTATCTCTGATGAGTTGTAATGATTCATTTACGGGTCCTGGCGGAGTCGAGGTTCCAAGGGAAGAAAGAACTGCTCGATCGAACCTTGGATTCTATATCTCCTCTCATAAGGACTATGTTCAATGGGGCGGGACGGTAACCAAAGATCACGAGGATCTGGCCGATCAGTGGTGGATAGAGCTGATGACCAACTTGCGTGATGCGGGCTACGAACAGAGCGCCGCTGATCCGACTGACATCCTTGGGTATGTGAACATAAAGCTTCGCAAACCTCGGGGTGAACACGAGTATATCTACTGTGACAACATGAGAGGAGAACAGGGAGCTTGCTATCACATTAGTACTAATGTGATGGAGGTTCCTGGGAACTATCCCACTTCAACGCTTACCGAGAGGCCAAGGTCACAACCTCTCAAGCATGAAATGCTTCACTACTTCTGTTACAAGAAGTTTAGGCATGGTTGCTTGGCCAAAGAGGGGCCGGACAAAGGGAAGCATATCTACCCTGCACCAAACAATGCCAACCTGAACATCTGGGACTTTACATGGGATCGGGGTCAATCTACTATGTCTCACCAGCAGTATCTTGAGTTGATGTTCGTTGAACAGCATGACCTGGGATTTGAAGGAGGTATCTATTGACACCTGAATTCGAGAAAGGGCTTAAAGAACTAGAGACCTTGGCTGAATTACTGCGACTAAAGGTCATCGAAAAAGGAAGGATGGAAGGTTCGGATTTCCCCACCATGACAGTGAAGGGAGAGAGGGACAGACGAGTTCTTATCACCTTCAATCACAACACAAAAAAGTTCTGGGCCACGGGCCGAATTCTCAGTACTCCCATGAAGGTCCTTAGGCATAGCATCTGGGTCTACATGATCGAGATCTAACCCCTAGAAGTCCGCTGTCGCATTATGCGATGGCGGACTATTTTTATTCAAAGATATTTTATAACTGATCTAGTAATTCAGATAACTTTTCTATATTAGGATGAAGAGATAAATTGGCTAGCTCGTCCTTAGGGACAAAACGATATTCTAAACATTCCTTTGAAGGAGTAAATTCTTTTGATTTTAATGTAACCCTGAATCCTATAAACAACCTCCATTTATCTAAATCGTCGGATGATTCGGGTCTGTGGACAATCCACGTAAGAGAAGGAGTTTCATTGATGTTCTCTATGGTAAATCCACACTCTTCTTTCATCTCTCTGATAATCGTTTCTTGAGGTGATTCTCCCTGTTCAATTCCGCCTCCGGGCAGTTCCCAGCCTCGATTTTCTCTTATTATCAAAATATTTTTATTCTCATCAAAAACTAATGCTTTGGCTGATACACGATATATTCTAGTATTCATATTGTTATTTTAATTGTGCAATAAACACCGAACCCAAAACTAATTCGGCTTAATTACTAGGAAGATTCGTGTTTTTCTACTTCTCTATGTAGATAGTCGAACCTTCTTTGGCTTTCTGGCTTATTTTAATGGCCACCTCTGCGCCCTTTTTGCCTGATGTCACGGCTTTGTGGTCAATTTGCATCGAAGATACAATGTCGTCAAATTCCACTTTACCGTGTTCAATCTTGACTGAATCACCGACCCTTAAAACGCCGGATAACTTAACCACAGCTACGCCAATTTTGTCATACCAGTGGGTTACTTTGCCCACTTCTTTTTTAGGCATAATTGTCGAATATTTATAAAAACCCTCGACCTGGTTTAACGATACCACAAAAACAGAATTAGGCTACAATCTTGTGTTGGTTAGATTTTAACTTCAACAACACAAGGTAAAGAGATTGGTAATAAGAATTCCGTATCATTCAATAGAGTATGACACAAGAATTATTTCGAGGCAGGATACCGTGTCCAATTGTCTGGGAAGTATATATTGACAAGATAAAAATATAGTAGTTTAATACCTTTAGTTCCTAAAATATAGAAGATGAAAGGAGAAATGTCATGAAAGAGTTGAAACCCGAAGAAAGATTGATCGTGGCTGCTGATTATTCTCCCAGGAACTTTGGTGGCATCCAAGGTGTCGAAAGCAAGGTTTTAGCTTTGGCAAAAGAGTTGGAAGGACTGGGAATTTACATCAAGGTAAATTCGGTTTTGCGGGCGGTTGGTTATGACCTGATCATAAGACTTCACAATCTTGGTCTCAAAGTCTTCGCCGATCTTAAGTTGATCGATATCCCCAATACAATAGGGACCGACGGCGAGATGTTGGCTGAAGTAAAGCCGGAGATTCTGACAGTGATGTGTTGTGCCGGTATTGACGGAATGAATGCCGTTCAAAAAGTCCTTGGAAACACAACAGAGATTCTCGGTGTAACCATCTTAACCAGTCTCAATGAAGAGGAATGTCAGAGAATCTTCACCTGTTCAACCAAAGCCGGTGTTCTCAGATTTGCTCGTATGGCTCAATCGGCCGGACTTGGTGGACTCATTCTGTCTCCCAAAGAGGTGGATATCCTCAATAAGAGGTTTGAGCTAACACTCAGCCTCAATACACCCGGCATTCGACCTGTGTGGTCCCTTGTTGAGGGTGATGACCAGAGCAGGGTCTTGACGCCACAGAAAGCCATTGAGAACGGCGCAGAACGAATCGTGATGGGAAGACCCATCGTAAAAGCTAGTGCAAATGACAAGGGATTGCCAAAAAATCCAAGAGAAGCAGTAGAACGCACTTTGGAAGAAATCAAAACCGGATTAAAGGAGATAGATCATGAACTTGATTGACCTAATCGGCTTGAAGCCGAAAGATTTCAGAGACAGGAATGTTCCTGTCGAAGAAATACTGAGCTGGTTTGATGCATGTGATGCTTACTGGATGCACAGTGGAGATGCGAGTGACCCACATGCTGAGCTTACCTCGGGGATGTGTAGTAATGGCTTTTTCGATTGCTTGCGTGTTCTGAAATATGTAAACTTGTCAGAGATTCTGGCAAATCAGTTGGCACGCAAGATTAGAACTGTCATCGGCGATCAAAAAGTGGACTGGGTGATTGCTTCCCCAATGGCCGGCATAACTTTTGGTCATGATGTTGCCAGAATGCTTGGTGCTCCAATTTTCATGTTTACTGAAAAGGATCCGGATCAAAAAGGAAAGATGCTCTGGAAAAGAATGACGATTCCAAAAGGCGACACAGTGCTTCAGATTGAAGAATTGACTACCACCTCGAAAACACTAAATGCCGTTCAAGAAGTGGTTGACGCCGGTAATCCGAATCCAGTAAACTGGTTGTCCTGCATTGGGATTTTTGTCCATCGTCCGCCTAGACTACCTGTCTATTCATACGGAGGCAGACGAGTTGTGTCGTTGATTGAAAGAGCAATCTGGGCTGTAAGGCCAAACGAATGCCAATTGTGCAAAGATGGATCGGTTAGATACAGACCAAAAACCCACTGGAGGGAACTGACCGGAAAAGCGTAAGCTAAAAACTCGCATCGACCCCATTACGAGTATAAATAAGGGGTTTTTTCTTTTTCTTCTATATCTTATCCTAGCAAACACAAGGCAAGGAGGTTAGTAGTAAAAATTCCGTATTATTCAATAGAGTATGACACAAGGATTATTCCAAGGTAGGATACTCTGTGTCTATAAATAACCCCTGAGTGGGATTGGTTTGATTAGTAAATAGGACATTAAAAAACGAATATGATAATATAAATTCAATGGAATTATTACAGAGACCTCTTGCAATAACCGATATTGAAACAACAGGCCTAGATGCCCAAATCCACGAAATCATAGAAATTGGTCTTATTGTGGTTAACCAAAGAACTCTAAGGGTTCTAGATAAATTTGAATCCAGAGTAAGTCCAACATACATAGAGACAGCTATCCCAAAAGCATTAGAGATTAATGGTTATAACGAAAAAGATTGGGAAAATACTCCAACTCTTAAAGAAGTAATGAAAACCTATGCTAAAAAAACAGAAAGCGCTATTTTTCTTGCTCATAATATAACTCATGACTGGTCATTTATCCAAGAAGCATTTAAGAAAACTGAGGTAGAAAATTTAATGGATTATCACCGAATCGATTTATTAACTCTTGCTTGGTCCAAAGTATCAAAGTTGCCTAATCTCACAAAATTAAGATTAAGTGATATGTGTAAATATTTCGGTATCCCCACAGAACCAGAACCCCACAGGGCCATAAATGGTGCACAAAAAGAATTAGAGGTGTTAAAAAAATTACTAAAGACTTGATTGAAACTGTTTTTATTCAAAAACAATAGTGTGGAGAGGGATGGGGTAGACCACTATTTTACTTTATAATCATTTATGGTCGATTAATATCGGCCTCTTCTTTTTTACAGATACTCAAACCCAATAGGCTCTTTTAGATCTTAACTTCAATTACATCACCATCTTTTACGATATATTCTTTTCCTTCAGTACGCATCTTACCGATGTCTCTTGCTTTAGCTTCTGATCCGGCTTCGATGAGTTCTGTATAGTGAATTACATTAGCTTTAATAAACTTTTCCTGAAAGTCTGTATGAATAGTACTTACAGCTTCTGGTATCTTTGTGTTTCTTTTTGTTGTCCATGCTCTGGATTCGTCCTCCCCCGTTGTGAGAAATGTTATAAGGTCCAGAGCGTCATAACCTACTTTTGCCAATCTATCTAAACCACTCTGTTCAAGACCCAGATCTTTCAGGTATTCTTCTTGTTCTTCGGGGTCGAATTCCGAAAGAGTGTGTTCTGTTTTAGCTGATAAGATTATGTAGCCGTCACCAATAATCTCTTTAAGTTTCTCTCCTGGTTCCCACTTGTTTCTTATCTGTTCCTCGGAAACATTAAGAACGTATATAAATTTTTTCGCTGTCAAAAGATTTAAGCTTTTGGCAAAGTTCTTTTCATCTTCGTTTGAGCCGAGTGAGGAAATAATTTTCTCGTTGTTTAATGCTTCCTGGAATTTTTTAAGCATCTCCATTTCTTTCTCTGCATCTTTGGCCCCTGACCTTAATGATTTTTCAGTCTTTTCGATCCTTTTCTCTATTGTCTCAAGATCAGCTATTATTAATTCGGCATTGATTACTCCTATATCATTTTCGGGATCAATCTCACCATGAACATGGTAAACATTTTTGTCTTCGAAAGCTCTAACTACTTCTGCGATCAGATCAGTTTCTCGGATGTTGGATAAGAATTTATTACCCAAACCTTCTCCTTGGGCTGCGCCCTTGACCAAACCGGCGATATCGGTGAACTCAATTGTAGCCGGAACGGTCTTTTCTGAATTAGAAAACTGGGTTAGTTTTTCTAATCTTCCATCAGGCACATTAACAATCCCCACATTGGGGTCGATTGTTGTGAATGGATAGTTCTGTATATCCGCTTGTTTTTTTGTAATGGCTGCAAACAATGTTGATTTACCAACATTGGGAAGACCAACTATTCCAATAGATAACATTTAATCATAATACCAAAAAATACAGAAAAAACCACAATTTTTAAGCTTGACTTAATTTTCTAAAAAGCGTATAATATAAGTATAGTTAGGTAGCACTTTTACAGTCTAATTTGTAAAATTTGCTATAGTGGATAGCGGCTGAATTTTCTGCCTCTGTCTACTATAGCAAATTTGGAATAACCCGGAAGCATGTTAGTACAATGCGACCTCCGTAGAGAGGGAGCACACACATCGAAAGGAGAACCTAATGGGAGATCTGATTAGAATGCCGCACTCGGAACTTCACGCAACTATCGAGCTACTCGATAGGTTGGGGGTGACTCCTCATGACTTCGAAGTCTTGAGGAAGGCATCTTCCTGGAGTCAGGCAACCACAGCCAGGGTTCACAAAATGGATCCGAGCGTGTGGGCTGCGCTAGAACTTGGGGATGCGGCGGTTGGAGTTGGTTTTACTCCAAGTGAGCTTCGGGAGCTTGCTGGGAGAAAGGATCTTCTCGAGCTGGTAAGGCCGGCCGTTCGCGGTCAGGACCAGGTTATCGTGGACTGCGACGCTGAGCCGTTCAAGCCAAAAGACTGGAAAGTGGAGGAGCACAAGAAGGGTGGCCAGCTCTTGCTGAACCTGCCCAAGATAAAGCTTCATTTCTCGCTGAACCAGCAGGGTGGCAGGGTCATCGAGGGCAACAAGCTCCGCAAGGAGCTGGTGTCCGAGTCCGTGCTCAACGCCAATGTCCTGGACTACCTACTTGCTTATCCCAAGCTCATTCCTGAAGACTGGAAGCGTGACGCCAACGGCAACACACGCCACATCTTTTTCTGGGGGACCATCTACCGCAGCTCCCACGGCTTCCTGTGTGTTCTGTTTCTGTCTTGGGACGATGGTGCGTGGTTTCGGGGCAGTCGCTGGCTGGAGAGTGTCTGGCGCGGCATCAGCCCTGCGGCCGTGCTCGCAAGTTAGGTCCTCGGGACTTGGTTTCTTGGCTCCGTTGACCTTGGATTCTTGTCCCTTGGAGCGGCGATTGTGCCGCAACGCTTCGAAGGTGTGCATACATCTTCAAGACCCGCATCGTGTGGGTCTTTTCAATTTCTGATATAATAAAAATAAAATCAGGTATTAGCATACCACCAGAATTGACAAGAGTAAATGCTGGGGCTAACTTTAAGCTATGGGTAGGGAGGATAAAAAACAAGAAGAAGCGCTATCTCAAATATATAGCGATTTAGACTGCCCCAGCTGTGCACATCAGAACTTGTTGTTGCCCGGAGGAAGAAAGGGTATTAGAAAGAAGAAACTTACCCTAAGAACTGTCCAGATGGAATGTCGTGACTGTGGAGTAGAGTGGTCCTTTTCCTGGCCTGAGTTAAGAAAGGCTCTATTTAAGTCTGCAGTGGCAAAAGGGAAAAAGAATAAAAAGCATCTTGAAGAAGTAAATAGAAATTTTTCCGAGATTGTTGGAGGTTTTGTAAGGACGAAGAAAAAATCATCGAAATAATAACATGGTATAATATTTTATATGCCAGAGATGAGAGATGATATTTTCAAAGCTTACGATATTCGAGGCAAGTATCCTACTGAAGTTGATGAGGATGTTGCATATCACGTAGGAGGTGCAATAGCACGACACTTAGGCGGGCGAGAAATAGTTGTTGGATATGATGGGAGAAAATCTTCACCTGAACTAGCTAAGGCTGTCATAAAAGGGTTAAAAGAATGTGGTTCGCAAGTTACAGACATTGGCCATTGTACAACGCCAATGTTTTCTTTTGCCGTAAATTATTTAAAAAAAGCCGGAGGTGTAATGGTTACAGCTTCACATAATCCGGGTAATGATAATGGGTTCAAAATGGTTGATTCTAACGGAATCCCGATACTACCTATTGATATAAAGGAAATGATTCTCGCGAAGCCCAAGAAAATAGGTGGGGCGAAAGTTTCAAAACAAAACATTGAGACCCATTATATTGAATATTTAATACACAAGTCGGGAATAAAAAAATGCGAGATAGATTTAGAAGTTAAACTAAAAACAGAGGGTAAAGCATTAGAACTGGCCAAAAAGATTTTAGATAATGTTGGGGTAAAGGTTTCTGGCAGTAGCGGTTTGGTATTTGAATTTGATAAAGACGGAGACCGTTTGAACGTTGGCGGAGTTAGATCAGATTATCTTTTTGGTCTTTTCGTAAAGGAAGAATTAAAAAGATTTCATTTGTTTACGCCAAAATTTGTATGCGATCTTCGTTTTACAAAAGCTGTTCTTGAATACATCGAGGAGAATGGTGGGGAAGTGGTTAGATCTAGAGTTGGACATTTATTTATGAAAAGAGAGATGTATCACAACGATGCTAAACTTGGTGGAGAGCTTTCCGGGCACTTCTATTTTAAAAAAATGTACTATATGGATGATGCTTTGATGGCAATGATTAAAACAATATGTATTGCTCAAAAAGGTAATCTAATTGAAGCAATAAAACCTTTTCAAAAGTATTATCATTCAGGGGAAATAAATATTAAATATGAGAAAGATAGGAATATGGCCGTAGATAGACTCGCAGATAAATACAGTGACGGAGAGATAGAGATGATAGACGGTTTAACCGTTACATATCCTAATTGGTGGTTTAATATTCGTCCTTCTAATACCGAATCATTATTGCGTCTAGTTGTAGAATCCGACTCCGAAACTATTATGATGGAGAAGATTCAAGAAATAAAAGAGGCCATCTGATGACGACAGTGTTTGTCATCAGATGGCCTGGGGGCGTGGTTTCGTTAGCCTAATCTGCTTTGCTTGACGCTTTGGCGATTGTCCAAAGCCTTCCAGAGCAGTGCACCCACTACTATAACAGCAGGGGTGGAGAAGACTAACTGCCAAAACCATACTGGTAATCCTAACATCTCTTCTCCTCCTTTTTTATGCTGCCGGGATAAGGTTGTGGCGATGATCGAGATGCTCGATCCACACCTGATGTGTCTCGAGAACTGTCTTGCGTTCCCATAGTGCTCGATTGAGTTCCTCCCTCTTAAGAGTGTCTTGAGTCATTCTCTCCACGAGTTTGGTGATGTCGATCTCCCTGGTCTTCTTCTTACCGAGCCATGCAGACATGTGTTCTTCCATTTGAAATGGGTGGAACGACACTGAGATTTCTCTTGCGAGATCGGGTTTATGCGGACGCTTGTCCGCTTCCGTCGTCGTGTAGAGCAACATCTCTACTGTGATTTGCCGACGCTCCATTTCTAGGGGGAAGGGGAGCATCTTAGGAAGAAGATTCTTCTCTGGCTCTTCTTTTGTGGGCTCGGTTGATTTGGTCATCTCGTTGATGGAGACCATCGGTCTTTTGGCAATGGCCTTCACGTTTTCGGAGCGAAACAGTTCTTCGCATTCGTTTCGTTTCAGGATCTCCGTCGCTTTAGTTATGTCTATTATGGAAGCAGTGTTTGTTAGGAGATTCTGTAATTTCATTTGCTTTTCTTGAAAGGTAATGTCGAAGTGGTTTCGTTTCGCAATGCGTTTTCGCTCTAGCTCTTCGGCGAGCCCAACAATCTGCCCAACGATCTGTTTGTCGTTCATTCTACTTCTCCTTGTGTTTAAAAGACCGCCCTTGAGCGGTCTCAATTTCAGACTCAATGGGGTAATCAGGTCTATATTAGACCCATAGATGTTTTTACAGTTTTCAGGGTTTTTTCTGTTATTATTATAGCATTTTTCTCGCTTTCGGTCAAGATTAACTCAACCTCCATGTTTTCCTCTATTCCAGCCCTTTTTTGCTGAAATTTATGCAAAAAATCGTTAATTACTTCGGTTAACCCGGCCTTGAATTCTGAGTATGTTTTACCTTCGTATTCTTGCTCAATTTCACCTATTTTCTTATCAGATAACTGGCTATATATGTTTAATAGATTGGAAATAGCTGGTTTCTCCTTTTTATCGAATTTTACCTCATTTCCGGAATCTGTGACAGCTTTTTTAATCTTTTCCACTACTGCATCAGAAGAATCGCTAAGGGCGATTCCTTCATCTCCAGTTTTGGACATTTTGTTTGTAGAGTCTTGTAGAGACATTATTCTAGCAGTGTCCTCGGAAATGATTGGTTTAACCGGTTCGAATGTTTCTCCGAACATATGATTAAACTTCTTAGCTATCTCATTAGTTAAATCGATGTGTGGTCTTTGGTCTTCACCAACAGGGACTGCATTAGCTCGGTACGCAAGAATATCTGCGGCCATAAGAACGGGATAATCCATTAATCCCATATGATTATATTTAGGACTTTTTTCTACCTGTTCTTGGTATGTAGGTAACCTGTTTAACCAGCTTACCGGTGTAATAGTATTAAAGATCCAGGCTAACTCTGTGTGTTGAGGAACTCTAGACTGTCTAATTAATAAAGATTTTTTGGGATCAATTCCTGCAGCCAAGAAATCTAAAGCAGTATCATATACCTGATTCTTTAATTTCTCAGGTTCGAATGGAGTCGTTATTGCATGATAGTCGACAATACCGAATACAGTCAATTCGGCTTCGTCTTGAAGTTCCAACCAATTTTTTATTGCCCCCAAGTAGTTACCTAAATGGAGCTGACCCGAAGGTCTAATTCCGCTAAATATTTTCATTATTGTTTAGATCTCAATGATAACTGGTAATACCATTGGCCTTCTTTCTATTTGTTGATATAGATATTGGCCAATCTTGTCTCTCAAATTATCCTTGAGATATTGTGCATTAATTGGATGTGTCGTCTTCTTTTCAATAATATATCTAATTCTTTTTCTGACTTCATGTAAGAGTTCTTTATTTTCTTTTAGATATACGAATCCTCTGGATATAATATCGGGGCTTCCTTTAACTCTTCCAGTCTTGGAGTCGATTAGCACAATTATAACAAACATTCCGTCTTCAGACAGTATTTGTCTATCTCTTAGTACTACGTTCCCAACATCTCCAATACCAAGACCATCTATCATAATAGGATTCGATGCTGCTGGTTTCTTGTCGAACCACCACTTATCTTTAGTGAAATGAATAATAGATCCGTTATCTGCAATGATTGTATTCTTTTCATCAATGCCTTTCTCCATCGCCAATTCTTGGTGATTAATCATCATAGAATATTGTCCGTGAACAGGCATGAAGAACTTAGGCCGTATAAGCTCGATCATTTTTTTTAGGTCTTCTTGTTGTGCGTGTCCACTAGCGTGAATATCCATCATCTTGTAGTGATATACTTTTGCACCGCCTCGATACAAAGCATCTTTGAGATTTTGAACGCTTCGTTCGTTCCCAGGGATAACGGAAGAAGAGAATATTACAGTATCCTTCTTTTTCAACTCGATAAATCGGTGCTCTTTATTCGCAACACGCATCAAAACGGCATTTCCTTCACCCTGGGCGCCTGTTGCAATCAAAGTTATTTTACCTCGATCGTGATCGTTGAAATATTTTGTCTCAACCTGGGTTCCTTTCTGGATTTTTAGATATCCAAGTTCTTTTGCAATTTCAACATTGCTCTTCATACTGTATCCGTCGAATATGACTTTTCTTCCATATTTTTCGGAAAGCTCAACTAATTGCTGAACACGATTAAGTAAGGAGGCAAATGTACCTGCAATAATTAATCCTTCTGATTCCTTAAAGATTACTTCAAGATTTTCTTTAATTGTCTTTTCAGAAATTGATGACCCCGGGTTCTCTGCGCCGGTTGAGTCTGACATAAGTACATGTACTCCGCTATCTCCGATCCTTTTAATATGATCTAGATCTGTTGGTTTTTCATTCATTGGGTTCGGGTCAAATTTAAAGTCGGAAGTATGAATAACTTTACCAACAGGAGTTGTAATAATTGAAGCCAAGTCATCTGGGATATTGTGGTTAAGATGAAAGAATTCTACTTCGAAGTGGTCTCCGAATTTTTCTACGTCTCCTGGTTCAACGACATAGATTTCCGGCTTTGGTGCATTAGGAAAATCAGTATGTCTTTTGAGCATCATTCCTTTAGTCAATTTGGCGGTATAGATTGGAGGATTTCCAAGCTTTTCTTGGAGGTATGCGAATGCACCTGTGTGGTCCAAGTGACCGTGGGTGACAATGATCCCTCTGATCTTATCCTTCTTGTCTTCAAGATATTCTGTATTAGGGATAAGAAGGTCTATCCCAGGCATATTGTCTTCAGGGAACTTAAGACCGATATCTATAATGATGATATCATCTTTATATTCCAAGACGGTCATGTTCTTTCCAACCTCTCCTAACCCTCCTAAAGGAACTATCTTAAGATCATCAGAAGATAATGATGTATGTTTTTCAACCTTTTTCTTTAGCGGTCTCTTTTTCATTGTTTTCTTTTTAGCTGTAATCATAAATTACAAATTAATATTTTATATAAGTGCCGAAGGTGGGATTCGAACCCACACGAGAATACTCTCACTACGACCTGAACGTAGCGCGTCTGCCAATTCCGCCACTTCGGCGGCTATTTCTTGATTCGTTTAGTATCGATGAACCAAGTATTTATATTTGAAAATCTGTCTGAAGGGACAGAAATAATCTCCATGTCGTTACCTTGTATATCGTTGTCCTGGGGATAAATATACAGGGGACTATACAAGAATATTGCTGGTGCATCGTCCATTACTACTTTTTGGAAATCATCATAGCTGGTCATTCGCTTGATTGGGTCAAGCGTTGATCGAGCCTCTTCAAGTAATCTGTCGGCTTCCAAATTGTCGTATACTGCCAGATTTAAACCTGGGGATTTCTTTTGTGAAGAATGCCAGAAGCTAAATGGATCAGGATCTATTGTCAGAACTTCTCCGAACAATAATGCTTCATATGATCGATCTTTAATGATCTGTTGCATTGTTGTTATGTCGGCGATTTGAAGCTCAACGGTAAATCCTACGGCTTCCCATTGTTCCTTAAGCATATTTGCTACAATAACGAATTCCGGCCATTCAGATGTTGTTAACGTTATGGATAGTTCGGCTTCACTTTCCCGCATTAATTCTCTTGCTTGATCCGGGTTGTATATATATGGATCGACATTGTCGATGCCACCTAGGACTACTGGGATTATGGGGGATTTAACCAATAATGCTTCACCATCAATTACCTCCTTGATAATTGTAGTTTTATCTGTTGCGTAGTTCAAAGCTTGTCGAATACCCATTTCAGATAATGTTTCGCTTTTATCTGGATTGAAAAATACTGTGAAGTATCTCGGGAACTTTATTCTTTTAACATCAAGTCTTTGTTGGAACTTTAATCTGTTTAGATTCTGCGCTGAGATATTACCTATATTTGAAACGTCACCCCGGTTATATGCTGCAATCAATTCTGATTCGGTGGGATAGAATTTCAATTCAATTTTACCAATATATGGTCTACCTTCATAATATTCTTTGTATGCTTCCAATTCATACTCTTCGATCTTACCGAGAGAATCATTTTCGTATTGAGAGAATTTATACGGTCCAGAACCGATTGGTTCTAGATTTAAATCGGAAAGTCTAAAGTTTATTGGTTTAACATCTTGCCAAATATGTTTAGGTAAGATGCCGATGGTAGTATTATTTAAAAATTGTGCGTATTTATTTTTTAATGTTAACTTAAGTGTTTTGTTATCTATTTTCTCTGTTTCTACATTACTCCAGTTAATTCTTTGAGGAGAGTTGTAGTCGCTATTTTGGGCAGCTTGGATTGTGAAGATAACATCATCAGCTATGACGGGTTGTCCGTCATGCCAAGTAGCATCTTTTAATGTAAATGTGTAGGCGAGCCCGTCTTCCGATACATTGAAGCTTTCTGCTAGATCACCGACTAGATTACCCTTTTCATCGTATTTAGTTAAAGAAGAATAGATTAATCTGACTAAATCTCTATCGGCATCATTACTGACTAAGACAGGATTAACGTATCGCGGCTCTCCTACTATTCCTTCAGAATATGTTCCTCCATAAGAGGCAATCGAAGTTGTTTTATTAAAATATACAGATAAGGGGATATAGATAATCGATCCAATGATTATTAAAGCAAGAACTGCAATGATGTTTCTTTCCTTTTTTGAAAGTATTTTAGGTAAATATTTGAATTGCTTCTTAGAAGGGAACAAACCTGGCTTAGGTTTATTTTTTCCTTCGTTAAGAAAAAAGTTATCTAATTGGTTAGCGTTCATAGGGATGGATTACAGTATGAATTGTAATACTGCAGATCCAAGGAAAATTATAGCGAGTACGACAGTTCCTCTAAGGATATGTTTTTCAACTCCACGCCTTGAGCTATACGAGGTAGAATCGGCTCCACCAAGAGCTCCGGATAGACCTCCGCCTCTTTGCTGTATCAAAATTAGGACCACCATTATTACGGCGGAAACCATTTGAACTATGTTTATAATCTGATCCATTTTATTTAGAAATTATTTTACTAACCATCCCTACTAACGAGACTATTATCGTTACCCACAAAAGGGCAAAGAAATTCTCGAACATCATGAAATCAAGAAAATAGGCGACAATCCATAATATAGCTCCATTGATAACTAGAGTAAAGAGTCCCAAGGTTATCCAAACCAGTGGACTTAAAACAGTCCTTAGTATCGGACGCACTATATAATGTAAAGTAGTAAGCAATATACCGGCAATCAAATATTCCTTTAGAGAGCCGTTAAAAACGAAACCCCCTACTGTTAAATTCGCTAGATATAAAGCTATTGAGTTACCTAAAAGCCTTAAGATAAAGCCCATATGAAATCATGCATATAGTATCAAAATGAGGGGCGAGTGTCAATACATAAATCATGGCGACTATCTCATTTATTCAGATATTTCTTTTTGACAAAAATACTAATTTATTATATTTTTTGGGTGTTTTAGGAGGGGATATGAATATCAAAACTGCTTTGTTCTTTTCAGTTGCAGAACTTTCACATGTTTTGGACAAGGGTGTATGTATCGAATTCAGAAAGATGGTGCCCAAGGGCGGGATCTACGCAGAGGCGGTTGACCCTATTGGCGAGGCAAGGAGCAAATATCTCATATATGTGCGAAGTTGGCCCTGGGATGGTAGTGATGAAAGTGAAATTTGTCCCAGGTCAACTACAGAATTAGAAGAGATATTAGTGACCATTGCCCATGAATTAACCCACATTACGATAATAGAGGCGGGACTAGAGACGCCAAAAACCGAGGATGGAGAGGATGCTCCGGAATTGGTAAAACAGATGGATAGACACGCCTATTCGTTACTGGAGGGTAATTTTTTTGAAGAATTGTTTTTCGAAATAGACAAGAGAAAAAATTGCAGCATTGTTTTTAATGCGTCAGTGTTTGACGATGATGGGAGCATCGACTGTCCTTTCTTACCCTACTATCTTGGTTTAACGAATCAGAGACTTCGCCCTACCTTCATTGTGTAGGGTTTTTTTTGTTTCCTTAAACTTCTTTTATGAAGTTCTCGATAATATTTGATGGCGAATCTATGGGCTTCAGAATCAATATAGATAATCAGGTTCTTTATTTGATCGTTTAGTTCTTTGAGATAAATTTTTTCGTCTAGTGTGGATGAGAAAATATGACTACTTTTGTGTTGAGCATCCTTCGTTAGAGAAATAATGGGGATTGGAAGATTCTTATTTTCAATCACTGATATCGCCGCATTAAGCTGCCCTTTTCCCCCGTCAATTACAATAAGGTCAGGAAGCGGCCATTCTGGATGATTAAATCTCCTATTTAGTGCTTCTTTAAGCATAGCAGTGTCATTAGCTCGTCCGCTTATCTTTATTTTGAACTTTCGGTACTCATATTTATTAGGCTCACCATTATCAAATACAATCATCGAAGCAGTGGCGAATATTCCGTGAATATTTGAGATATCGTATCCTTCAATTCTGTGAGGAACTTCTTTTAATTTGAAGATCTTTTTTAGATCTTTTAGTACCTTAATATCTTTTTTCTTTGTTTCTTGTATGATTCGTGCATTTTCGAAAACTTTTTCGAGCTTTTCAATTTGATCTCTCAATTGGATCGATCTTTCAAATTCTTCTTCCTTTACGGATCGATTCATCTCCTTTTCAAGTTTCTTGATCAAACTATTTTTCTTTCCTGTGAGGATTTGTTTTATAGCTGTAACATTCTTCTTGTATTTTTTGTTATCCTCTTTCGTATTTTTGAGGCAACAATATCCAAGGCAGTTGTCTATATGATAATTAAGACAGTAGTTGATGTGTTTTTGCTTACAAGTGCAGTATGGGAAAATTCTTCTCAAGAGTTTGAGGGCTGTTCTTATAGATTTACCATCAGTAAATGGTCCGATGTATTCGGCTTTGTCTTTTTTCTGATGAGTTAAAAATATTTTAGGAAAATCTTCTTTGGTAATTTTGACATAGAAATATTGCTTATCATCCCTCAACGCTACATTATATTTCGGTCTATATTTCTTTATATACTGAGATTCTAGGATTAGAGCTTCGATTTCCGAATCCGTTTCTACAAATCTAAGTTTAACTGCCTCATCAACCATTACTTGAATTCGAGAGTTATCGATTTTTTTGAAATACGATTTAACTCGTTTCTTTATATCGATTGCTTTTCCGATATATAAAACCTTTCCGGTTTTGTCGGTGAAAATATATATACCCGGAGAGGTAGGTGCTTTTTTGTAGTTTATATTGCTCATTGAACAATATATTTTGACATAAAAAACCGATTGAGTCAATCGGGATTTGAGTAAAAAAGTAGGGGGCATTTACAGTGCCCCCGCTCTCGGTACCCCTGAGGGAAGATCGACGCTAGTTCTATTTTGTTGCGATCGCGCCGTTACCCTTCCACTTCATCTTGACGCTGTTTTCGGGATTTGTCCGCTTCTTTTGAGGACTGTCCGCCGCGATATCTGCGACCATACCGGGACTGCCCACGGGATCGTCCATGGTCATAACCATCATAATCACAAAACCCATAAGATTGTACCTCCTTTTTTCGCATCGGGTTGGAAATTGGAAAGAGCAACTCAGTTTCATTTTATCATAGTATGGTAAAATGTATACATGACTAGTCTACGTAATGCAGTCTTAGCGACTCTAGCATACTACAATGCAATGAATTACCCATTATCTCTTTTCGAAATTAAAAAATATTTAGTTCATCCGGAAAGATTAGGGGTAAAGAAATGGGAAGAATTTAGTTATGAAGATATATCTACTGAGTTGAAAAACTTGAAGAAAAAAGAGTTAGTCAGCTCTTGTTACGGCTTTTACTTTATTGGTCCGTGTCATGATATGGCCGAATTAAGGATTAACAGACAGAAAATTGCTGATCGTAAATGGAAGAAAACATTAAGAGCAGTGAAATATATGAATATGGTCCCTCATGTATTGGCTGCATTTGGTTCAGGATCTTTGGCTTTGAATAATACGAAACTAGAAAGTGATTTAGATATTTTAATTGTCGCAAAGAGTGGAAGAATATGGACAACGAGAATGTTAGTGTCTTTGGTAATGAGTCTGTTGAGAGTAAGACGGACAAAAACAGATACGATTGCTCCAGATAAAGTTTGTTTGAATCACTATGTAACAGACGCATCTTTAAAGATCCCTCATCAGAGCATGTACTGTGCTCATTTATATGCACACCTTGTTCCTATTTTGCTTCGTGACGAAGCGATGGTTTACAAATTTAAAAAAGAGAATGATTGGATGAAGAATTATATATATAACTGGAAGGAAGAAGGAGAACAGCATTTAAAAACATTAAAGCCCTATCCTAGAATGAATAGAGTAGCTATGTTTTTAGAATCTGTTCTTAGTGGGAGAGTTGGAGATTGGCTGGAGAAGTACTTTAAGAGAGTTCAACTAAAAAGGATTAATAGTGATCCGAATACAAATAAAAGTGGGGGTAGAGCAACATTTAATGATTTGGAGCTAGAGTTTCACCCCTCGTCTCCTGAGAAGGGTATATTAGAGAGATATAATGCTGCATTGGCAGCTCTGGGGATTAATAGATTAGAAAAAGATTCAGGGCTAGTCCCCTAATAATTATGGATCAGAAACACATTCTTATTATTGGTGGTGGTTTTGGAGGGATAGCAACCGCGCTGGCGCTTGAGAAAGAAAATATTCCAGATATCAAAATTACACTTGTTTCCAATAAAACCCACTTTGAATATCAACCTGCGCTCTATAGAGTGGTTACGGGCCGTTCGCCACTTGAGGTATGTATCCCTCTTCGGGATATTTTTGATGGCAAAAATATTGAGGTAATAGAAGATACTATCGTCCGGGCAAATTTAGATGAGAAAAAACTCGATGGCAGCTCTGGTTCGCATTATTCATTTGATTTTTTGATACTCGCTTTGGGAAGTGAGGCGGCATATTTTGATATTCCTGGTCTTAAAGAATTATCCTTTGGCTTTAAATCAATCAACAACGCCTTGCGTCTCAAAGAACATCTTCATGAAGTATTTACTATTTGCGAAGAAAAAACATCCTCGGAAGAATGTGTACAAGCAGCACACATTATAGTTATTGGAGGAGGAGCAAGCGGGGTAGAATTGTCTGGAGAACTTGCGGTATATACAAGAGAGATGGCTAAGCATCATGGCATTGATCCGGCACTTATTACCATAGATCTCATAGAAGCAGCTCCAAGATTATTATCTTCCATGCCAGAAGAGATGTCTAAAAAAGTTTATAATAGACTTCACAGTCTTGGCGTAAATATTTTCTTAAATAGGACGGTTATAGGAGAGGAAATTGAAAAATTGTTTCTTAAGGATATGGAATTGAAGACAAAAACGGTTATCTGGACTGCTGGCATAAAGCCGAATCGATTTTATGCAAAAATTCCTGGGTTAGTTCTTGATAGCAAAGGGCGTGTAGTGGTGGATGATATTTTACAAGCAAAAGGATTCTCAAAGATTTTTGTTATAGGAGATGCTGCTGCAACACAGTATTCAGGTATGGCTCAAACTGCTATCCATGGAGGTGAAGAGGTTGCAAAAAATATTGCCTCGGTATTTAAAAAAGGAGCAACTAGGAAACATAGACCCATAAAACCATACCATTCTATTCCTGTCGGCCCTGGTTGGGCAGCAACGATTGCAGGACCTTTAATATTGTATGGTTCGGTGGGATGGGTCCTTCGACGTGTTGCTGATTTACGATACTTTCTTTCCGTCTTATCTATTGGTAAAGCAATATCTGCTTTTCGTAGTGAAAAAACTCTTTGTGAGGTGTGCACAACTTGTATCCCAGAAAAAACAGATTGAGGTATAATATAAACATTATGGAGGGGACTAAGAAAATTTCATTATTTATGCTCCGTATAGCTACGGGGTGGTTGATGTTTTATGCTGGCATAACAAAAATATTAGATCCCGAATGGTCAGCGGTGGGATATCTTGAACATGCGAAGACTTTTCCAGATTTTTTTCTGTGGTTTTTGCAGCCGAGCGTTTTACCACTCACCAATTTTATTAACGAGTGGGGGTTAACTCTACTTGGTATTTCACTACTTCTTGGTGCTGCTGTTCGACTTTCATCGATTCTCGGACTACTTCTCATGCTTCTATATTATTTACCTGTTTTGGAATTTCCATACATCGCACCCTTCTATTACATAGTTGATGATCACCTTATCTATGTATTAGTTCTTGCTGTACTTGCTGCATTCCAAGCTGGACGTTATTGGGGTCTAGATAGTTTTCTCCCTCGTAGGAAAAAGAAGAGTTGGAGAAATTGGATAGGGTAGTCGATAAATTAAGTATTACACCGGCTTATTAATAAGGTTAAATTGGCTCTGTATTGACAGAGCCTTTTATATTGCTAGTATAGAGATGTTAGCAATCTAATAACCTAACTGCTAATCATGAGATTAGGTTTTTATTCTCATGGCTAAACAATTAGGATTTTAAAAAAATGAAGATAAAACCACTAGGTGACAGAGTAGTTATACAACCTCTGAAGGAAGAAAATAAAAAAGGAGGAATAATCTTACCTGACACTATGGACAAAGAAAAACAGGAACAAGGCAAGATTGTCGCCACCGGTCCTGGAAGGATCGAAGACGGGAAGAGAATTCCCCTTGAAGTTAAAAAAGGCGATATAGTCTTATTTACTAAATATGGTCCGTCTGAAGTTAAGGTCGACGGAAAAGAATATTTGATCGCGGAAGAAAAGGATATATTAGCAATTATTAATAAATAAACATGGCTAAACAAATTAAATTTGGAGAAAAAGCAAGAAAGTCTCTTAAGAAAGGTGTCGACACTTTGGCTGACACCGTAAAAGTAACTCTTGGTCCGAAGGGAAGAAATGTTGTTTTGGATCGAGGTTTCGGCTCACCATCAATCACTAATGATGGTGTAACCATTGCAAAAGACATTGAATTGGCTGACAAATATGAAAATATTGGGGCGGAAATCATAAAAGAAGTTGCTTCAAAAACAAACGATGTAGCTGGTGATGGGACAACCACTGCAATACTCTTAGCTCAGACTTTAATTAGTGAGGGTTTGAAGAATGTTGCTGCAGGTGCAGATCCTTTGGCAATAAAGAAAGGGATGGATAAAGCTGTCGAAACAGTAGTTGGGTTATTAAAGGAAGAACTATCTAAAAAAATTACGAACAAGAACGAGATTGCGCAAGTTGCTGCAATTTCAGCAAAAGATCCTGAGATAGGAGAAAAGATTGCAGAGATAATGAACG
>SDBV01001843.1_pt1 | contig 31749 bp, 30 predicted proteins | sample 2277081 | NCBI WGS metagenome assembly SDBV01 (sample SAMN10402039, study PRJNA504765) | marine sediment metagenome | isolation source: marine sediment core GS10_PC15, 223 cmbsf | place: Arctic Ocean: Southern Knipovich Ridge | collected 2010 | reverse complement strand
CCTCTTGAGGCATATTCACAAGGTGAAATCCAAGCTGATTCGATTGAAGCGGTGATTATGCGCCGGGGATCGACACGACGTTTTGTGCGAGAATCGCTCACTATGCAGCAATTATCTACGATAATCGCAAAATCAATACAGGGTTTCCCCAGCGATTACATGTCGCCAGATGATACAAGTCTCAACCAGCTATATCTCATCGCCAATTCTGTGGAAGGGCTTGAACAAGGTGCTTATGTATTCCATAGGGAGCATTACGCGCTGGAGTTACTTGAGTTGAACTTATATCTATACAGAACCATTCATTCCGAATTGAACCACAAGCTGCATGACAAAAGGGCCGAAACAAAAGGTTGCGTGGGGGCAGGCTAGCACGATCTACTGGTTCGAAGATACCAGCCGTATTGTTTACACAGTATCTTACAGTCTATATGCTATCCCATGATGCAGCAACATTACGATCGAAGGTGATTGCACTCCTTTCATTGAAGATTGTCATTTTCTAGATTTTACAGGCACGGTTTATTTCCAGATCGTCGTTCAACTTTCTGAAGGCGCGCTGCCCTGTTTCGGGTCTCCTCAGGTCTCAGTCCTTTTCGTCTGTGATCGCACTGGAGATATTTAGGGCAATCTTGTTTTGCTGCAGCTATTTTGCAAGCGGGCTTCCCGTTCATTTTTCCAACACTCCGATTGCAACGATACCTACCAAGGCAATTCCTAGGGTGAGGATTGTGTCAACCCCAACCGCTGCAACGATCGCGATTCCAGTAACGATGTTCAGGATCACTCGAGGCAGCGGCAAGGCCCCCGTTGCTCTCCACTGGGCGACGGCCATCCCACTCACGAAAAGGATCATGCCCAATGCGAATGCAACCGTTTCGGCCAATGGTAGAGGTTCTGTTGGATGCGCAATGGCTTGCTCGATCGCGGCCGCGTATGCAATAATCCCAGCCAACATAAGAAAATGCATGAAGCTGTAGGAATCTACAGCGATACTCGATTGTTTGGAGCCCTCACTGGAGGTTAACGCGTGTTCGAGCACTGGCATTGCGCGAGGGAAATAACTCCACCAAAGTCCGCCTGTGATTGCAACTGCGAGGATGGCGACCAGGAGCAATTCGCCTGTCCAAAGCGTTTCCGAAACACCGCTAGCAGCGAGGATCAACGTCTCACCAAGCGCGATGATGACGAACAAGCCATGGCGCTCAGCAAAATGCGCTGGCCGTATACTCCATGCATAATCCCGCCCGCGTCCGCTAACACTGCCTGCAAAAATATCTAGAAGAATCGCGAGCCCCCAGAGCCAATATTGGATTGTCCCACCAACCAATCCGCCGATCAAGACAGCCAACAATCCTCCACTCGACAATACAATCCAGGTTCGCAGGCCCGCGCGGTAAGCGGGAACTTCTGTAGCTACGAAGTACAACAAGGCGATTCCGATCATTTTCACCAAGACGTAGGGAACTGCAAACCACAAGGCGCGATTGGCGAAAGCCTGCGGAACTCCCACGGCCATAAAGAAGGCGACTCCAGTAGCTATCAGCACAACAAGTTGGATCAGGGGCTTGTTAGTATCTGCTGTGTTTAAGGTCCACGCAAATTGAGTCCAGGCCCACCATATCAACCAGAACACCAGGATCGCCTGACCAACGGCTAGCCAGGTAAATCCATTGTGAAGTAGCTTGACTACCTGGGTTACTGAGAATACAAATACAAGGTCGAAGAATAGTTCGACAAATGTGACCGTTTGATCTTCTGGCTTGGCGATCTTGATGGATTTCATATTTGCCTTCTTGTCTTGTTGTAAAGCAACGAAGATATTATAGGGAGGCGCTCCTTTTCTTGCCAGGCTTGGCCAGGAGTCATTTGGTTACGCCTCCAAGTCATTGATATCTATCGCGTTCCCAGTGACAAAGTTGAACGAATCGATCATCAGTCGGAGGACAGTTTCTAGTTCGTCAAAGGTCAGCGGAGGGTAGAGCATCACCAGCCCAGGAACTCCCAACGAATCAGCGCTGGGTTGCGCCTCGGCCCAACCGGCGTCAATCGCCTCGAGAGCTCGATCGAGCGGAAGCGAGGCATTCAGACTTCCATCGGGGTGGATATGGGCAAACTCGCGTCTAGAGACGATTTGATCCGGTCGAACAATTGGCACACGATCATTGATCCAGAGCCCACGTGCCCCAGAGAGCGAAAATGTAGGGGGGCGGTTTTCAATCCCAGGCAGCGTGAATTCACACCGGAAAAGTTCCGCATTCACTTATGGTACGGGTTGCATGTCGATCTGCTGGTGGGGCACCGAGCCAGTCGTTGCCGATCTCGGGCTTTGTCGTTTCGATAGTGTTGAGTACGTCATGGCTAGCTCTTTATCAGCGGTACATGCGCCGATGCTCAATCCTACCAGTAAAACTCCTGCAAATATGCCCAGGTTTAGGAATTTCATCGCGACACAGCGGGCCGATTGACCAAGTCCGTATTCATTTCGCTCATGAGACACTCGATGGCCTATAGATGTGTTGCAAGTGGGGTATCCGGCGATTCGCTGGATATCCCTGGAGAAGGATGGGGGTGATCATTTGGCCAGTCGGGTCCAGCGCCACATCATCCCTCACTTAGGCAAGAATAAGCTGAAGGATTTACAGCCTGACCAAGTCCAGATCCTATATAACCTTAAAGGTAAGGAGCATTCAGCTCATTCAGTGTGCATCATCCACGCGGTCTTTCATAAATACTTGAATCAAGCCGTAAAATGGGGCTTGGTACCCGTTAATCCTACAGATCTAGTTAATATACCCCGTTCCAAGAAAAGAGAATTCACTATATTGAACGAAAACCAGCTACGTGTCCTGGTCTCATATCCCAGTAAATACCAGACCGTCTACTACATGGCAGTAGTGACAGAATTGAGAATGGGGAGCTGTTAGGTCTGAAATGGATTGACCTTGACTGGACCTCCGGCGTACTCCAGATCCGGAGGCAGGCTCAGCGCGAACTGGGTTGGCATCCCTCAGGTCCCTCCCTACTGGAGGAATTAAGGACAGGGTCCTACGCGAGTTAACCCATCGTTTCTTGCGATGCGGTCGGCCAGAGAACCCTAAATCTCGGGCTCCTGTGGGATGAGACGCTATCCAGCGCTCTTGAGCTTTGAAAGTCGTAATCCTTCGCATCAGCATATGGGTGAAGAATACAATCAGTAACTGCTCTGAATAGGTGTAAGGACGACCCCGTTGTGGAAGCGAGCAAGCAGTTTGCTGAAAGCGATCAAATAAGGTAAAGTATGTGCGGACATAGTCGGTTTGGCATGGAAGTTCCATGAGCACACCTCTAGGTACTTTTGCGAGATACCTATATGGTGTGTAATCATCCCGACTATGTCAACTCATTTATGCACACTCCTCAAATAAATACATCGTAGTTCATGATTAATCGGCTGACCTGAAATAAGGTTTTTAGTGGTTGGCGACCCAGCAGTGTATAGAGTTCTTCGAGATAGAGAATAGCGAATGCAACCTTGGTGAAAACGATCATGGGGGAAATACAAAATCCGGAATGAGAGTTTCTTTCTCGCCGCAATTTCCGGATATCGCGTGCGAGAAGTAGTTAACCGAATTTTGATTGGGAATTTAAGCGGGATTATTATAGCACTATCTCTTCTCTTTTACAGAACTTGAATAGAAAGCCCTAACACTGATAGCGGTAGTATTCTAATCATTTGATATATCTGCTAAAATAGGAAGGGTTAAATATTGATATATTCACAATCATTCTTATTAATCCCAACTTTTCCCAGATGTCAATTGAATGTTTGAGTTAACTTAATTCATTATCAGAGAACCCCTCATTGTTAAATGCGCGATCGCTTGAATATCATCCTTGCCATCATAGTATTCTCTCTCGCGGGCTTCGCTTGGCGGCGTGGTGGATCTCCTTTAGTTTTTGAAGGAGCGATTTCGGCTACAAACACAATTCTCTCAGTATTGCCATTGCTGATCGCTGCATTTCTGGTGGCTGGCTTGATTCAAGCGTTAATAACTCAAGACTTAGTTACGAATTGGTTAGGCACAAAGTCCGGCTGGCGTGGCATTTTTCTGGCAGGTCTTGGTGGGGCAATAACCCCAGGTGGCCCGTATGTTTATTATCCAATTGCAGCAGTGCTATTGGAATCTGGAGCCAGCATTGGAGTCCTGGTAACTTATATAGCGGCTAAAAACTTATGGTCGCTAACAAGATTTCCCTTTGAGATTTCATTATTGGGACCATATCTGACATCAGCCCGTATCTTGGTTACATTTGTCATTCCACCCCTTTTAGGGATTCTGGCGGATATCCTTTTCGGTAATCAAATTGAACGGATTCGAGGAGATAGGATATCGTGAGTGTTCCAACAATACTTTTATCTGTCCTCGCAATTGGTTTATTTCTTTTCGCCTGGTCAAGGAGGGATGGGAGCCATATCCGTGGTATAAAATTTAGTTGGCAGACATTACTCCGCACGACACCCATGATGATCGCAGCCTTCCTTATCGGTGGTTACGTCAGTGTTCTAATACCACAGAATCTAATCCAGGAATTAATTGGGCCAGATTCTGGTTGGCGCGGTCTTATATTGGCAGAAGTAGTGGGCTTGATGTTACCTGGGGGACCTTATATCGTCTTTCCTTTGATCGCTTTTCTTGTAGAATCTGGCGCAGGTATTGGGCCAGCAATTACAATGATTACCTCTTGGGCAAATCTAGCGTTAGTAAATGAAACATTTGAATTAGCATTCATGGGTTTGCATTTTTCTGCCATCCGTTGGGGCCTTTCCTTGATCATCCCTCTTATTGCAGGTGGAGCCGCATACTTTTTGTTTGGCGGGTAATATTTTGCTGATTATATATTAATTGAGGCAATGGTTTTTATTAAGAAAGTTTATCTTTCTTGTTTCCGTTAATCCTAGTGGATTCAACCAACGCTATCGTTGCCCTTAGTGCAATTCGCAATGGGTCATAGATTGGAATGTTTAAACTTCCCTGTAGATTCGAAAGGATACCGAGAGTTGCAAAGGTCATTGAACCAAGATATAGAGCTTGAGCATCATCTTGGTAAATTGCATCCTTGGCAGCATTCATGAGCGCAGCCCTGCCTCTCTCAAAATCAGAGATTATTGTACGAACTGTGACACCAATGGAGCGAATTGATACAATTTCAGGTTTAGAAACCGTTTGGTCGACAAATTGCCAGCCTGCTTCGATTTGATTTTCAGCCACCAATATGCTGGTAGGTAACCCTAGCAACGATGCAATGAATAAAGATGCCTCACCTGGTCCGACAAGAGGAATCCTAGATTTTTTCCTTAATAAGGGTAAACCAGGGTCTAAGGCAACACCTGTGATGACCGCATCGCAATTCTCTGGAGCGAGGGACGGGATCCATTTCATCGATGTGTTGATGGCGGAGGTAATCTCTTTAGTTTTATCTAAATACTCAGGTGCTTCATTTGCATTGGTGAAGATGATTCTGTAATCGTCGGGAAGGAGTGGTTTTATCAGATCTAATCGACGTACCTTTTCCTCATTATCGTACCCTGAAGTGAACAGGTAATATAGTATAGTGCGCATGACCTATCTCCTTTATTTCTTTATGTAAAGACGTAAAACTTAATCCAGACTGACAATATTATCCATAGATGTTACCAGACCCAAATAATTATTAAATTCGAATTGAGGTGAAAGATGAGCAACATGCAATCGACCATCGACTATGCAAGAACTAAGCACATGGATTATTTAAATGACCTGATCGATTTTACTTCCATTCCTAGTATCTCAACACTTCCCAAAAATAAAAATGATCTCCGGCGTGCAGCTGAGTGGCTGTCTGATAAGCTTTGTAACCTCGATATGGACAAAGTTGAAGTCATATCGACTGGCGGGAATCCAATCGTTTATGGGGAATACCTGAAAAACCAAGGAGAGCCAACTGTATTAATTTATGGGCATTATGATGTTCAACCTGCAGATCCCATAGATGAGTGGAAAACTCCCCCTTTCGAACCGACTGTATTAGCGGAGAATGTTTATGGACGGGGAGTTTCAGACATGAAAGCTCAAATGGTTGCATTATTAGCAGCTCTTGACGCGTTACAAAATTACGGTGGTGGTGTTCTAGTTAACCTAAAATTTTTGCTCGAGGGTGAAGAGGAAATTGGGTCTCCCCATCTTAAGGATTTCATACTGGCAAACAAGAAACGGTTATCCTGTGACTTTTCCCTGAACCATGATGCGGGAATTTTAGCTCCGGACTTACCATCGATTGTTTACAGCCTACGCGGGATGGCGTACTTTGAGCTCTGGGTATATGGACCTCAATCAGATCTCCATTCTGGCTTTTTTGGTGGTGTGATCCATAATCCAGCCCAAGTAATATCGGATCTAATTTCAGGTATGCATGACAGTTCAGGGAGGGTTACTCTCCCAGGATTTTATGATAAAGTGATTCCCCTTTCTAATGATGAAAGAGAGACATTAGCGCGGATACCATACGACGAAGAAACCCACCGAAAACAAGCTGTCTCACCCCCAGCTTTTTATGGTGAAGTTGGATATACCAATATCGAACGTATAGGTGCCCGCCCTACCCTTGAGATCAATGGCTTACTCTCTGGTTTTACAGGAATGGGTAGCAAGACTGTTATTCCATCTAAGGCGATGGCGAAGATATCAATGCGGCTTGTTGCTGACCAGGACCCCTTGGAGGTTGGTCAGCAGTTGAAAGCTTATTTGGAGCAGAATGCTCCTTCCACGATACAGTGGGAGTTGAACCTGCACCATTATGGATATCCGGTTACAATGAAGCGTGAAACGCCCTATATTCATGCTGCTGCAGGGGCGATGAAAACCGTTTTCGGTGTATATCCGGTATTCCGCAGGGATGGAGCTACGGTACCAGTAGTGAGTTTGCTGAAGAAAGAACTTGGCGTCGAGACGGTGATGATGGGATTTCAGTTACCCGATGACGGCATCCATGGGCCAAACGAAAAACAGCATCTTCCTACATTCTATCGAGGAATCGAGAGTTATATCCACTTATTTAATAATTTAGTCGCATGAAAAAGATCTTCTAGGAGAATTTCTAACCGTGTCTTTTCAATCGTAATGGCCTACATGTTAGGGTTACCTTAATCGCTTAGAGACTCTTCCTTATAACTATATTATTCAGCCATATCGAAGTTATTCATCGATCAATCTGTAGGAAATTTGGCAGATGAACAATATCATCCGCTAAATATATAATAAACTCGAGATTTTATTTTCTTCGTTCTGCAACACCTTCGCCCTAATTGGCGAAGGTGTTGATAAGGGAAACCCAGTTTAATCGTTCGACTAATCTTTAAAACGCTCCCAGTAAGTAAGATCCTGCCAAGTTAATTTCTTGCGCGGACGTGATGGGTACTCTGGTGGTGCTGGGTGACCTGGTGCTGGGTGACCTATACAAATAAACATTATTGGAGTGAACCGTTCAGGAAGATTGAGCAAAACGCTTACTGCTTCTTTACTAAAAGATGTCACAGGACCCGAACCTAGATCTAATGCATGTACAGCCAGCAGCATATTTTCTGCAGCCGTGCCAATATCCAGGTAAATTGATCGGTAATCAGTTGGCATTTTGTTGAGTTTTATGGTTTCCCAATCTGCACAAATGAGTATTAGAGCTGTAGGTCGTTGAAACATCCCCGGTGAGACCAGCCGTATCAATCGTAATGTTAAAGGGTCTTGAATGACGACAAAACGATACGGCCTCCGATTTCCACCACTTGGTGCCCATCTCCCAGCATCTAAAATCTGCTCTAATTGTTGACGATTAATAGGTTGATCTGTCAATCCACGAACAACTCGTCTTGATTTAATGAAATCGAGCAATGAATTGCTCATGATGCCTCCTTCTCTATGCCTGTTCGCTCAATTAAATGCTGTGCTACTGCTCGGCAAAGTTCATCTAATCCCCCAATATATTTTTCAGTGTCCGACATTCGATAATTATGGACCTCAGGAAATTTATCCAGGATTTGTTTAATAAAATCTTGTGATTCGGGCGCAACACGATTCATGATATGACGACTTAGTCGTTCTGCTGCTGTCAACAATCTTAAAGGGCCATAATCATGAGGTTCATCGACCTGAGTACGTGCAGCTGTAACTAAGAAGGCTAAGAGTTCTATCGATTCTTCTTCACTAAGCACAAGCGATTCGGAATTATTCATTTGATTCCTCCAAAAGATGTATGTAAGTAAAATACGAATTATATTACTCTGATCATGTTTTTCTATGCACTATCTATTCTATAGTTGATCTATTTCCATTGAGATTATTATGGCGGTGCAAGGTTCTAACTATATAGCAGATGTTCGAAAGCGCCTAGCAGCGGCAGTATGTTCTCCGGTCTCGAAGAATAACCCATCAATCCGATCCGCCAGATCTTGCCCTTAAGCTCTCCCAGGCCGCCGGCGATCTCGATATTGTATTCCTGCAGCAACCCCCGGAGGACAGCTAACTCGTCCACCCCTTCAGGCACTCGCACCGTCGTAAGGCTGGGTAGGCGGTGTTCCTCCGGGACATGCAGAGTCAAATCCAGGTCTTTCAGTCCCTCCCAAAGCTGCTCAGCGTTCGCCCGGTGGCGTGTCCAACGTTCCTCCAAACCCTCCTCAACCACCAGTCGCAGACCTTCATATAAGGCATAGTTGGCAGAAATGGGGGCGGTGTGGTGATAGGTGCGCTCCGCCCCCCAATATTTCTGCACAATAGAAAGATCCAGATACCAATTCGCAACTGAGCTCTTGCGCTGGGATAGTACTTTCTCTGCGAGTGCGTTGAGGGTGATGGGACCTAATCCTGGTGGGCAGCTCAGGCACTTCTGAGAGCCGCTGTAGCAAACATCAATTCCGATCTCATCCACGCGCACAGGCGAACCACCGAGAGAGGTGACGGCATCCACGATCAAGATGCCCCCTTGATCGTGGACCAACCTGGAAATCTCATCTAACGGCTGTTCTGCGCCCGTGGAAGTCTCAGCGTGGACGATCGCGACAACTTTGGAAGGATGATCTCTAAGCGCCTGTTTGACTTCTCGCGGGGTAAAGACTTCTCCCCAAGGACGGTCGATGGTCTTGACGTCGCCCCCGTAGCGGCGCGCCATCTCGGCGATACGTCCACCGAAATAGCCGTTGATGCACACCAGCACGGCGTCGCCAGGTTCCACCATGTTAGCCACCGCGGCTTCCATTGCAGCGCTGCCGGTACCAGATACCGGGATGGTAAGCGAGTTCTCTGTCTCGAACCAGTAACGCAGCTGGTTCTGGATGCGATCCATGATTTCAAGAAAGTAAGGATCGAGGTGACCGACAAGGGGGTTGCCATGGCGCGCAGCACCTTTGGATGCACCAAACTAGGCCCAGGTCCAAGCGATACCCGCGGCGGAGCGTCTAGATCGGGATAATTGGAAATATCGAGGAGGGTAGACATGAGGGTGGATCTCCTTTCGAAATTCACTATGATCTATTTTGTGATTCACCGGATTTGAAAACTCATAGGAATCTATCGAGTAACCATGATGTAAATGTTAATGTTGCAACCTGCTCGAGTAATTATTGACACCTTAATCAACCTCGATTTTCCGTATCAAGTGGAGTTTGGAGACTCACCAACCGCAAATGTTACAGACAAAAATTGGATTGATTCTTGACAAGAGACGAGATTCGGTGTAAAGTATATAGATTATACCATATATGATATAGCACGTTCTAGTGACTGATTAATAATCACCTCAATTTATATTGTATTATCAACATATATATCGGAAGAATGTAACTGGGTGAATTTCTTGTCTTCAAAATGGGTCCTAGCAAGAGTCAAACGAGAAGACCTTTCCTTGACTAATCAAGTCTATAATCTCCTTAAAGATGCGATAAATTCTTTTGATTTACCACCCGGCACAAACCTGGTCGAGTCTGACTTGTCTAACAACTTGGGAACAAGCGTAACACCAATTCGTGAGGCGTTGCGTCGCTTGGAAAGCGAAAGACTGGTGATGACTTCCTTTGGTCGGAGTCCAAAAGTACGTGGTTTTTCTCTACAAGAGATTAGAGAAATGTTCGAAGTACGGGCAATTCTTGAATCATGGGCTGTTCGGGAGAGTTTTCATGATTTGAGTGAGGAGAATGTGGAGATATTAGAAGAGTGTATGCATAAAGCAGAGGTCGCGTTTAATAAAAACGACTTGATTAATTTCTCATTAGAAAATAAGCGGTTTCACAGCGAATTAAGTCGTCATTGCGGTAATGATTATCTTCTAAAGATATTGAGTGAGATTGCCAATCAACAACATCGTGTTCGTATTGCATTGTTCAGGCAAACCAATCCCTTTGCTAAACAATTTTCGAAAAAAGTAATTGAGGATCATTTGACTATCATCGATGCTATTCGAGCGCAAGATCAAGAGTTAACAGTGAATCTAATTAATAAAGATATCAGAGGATTGTTGAATGATATCAATGAGGGTCGTTTGGAGGCGATTGAATCAATACTGGATTATTAGCTAATGCACAGAGTTCAAACTTAATTTTTCAGAATAAGTGATCTATTTTATTCGACTAATCTCCTTCTAACTAAATCTGAACAATTAATTTTTTGGATGTCGACCTATTCCTGATTTTTTAGGAGTATTCTATTGAGCCAACCACTGATTACGGTAAAAAATCTTTCCGTTAAATTTAACACCCAAGATAGTGTTGTTCATGCTGTAAACGGAATTTCATACACGGTAAATAAAGGTGAAACTATTGGTGTTGTCGGAGAAAGTGGTTGTGGCAAAAGTGTATCAGTTCTATCAATGTTAAGGCTTTTACCCAAAAGGAATACTACTATCTCAGGTAGTATTCTCTTCAATAATAAAGATCTCTTGAAGATTCCTCGCTCAGAAATTCGTCAAATTCGAGGCAATCAAATTGCAATGATTTTCCAGGATCCGATGACTTCTCTCAATGCGGTGCTTTCAGTCGGTCGACAATTGACGGAAGCTCTACGTGCTCATAGAAATGTTGATAAGAAAAAGGCCGGTGAACGTTCCCTCGATTTACTGCAAATGGTTGGAATTCCAAGTACGCGTAATCCAATGGATAGTTTTCCGCATCAGTTATCGGGTGGTGAAAGGCAACGGGTGATGATTGCCATGGCTTTGATGTGCAATCCCACTCTATTGATTGCCGATGAACCAACTACTGCATTGGATGTCACCATTCAGGCACAAATAGTGGATTTAGTAAAACACCTTCGCAACCATTTCGGAATGTCATTGATATGGATTACTCATGATTTGGGTGTTATGGCCGGTTTAGCCGATCGTGTTATTGTTATGTATGCTGGGTATATTGTGGAGAAAGCAGATGTTGATGATCTCTATAATACCCCAAGTCATCCCTATACTATTGGGTTACTAAATTCACTTCCTCGCATTGATAAGAAAAATGGTAAGGAATTAAAGTCGATTGGAGGGTTACCACCAACATTAGTAGATTTACCCGCGGGTTGCCCTTTTGCACCACGATGTTCATATGTCAGGGATATCTGTCATCAACAGATGCCTCCAATTTTTGATATAAATCCGCATCACGGAGTCGCGTGTTGGGTCGATATTAAGACAAATAAAATTCGCGAACAGATATCTCGTACTCAAGATGCTTTTATAAATGATTAATAATGAAAAAAAATGATGAGGTGCTAATTCGCGTCGAACGCTTGGTTAAACATTTTCCGATCACTCGGGGGTTGATTATTCAACGCGAAGTGGCTTCGGTCAAAGCGGTTGACGGTGTCAGTTTCTCGATTCGAAAAGGAGAGACTTTTGGATTAGTAGGGGAAAGTGGATGTGGGAAGTCAACAATTGGACGTGAAATTATACAATTGCTTAGACCAACTTCCGGATCCGTTTATTTTAAAGATGTTGATCTCACTAAATTGAATGGAAAAGAGATGCTCCCATATAGAAAGCATCTACAGATTATTTTCCAGGACCCCTACTCCTCTCTCAACCCTCGTATGACTGTTGGCAAGATTATTGCGGAACCAATTGAATTTCACAAAGTCGTCGGCGATTCCAAAGAAAGTCGAGCTCGAGTTAAAAGCCTGTTGGAACAAGTAGGATTGAATCCGGTTTATATCAACCGTTATCCAAATGAATTTTCTGGTGGTCAAAGGCAACGTATAGGAATTGCTCGCGCAATTGCTCTGGATCCGGAATTTGTTGTTTGTGACGAGCCTATATCTGCCCTAGATGTCTCCATCCAGGTCCAAGTGATTAACCTGCTTGAGGGTCTGCAGGAAAGGCTAGGTTTAACCTATTTATTTATCGCCCATGATTTAAGTATGGTTCGTCATATTGCCGATCGAGTAGCTGTCATGTATTTGGGAAAATTAATGGAATTTGCTCCTGCGGATGAGCTTTATGAACATGCCTTACATCCTTATACAAGGGCTCTACTTTCTGCTGTACCGATTCCTGACCCCGCTCTTGAGCGTCAACGAAAACGCACTATTCTGAAAGGTGATGTACCCAATCCAATAAATCCACCAAAAGGCTGTCCATTTCATACGCGCTGTCCCATAGCTGAAAAAATATGTGTGGATGTTAAACCAGAATGGCGTGAAATCGATGCAGATCATTGGGTATTCTGTCACTTGGTATGAGGATGTAGGTATTGTCTTATGTCCTCATTATTTATTGTAGAGGAGGTGCAATTCAAAAGGAAAACGTAGTCGAGGATTATTCAAAACCCTGCTTTGATTTAATCAGCCAAATTTGGATAGCTTTTTCGGAATAATCAGACCGGACTAGCAGATCTATTTTCCAGGCATTGATCGAAGCCTGAGCAATTTCATCGGATACTCAATATAGGATCAATTGATTAGAGGAGAAATGACAATGACAACCGAAGTGGTGGAGCAAATTCCAGAAATTCATAAACGATCTCTTGTTCTTGATGCTGCAGGGACATTACTTAAGCCAGATTCAATTGAGGAGGATCTTGCCGAAGCGCGGGCAGCAAGTTTAGACGTAATATTTATCACTGTTGCAGGATCGAAAGATGATCTAAAAAGCAGTGTTAAGAATTTGTCTGATTGGTACCTAACACTGAACGAACGGCCGAATGATATTGCCCTCATTACGAGTGTGGCTGATATTCGAAAATATGTAAAAGAGGCAGGTAAAATCGGAGTCGTTTTTCACTTTCAAGGTACAAAACCATTCGATGGAGATGTCAAATTAGTTGAATCTTTTTATCGCCTGGGGGTCCGCGTTGTGGGCATCACCTATAACGAACTAAACCTTGTCGGCGCGGGGTGTACAGAAAAGGTCGATTGTGGATTGAGCGATTATGGTGTTGCTCTTATAAAGGAGATGAATCGCCTCGACATACTCATTGATCTTACCCATGCAGGTGCTAAAACAAGTATGGAAGCGATTGAAGTTTCAGAAAAACCGGTTGTGTTTACCCATTCAAACTGCCGAGCTCTCACGGACCACCCTCGTAATATTTCAGATGACCATATCCGCGCGGCAGCTGATAAAGGTGGGATGGTAGGAATCTGTGTCTTCCCGGATTTTGTTGGCCCGACAGTTGCAGATGTGATTGACCATGTTGACCATGTTGTAAAGTTAACAAGCGTGGAACATGTTGGATTTGGCTTAGATCTTAACACCCATGGTGATATGAATATGTTCAAGACTTTGCAGTTCAAGCCCGAGTTCTATTCTAAACCGCCGTGGAAGTTCCCTCAGGGAATTGAACGAAATTCCAAATTCCCGAATCTTACTAACGAATTGGTTAATCGAGGTTATTCAGAAGTTGATATCGAGAAAATCCTTGGTGGTAACTTCTTGCGCGTCTTGAATGAGGTTTGGAAGAAGTAGCCATATAACCTACATCCTTACTATGAATATTGAGAAACTACGAGTATACGTTTATAACCAACGCGATCGTTATTTAGATCGGTTACGACGTTATTGCGAACAACCAAGTATTTCAGCAACTGGAGAGGGTATGGAGGTTGCTTTCCAGTTGACCCAACAGTTGATGCAGGAAGTTGGAATGGTGACGGATACCTTCGATACTCCTGACTTTCCTGCTGTATTGGGGACTAAGCAAGGTTTGGGTGAAACGATACTAGGTTTTTATGGACACTATGATGTTCAGCCGGTTGATCCTATTGATCGATGGGATTCAGATCCTTTTCAACTTACATTTTCGAATGGCAGGATCTATGCCCGTGGTGTAGCCGACACAAAAGGCCATCTCGTTGCCAGGTTATGTGCTATTGAAGTTTATGAAGAGATTGTCGGACCCTTACCCCTCACGTTGAAAATATTTGCTGAGGGAGAAGAAGAAATCGGTAGCCATCATCTATCTAAACTGGCTCATGATCACCAAGATGAACTCAGAGCTGACGGTTACATTTGGGAAAGTGGTCATAACACTCCACAGGGAAGGCCAACGATCTATCTCGGGATGAAAGGCAATCTATGTGTTGAGATCATTGCGACTGAATCTCGTAATGATATCCACTCGATGTATGGAACAATCATTCCCAATCCTTTGTGGAAATTGACCTGGGTCTTGGCTGCTATTAAGGGATCTGACAACAGGATCAACGTTCCCGGTTGGTATGATGCGGTCAAGCCACCTTCAAAGGAAGACTTAGAATCTTTAAGATCCGAACCTATTGATCCAGACTACCTCCAAAAATTATTTGGGATCAAGCAGTTTGTTGGTGGATTTGAAGGGTTTGAGGTTGTGAAACAGCATATCTTTAGCCCTACAAGTACGATCAATGGTTGGTGGGGAGGTTATTCTGGCAAAGGTCATAAAACAGTGCTACCTTCTCAAGGTGGAGTCAAGCTCGATTTCCGTCTTGTATCCGATCAAGATCCAGACGAACTCTTTGATCGATTGCAGCGGTATATTGATGGACTTGGCTACGGGGTCGAAGTGCAATTAGCCTCTGCGACACCTCCTGCCAAAACCGATCCCAAAGATCCATTAGCAAGGGCTCTGATTGAAGCTTGTGAGATGGGTTATCAACAAGCACCCGGCGTACTGCCACTTTTGCCAGCGTCTGGACCAATGTATGAATTGTGTCATCGTTATGGAATGCCAGCATGTGGTGGTGCTGGGGTGATCAGACCTGATTCAAATGTCCATGGTCCGAATGAAAATATTCATTTGGAGGATTTTCTAAATGCCATAACAGCCACTGTCGTGCTGATCGATCGTTACAACAAAATAATCAGTGAAAGTTGAGGTTGTCTTTCGAAAAATGGATATTTCTAACAAATTAGGAGAGGAGGTGCTTTCTTGTAAATATGAGGAAATCATATCTGTGTTTTTTGTTGTCTCCATTCTGCATCATAAAGATTCAATGTTGGTGCATGATGAATGCTCACAACTATGAACAACGTCCCTAATTTCAAGGAAACTCCAATGTCAATGGTTGGTGGGCTGGCACCTGTAATCCGACATACTATATTGAGGAGAAAAAAAAGATGAAACTGAACATATTAACAATAAAATTGACGATTGTGCTCTTCATTGCGTCTCTGATTGTTGTCGCCTGTCAACCGCAAACTGTGGAAGTTATAGTCACTGAAGAAGTAATCAAAGAAGTTGAGGTTGAGGTCACACGTCAGGTTATAGAAGAGGTCATTGTTACCCAGGAAGTCGAAGTTGAGGTAGTAAGAGAACCCGTCACGTTTCTTGCTCTGACGCGTAACCAACCTGAGACCCTTGACCCAGCAGTAGGTTCATCAAATCCCACATTCAAAGTATTCGTTGGCCTGTATGAACCCTTAATAGACCACAAGCTTGGTACAGCTGACGTGGATAATCTTCAGGGGGTGCTGGCCGAGGACTGGGAAATCTCCGACGATGGGTTGGTCTATACCTTTTACCTCAGAGACGGTGTAAAGTTTCATGACGGTACGGACCTCGATGCCCAGGATGTTGTTGTCACCTTTGAACGCATGAAGGCCATTGGTTTGGGACGTTCATATCTTCTCGAACTAGTCAAGGAAGTGCGAGAGGTTGACCCCCTCACTGTAGAAATAGAATTAACTGATCCCTTTGCTCCATTTCTCTTGAGTTTGCCACTCATCTATATAGTAAGTGCGGATGCGGTTGCGGCGAATGAGGAAAATGGGGATTATGCTCAAGAATGGTTCAATACCAACGAAGCCGGATCGGGTCCCTATACTCTGGGTGTATATAAAATAGGTGATGAAGTTCAAATGAACGCGTTTCCAGATTATTGGGCTGGTTGGTCTGAGGAACGCCTTGATCGCATAATTTTGAAGTTGATTCCAGAAGCTGCCACCCAGCGAATTATGATGGAGGCAGATCAAGGTCAGTGGGCCGATACGATTTCTCCGGGGGATCTGAAAGAGATGGAGAATGATCCACGGTTCGTTGTTACCAACGACTCTGCTTGGGCAGTGTTCTGGCTCATGATGGACACTAACCAACCACCAACCGACGATCCCCGAGTACGGGAGGCGCTCCGTTTAGCATTCCCTTACCAGGATATGTTGGACAATGTGCGTTTAGGGTACGGTTCCTATCCAGAAGGATATCTGCCTCCAACTTTCCTCGCAGCAGTGAGAAAACCGGAGGTTGCAGACCTGGATCGAGCCCGCGAGTTGTTTGAGGAAGCTGGAGTCGGTCCTGGAACTACGCTGACGTTGACCTATTTCAATGGCTTTGATTGGGAACGACAAGGTGCAGAATTGTTAGCAGCGAATCTACAACAGTTTGGTATCAATGTAGAAATCAATGCCCAACCGTGGGCATCGATGCTGGAGTTGATTACCAATCCTGAAGTGCGTCCACATTTAGCTTATTTCTCTGCTGGCCCATCGACTGCTGACCCCGATTCAACGTTTACCCAAACTTTCGCATGTGGTTCAACTCATTGGTCAAATTACGGTTACTGTAACGAAGAGGTCGATGCCTTGCTCGATGAGGCTCGGGTTGAAACGGATGTCAATCGCCGGATTGAACTTTATGAAAAGGTTCAGGAGATTCTTCAAGAAGACTCGCCCGCGATCAACACATTGGTTGGGTCTTCAACTCATGTGTTGAGGTCCAATATCAAGGGGTACGTTTACCATCCTCCCTACATTTATGGACCCATTGAATACTATCCATTGAGCATTGAACAACCATAACCCTGATTTTTGAGTTTCGATTTTTCTATCCCTGGACATGGGATGCTTGTAATAAACCTGAGTGTCCTATGTCCAGGAAAAAATATAGAGGATAATCTTCCGATATTTAATTTGCTAGTCCCTTTAAATCAACAAATATTATCGTTGTTGAGTTGCGTGAATCAAGGTGTTTTCTCATTATTTGATTTCATGAGATATGTAATATGTTAACTTATCTAAGAGATCGTGTGATTTGGACTATTCTTGTAATTTTTGGAGTTACGTTAATGACCTTCATTCTCGTGCGTATGGTCCCTGCTGATCCGGCACGAGCTGCTGCCGGCTTGGAGGCCCGGGAAGAGCAAGTCGAGGAAATGCGCCGCAGGATGGGACTTGATCGTCCTATCCCTGAGCAGTATTTTCTCTATATGAAGGGATTAATCCAAGGGAACTGGGGTACCTCGGGGAGGACACAACGGCCTGTGTTGGATGAGATCGCCCAATTCCTCCCTGCCACAGTTGAGTTGGTGGTGACAGCTACAATTTTTGCCCTAATTATTGGGATACCTATGGGAATTTTGGCTGCCTTAAAATCAAGGTCTATTCTAGATCGCTTTCTCCAGTCACTAGCCATTGCGGGTGGTGCAATGCCACGCTTTTGGTTAGCACTCGTGATGCAGATTGTCTTTTTTCTGTACTTGCGATGGTTTCCGATTTGTTGTCGTTACGATATATTAAAAACAGCGCCAGACACGATTACAGGACTATATCTAGTCGATACAATGATCCAAGGAGATTGGGCAGCATTCAAAACGGTTGTGCATCACTTGTTCTTACCAGCATTTACTTTGTGCATTGCTCAATTAGCTAACCTCGTGCTCATTACTAGAAAGAGTTTTGTAAATGAACTTCGACAGGATTACGTCCGGACAGCTTATGCAAAAGGGCTACATGAACGCACAATAATATTATTACATGTGTTCAAGAATGCTTCTATTCCTATTATTACGATTACTAGTTTGCAGTTAGGATGGCTTTTTTCTGGAGCAGTGTTAGTAGAAGTCGTATTTGCATGGCCTGGTATTGGAAAATACGCGGTTGATGCTATCTCATTTGTCGATTTTAATGCAGTAATGGGTGTAACGTTAGTGACTGCTCTGATATTCATCTTAATTAATTTTATTGTGGACATCAGCTATACTTTAGTAGATCCGAGGATTAAATATTAAATCTCTTGTGGAAGCGGAAATGTTAATTATATGACCAACGGACTAATAATTAGACGATCAAAGTGGAGAGAGAAACAATAAACACGAAAGTTCCTACTTCTATGTTAGGGGAAAAAACAAGAATTGAAATGGATTCTGTTGAAAGCTTGTTTCAGCAGAGATGGCGTAGACTTTTGCGCGGGCGATTTGGGTTAATCATGGTCTTGCTTTGTATTGGAATAATATTGGTTGCTATTTTTGCGCCAATTATCGCACCTTATGATCCATATGCTGTAAGTCCAGTTGATCGCCTGCTCAGTCCTTCGAGGGAGCATTTATTTGGGACAGATGATTTGGGGAGGGATGTTTTTTCCCGAGTAATTTTTGGGGCTCGAATTTCAATTAGGATAGCTGTTATAACAGTTGTGTTCTCGGTAGTTATTGGGGTTTCTGTGGGGGCTTATGCGGGATACATCGGTGGTTTTGTTGACCAAATTGTCATGCGAGTTACAGATATATTTCTTGCTTTTCCACCATTGATCCTCGCTATGGCTTTGACAGCTGCATTGGGACCAAGTGTAGAAAATGCTGCTATTGCATTGGGTCTGGTTTGGTGGCCAGGTTATGCACGCCTAATTCGGGGTGAGGTTCTATCGATTAAGAACGAGCTCTTTGTTGAGGCAGGTTATGCAATGGGTTTACCCCATTTTCGTATACTTCGTGATCACATCCTCCCTAACTCCTTGGATCCGGTATTAGTACGAATGACCTTGACGGGTGGCAACGCTATTCTAATGGGCGCTGCTCTTAGCTTTATTGGTTTAGGAGCCCAGCCTCCTCAACCTGAATGGGGTTTGATGGTAGCCTTGGCAAGACGTTATATGATTGAAGCCTGGTGGTACCCGACAATAATTGGTATGGTTATTTTTCTCACCGTGTTGATTTTTACACAGGCGGGTGATGCAATTCAGGAAGCGATATTTCCTGAAAGGGAGTAACGATTTTATTATCATCTAATACCGGTACGATCATTGAAATTTATTCTTTTAAGTCCGGAAACCAGGGTTGCTCAATGAGGTCTTTTAATTTGGAGGAGAAATGTTACCAAGTGCTGAGGTCGTAGTTGTTGGGGGCGGTCTCGTGGGAACAGCGATTAGTTATTACCTGGCAAAAGCTGGGGTTGATGTCTGTTTAGTTGAAAAGGCAGATATCGCTTCTGGAACCTCAAGCGCTTGCGGTAATATTGTTGCCTTACAAACCAAACCACCCGGTCCCAAGTTATCTCTGGCGAGACAAAGTATGACATTATTACACAGTCTGGAAGAGGAATTAGATACAGATTTTGAGTTCACTAATGAGGGAGGCCTATTCGTTGCTGAGACGGAAGAGGAAGTTGAATATTTAACCGGAAAAGGGGAAAAGATAAAAAAACTTGGTGTCAACGTTGAGTTTGTGGACGGGGATACGGCTAGGTCACTGGAACCATCTCTTGCACAACATGTACTCGGTGCAATTATTTGTCCTGAGGATAGCACCCTCAATCCAATGAAGTTAGCCTTCGGTTTTGCTCGAGGTGCCAAACGTTATGGTGCCGTGACTCGCACTTTTTGTGAAGTCACAGGAATTGATCGTGTCGGGAGTAAGGTCACTTCAGTGGTCACCAATGATGGCAAGATTCCAACAGATACGGTCGTAAACGCCGCCGGTGTTTGGTCGCCTATGTTAGCAAATATGGTTGGAATTGAGCTTCCGATTTCACCGCGCAAAGGTGAGCTGTTTGTCACCGAAAAAGGACAACCCCTGTGGCGAGGTGTTCTTGGAACTGCCCGGTATTTATTGAGCAAGACGCCTCTGAAATCAGGTACCGGAAATGATGAGTTCAGAACCGGAATTATTGCAAGCTATACGGCGAGTGGCAATTTGTTGATTGGAGCTACACGGGAGTTTGTGGGATTTGATCTGAGGTCTACCTACCAAGGAATTGAGGGCCTTCTACAACATTTTGCAGCTGTCATACCTCTCGCAAGTAATCTGCACATACTACGGTCCTATTCTGGCTTACGACCTTCTTCACCGGATGGGTTGCCGATTATCGGAAGGTCTCCCGATTTGCCTAATTTCATGATTGCCTCTGGACATGAAGGGGATGGCATTATCCTATCTCCAATTACTGGGAAATTAATAGCTGACCTTTATCTTGGCATTGGCGATGAAACCTTGTTAGACTCTTTTGCGTTGTCCCGCTTTATGAATTGACCTTGAGGGCTTTGATTTGGAGGATAAATAATGTCTGCTGAAAGGTATCTGATAGGTACCAATGTGGTGAATCGGCTTCCGAATATAGAACGAGGTTCTTCTTTTTCAATAACAATAAATGGCGAGAGCTATTTAGCTTATCCTGGGGAAAGCGTTGCAGCTGTGTTAATGGTTTCTGGAATTCGCTCCTTTTCTCAAAAGGATGATGGTGAAACTAACAATCGGCTTTTCTGTGGAATGGGAGTATGCCATCAATGCCTCGTTACCATAGATGGGGTTATGAATCTTCGAGCTTGTATGACTGAAGGTCAGCCGGGTATGAAGGTTGAGACCGAATCTATTTCAGGAGATATCCATTCTTGAAGAGCACCGGCTAAGATTATCCCTCAAGATTTAAGGAGATTTTAATTGTGAAAGATGTCGAAATGGCAATAATTGGGGCTGGACCAGCTGGGATAATGGCAGCGATTGAAGCGAAATCGCATGGGCTGAGTGTTGTGGTTTTGGATGGCTATAGTCAACCTGGAGGACATTATTACAAACAGCCACCGGCTGAATTTAATCAACTCAATATAGAAGCGGATAACAGACTCCATCAAATCTCAGATTTGATGGAAAGAGCATCAAATCTGGATATTGAAATATTTAACAACACGACGGTATGGGGAATTTTCAGAGATAACGGTCCTTGCTTTTCTTATCGAGATGAGCGGGCTTTTTCAGAGGCGGACCAAGCTCAAGAGGAGAATAATACGGCGACTGAATACTCATTATACGTCGCCGGTCCACAGGAAGTTCATTGTATTAAAGCGCAAAATATAGTCGTAGCGACAGGTTCTTACGATAGAATAATACCTTTTCCGGGTTGGACGTTGCCTGGGATCATTACCCCGGGGGGAGCTCAAATGTTGTTGAAAGGACAGAGGATTGCCCCTGGGAATCGTGTTCTCGTGGCAGGCAGTGGTCCATTGTTGTTAGCGGTTGCTGCTGGTCTTGCTGAAGTTGGTGCTCAAGTTTTAGGAGTGCTCGACATTGCTTCCTCCTGGGATGGTTGGCTGAGAGCGCCGTTCTCATTTTGGGGTCAGTGGGCGCGTATTCGAGAGGCTTGGAATTATCTTGCAACTCTGCGTAAACACAAAATACCCATTTTATTTAATCATGCTGTATTCAGAGCCCTTGGTCAGCAAGAATTGGAATCTGTGGCGATAGGGAAGTTGGATGGTCTCGGTCGCCCTATCTGGGATACGGAAAAATCCGTAGATGTTGATACCCTGTGTGTGGGTTTTGGGTTCCTGCCTAATACGGCGCTCACTCGTCACTTGGGCTGCAAACATTTTTATGATTCAGAAATGGATGTCTATCTTCCAGGGCATAATCAAAACTTGGAAACCAGTGTTCGAGGAGTACTTGTGGCTGGAGATGTTACAGGTGTTGGCGGCTATGAATTATCCATGCTTCAAGGGCAGCTGGCAGGGCTTGTTAGTGTGGGGAGAATGAGGCGCTCCTCCTCAGCCCATATAACGAGGCGCATGAGCGAGTTGCGCTCTAAGATTGCCCAAAAACAACGTTTCGCGAACATGCTGAGGAGTCGTATGCGTTATCGACCCGGTTTGTGCGATTTGCTGGATGATAATACGATCATTTGCCGATGCGAGAATGTAGTTGTGGGTCAGATTAGAGAATCGATTGCCGACGGGGCACGCGAAATAGGTGGAGTGAAAGCACGGACGAGAGCAGGAATGGGCCCATGTCAAGGTCGTTATTGTGATCTATCTGTTGGAATGATGGTTGCTCTTGATACAGGACAGGCGAGAGAAGATGTAGGTTTTATGAGCGTCCGTCCCCCCGTTATTCCCCTGCAGATCAATGAACTCATCGTAAAAAAGCAAGTCATTCCTCAGATCGATGAATGACAATTATTACTCGCCTCGATCTGTCAGTAAAACGCGATATATCCAATATCTGAAATTACTGGAGGAGAATAAATTTTGATAAAGGTTGGTATCGATGTTGGAGGCACTTTTACTGACTCCATTGCCATGGATGACTTGACAGGTGAGTTCTGGACTGCAAAAGTGCCGACAACCCCAAAAGATCCGGCCAAAGGGTTCATGCTGGCTCTGGATAAGATTCTCTCAAAACCCAATTGCTCATTGAAAGATGTTGGATTTATCATCCATGGCACGACGCTGATAGCAAACGCCATAATCGAACGCAAAGGTGGTCCAATTGCTCTTATCACCACGGAAGGGTTTGGGGACACTTTATGGATCAGGACCGAGCGTCGTTATGATCTGTTTGACCTGAAGATCGAGTTTCCCGATCCTCTGGTGGAGAGGAGATTTGTGATTGAAGCCCCTGAGCGAATCCTTTATTCAGGACGAGTTTTAAAACCCTTGAGCGAACATTTCTTATCATCTGCCCTTGCCTCTCTGGAAGACAATAATATTAACGCATTGGCTGTCTGTTTACTCCATTCAGATGTCAATCCGAGCCACGAACGACGCATTGCCTCGTTGGTAAAAAAGTACAATCAAGCTTGGCACGTTACCTTATCGAGCGAGGTATGGGCTGAAAGTGGTGAATACAACCGCATGTCAACTGCAGTGGCTAATGCATATGTTCAGCCTCTCATAGATTCATATTTAGGCCGACTTCAACAGGAGCTAACTGAAAGTGGTTTTCAAGGGAAGTTTTTCCTGATGCTCTCAAATGGTGGTACAGCTGCATTAGAAACTGGTCGAAAATTTCCAATTCAATTGATCGAATCCGGTCCTGCCGCTGGGGTAATGGCGGCCACCTATTTTCTCAAGAAAATAGGTATTGAGAGTGCTCTATCGTTCGATATGGGGGGCACAACTGCAAAATTAAGTCTCATCGAAGGTGGCGCCCCTCTCCAAACCGATTTCTTAATGGTTGGTCGACTAAAACGGCATTTGCCTGGTAGTGGCATACCTATCAAAATACCGGTCGTCGACTTGCTAGAGATTGGCAGCGGCGGTGGAAGTATTGCTCGCATTGATCATATGGGTTTGCTCAAAGTTGGCCCGGAGAGTGCCGGTGCGGATCCGGGCCCAGCTTGTTATGGCTGGGGGGGCGAAAATCCAACTGTGACTGATGCTGACCTAATTCTTGGTTATATAAACCCGACCTACTTTCTTGGTGGTGAAATGTTGTTGGACATTGACGCTGCTAAAAAAGTAATCGAAAAAGAAGTTGCTAGTCGTATTGGGATATCTGTTTTGGAAGCGGCCTGGGGCATTCATAATATTGTCAATCAGAGTATGGCACTGGGGGCGAAAATGCATGTCCTCGAGCGAGGTCATGATCCCTCAAGATTTCAACTTATATCCTATGGAGGAGCAGGCCCTGTCCACACATATGGGGTTATGCGAATACTCGGAATAAAAATGGCGATAGTGCCACCCAGCGCTGGAGTTGCTGCTTCACTTGGTTTTCTGACTTCGCCGATTGCATTCGACCTGGTTCGTTCATACCGTACCCCGCTCAAAAGGGTTGACTGGGACGCATTGCAAGCAGACTTTGAAGAACTTGAAAATCGCGGCTCTGCTACTCTGTTAAAAGCAGATGTGCCAAACTGCTCAATACTTTTTATTCGCAGTACAGATATGCGTTTTATTGGTCAAGGGTACGAAGTGTCGGTGCCAATACCAAATGGCAATTTAGACACAATCAGTGAAAGTTCTGTTATAAAAAGATTCGAAGAGGTATATCGTTCCCGGTACGCACACCTGCCTTTGGATGATGGAAATCTTGAATTTGTGCGCCTTCGTGTCAGGGTATGGACTCCTGTCAAGATGCCCGAATTATCTTCGTTACCTGTGGGTTCCCAGGTTCCGGAACCGGTTTCGCTCCGCCCGACATATTTTGAGGAACCTCTCAGTTGCGTCGAGACACCAGTTTATCGGTGGTACTCGCTTACCCCTGGGATTTATATCTCTGGTCCAGCTATTGTTGAAGCACCGGATACGACCGCAGTTATCGGACCGAAAGCCAGGTTCACGATGAATGATATCGGCGCTTTGATTATCGAAATGGAGGAAAATAGCAACTAATGGTAAAAAATTTCGATCCTGCTCGGTTAGAAATCCTTTGGAGCAGGTTGCTGGCAATCCCAGATGAAATGGCAGTAACTTTGACCCGAACTGCTTTCTCGTCGATCGTGCGTGATGCCTATGATTTTGGCTGTGCAATATTCGATGCAAAAGGCAATATGATCGCGATGGCAAACAACGCGACACCTGGCTTGTCAGTTTCTTCCATGGCATCGGTACGCAATATGTTGGATGTTTACCCGGCGGAGATCCTCAAACCTGGGGACGTAATGATTACCAATAATCCCTGGATTGCTACGGGCCATTTGCTTGACCTATCCATTGTGACGCCCGTCTTTTACCAGGGTCACTTAGCGGGTTACACTGCAGCAGTTGCTCATCACATGGATATTGGGGGTCGGAAAACAGCGCCGGATAGTACTGAAATCTACGAAGAAGGGTTATTCTTACCATTCCTTAAACTTTACGATCAAGGACAGGCAAACACGACATTGTTCAAAATCCTGGAAAGAAATGTGCGCGTTCCGGAAATGGTCCTGGGAGATTTGCATGCTCAAGTAGCTGCCAATTCAAAAGGAGCTCAGCGCATATGTGAGTTTTTAGAGGAAAATGGATGGTTTGACTTGAATCATCTAGGGAAAGAGATTTTGGACCGGTCAGAACGAGCGATGCGAGGGGCAATTTCAGCCTTACCAGATGGCTCGTACCGGGGTGAATTGGTTATTGATGGATTCGATCAGGATTTATTACTTGTCGCAACGGTTTCGGTAAATAACAGTGAGTTGACCGTTGATTTTACAGGCACCAGTAAACAGGTTAATAGAGGAATTAATAGCGTACTTCTTTTTACACAAGGTTTGACCTTTGTTGCTCTAAAAATGCTCCTTGACCCAAAGACACCGATCAATTCTGGTTGCATTCGCCCATTGCAGATTTTTGCCCCTCCAGGGACCATTTTGGCCGCTCGTTATCCAGCACCCGTTGTTGCTCGCACAGTTGTTGCCCAACATCTCCAATCAGTTCTCCTTATGGCATTTAGTGACAAGGACCTTGATCGTTTTTGTGCTCCCAGTGGTGGACCTGTCTGGGTTGAAAGATTTTATGGAGATCAGTTAGCGGATAAATCATTTTTTGTATTGCAGTTGTTGAATGGAGGAATGGGTGCAAGAAATGACAGTGATGGAATTTCAGCCTTATCATTTCCGGGGAATGTTGCCACAATCCCTACAGAGTTGTTCGAGGCTGGGGTGCCCTTAGTAGTAGAGCGGAAAGGCCTGATTTGTGATTCTGGTGGGGTCGGACGTTTTCGAGGTGGATTGGGGCAGGAATTCCGTGTAACCCTGTTGCCAGAAGTGGAAGGACCGATAACTTTATCCATTCGTGCTGATCGGACTCGTAATCGCGCTCCTGGTCTATCAGGTGGTTTACCAGGCGGTTTGGCAAAAATAATTCGAAATGGAAAAGAGTTTTTACCCGCGAAACAGAAAGTTTTAATGCACCCAGGTGATGTTATATCGTGGCAGCTACCAGGTGGCGGTGGCTATGGAAATCCACTGGAACGAGAACCAGAGCGGGTTTTGGCAGATGTAGTTAACGATTTGGTGAGCATTAATTCTGCGGAAAATGATTATGGTGTAATTCTCCGGGAAAATTCATCAGGCCTTGAAGTAGATTTCTCAGCCACAATAAAGTTTCGCAAGGAGGTAATTTATGCCAATAGACACCCGCCATAGACTTACTTTTACAATAACCGGTGATTCATTAATAACTCGTCCACTTAGAATTTATAACGATGAACCTTTTTTATCACTACGGTCTTTTATACTAAACTCGGATGTGGCATTGCGAACCTTGAGACGATTTTCCACACATACACTGAAGGATACCCAGCAGCAAAGAGTGGAGGTATCCACCTCCGCAGCTTATCTCTCTCTGGCTGAAGACCTTCAGTGGTTCGGTTTTCATTTCTTTGGCCATAAATTTGTCGTTGGCGAACCCATCGGGATCCGAACAAAGCCCCATGAAGTGGATATGAAGGTTAATTTGCGCATGATTTTCGAGGCTAGACGACAAGCTGATTGGGTTTTTGTCAGCTTATTTGCCCATGAAGCTCAAGTGGATCGAGAAATTCCTGCTGAATTTATCAAGACATTTGCTCGGGCTTGTATTGATTCTGGCGCGGATGCTGTGTGCGGTCACGGCCCTCATCTTCTGCCGGGAATTGAACTATATGAGAAAAAACCAAATTTCTATAGTTTGGGAAATTTCATCTTCCAAAACGAGACTGTGCAACGGCTTCCCGCCGAAGACTATGATATATTCGATCTGGGTAACGAAGCGACACCAGCTGATATTGCGGATGCTCGTACCATTGGTGAATCAAGCACTCCAATAGGGTTTGTGGGGGATCGACGCTTTTGGGAGAGTGTGCTGGCGGTATGTGAGTGTCAAGGAAGAGAACTTGACAAGATCGAATTATATCCACTCACGCTCGGGTTCGGCAATCCACGTACAAGTCGTGGTCGACCTAAATTGGCAAGCGGATCGGTTGCCCAAGAGATCATCCAGCGAATGGTCAGTCTATCTGCTCCGTTTGAAACTAACATCGAAATTATAAATGAAGGAGGGATAATCAGGGTTTTGTAATTCGAAATCAATAATTTTAGATCGTATAAAGGAGAATCAGTATGGGCCAGAAAACTTTACTTCAGATTGTAAAAGAGAAGCCTTTTGAGGATTATGCTAATTGGTGGAAGGTGGGGCCGGATTTCTCGAGATTTATGTCTCAAGCAATCGTGACCCAGTGGTCTCGACTTCACAACAATGACTGCGATTTAGGACCGGTCAGTCAAATTGTCTCAGAATACTTGAAGATTGTATATGGAGTAACTCAGAGGGAGAATCTGGTAGAGGACTTTGTAAATCGGTCAACCGAAATTGAAATCGAGTCGGGTGAATTCGATGCCCTATCCTATGCATTCTACCGGTCAGCCTACGAATTGATCGAGCGAAATATAGAAGCCTACGAGCATTCTTTAGAGATAGAGAGAAGACTTTATACCAAGCGAGTGGGCAAGGTCTTTTTTGGATTGGTCAAGGACGATCTCGAACTGGAATTGCCCACAACCCTGGAGGATGAACGAAGTTTTGACCAATTGAAAGATTGCATAGGGCGGGTTGGAAACTTTTTAAAAACGCAGGGATACCTCCGGGATCACTTCAATTTCCTGTTTTCCGTCGATACAGAGTACGCTGGCAAGCGAATAGTTCAAGATGGATCGCAGTTTGTCACCGCATTGAGGCAAAAAGGGATTGCATACTCTTTATACGAAATGGGTTATCCGATTATTTTGCCTTCTGCGGTATACCTTTACCACACTATTGGAGAGGCTCAACACCATTCCTCCCGGACCATCGAAGAATTATTTGATTTGATCGGTTATGAAGCACGTGAGACCGATGATTTTGATCCAACCGGATATCCATCCGATATGGTTGTTGAGCTATGGGAAATCAAGAAGTTAGATTGATATTTCAACAAGTTGGATGAATATAGCCAAGGAAAACTATTGGAGGAAGGATTTATGAGCCGATCGAATAAGACACTCGGTATCATGCAGTTAGATACCCACTTTCCACGCATTCGCGGTGATATTGGCAACAGCGAGTCCTATTCCTTTCCGGTCAAGATCAAGATTGTCTCTGGGGCTAATGTCCAACGAGTGGTCATGGAGGGCGATCCTAAATTATTGTCTCCGTTCCTGGAAGCAGCTCGGGAGCTCGAAATCCAGGGTGTCTTTGCCATAACAACGAGTTGTGGTTTTCTGGCCCCTTTTCAAAAAGGAATAGCCTCAGCGGTAAATGTTCCAGTTTTCCTCTCATCCTTGATTCAAATCCCTCTGGCATATCAGATGACTCAACGCAGGATTGGAATTATCACTGCCAACGGGGTTGCTCTTAAAGAAAGGCATCTCAGAGCAGCTGGAGTGCTGGATAATGTCCCCCTGGCCATTCGGGGTTTAGAAGATAAACCTTCATTCGCAGGGACCATACTGTACGATGGGGATACTATCGATCCGAAACAAATCGAAAAGGATGTCCTCGAGGTTGCTGAAGAGTTATTGGCTTCCTATTCGGACATTGGCGCATTTGTTTTTGAATGTCATAATCTCGCTCCCTATGCACCCGCGGTCGTTGAAGCTACCAATATGCCCGTGTTCGATATTATTTCATTCGCTCACTGGGTATATAGGACGGTGACAAAAAAAGAGTTCTTGTAAACTTTCATTTTTAAGAAGGTCTTCCAACTGCACGGCGGTGGCGAAGCTTGTATCGTGTCAGAGCTTGTGAGACAGATTTAGAGGGAAAAAGAATGGAGACTTCTTAGCCAAGTAACTCAGGTAAGATAAGGAAAAGGAGAACGAAATGGCTAAAAAGACAGAGAGTGTAGGAAAAACGGTACGGAATATACGGAGGAAAACGCGCAAGCAGTATTCGTCCGAGGATAAGATCCGCATTGTCTTAGAGGGCTTGAGAGGGGAGATCACAGTGGCGGAATTCTGCCGCTGCGAGGGGATTGTCCAAAGCTTGTATTACAAATGGTCCAATTAATTCCTGGAAGATGGGAAGCAAAGACTGGCAGGCAACACTAAGCGCCAGGCAGAAAGTCAGTGAGATTAGACACGAGAACGAGTAGCTCAAGCAACTAGTGGCGGAGCTGCCTTTGAAGAACAAGGTGCTCAAAAATAGTTTGCTGGGTCTGGAGGGGGAAGGATGGGAAGACTGATCCGACGAACCCCTGAGGAGAAGCTGGAGATCATCCATTTGGTGAAGAATTCGAACCTGTCCGTCAAGCGAACCCTGGAAGAGCTCGATGTTCCGCGCAGCATCTTCTATCGCTAGTGCGGCCATTATCAGGAAGACGGTCCGGATGGACTTCGGGATCAAAAACCCAATCCCCGTCAGTTCTGGAACCGCATCCCTGGAAAGGTGAAAAAAAGCCCGCTGGAATCGCAGGCTTAATCCCCATATACAAGGCACCCCCGGTGCGATTCGAACGCACAACCTACTGATTCGAAGTCAGGCGCTCTATCCATTGAGCTACGGGGGCGTTTTATTTCGGCGAGCAGTTCACCGATTACTTGAATTTGCCTGTTGCATTGTTCCGCAATCACGCTAAAATATACCATCTACACCATTCTATTCTAACTACCATAAATATTCATCTAAGGAGTAAGACCGTGCCCCTACCAAAAACTTTCTTATATCTCACCGAGGATCAAGTTGAGCGTACCGTGAGTGTTTCTGAAGCGATCGACCTGGCTCGAACTGGTGTCCAGGCGGATGCGCAAGGTAATGTTGCTGGGAACAAATTTTATACCTCCATCGCCGAGCATGGGTTTGTGAAAGCCTTTACCGGCTATATCGACGGTGAAGAATACTTTTTTGTCAAGACTTTTAACTTCTTCCAGGACAACCCCACCAGGTTCGACCTGCCAGCGACTTCGTCTCTGGTGCTGATCTTCGAAGCTGAAACAGGCTATCCAGCTTGCATTATGGAAGCAGGAAGGGTAACAGGGTTGAAGACTGCTGCTTCTACCGCGGTGACTGCCCAATACTTGGCCCGAAAGGATCCGCAAACAGCTCTAGTCTTCGGTGCAGGTTCGCTTGGCCGAATGCATTTGCGCTCCCTTGCTGCAAGCTTCCAGTTAAATAACGCCTATGTGATTGACCTTTATCCGGAGATAGCTGCAGCCTGTGCTCAAGAAGTGGGTGCCGAGCTGGATTTGCCAATCGTCGCTGCCTCCCTTGAGGATCGAGAGGAAGTCGTACGAAAATCTGATTTAATTATCACTGTAACCACTGGCGACCAACCGCTGTTCGAACATTCCTGGCTCAAACCCGGTGCCTTCGTGGCCCGCCTCGGCTCTTATCAGGAAGTTGAACTGGATGTGATCACCGCTGCCGATAAAGTGATCGTCGACAGCTGGCATTATGTCAGCCCGCGCATCCCTGAATTGGTCCAGCTCCAGAGAGAAGGAAAATTTGGATTGGAAAACGTCTCCGCCGAATGGCCTGAGATAGTCGCCAAAACAAAACCTGGACGTGAATCCCAGGACGAGGTGATCGTTTATATTGCGCTTGGGATTTGGGGAGAATATGCCGCGATCCTGCCCGAGGTCTACCGTAAAGCTATCGCCATGGGGCTTGGCACAAGCTTGCCTTGCACTTATTACAAAGATTAATCATTACACAAGAAGATCGCCTGGAGGAAGTATTAATATTGACATGATTTCTCACAACTGCAAATACTTACGTACATCATAACCTGGACTTCCCCAGGATGATGATCGGTCAATTTTTCTCAGAATATTTTACGATTCCACAAAGAGTCAACCATTTTAATATAAAGATCCCTTTCTTCTACACATTTACCAACCGTGACAAAATCCTCTGCTGCAGACCGCAGACCACTAACCCCGATCCGGAAAAATTCGGCACGCTGAATTGATTCAAAACAGCACCCGAGCAGTCTACCGAGCTATGCGATGATCGATAGGATGTTGTTCTCTAATTTTCATACCTGCGGAAATTAAACGGAAGATAACTAATTTCCCCTCATATAAATAATTGTCCAAAAGAAAAATGATCCGCTAACTCTTATTTGCGAATCACAATTGTTATCCCTTGTAGTTCGAAAAAATTAGATCAAGTTCCAGATTCCCGCAAACTGGCCCATTTTTCTCGGCGCGCCTGCCACCATTCACGGAACCAGGTGACCAGAATCTGCTGGTACATCATGGCGCGCACCTGGTACCCTTCTCTCCAACCCAGCTTGTGTTCTTTCAAATCATGCGTCATGCCGTGCCAGCCCACATATTGAATGCGCCATTTATTCCGTCGCGCGTAAAGAGTCAATCCGATTTCAACACCGTAACCGCTCTCAGCTAGGGGACCCAATGCTTGTTCCGCAGCCT
>SDBV01001842.1_pt1 | contig 31751 bp, 26 predicted proteins | sample 2277081 | NCBI WGS metagenome assembly SDBV01 (sample SAMN10402039, study PRJNA504765) | marine sediment metagenome | isolation source: marine sediment core GS10_PC15, 223 cmbsf | place: Arctic Ocean: Southern Knipovich Ridge | collected 2010 | reverse complement strand
GAGTGTCTATAATGGCCATCATTTGTTAGCGGTTGTATTTTTGTCCGTAATCGAGTATTAGAGGAAGTCTCTCCATGGTGAAGAAAATAGTCAAAGTCATCAAGTTGCAAATCCCCGCCGGAAAGGCGAATCCTGCACCACCTGTAGGAACGGCTCTTGGGCCCGCAGGGGTCAATATCATGGCTTTTTGCCAAGCATTCAATGCGAAGACACAAGATAAGGCGGGAGACATTCTACCTGTTGTGATCACTGTCTATGCGGATAAATCGTTTGATTTTATTACGAAGCAACCACCTGTCTCTCAGATGATCAAAAAGGCTTTGGGTTTTGAGACTGGCTCAAGTACCCCAAACCGTGATAAGGTTGGAGCTCTTACGTATGAGCAGGCTGAGGAGATTGCAAAGAAAAAGTTTCCCGATATGGGAGTGCGAAACCTTGAATCGGCTGTACGTATGGTCTTGGGCACTGCCAAGAGCATGGGAGTCGATTTTGCTGCGAGCGGCGAATAGTCTCGCTTATCGCAAATTAGTGAACCACAAACAAAGAGAACAATGACACGAAATAGCAAGCGGATTCGGGAGATTGCCAAGCAAGTTGAGGCTCACAAAGCCTGTGGACTTGAAGAGGCGATCGATTTTTTACAAAAGTGTCCTCCTGTAAAGTTTGATCAGACAGTTGATATCTCCATCAAATTGGGTGTAGATGCAAAAAAATCTGATCAACAGGTGCGTGGAACTGTTTCCTTACCGAATGGAACAGGAATAACACGCTCCGTTCTTGTCTTTGCTGCTGGCGACAAGATGGAGGAGGCTCTCAAAGCGGGAGCTGACTTCGCTGGTAGTACTGATCTTTTTGAAAAGGTCAAGGGAGGATGGACCCACTTTGATGTCGTGGTCGCTACTCCAGACATGATGCGGGAGGTCGGAAAATTAGGTAGGGTATTAGGTCCTCGAGGTCTGATGCCCACTCCAAAAGCAGGTACTGTCACGACTGATGTAGCGACTGCTGTTGAGGAGATTAAAAAAGGGAAAATCGAGTTTAGGCTAGACCGTCATGGTGTATGCAACAACGGAGTCGGAAAGCTCTCTTTTTCCAAGGAAGCTCTTGTAGAGAATATCAATGCTCTTCTTCACGCTATTGTGAGGGCGAAGCCAGCAACATCCAAGGGGCAGTACGTACTCAACGTTGCCCTCTCTTCTACAATGGGTCCTGGAGTGAAGATCGATCTACATGAAATTCCAACTGCTTAATGAGGTGAAGGGAAAATGAGAGACGAAAAACAACTTCTCCTCGATGAGATCAAGGAAAAAATCGAAAACTCGAAAGGGTTTATCTTGACTCGTTATGAGGGGCTGCATGCGCAAAGGGCGCGTGCATTCCGTGATTGTATCGCCAACGCCGGCGGTGAGTATGAAGTCGTGCCTAAACGCGTGTTCCTAAAAGCTATCCAGGCGGCAGGAATTGAGTTTGACGCACAAACTCTCCAAGGACATGTGGGAGTGGTTTTTGCCACGGAAGATCCTACAGCTCTTGCTAAGAGTACTGTGAAATATGGAGAAGATAACGGTCAGTCTGTGATTGTTTTGGGTGGGCGCATAGATGGTGAGTTTTGCTCTGCGGAAGATGTAGAGGCAATTGCAAAACTTCCATCACAAAAAGAACTTCGCGCATCAATTGTTGGACTTCTTGAAGCCCCAATGTCCCAGACTGTGGGAGTGGTACAATCCCTCCTCACCTGTCTTCTCTACTGTATAGAACAAAAGAGCAATAAAGAATAACATAACATGAGGTAGTAACTGTGGCTACAGAAAATTTAGAAACAATAGTACAAACTCTTAGCGAACTCAAAGTAACTGATCTAGCTAAGTTGAAAAAAATGTTAGAAGAAGAGTGGGATGTCACTGCCGCAGCTCCAGCAGCTGTTGCTGTTGTAGCTCCTGCTGCTGGGGGGGATGCTCCTGTTGCAGAATCTACGGATTTTGAGGTAACTCTAGCTGAAGCACCAGCCGATAAAAAGATCGGTGTGATCAAGGTTGTACGTGAAGTGACAGGTCTTGGTCTTAAAGAGGCTAAGGAAGTCGTGGAAGGAGCTCCAAGAGTAATTAAAGAGACCTGCCCGAAAGCTGAAGCAGATGAGATTGTGAAGAAGGTCGAAGCTGCAGGCGCTAAAGCTACGCTCAAAGGCCTTTAATTATTTGTCCCTTATATACCAGCACACAAGTCATTTTTGGCTTGTGTGCCTTAACTTACAAAAATGTTTCGTTCACCCCATTTTAGAGTATGTACGAAGCTTAAAGCAGAGTGCTGTTTTACTTTATAGTCGGGTTTGTTTATTTTAATTTGGGAGCTAGTGTATGCTTAAAAAAAGGCCGGAAAGGGTTAGTTTCATACAGAAAGAAGAAATCATCGACCTTCCCAATCTGATTGAAGTTCAAATCAAGTCTTACAACCAATTTCTTCAGATCGATAAATTTCCTGAAGAGCGGGAAAACATGGGGCTTGAGGAGGTGTTTCGCGAGATCTTTCCTATCAAGTCGTATGATGAGAAAACGGTCTTAGAGTACCTCTCTTACAATCTTGGAGTTCCCAAATATTCTCCAGATGAGTGTATCCGCCGGGGGATCACCTACAATGTTACTACCAAGGTTCGTTTTCGACTGACCGATGAGACCGGAATTAAAGAAGAAGAAGTCTATATGGGGACGATTCCCATTATGACAGATAAAGGAACGTTTATCATCAATGGTGCTGAACGTGTAATTGTATCGCAACTTCATCGCTCTCCAGGAATCAACTTTGAGCAAATGCGCCACCCGAAAGGCTTGATCCTTTCGGCCTTCAGAATCATTCCTTACCGAGGAAGTTGGCTTGAAGCTGCATTTGACATCAACGACCTGATCTATGTCTATATTGACCGTAAGAAACGACGTCGCAAGATTCTAGCTACTACCTTTATTCGTGCCCTAGGCTTTTCTAGTGATGCCGACATCATCGAAGAATTTTTCTCTGTTCATGATGTGAAAGTCAAAAGCGAAAAAGATTTTGCTGAACTTGTGGGTAAGATTCTCGCAAATGATATTATCGATACTGACAGCGGCCTTGTGTACGGAAAATCTGGAGAGAAATTGAGCACTGCCATGCTCAAGCGGATCGTAGACGCCAAGATTTCCACATTGAGAATCGCTGCAGATGCAGACGAGTCTCATCCGATTATCAAGATGCTTATTAAAGATCCTACCGACTCTTACGAATCTGCTTTAAAGGATTTTTACCGAAAAATCCGTCCAGGTGAACCTGCAACTCTTTCCAATGCTCGTTCTGTGATTATGCGACTCTTTTTCGATCCAAAGCGATACAACTTGGGACGTGTCGGCAGGTACAAACTCAATCGTAAACTTGGTTTTGAAGTAAACGATGAAGCTTTAGAAACAGTGACTTTGCGTAAAGAAGACGTAATCGGTGCGTTAAAGTACTTGATACGCCTCAAACAAGGTGATGAGTATACGAATGTTGATGATATTGACCACCTAGCCAATCGTCGTGTACGCTCAGTTGGAGAGTTGATCCAAAACCAGTGTCGTATTGGTCTTTCACGTATGGAAAAGATCATTCGGGAACGGATGAATCTCTTTGACTTCTCGTCTGATACTCTCACTCCCGGAAAGATTGTTTCTGCCAAAGGACTTGCTGGTGTCTTAAAGGACTTCTTTGGAAGATCGCAACTTTCCCAATTTATGGACCAGACCAACCCGATTGCTGAGCTTACCCATAAACGGCGTCTTTCAGCTCTTGGACCTGGTGGATTGAACAGAGATCGTGCCGGTTTTGAAGTACGGGACGTTCATGCTAGCCACTACGGACGAATTTGTCCGATCGAGACTCCAGAAGGACCCAATATTGGATTGATTACCTCTCTCTCTTCATTTGCGAAGATCAATGAATTTGGTTTCATCGAAACTCCTTATCGTATTGTTCGTGACGGAATTGTAACTAAAGAGATCGAGTACATGACGGCTGATGTGGAAGAGCAGTGTGTGATCGCACAGGCATCGGCACTTCTCGATGAATACAACATGTTTAAGGAGTTGATTTGTTGGGCTCGCTACCGAGGGGAGTCATTAGAGATTGAAGCTGACAAGGTGACCCATATGGATGTCTCCCCTAAGCAACTTGTCTCTATTGTGACCGGATTGATCCCCTTCCTCGAGCATGATGATGCGAACCGGGCTCTTATGGGATCGAATATGCAACGGCAAGCTGTTCCTTTGCTTAAGTCCGAAGCCCCTATTGTAGGGACTGGACTCGAAGCTCGAGCTGCTCGCGACTCTGGAGCAGTGATAATTGCACAGGAAGAGGGAACTGTTGAATATGTTGACGGGAACCAAATTATCATCGCTCCGAAAGCAAATCCTATGGAGAAAAAAGTCTATGAACTCAAAAAGTTCGTGAGATCGAACGCCGGAACGTGTATAAATCAGCAGCCTCTATGTGAAATTGGTGACGAGATCCATGCAGGTGATGTGATTGCCGATGGTCCAGCTACTGATAAAGGTGAGATCGCTCTTGGAAAGAATGTCCTCGTGGCTTTTATGCCTTGGTCTGGATACAACTTTGAAGATGCGATCATCATTTCTGAAAAACTCCTTCGAGAAGATGCCTATACCTCGATTTACATTGAAGAATTCGAGCTCACAGCGCGTGATACAAAGCTCGGCAAGGAGGAGATCACACGTGATATCCCGAATATCTCTGAAGAAGCTCTTGCCAACTTAGGAGAAGATGGAATCATCCGCATCGGTGCGGAGGTGAAGCCTGGGGATGTACTAGTCGGGAAAATTACCCCTAAGTCTGAAACAGAACTTGCTCCTGAAGAGCGCCTTTTGCGTGCGATTTTTGGGGAGAAAGCTGCTGATGTAAAAGATGCCTCTCTTATTGTTCCTCCAGGAACTGAAGGGGTTGTGATGGATGTAAAGGTCTTTAGTCGTCGTGATCGACTCTCTAAAACGGATGAGGAGCTTGTCGAAGAGGCTTCCCATTTGAAGGATTTGCAGCGTGAGTACAAGCAAAAACTCGCCCAGATGAAGATTGAACTTCATGAAAAGCTAGGGGCTCTCCTTCTCAACGAGAGTGCACCTGCTCCGATTATCCATCGGAGAACGGCTGAAGAACTCATTGCCAAAGGTACAGTTTTCACTCAAGATCTCATCGAGATGTTGGAGCATGAGGATCCTATCGATTTGATCATGCCAAATATCGATTTGTATGAGCTTTTACGAACGATTCTTCACGATTATGAGGTGAAACTCCAAAAAGTGGAGATGAAGCACAAAACAGAGATCGAGCAGTTACGAAAGGGAGATACCGATCTTGATCCGGGAATCATCCGCCAGGTGAAGGTCTACATTGCTTCCAAGAGAAAGCTCCAGGTGGGAGATAAGATGGCTGGGCGCCATGGAAACAAAGGGGTTGTCTCAAAAATTGTCCCTGAAGCCGATATGCCCTACCTTCCTGGTGGAGAGACTATTGAGATTATTTTGAATCCTCTTGGGGTACCTTCTCGTATGAACATGGGGCAGGTTCTAGAGACTCACCTGGGATTTGCTGCACGAAAGGCTAGAATTTATGTCAAAACTCCTGTTTTTGAAGGGTTCCCTGAAGAACGAATCTGGGAAATGATGCGAGAGCAAGAGCTCCCAGATGATGGAAAGTCTTTCCTTTACGATGGAAAAACGGGTCTTCGCTTTGATAACCGGGCAGTAGTGGGCTATATCTACATGTTGAAGCTCAGCCACCTGGTAGCAGATAAGATCCATGCCCGCTCAGTTGGGCCATATTCCCTTGTTACACAACAACCTCTTGGTGGTAAAGCCCAGATGGGGGGACAGAGATTCGGGGAGATGGAAGTGTGGGCTCTTGAAGCGTATGGAGCTGCTCATGTCCTCCAAGAAATTTTGACTGTGAAGTCGGATGACGTCTCTGGACGGACTCGTATATACGAGTCGATTGTTAAGGGAGAGAATATCCTCAATTCAGGAACGCCTGAATCTTTCAACGTCTTGATTAACGAGATGAAAGGTTTGGGACTCGATGTCCGTCCTTTAGTTGTTGGAGATGAATAATTAGTAAGGTTTCATCAACTGTGTGTAGTTGATAATCTAGATATTTTTTAAGGAGTTTGTGAATGTCTACAGACGATTCTCAGGAAAAACAGTTTGATAAGCTCAAGATCGGCCTCGCATCGGGTTCGATTATTCGAGATAAATGGTCTCGAGGGGAAATCAAAAAGCCCGAAACCATTAACTACCGTACCTTCAAGCCTGAGAAGGGAGGGCTGTTTTGTGAGAAGATCTTTGGACCTACCAAAGATTGGGAGTGTGCTTGTGGAAAGTATAAGAAGATCAAGCACAAAGGGATCGTCTGTGATCGGTGTGGAGTTGAAGTTACTCTTTCGAAAGTACGACGGGAGCGGATGGCGCATATCGAGTTGGCTGTCCCTGTTGTCCATATCTGGTTCTTTAAAACAATGCCGTCTCGTATTGGCAATGTGTTAGGTATGTCCTCTGCTGATTTGGAGCGGGTGATCTACTACGAAGAGTATGTAGTCATCGATCCGGGTCAAACAGACTTAGAGAGAAAACAACTCCTCAATGATAGCGAGTATAGAGAGTCGATTGAAAAGTGGGGTAAAGGTGTCTTCGTTGCAAAAATAGGAGGGGAAGCAGTTTCAGAACTTCTTGCAACTGAAGATCTTGACGCTCTTCTTCTAGAACTTAAGGAGAAACTTCGGCGTACCAAATCGCAACAAGCTAGGATGAAACTTGCCAAGAGGCTGAAAATTGTGGAAGGATTCATCTCTTCTACAAACAAGCCAGAGTGGATGGTTCTGAGCTCGGTCCCCGTCATTCCCCCCGATTTGCGGCCACTTGTCCCATTAGACGGTGGACGTTTTGCTACTTCAGACTTAAACGATCTCTACAGACGAGTTATCAACCGTAACAATCGTCTTAAATCGATTTTACGTTTGAAAACTCCTGATGTGATTGTACGGAATGAAAAACGGATGCTCCAAGAGGCTGTAGATGCTCTGTTTGACAATGGACGTCACGGACATCCTGTGATGGGTGCTGGGAATCGACCTTTAAAATCCCTTTCTGAGATGTTGAAAGGGAAAGGTGGACGTTTCCGTCAGAACCTACTTGGAAAGAGGGTCGACTACTCTGGTCGTTCTGTAATTATCGTCGGACCAGAGCTCAAGTTCAACCAGTGTGGATTGCCCAAAGAGATGGCACTCGTACTTTTTGAGCCTTTCATCGTGAGGCGGCTGAAAGATTTAGGTTATGTCTATACGATCCGTTCTGCAAAAAAGATGATACAGCGAGGTGCTCCTGAAGTTTGGGATGTTTTAGAAGAGATCATTCATGGACACCCTGTCTTACTTAACCGTGCTCCTACTCTTCATAGACTCGGGATCCAGGCATTCGAACCTATTTTGATCGAAGGGAAAGCGATTCGTGTCCATCCTCTTGTTTGCGCGGCCTTTAATGCCGACTTTGACGGTGACCAAATGGCTGTTCACGTCCCCCTTTCTATCGAGGCACAGATAGAAGCGAAGATTTTGATGATGGCCCCCGACAACATTTTCCTCCCTTCATCTGGAAAACCTGTTGCGATTCCATCGAAAGATATGACCCTTGGACTCTACTATCTCATGGTAGATCCACTCTACTTTCCCGAAGAACATGGGAAGAAGACCAAAGTATTTGCCAACCCAGAGGAAGTTCTTCTTGCTCTCGACGCTACCGAAAATTCGATCCTCTTTGATGAGAGAGGAAACAAACGTAATAGACGGGATGATACCGGTCGAGGGATTCCTATTCACGAAAAGATCAAAGTACGCGTTGAGGGGGGGATCATCGATACCACTCCAGGACGAGTTGTTTTCAATACGATTGTTCCCAAAGCTTTGGGCTTCCAAAACTATAGCATGCCTAGTAAGAAGATGAGTGAACTCATCCTCGATTGCTACAAAAAAGTAGGTCTTGAGGCTACAGTCAAGTTCCTTGATGATTTGAAAGATCTTGGATTCGCCCAATCGACAAAAGCTGCGATTTCTATGGGGATCAAAGATGTAAAAGTTCCTGAAAGTAAGCAGGCAAGATTAGAAGAGGCGAATAAGAAAGTCAAAGTTGTCAAGAAGCAGTATGAGGATGGGATTATCACTGATGGGGAACGTCGTTCTAAGACGATCAGTATTTGGACTGAAGTGACAGATGAACTCTCAAATGTTCTTTACGAAGAGGTGAAGAAACCAGAAGATGGAATGCACAATCCTCTTTTCTTGATGATTGATTCTGGGGCGCGAGGAAATAAGTCACAGCTCAAACAACTAGGGGCATTGCGAGGTCTTATGGCTAAGCCTACTGGAGAAATTATCGAATCTCCGATTACTTCGAATTTCCGAGAGGGTTTGACTGTGATTGAATATTCGATCTCCTCGCACGGGGCTCGTAAAGGTCTTGCTGATACCGCCTTAAAAACTGCTGACTCTGGATATTTGACAAGAAGGCTCGTTGATGTAGCTCAAGACGTCATTGTCACCCAAACCGATTGCGGTACCCTCAATGCGATCGAAGTTGCTTCGATCAAGCAAGGGATGGAAGAGCTGTTACCTTTGAAAGATCGGATTTACGGCAGAACTGTAGCCGATGACATCTACCAGCCAGGAGACAAGAGTCGTCTTCTTGCTAAGTCTGGAGACATTATCACTGCTAAACAAGCTGAAGTGATCGATGATGCCGGGATTGAGTCTGTCCGCATCAGATCTGCCCTCACTTGCGAAAGCCGTCGTGGAGTATGCGCGAAGTGTTACGGGATGAATCTTGCGAACGGACGTCAAGTCGGTCTTGGAGAAGCTGTAGGGATTATCGCTGCCCAATCAATTGGGGAACCGGGAACCCAGCTCACCATGAGAACCTTCCACCTTGGGGGGATTGCCGCGGCCTCTCTCACACCTGAAATTGTTGCCGAGTCGGGCGGGATTGCTGTCTATATGGATTTGCGGACTGTTCAGGATCAAGAGGGAAATTGGCTTGTACTCAACAAGAACGGGGTTCTCCATGTTGTACAAGATGAAGGGCGCAGCTTGGAAGAGTACAAGAAGCTCCTTGGCACTAAATCGATCGAAGCGATGCAGAGCTTTCCCCTTGAGCTTGGAGCAAAAATCCTCGTTGAAGATGGGGAAAAGGTAAAGCAAAGCCAGAAAATTGCAGAAGTAGAACTTCACAACATCCCCATTATCTGCGATAGACCCGGATATGTAAAATATGAAGATCTAGTGGAAGGGATCTCGACAGAAAAAGAGACCAATAAACAGACTGGTCTTGTTGAGTTTATCGTCAAACAGCACAGAGGTGAGCTCCATCCTCAGATTGTGATTTATGCTGATACTGATTTCCAAGAGCTTGTCGGAACCTATGCGATCCCTTCGGGGGCTGTTCTCTCTGTCGAGGAGAAAGAGCATGTGGCAGCTGGAATGACTTTGGCGAGACTCCCTCGTGGAGCGATCAAAACCAAGGATATTACCGGTGGTCTGCCCCGTGTTGCTGAACTTGTTGAGGCTCGTAAGCCTAAAGATGCTGCTGAAATTGCAAGACTCGATGGTGTTGTTGATTTCCGAGGAGTACAGAAAAACAAGCGCATTGTAGTTGTACGCGATGAGATTACAGGAATGGAAGAAGAACACCTCATTTCTCTTTCTAAACACCTCATCGTCCAGAGGGGAGACCACGTTCTTAAAGGACAGCAGCTTACCGATGGACTTGTTGTACCGCATGAGATCCTCGATATCTGTGGAGTCCGTGAACTCCAAAAGTATCTCGTGAATGAGGTCCAAGAGGTTTACCGTCTCCAAGGGGTGGACATCAATGACAAGCACATTGAGATCATCGTCCGACAAATGCTCCAAAAAGTGCGCGTGACAGATCCAGGTGATACAACCCTCCTCTTTGGGGAAGAGGTAAATAAGAAGCAGTTCTATGAGGAGAATAGAAGGACTCTTGAGGAGGGAGGGAAGCCAGCACAAGCAGCTCCTGTTCTCCTTGGAATTACTAAAGCCTCTCTTGGAACTGAGTCGTTTATCTCAGCTGCGAGCTTCCAGGATACAACCCGGATTCTCACAGATGCTGCCTGCTCTGGAAAGACCGACTACCTTGTCGGTTTCAAAGAGAACGTCATCATGGGACACATCATTCCTGGTGGTACCGGCTTTGAAACCCACCGCCGCGTGAAGCAATACCTCGATCTGGAAGGGGAAGAGGAGCTCGTCTTCGCTTTCGCTTGAGGTAGCTTGGCGTCCATGAGGTTGTGTAAGAAATTTTAACGCAGAGCGAACCAGGCTCTTTCGTGCCCCCACCGGGAAATAACGAGAACAGAAGGCACAAAGGTACAAAGAATCACTCCTCTTACGAGGAGGAGGCCGGATTTAAGCAATCCTTTGAGTCTCCTAACGCTCTTGTCTCTTTGTCATTAGAGAGGAGAGGAAAGCTTAGGCTTTGGCGGCGGAGACTCTGTCGAGGATGTGGTGTTCGAGCTTCACTGTGTCAGCTGCGAATTTGCGGATTCCCTCGGAGAGCTTCTCGATCGCCATAGCATTATCATTGAGTTGGAAGTGGAAAGCAGATTCATCTACTTCCATTTTCTCAATTTCAAGTGACTTTGCGTGCTGCGCGCTGAGTTTTTGGCTGACACTCCCCTCATCTTGAGCCAGGAGTTCTAGGAATTTTGGAGCAATCGTCAAAAGGTCACAACCGGCAAGCTCTAGAATCTCATCTACATTTCGGAAGGAGGCCCCCATTACTTGCGTTTCGTAGCCATATTTTTTGTAGTAGTTATAGATTTGGCTAACAGAGAGGACTCCAGGATCTTTTTCTGGTGGATATCCTTCGACTTTTTCACTCGCCTTGTACCAATCGAAGATTCTTCCAACAAAAGGAGAGATCAGAGTCGCTTTTGCCTCAGCACATGCGATCGCTTGGGGTAAGCTAAACATCAGGGTCATATTGCAATGGATTCCCTCTTTTTCGAGAACTTTCGCAGCCTGGACCCCTTCCCAGGTAGAGGCGAGCTTAATGAGTACCCGACTTCTATCGATTCCAGCATTCTCATAGAGACCGATAAGGGTCGTCGCTTTGTGGATGCTCCCTTCTACGTCAAAGGAGAGGCGTGCGTCGACTTCTGTGGAGACTCTCCCAGGAACAATCTTCAGAATTTCCACGCCGAAGTTGACAAAGAGCTTGTCCATGATCTGGTGGAGCATCTGCGTTTCATGGGACGTTTTGTGCATCCCAAATCGGATCGCATCATCGATCAAATACTGGTATTGTTCCTCCTGTGCCGCCTGGAAAATCAGGGAGGGGTTGGTTGTGGCATCTGTAGGCTCGTATTTTTTGATACTATTGATATCGCCTGTGTCACATACGACGGTTGTAATCTTCTTCAGTTGTTCTAATTTGCTCATCTCTTCTCCTTTGCTAAAAAACTCTTTTCACCACTTCTACCACAGAGTTTATTTTATGACAAATGGAGAAGTGTTTTAGGAGTAAAATATATTAAGTTCTAAAACTGAAACAGTTATGTTTTCTGTGGAGAGTACTCTTTTAGGGGCTCGACCCGGAAAGAGATCGTCGACTTCTTTCCATTGATCTCCAATTCGATCACAGAGCGGAGTCTTGTCAGGAGAATATTGAAGGGGACCTGGACGTGGTGATTTCCTACGTCGATCGCGATAGAGGTACTTCCCAGGATCTCTTCAGAGGCATGGATTTGCGAACAGAGAGCCTCAAATTGGCGGAGTTGTCTCAAAAGAGTATCGTCTTTAAAAGTATATTTCTGCCCGCACTCTTGGCAACAGAGACTCCCAGTAAATCCCTCCCTCCCTAATACAGAAAAGGGGATCGGGCTTTCGCACCTCTGGCAATTAAAATGCAACTGATGATCCATTTCCATGACCCCACATGATACTCGATAGATTTTCTCACGTCAACAGCCGCTATTACAGGGCGAGCAACCATTTCCAAATGGGCATGACCTTAATCTGGAACATGTCTACTTCAAATATGCTTTCTTCGCTTTCTGAAAGGATTAATCCTTCTCGTAAGTTATAAGCTTTCATTGCTTCAATGAGGCCGGTAATTTCTCGATTTTTCACCTCTTCATCAGCTAGATGCGTTGCCACTTGTATAGCTTGAATGATCTGATTGCCTTCTCTAAGGATAAAGTCACATTCTTTTTGATCTTTGTGAAAGTAGACTTCTTTCTGCTGCATTTTTAACTGAAGAAATACAACATTCTCTAACAGTCGCTCTTTGTCTTCGCTTACACGAAAACCAGTTGTGCGAATAAGAGCAGGATCGATCATATAGCATTTTTTGTTAAATTGCATTTGTTTTTTTAAGGAGTGACTATAACGATTCACAAAGAAGCAGAGATAGCATTGTTCTAAGTAAGTGCAGTAATTCACAACCGTATGAGGACTTCTGAGACCTACGGTTTTAGCAAGCTTTGTGTAGCTAAATTCTTTGCCTATATTGCTGGCTAGATGGTAGACCACTTCTCGCAAAGGTTTCTCATTATTGATTTTATAGCGAGCAATAATATCACGATAAAGAATACCTTCAAAAAGATCTCTCAAATACTCAGGTTTTTCATACTTTATATATTCTGGAATGCCGCCGTTTTTCAGGTAGTCAGAAAAAAGACCCAGTATGGTACCAACATCGCGTGATGAAAGCGTTTTTTTTGTGAGAGCATCGGGATATTTATGCTGCACGATTTCCTTGAAAGAGAGAGGATACACTTCGAACTGAATGTATCTACCGGTTAAGTGAGTCCCTAACTCTTTGCTTAAGAGTTTTGCATTAGAGCCAGTAATAAAAATTTTGTAATTGTGTTCGTAGAGTCTTCGTACAAAGCGCTCCCACCCCTCGATGTTTTGAATTTCGTCAAAGTAAAAAGTGGACTGCTCACCGAACAGCTCGATCAGGATCTCCAGCAACACCTGAAAGTCCTCAACCTGGAAGTGAACCAATCGTTCATCATCGAAATTTAAATAGTAGTCTGATTTTGCCAACTCTCGTTGCATTAGCCGTTGAATTGTTGATTTTCCGGACCTTCTGATTCCACTAAAGATCAGTATACTCGGATCGTCTAGAAAACCTTCGATAGTATCGGTAAGTAAGCGTTTAAAGAAATTTTTTGGAGGTTGGTAGTCCTGCTGGTCAGCAATCACTTGTTTGAGTACTTCGCGCTCCATTTTTCTCCTTTTTTTTGATTTTTACTCTATTATAACCTATAACCGTGCATTGTCAACGCACGGTTTAGGCCATAACCGTGCATTGTCAACGCACGGTTTAGGCCATGGCAGGGCTTATTTGGTGAATTTAGCGTAAGAGGAAGAGAAGTTGTCGGGGGTGAAGGTGGAGGCGTGTCCCTCGAGGAGGAGGGTGACGGCTGTATCTTCATTGAGGGTTTCTAGGATGCGATGGGAGATGGTCTCTGGGAGAAGAGCTTTTTGTCCCCCCTCCATGAGAGGGGCGCGAAAGGGGATATTTTCTCCATCAATTTGAAGCAACGCAGCTGCATACCCGGGGGCATTTGCAAGAGGAGGGATTTTCCCTGTTTCAATTTGCACATACCCCATTTCTCCAAATTCCCCTTTGAAAAACTGGAGCTCTAGCCCATGAAAGGCTGAGGTATGAGAGCAGGTGAGTCTTTTGGCGTCATATTGGGAGGACCCTGTCACCGAGTTGTTATACACCCAGTTTGGGTTCTGTCTTGTGCAAGAGGTGAGTAGGAGGATAAGGAGAAGGGTTCTCATCGAGTGGGTGCGTTGTGGCTGTGGGGATTTCTTCCGTTGTTGTTGCGAATCAAAATGGCAGCCGCTGCCACCGTTCCTCCCACAACTAAACCGAGAGTACATAAACTGATGCCGCAAAGTCCACCACAAACAGGTGCTGGGTCGCAAGGGTCTGGTTTAGGGCAAGAGGGGTCGTTTTCGGGAGGGGGCTCTTCTGGAGGGTATTCCCCATCTGGGCAGACTCCATCTGCTCCACAATTGCACGGGTAGCAACTACAACTAGGGCAGTAGCCGTGGTTGTAGTTCTGGTAGTCGAGGAAGGTATTACTGACAGCCGAAAGAGGAGTAGCAAAGAGAAGAAAGAGAGCTGTGCACAGATAGAGGCTATTTTTCATGGCGTACCTCAAGGATTATGCAGGTGCATGGCAGCACTTTCATCTGATTGTAAGATAATGATCGCAACTCCTACTACGATCCCAATGGTGGCAGCAATTGTGCAAGTCGTCACTCCGCAATAGGCACCACAATGAGGAGCGCAGGGGTAAGTCTCACTTGAGGGGGTCCCCTCACATGTGTTGATGTACGGCTCATCGTAGTAGCAATCTCCTTCTGGATGACACCCCTTTCTGGGACGGTAATTTCCGTACATCTCAGCATCGATATCATCATAGTAGTAGAGTCCATGTGCGTTACTCTCCATCTCTGCAGATAAGTAGCTGCTAACTCCCATTAGCAAGATACATAAAAAGGAAGAAGCTTTTTTGATCATAAATATTCCCTCTTCTTTCCTTCTACCAAAATATTTGAATCGCAGCAAAGAAATTTTTGTCTGGGGTAAAAAAATACAGTACTTACAGAGAAGAATTATGTATCTGAAGCGCTGTGGAAGTGGCCAGCCTCTCCATCACCGGAAGTGAGGATGATCACGCCTGCTATGACAATGGCAGCCGCACCCACTCCAATCGCACAAAGAGAAATGCCACACTCCGCTCCACATACAGGTCCGCAAGGATCACATGGGCCGCACGGCTCTTCTTCCTCACAGGGTGTCGGGTAGGGCTCTTCTGGACAGGCCCCATCAGCTCCACATCCACATGGGGAGCAGTTGCAACTGGGGCAGTAGCCATGGTTGTAGTTTTGGTAGTCTTGGAAGGTGTTGCTCGAAGCTCGAAGAGGGAGAGCAAAAGCAGTTAAGAGAATGCACAGTAGAGAGAGGGTCTTTTTCATATCGTATGTCCTGTTTGTGAAGATTCATTTTACTCTACCACTTTTGATTTTTTTCCCTCAACCCTACAGCGTTCATTTCTTTTGCAATGCTCTCATGTAGTTCAAGTCTTTATAGAAAATTAACAGGATAGGCCAGGACTTATTTCTTTGAAGATCGATGGTGAAAAAATGCTTACTCCGATTTTCAGCTTTTCTTTCTGTTTCCAATAAAATTTTAGGAAGTTAATGCAATATTAATATGATTCTGGTATAATTTTGGAGAAATTTATTAAAAACAACGAGGTTTAAATGTTTTCATCAATCGGCGATTCAATCTACCAGTCTTGTAACTCATCTAATGCCCCTAAACCACCCAGCTCGAGCTGTAAAACGGCTTCGAAAGTCGCCTTGGTGATAGCGGAGGTGTTGATTGCTTCAGCAGGTGCCCTCATGATTTGGAAGGGAGGGGCCTTCCTCTCTGCTCATATCACGTACGGAGGCATCATTTGTGGAGGTGCGCTTTTGCCAGAGATCGGCTGCGTGATCCTGATCATCAACCACTACAAAAACACTAAGAAAGCTTCTCAATCGTCTCCTTCATCTACAGGAGGCGCTGCTCCAAGTAGTGGCCAATCCACAAATTCTTCACGGAAGTATACTGTACTAGAGTTAGAGTCTGATACCAAGGACAATACAAACAATACAAACAATACAAACAGTACAAACTCAGTAACAACACAAAAGAAGAAAAATGACCAAAAAAAGACGAGCTCACAATCAACAGAATCTATTGATGAGAATGTTGATGTGTCAAAGAAAAAATCTCGCAACATTTCTGAATCGGGGGAGGGTATTGGGGGTGAGGAAAATGACCTTAGTGAATCAATAAGCGAGTCTTCCGATACCACTGGGTCGGAAGACCCTCAGAGCATTTTTCTAGAGAGTATGGATGGTGGCCCTAAGATTAAATTCAATGTGGCAGAGTTGGAGGACGCATTTAAAGAGGTCATCTCGGTAGAAGACCAAAACCAATTGGTGGAATATCAAGATACACTGGATCAGCTTTTCATAAAGAATCCTGTCTTGGCTGAGTGTTATGAATCTGCTGTCTACCAAATCGTTCAGGTGAGTCAAAAGGTTTGCTACAATGCGATTATGATGAGCCTGAAAGCAGGGAGCGAGATGACTACGAGCGCGATTATGGGGATGTTGAGTACATGCTTAGAACCCCTTATCGGGAAGGCGGCGCGCCCGATCTCTGCATGGGTGATCAACAAGCTTTTCTTAAATGCGATCTTTAATCCATTTAAACCAACAAGCTATCTTCCTCTTGGAGGGATGCTCAAATCCTTGGATATTCCCTTAAAAATCCTCATGCTTGATGGGATCCTTTCTGAATGGGTGCCCAACATAATTAATGGGCAGAGGGAAAAATTAGAGACCATTGTGAAGTCTGAAATACAAAAAATAGGACACGATGTTGGAAAGAAATTGCCTACAGGGAAACTTGGGGAAATTTGGACGAAAGCAGTTGGAGAGTTTTTCTATGCAAAGTTCTCTGCTGTAGCACAAGAGCAGTTTGAAAAATCTATGAAAACAGCTATCTCTTATCTTGAAAATAATGGCTGGGGAAAGATGTTGGCGACAGCCAAGAGAGTTTATGGAGGGAGTGGATTCAAAGAGACAGGATATGGACGGATGACCCTCTTCACGTGCAAGGTACTGGACCAAATTGCCAAGGGGGGGCAGTACATTGACCAAGATATAACCAAGTTGCAATCGGCAGCCAATAATGAGGCACAAGATGGTGCTTCCAATTTTATGGATACACCGACTCTCGTGCGATTTTTACGAGACGGTATATCAAGCATAGCTGGTCAGGTGACAATGCTGATCGCTGATCCGTACGTAAAAGACTTAACAGATAGAATCGGAGCTATCGTCGGGGGTGCCCTTTTACCCCCTTCCTCCGGCATGATTGAACGTAATGAGGAATTGGGGACAACGATCGTTACTTGGAAAGAAGACTTGGGTGAAGAGATCACAGAAGAGAAGCTTGAGCTAGCAAAAAGCACTGTCTGGAATTCCTTAGGGCTATATGTAAAGGAGTATGGCGGCCGAGCGCTAGAACAGTTAGATCATCAGCTTGCCAAGCATTTCTATGAACTTTTGTGGAACATCTACGAAGGGATCGGATCCATGATCGAAATAGATGCAGAAACAGAAGATCCGAAAGGGGAGATTGCGAAGCGCGTTACCAAGAAAAATTTTAATATGGATGCATTTTTTAAGGAATTTACTGTGATTGTGGAACAGCGAGTCGATGACGTAAGCAAGGCAACTTGGAAGCAGGTAAATGAGTATCTTGGAACTGGGGAATTAGAGAGAACATGGAAAGATACAGTTCTCGCTTTTGCTATGCAAGTGGCTGCTGAGGTTTTTAGGGAGAAACTTGGAAACGATGCTACAGGGGAGGATTTGACTGGACTCTTGAAAGAGCGAGCCCAAAAGCAAATTGATGAGGTACAAAAGCAATATGAGGCAACAAAAGAGACTCTGCAGGATGAAATTCCGACTCTTTGGGGTGCGTTAGGTGAGCGGCTTACAATCAAGAAGCAGGAAGACGGCGAGATGGATCTTAAGGTTGCCCGCTCTATCCTTTCCCGCCATCAAGTGCAGCAGGTTGTAGATCTCTCTCTGAAGGAAATTGGCTTTGATCCTAATATGCTCATCAAAGAAGGGGCGGAGCCTAACATGGTGGTGAAAGCACTATATGACGCAACTACAGGAGTATATAATTGGTGTTGCAGGAAGCCTTCGGCTGGTCACCGGAAACAACTGAAGCTAGAAGCGAACAAAGCGAACAAAGCGAACGAAGAAGTGAACAAAGAAGAGAAAAAAGAAGTGAACAAAGAAAAGAATTTGGATGACAGCGAATAAGCAGTGTTCTCTCAAGTTCCCCCTCAAACCCGAGTCTACTCAAGACTAAAGGTTTGGAAGGATTTGTGGAAGAGAGGGACTAGGGAGGCGAACTCTTCTTGGAGGGAGGTGGCGGTGACGACGTAGGCGATCTCCTCATGGATGCAGATCGCTTGGAGGAAACGCACCCTGCCCCATTGGGAGGGGCTGTCGATTTGGATGAGTTCCATCTGGCCACATTTTGCTTGGATTTTGCCAAGAGAGGTGCACCGCGTGTCTGGTTGACTCTCGTGGTAGGACTTGGCAAGCGAGATGTATTCTTGTAAGGGGAGAGAGGTCTTTTCGGTAGCGACATTAAGCGAAGGGGTGAATTGTCCTTTTCCAGCTCCTATATAGATAAGAGAGACCTTTTGTGGGAGTTGCTCGGGATCGTCGATCCGTTCCCACCCTTTTGGAGGTGTAAGAGAAAAAGCGCTCGCAATCACAGGATATAAAAGGAACAAGAATAGGAGAGACAGGGCCCACAAGCGGAATCGTGAGCCTTGATATTTTTTGCGCATTTTGGCAACCTGCTTCACATCAATCACCTAAATTTGTTTGTGTTTTAACCCCAAGCTGGTATTTTGAGCTTAGTAACCACAGGTAAGGATAATGGAGACATTAGAAAGAGGCAAAGATAAAATCAAGGAGATCTGCGCGATTCTTAAAAATGAGACCCTCCAGCCAGCCCAAGAGGAGGCGCAGAAGGTTATCGAGCTCGCAGAGCAAGAGGCTCACCAGATCATCCGCAGGGCCGAGTCGCAAGGAGAGGAGATCCTCCAAAAAGCCCAGGAAAAAATGGAAAAAGAGAAGAAGCTTTTCCAAAGTTCTCTTAAGCATGCTTGCGACCAAGGGAAAGAGGCTCTTCGGCAAGATCTTATGGAGACTCTTTTTCAAAAAGAACTTGTCGATTGGGTAGAGAAGCAGACTCAAGATCCCGAGGTAGGAGCTAAGCTTTTGCAAGCATTGATTGAGGGAGTGGAAAAAGAGGGGCTTAGCGTCGATTTTTCCGCATTTGTCGCCAAATCAGTTCCTTCGGAAAAGGTGAATGCTCTTTTGGGGCAGAAACTCTTGGAGCGGTTGCGCGAGGGAAGTGTTACGGTAGCCGATTTTGTCGGAGGGGTTCAGCTCAAGCTGCATGATCGGAAGCTCACTCTCGATTTAAGTGACCAAGCGATCGTAGAACTTTTAGCCAAATATATCCGGAAAGACTTCCGGCAACTTCTTTTTGGAGCATGACAGAATACTACTTTTTAGCAAGTCTTCTCCCCCCGCTTGAGATCGGGCACGTGCCAGCTTTGGGGTTCCCGGAGTTAAGGGTCTTGCTTGAACAAAACCTGTCGCAAGGTGATAAGGAGAAAGTTGTCCAATTCCTCCGTATTCTCGATCTCCAAAATCTCCGTGCTTACTGGGCTGGTGAACCGCTCGATCCTCGGGCAAATGTCACGACCCCAGAGGAGATGGAACAGGCCCTTCTCGATGTCCAGTGGCCAGTAGGGGAGGAGTTCCCTGACTATTTACGGGATTATTTTGAGAAATACCATACAAATGAGGATAGGCTAGCCCATTTCCCCCTCCTGATGGGGCAGTTTTTTGCGTATCATATCGAGCACGACAAAAGGTTTGTCCAGGACTACTACCGATTCCAAAGAGAGATGCGGCTTGTAGAGACAGGATTTCGAGCAAAAAAACTCGGCAAAGACCTCTCTTATGAGCTCCAGTACGAAGATCCCAAAGATCCGATCGTAGCGCAAATTTTGGCGCAAAGAGATGCGAGAACGTATGAACCTCCCTTCGAATACAAAGAGCTAAAGCCAATTTTTGAAGAGTTCGGCGATTCTCCACAAGACCTCCACAAAGCGCTTTATGAGTATCAATTTGCGCAAATCATCGAGCTCTGGGGAGGAGAACTTTTCGCTTTAGATAGGATCCTAAACTACATGGCTCGCCTCATCCTTGTGGAAAGGTGGCTCGAGCTGGATGTGCAGAAAGGGATACAAGTGATCGATAAGATTGAGAAGGACGTAGCATGACAAGTGGTGCAAAGAGTAAAGCTCCAGTGAAAGGGAAAGTCCTAAAAGCCTTTGGGAACCTCTTACAGGTCGAATTTGAGGGAGATGTCCGTCAAGGAGAAGTAGGATTTGTCGAACTTCCGGACACAAGCCTCAAAGGGGAAGTGATCGAGGTTGCAGGCAATGAGGTGAAATTACAAGTCTTCGAAGACACGAGAGGTGTTGCCCTCAACACTCCTGTTACCTTCACCGGTGATCTTCTAGAGGCCGAACTTGGGCCAGGACTCATCCAGACGATTTTTGATGGATTGCAAAACCGATTAGAGGTTGTGGCGGAGACCTCGGGGTACTTTCTCCCCCGCGGCGTTTATGTCCCTGCAATCGATCGAGAGGTAGAGTGGGAGTATGTTCCAGTTGCGAAGGTAGGAGACACCTTAATGCGGGGAGAAACCCTTGGAACGACCCTAGAGGGACGTTTCACCCACCATATCATGGTCCCTTTCTCCTTTTTTGGAAAAGTGACCCTCACATGGGTGATTGAACCTGGGAAATACACCATAGAAACAGTTGTCGCAAAAGGGACCTCAGAGACTGGAGAAGAACTCTCCTTTACTATGCTCCAGAAATGGCCGATTAAGATGGGGCTTTTTGAAGGGGAGAGGATCAAGCCCACGAAGATGATGGACACAGGCTCCCGCATTCTCGATACACAAGTTCCGATTATGAAGGGGGGGACATTCTGTACTCCAGGACCTTTTGGAGCAGGAAAAACCGTCTTGCAACACCATTTATCGAAGTACTCTTCGGTTGATCTTGTCGTATTGGTAGCATGCGGAGAGCGTGCTGGGGAGGTTGTGGAGATCTTGCGAGAATTTCCCCACCTGATCGATCCCCATACAAAAGAGCCTTTGATTACGAGAACCTGCATCATCTGCAACACCTCTTCTATGCCGGTATCTGCTAGGGAGTCTTCGATCTACATGGGGATCACCATCGCCGAATATTACCGCCAGATGGGACTCGATGTTCTCTTACTTGCCGACTCCACCTCGAGGTGGGCGCAGGCGCTCCGAGAGATGTCGGGTCGCCTTGAGGAGATCCCTGGGGAAGAGGCCTTTCCTGCCTACCTCGCCTCTCGTATTGCCTCCTTCTATGAAAGAGGCGGAGTGGTGAGCTTGGCAGATGGGAGACAAGGTTCCATTACGATCTGTGGGGCGGTCTCTCCAGCAGGGGGGAGCTTTGAGGAACCTGTTACCCAAGCGACTCTTGCTGTTGTGGGGGCCTTCTGTGGTCTGTCAAAAGCCCGCTCGGATGCCCGCCGCTACCCCTCTATCGATCCTCTGATCTCCTGGTCAAAGTATGTAGGAGATGTGGCCAAGCTACTAGAGTCGGATGCTCCAGGATGGGGAGAAGGGGTGGCTCGAGCTAGCTACTTCTTGCGAGAAGGGACTGAGATTGGCAAGCGGATGGAAGTAGTAGGGGAAGAGGGGGTCTCTCTAGACGATCTTACAATTCATCTTAAGGGAGAGCTCTACGACTTTTGCTATCTCCAACAAAATGCTTTTGATCCGGTCGATGCTTACTGTCCTCTTGATAGACAAATTCCTCTCTTCCGTTTGATTAACCACATTTTTGAAACGAAGTTTGATTTCCCGAATCGAGACAGGGCGCGGGAGTTTTTCCTGATGCTCCAGTCGAAAATCAAAACGATGAACTCAACCGAGTACCAAACCGACGAGTATAAAAAACTGTTTGCCGAAATCGAGGAGTATATCGAGTCGGCTCGGAAACTTTAAGTGAATGAGAACAAGTCCATGAAACAAGTCCACGATCGAATCAATGACATGCGAGGAAACCTGATCACGGTAACAGCTGAGGGGGTCACTCTCGGGGAATTAGCCAGGATCGACAAGCGAGATGGGCAGTCGACGTACGCTTCCTTGCTCCGTTTTGATGGGGACCTTGCGACACTTCAAGTATTTGGAGGGAGCCGCGGACTCTCTACTGGCGATAAGGTCACCTTTCTCAAACACCAGATTGAGGCAACTTATAGTCATGCCCTTCTCGGAAGACGGTTGAGTGGGACCGGTGTCCCGATTGATGGGGGGCCTGAGATCTTAGGAGAGAAGGTGGCGATTGGACAACCCTCTTTCAACCCTGTGAAGCGGATCATCCCGCGGGAGATGGTCCGGACCAACATCCCGATGATCGATGTATTCAACTGTTTGGTGAAGTCGCAAAAAATCCCGATCTTTTCCGTTGCTGGGGAGCCCTACAACCAGCTTTTGATGCGGATTGCCAACCAGACCGATGCTGATGTCGTTGTGATCGGGGGGATGGGCCTTACTTTTGCCGACTACCAAGCCTTCATTGACAATGCCGAGGAGTCGGGGTCGCTACAAAAATCGGTGATGTTCATCCACCGAGCGACAGATCCTGCTGTGGAATGTATGCTCGCTCCTGATATGGCCCTTGCGTGTGCCGAAAAATTTGCCATCGAGGGGAAAAATGTTCTGGTCCTCCTCACCGACATGACCGCCTTTGCCGATGCAATCAAAGAGATCTCGATCACGATGGACCAGATCCCTTCCAACCGGGGGTATCCTGGCTCTCTTTACTCTGATTTGGCGAGCCGGTATGAAAAAGCTGTCGATATCGCCGATAGCGGGTCGATTACCATTATCAGTGTTACCACGATGCCGGGGGATGATGTGACCCACCCCGTTCCCGATAACACCGGCTATATCACTGAGGGGCAATTTTACCTTCATGGAGGGTATATCGATCCGTTTGGTTCCCTCTCCCGCTTAAAACAACAGGTGATTGGAAAAGTGACGAGAGAAGATCATGGGGACCTTGCCAACTGCTTGATCCGCCTCTATGCCGATTCGAAAAAAGCACGTGAGCGGGAGTCGATGGGTTTCAGGCTCTCTAGATGGGATGAGAAGCTTCTTGGGTATTCTACCCTTTTTGAAGAGAAGCTGATGAACTTAGAGGTGAATATCACATTGGAAGAGGCTCTCGATACCGGTTGGCAACTCTTGTCGGAATGTTTCCAAAGACATGAGACAGGAATCAAGCAGAAACTCGTAGATAAATATTGGCCAGGATAAAAAGTCATGGCACAAGTCAAGCTTACCAAAAATGCCCTTCGCTCCGAGCAAGTCCGTCTGGGACAACTGGAAAAGTATCTCCCTACTTTGCAGCTGAAAAAAGCGATGTTGCAGATCCAAGTGAATGAAGTCAGGGTAGAAATTCTCAGGCTTGCACAAGAGTTTGATGCAGCAAGGTTGGGTGCTTCTGAAGCAAGTGGCCTTTTGAGTCAGCACATCGGGGTCGATCTGCATGCGTCGGCAAAAGTAGAAGAGATCAAAAAAGAGTATGAAAATGTAGCAGGAGTCGATATTCCTCTTTTTGAAGAGGTGATATTTGCCCCCTTCGAGTATTCTCTTCTGACAACACCTTCCTGGCTCGATGGGGCCGTGTTGCTCCTGCGTAAGATGGCACGAGCAAAGGCGCGTGTGCTTGTAGCTGAAGAGAAAAAAGCAGCCCTAGAAAAAGAGTTGCGAGAGGTCTCTATTCGGGTGAATCTTTTCGAAAAAAACCTCATCCCAAATGCAAAACAAAACATCAAACGGATCAAGATTTTTCTAGGTGATCAGGAGCTTGCAGCTGTCGGCCAAGCCAAAGTGGCAAAGGCGAAAATCGAGGCGAAAAAACGCCTGAAAAAAGCAGAGATGCAGATATGAGAGTGAATGTAGTCAAAGCGGTTGCAATAGGGCCCTGGAGCAAAAGAGATCTCTTCTTCCAAAAAATGCAGGAAGAGGGATTTGTCGAGTTTATCTCACCCACTCCTCCCTCTCTAGAGACTCCTGAGCAAATCCAGACCTTTATCGATGCCCTGCACGTTTTGCGTCATATGGTTCCTGTGAAGCAGGCTCCGAGCGATGATTACCGTTCCGCCAATGTCCTTGCTCGCCATGTGGTAGAGAGAAATGGGGATCTCGAAAGGCTTGAAGAAGAGAAGAGAGTCTTAGAAAAAGAGATCTCTCGGATCCAAGTTTTTGGTGATTTTTCTCTAGATACTCTCCAATCCCTTGAAAAGGAGACGGGGAGGGTGTTCCAATTTTTCTTCGCCAAGCATAGTGAAGAGCTCGAGGCTCCAGAAAAGAAGGAAGTGATCTTTGTTGGTTCTGCCTATGGACTCGACTACTTTGTTTCGATCCAAAAACAGAGGGTCATTTACGATGGGATGATCGAGATCGTGATCGATCGTTCTCTCGGAGATCTAGAGGCAGATTTGGCCGGGGTTAACCGGAAGATCGATGAGTACGAAACAGAGCTTGCGACTCTCGCCCACAAAAAAGATCTTCTCAAGCAAGGACTGACCGATACTCTCAACCATTACCATCTCGACCAATCAAAAAATAGGGTAGAGTCTCTTGTTGAGGGACAAGCTTTTGCTGTAGAAGGGTGGATCCCCAAAAATAAGCTCGCCCTCATCCAACAGCTTGGGGAGTCTCTGAATGTCTACATCGAGCCTGTCCTTGTCGAAGAGAAAGACAAAGTCCCAACATATCTTGAGAATCGAGGGGTCGCTAGGCTAGGAGAGGATCTCATTGGGATCTACGATACCCCCTCATCAGTCGATCGAGACCCCTCTTTATGGGTTTTCATCTCTTTTGCAATTTTCTTTTCGATGATTCTAGCCGACGCTGGGTATGGACTTCTCCTCCTTGGCTTCTCTCTTTTCCTCTATTTCAAATTTGGAAAGGAGCCTGGTTTAGGGAGGAGGGTGATTTTGCTCGCCATGTCCCTTTCGATCGGATGCATCTTTTGGGGAATCATGCTCACCTCCTTCTTTGGGATCGAGTTTCCTCCCGATAGCAAGGTTCGTGATGTTTCGCTTGTCAATTGGATGGTCAAGCAAAAGGCTGCATATCTCCTCGAACATAAATCCAAAGCATATACAGACTTCATCCAGGAGTATCCTCAACTTAAAAGTGCTGCAACTCCCATAGAGTTTCTCATGGGCGTAACAAGAGAACAAGAGGGGATGGGGAAGTATGTGATCTATGACGATTTCCAGGGAAATGTCTTGATTGAACTCGCCATTTTCATCGGGGCGATCCACATCATCCTCTCCTTCCTCCGCTACCTTGATAAGAATTGGGCAGCAGCTGGTTGGGTCACGTTTATCATTGGTTCCTATCTCTGCTTTCCGGCGATTTTAGGGGCGATCTCCCTGATTCACTACATTTTCCATATCCCTTACGAACCAGGGACTATACTCGGACAGTATCTCTTATATACAGGTTTAGGCTTGGTCGTTGTCTTAGCGATCATCCAGAAAAAACTCGCTGGAGCGTTTGAGATCATGCATGTGATCGGAGTTTTTGCCGATGTGATGTCTTATTTGCGGATCTATGCCCTCTCTCTTGCTGGAATGATTATGGCGACAACCTTCAACCAGATTGGAATGAAAATGCCCCTTTACCTCGGGATTTTCATCATCATAGCGGGGCAAACAGTGAACCTTACTCTCTCGATTATGGGAGGGATCATTCACGGCTTGCGTTTGAATTTTATCGAATGGTATCACTATAGCTTCGAAGGGGGAGGGCATCCCTTTCACCCCTTATCTCTTATTAGAATTCTCAAAAAGGAGAAAAAAACATGAATTACGATGTAGTTGGGCCAGCTTTTGTCCTTGGACTTGCTATGATTGGAAGCTCTTTTGGATGTGGGATCGCCGGAATGGCTTCCCATGCTGTGATGGCACGCATCGATGAAGGGCACGGAAAGATGATCGGGATGTCGGCGATGCCCTCCTCCCAAGCGATCTACGGGTTTATCTTGATGCTCCTCATGAACGGTGCTATTACAGATGGATCGATCTCAGCTATGGAGGGGATCGGGATCGGACTTGGGATCGGATTTGCCCTTCTCTTCTCTTCCATTATGCAAGGGAAGTGTTGCGCAACAGGGATCCAAGCCTCTGCAAAACAACCAGCGATTTACGGGAAGTGTTATGCAGCTATCGGGATTGTGGAGTCGTTTTCGCTATTTGCTTTCGTCTTCGCCCTCCTCCTCCTCTAGATATTACACAGGAGTAGATATTTTTTTATCCTACCACAGAGAACTCAGAGAGGGGGATTTCCCTTCTCTGTGCGCTCTCAGGTCTTCTGTAGTGAAATTGTCCTCGGTTGTTTTGTTTTTGTTAGGGTTGTTTGTGATGGGGGGGTGCTCGAGGGCGCCTTTGGAGTGTCGGACTGAGTACCTGCGCCCCGACTATCTTGCTAGTTGGCAGATCTCAACCCCTGACCCTTGCCTCGATTGCTTCTATGGGGAACAGATCGTCGTTAGATGGGATCTTCCTCGTAGGGATGTGGAGGCGACTCTCCTGCTCCATCTCCGGTATGGGAATAGAGAGACAGAGACAGTCATGCGCTCCCTCCATACCCCTAAGGGGTACTGGACCTACCGCCTTGTCAATGACCCTTACTGGTGTAAAGAGGGGATCCTCTCTTACCGGGCCGAAATCTGGCAGAATGGAGAGCTTCTCACCGATTGGACCCACCACCTCTACACCGAGCTCATCGAATTTTCAGACTAAAATGACGTGAATCCAGTTTTTAAAATACTACGACAGCTGTGATGCCGGCGTAGAAGGAGCCATCGAACTTGAAGTGGGTGGCATCATGGTCGTTTTGGTTAGTGATTTTGAGATCGCCATCGGATGTTGACCCTGCGTACCCTTTGATCGAGAGGATCTCGATAGGGGAGTAGATGAGGTCGAGCTCGGCGCCAGTTGTGTGGTATTCGAAGATCCCTCGTGGGTTTGGTTCTGTTGGCAAGACCCGGTGGCGGTTGCGTAAGAAGCGGATCGAAGCGGCCACCTGTATGGAAGGGGAGACTGCATACTCGAGGGCGATATTGATCGGATAGACGGCATTGAGACGGAGACAATCGGAGATTTGATAGACAAACCCTAAGATGGGCCAGATTTTCTCTTTGCTAAGGCCAACCTCGGTGATGAGACCGAAGTCAAACTCGAGCCATTTGCAAAAATCGTATTTCCCCCATAACACCCCCTGGTAGAGGGTGTAGTCGATAAGAGAGAATTCGGCCGTGTCGAAGAAAGCTGCTAGAGTCAGTGTCCACGTCCAATCAGGAAAAGCTTTGGTAAAAGCCCCACAAGAGAGATTGACGTAGTGGAACTCGGTCTCTTCGAACTCGGGGTTGTCTTTCATGTTCACTTCTGTTCCGACCCACCCAGTCCCAAAAATCCACCCCCAAACGGGGCTGCACGAGTAGGTAAAAGCAAAGGCTGCATCTGCTTGGTTGTAGACAAGGTCACTCTCTTCAAGACCCGAAGTACGAAAATCGGCCTTTGCCATACCGAGATAGTTGCCACTGATCGAAAAAGGGTAAAATGGAGGAGGGGTATTTTCCACCTCAAAGACTGATTCGTCCCAGATCTCACCGACGAGAAGCAGGGGGGTCATAAGGATGAGAAGAGCGAGGGTGAAGATTTTCGTGGCTAATATGATCTGGCTCGTTTTAAAATGCATTTTGCCTACATAAGATAGGGCTTCGGGTCCATGTTTTGCTACAAATTTTTTTCCAGCTTCAATCGTCTTGGAGCTCGCTCCCTTTGGGAGAGTGAGGCCGACCTCCTTTCCCAATTTCTCTATACCTTCCACAAAAGCAGCTCGGGCCAAAATAGAGGCCGCTGCGACAACCGGATCTTGCTCTCCCTTGGTCCTTTGGATAAGAGTGGCCTCTTTTTTCTTTCTCAGAAGAGCGTTTTCCACAACGTGCTCCGCTGCAAACTTGTCGATAATCACCCGCTTGCAAGGAGTTCTCTCTAGTAGGTTTTCTATTACTGTAGCATGTCCCCATCCGAGAAGAAGGTTGAGATTGCGAAATTGTTCATAGAGTTCGTTATACTTTTTTGGGCCAATTCGGACCAGATAATAGGGGAAGCTTTTTCGTAAACTTTGGGCAATTTTAAGAATTGCTTTATCGGTAAGGAGCTTTGAATCTTTCACCCCAAGCTTTTGCAAATCAGAGATAGAGTCACAGTCGGCATAGAGGCCGGCGATACAAAGGGGACCGAAAAAGTCCCCTTTTCCCGATTCATCCACTCCAATCCGAGGGGTCAGGTCGAGTTCTGTTTCTGTTTTTGTCTCGTAGGAGTAGGTGAAGGTGTGGAGGATTTCGGGCTCGAGGTAGAACTCGATGAACTCTTTCATCTGCTTTCCTTGGACAACGAGTTTCCCCGATGTGTAGAGAGTGCAGGTGACCCCGTTTCCTTTTCCTTGAAAAAGGGTGTGGGGGGGCTGAGAGAGGGTGAACCCCTTCTCTTTCAATCCTTTCTGGAGCTTAGGAGCTAATGAGAGATCGATTTGCGCCACATAAGACATGGCACCATTCTTGCATTCCAGGGGGTTAAGTGACAAGAGCTCGGGTGATGAAAGGCAGTATTTTTTTTCTTCTTTTTCTAGGGGTGGTGGCTGGCTGCATTCCGTGCCACACTCCCTCTTCTCCTCTTCCTGTTGAGTGTACCGACTTGAGAGGGAATGTGGAGGAGGCATTTGCTACCCCATCTGTTTGCTGTGGGGAAGAGCTTTGCGGGAGTTATTGGGAGATTTTCCAAGACAGCGACCTCTCTTACTTGATTGAGGATGGCTTGAAGGTCAATCCCGATATCAAGAGCGCAGAGGCCCGCATCGCACTTGCTAGCGAGGAGGCGAGAGTGGCCAGGGCCGTTCTTTATCCCCACCTCTTTCTTTTCGGGGGAATCAAAAGAGTACGCAAGACGAAAGTCAACCCCGATCCTCCAGGGGGTCTCGACCTCTATACGGAGTCGACATTGGGGCTCACCAACCTATCTTATGAACTCGACCTCTGGAAGAAAAATCGCTCCCTCTACTACTCGGCGCTCTCAGAGGAACAAGCCCAAATCGCCGATTGGTGCCAGACGCGCCTTCTTTTGGCAAGTGCCATTGCCCAAAGCTACTTTGCCTTGAAGACCAACCTAGAGAAAATTGTGATTAACCAGGGGAGACTCGCAGCACGCGAAGAGCTCTATTCTCTTCTCGATCAACAATTTCGGATGGGGGTCATCAACGAGTTCCGCCTCTATGAGACAAACGGGGAGGTGCAAGAGATCAAAGACCTCCTCTATCTTCTTGAAGAGGAGAGCGAGATCAATCGGCACGCTCTTACTGCTCTTGTCGTAAGTCCGAGTTGCGGAGCAGTCTCCCTTCCCCAAAACCTAGGAGGCTCCCTCTCTTCCCCCTTTCCCCTCCCTGCCACCCTCCCTCTAGATCTTCTCTCTCGCCGCCCCGACATCGTAGCCGAGAGGTGGCGGGTGGAGAGTGGTCTACACCAGGTGCAAGCAGCTAAGGCCCGTTTTTTTCCTCAGATCGATCTTGCCGCTTTTGTTGGATTTCGTTCGATCAAATTTTCTGAACTCTTTTCAGGACGTGCACTTGATCTAATCGGAGAAGCGACAGGACTTCTCCTTCTTTTTACCGCAGGGCAGCTCGAAGCTGAATTGGGAATTGCTCGGACAACCTCAGATCTTTTTATTGAGAGCTACAACCAAACTCTCCTTGTTGCTATCCAAGAGGTGAGTGATGCCCTTACCCAGCTCATCTCCTCTGATAGGAGAAAAGAAACCGTGACTCTTGCTATCGAAGATGCGGCAAAGCTCTACAACCTCACCTCACAAAGGTATGAAAAGGGGATTGCCAACCGGATTACCGTTCTCAATGCAACAGAAAATCTCTTGGCTCAAGAAGACCTTGCAGCCGATATCGAGCTTGCTCGTCTCATTTCCGCTGTCGATCTGATCCGTGCCATTGGAGGAGGGTACGATGTCGGAAGATAAACCCTCTCGCAAAAAGCGGTATTGGATTGGAAGCTTCTCACTCCTCTTTTTGCTCATTGGAATCGGCTGGCTTCTCTACTGGATTTTTGTCGGGCGTTTCTCTGTCTACACGAACGACGCCTACGTACACGGAAATGAGGTGAAAGTAACCCCTCAGGTAGCAGGCGCTGTCGAGGCGATCTTTGCAGACGAAACCGATCTTGTCGAGGAAGGGTCCCTGATCATCTCTCTCGATTCTTCCAATTACGCTCTTGAAATGGAGCAGCTCCAAATGGCCCTTGCCGATACCGTTCGGGAGGTTGCAAGTCTTTTCCAGAAAGTCGCCTCAGAAAAAGCCGAAGTTGTCCTAAGAGAGGCAGAACTTAGGCAAGCAAAACTCGATCTTTCCCATCGAGAGGGCCTTGTAGAGACAGGTGCCGTCTCTTTGGAGGAGTTCCAAACCTATGAGACAGCTGTTATTGTCGCTGAGGCGCAGCTCGAGTTTGCCAAAGAGCAGCTGAAAGCCGATGAGGCCCTCATCGAAGGGACAACAGTCGAGACTCACCCGAGAGTCTTGCAAGCCTCTTGGGCTCTCAAAGAGGCCTACCTCAACTTCATCCGTTGCCAGATCTGGGCTCCAGCAACCGGATTTATCGCCAAACGGACCGCCCAAGTGGGGGACCAGGTAGCCGCTGGGGAGACCCTCCTCTTCATCGTCCCTCTCGACCAGATTTGGCTCGAGGCCAATTTCAAAGAGACAAGGCTCAAAAATCTCCGCATCGGGCAGCCAGTCACCTACCATGCAGATATGTATGGAAGAGATGTCGAGTACCACGGGAAAGTGGTGGGCTTCCAACCAGGTACTGGGAATGCATTTGCCCTCCTCCCTCCTGAAAACGCAGCAGGCAACTGGATCAAAATCATCCAAAGAGTCCCTGTCCGCATCACCATCGATTCCGAGGAGATCAAAAACCACCCCCTTCTCCTTGGACTTTCGATGGATGTCTCTGTCGATACCCACGATCGCGATGGCTCGAGGCTCACAGACACCCCCACCTCACGCCCCCTCTACACCACAACCATCTACCAGCGCCAGCTCGAGCAAATGCAACACCTCGATCGCCCCATCCAAAATATGATCAAACGTTCAACTTGGGTGGGTCCCTAAGCTGCTTTTCCTCCCACTTAGACGCACCATTTTTAACTATTATTGTAAAAAATTCCCATAACACCTACCCTTGTCTTTTTGTTATTCGTAGATACGAGTTTTCTCGATTCTCAACAAATGGGGGGCTTGGTATAGTGGGGCCTTATGCACAGTGAATTGCAACATCTCGGAGAAGTATTGCGGAGTGAGAGAGAGAGAAAGGGGCTCTCGCTACGAGAAGTAGAGAGTGCTACTTCAATCCGTTTGGCCTACTTACAAGCGATGGAAGAGGGGCATATCGGAAAACTCATCTCACCAGTCTATGCCCAAGGTTTCTTAAAAAAATACGCCGCCTTTCTTGACCTCGATGGGGATGCCCTTTTCCAAGCCCATCCCTTTGTGCAGAAAGTTCTTGCTACACCGTCTGAACAGAGCGAAGACTTTTTTTCACTCGGTGTTGGATCGTTAGAGATGAGAAGTTCTCCAGCTGGGGAAGTAAAATGGCTTCCTAATCTCCTTTGGGTAGGTGGATCGGTGGGGATTGTCCTTCTCGGGTGGTATCTCGCCCACCTCTTCGGCCTCCTCTCCAACATTCCCATGTAACTTCATGCCTTTGGGCCACTGAAGATTTTTTAGAGGAGGATGATATTTTGGTTTCGTAAACTTTTGGGAGATTTTTCATTCTAGCAAAAGGGC
>SDBV01001841.1_pt1 | contig 31755 bp, 31 predicted proteins | sample 2277081 | NCBI WGS metagenome assembly SDBV01 (sample SAMN10402039, study PRJNA504765) | marine sediment metagenome | isolation source: marine sediment core GS10_PC15, 223 cmbsf | place: Arctic Ocean: Southern Knipovich Ridge | collected 2010 | reverse complement strand
CATCGACCCTGCCCAAGTCGCCTTGACAGTGAACGTGAAGTCCCTGTAGTTTCCGCCCGTGATGGATTGTGCTATCTTCTCCTTGGTCTGATCCTCCCAGCCCTTCGGGTCGATCTTGATGTCATAAGTCCCGGTTATTGTGCCGGGGTTCTTCACCCGAACCGTCACCGTGAACGTCTCGCCCACTGTCACGGAAGTGTCGGAGACCGTCACAGACACAACCTCGGGCTTGGACGGCTCCTGTACAACATATGTCCCTGATTCGGTTGTCGTTTGGTTCGCGTTTACCGTTACCGACTTGTTGCTTGGTTTGTCCCATCCGCTGATTGTCTTGAATTCAACGGTATGGGAGCCTGTAGGAATGTTGGTATCGGTTGACCCGCTATTTCTCCAGCTGGATGTGCCGGTTCTCCTCCATTGCGCCCCGGCGCTTACCGCTCCTGACGGGCTTATTGTCACTTTGAGGTCACCTGTGAGAGTTATAGTGATCGTTCGGTCGCTGCTTGCTGGGTATCTTGCATAGTCATACCACAAGTCATTACTCCAGGCCTTTACAAAATAGTAAAAAGTTCCTGAATCGTTGTACGCCTTGGAGGTCCCTCGATAGACACTGTTTCCCTGGTGAGTCATCACGAACTCTTCGCGCCACCAGTCCCCCGGTCCCTGATAATTGCATTTTACACTTTCGACGCCACTTCCTGCTGTGACGGTTGCTTGAACCGTTACCCTTCCATCCGAGTCAACCGATGCGCTGACGCTACTGATTGAGGGAGGCGTCGCCATCGCAGGAGCCACTAGGAGCAACCAACCCAAGGAAAGAATGAACGCCAAACGCGTGCGGTTGCTGACGTGAAGAACAGAAGATGATTTCATGACAATGACTCGCTCCATTTTCTCGACATCCCGCATGGAATGCTCAAATTATTCATGTTAGAGTCCTTTCCACACTTTGTGTCACTACTTTTTTGGCTCTTCCGGTTTCAGCGCACTTCGGACTCTCAAACTTGCACCAGATCGGAAAAAGAAACCTCTTGGGAAAATACGCAAAAACCGGATGGGCCTGTTTTATTAGGTTTCCCTTTGCATCCCCGCTTCGACCGTCTGACGCGTGAAGAAAATGGAATCGTGCGTTAGACTCCCCCGTACTTAAGAAAAGTATATATATAATTCGGCCAAGTATTTAAGAAATTAATTATGCGCCCTCCCCCTGCATCTGTCAAGAACTTTTTACATTTTCAGAATATTTCTCACTGTTTTGTGGGTTTCAAATCTAAAAAACACGAAATAGTGAGGCTGCCTTTTGGGACTGAAGTCCTTGCGTAATGTTACACCACTTGCTATAGTTCATAACACTTATCTTGGCTGTTTCTGCGGGGAATTCGGCAGGCGGAGATGGGATGGGGCGAGATTAGGGTGTTCTGGGCGGAGTTCACGCATACGACAAAAAAGTGTATATGCGAGTTGGGCGACATTTTTGAGTCGTCACGGCGTGTTTTGAGTTGTGGGTAACTTGTTGGAGTTATGCTACTGAGGGAGGTGCTTTGGGCTTGGCAATGTTTCCGGTGATTGACATATTTGCTGGTCCGGGAGGACTGGGCGAGGGGTTTTCAAGCTCTGAGGCTAGCACCGGGAAGCCTGCGTTCAAAATCCATCTTTCTATCGAAAAGGACCATCACGCATGGGAAACGCTTCGCCTGCGCTCGTTTTTCCGCGAATTTCCGGGCGGGTCAGTACCCGACGAATATTATCAGCATTTGCAGGGGCGACTTACTCGCCAAGAACTGTACACAGCTTTCCCGAGAGAATTTCAGAGGTCAGACCAAGTTGCGGCACTAGCAGAGCTTGGAAGTGACGAATGGCCCGCAATAAAGGTTCGTGGACTCATAAAGACGGCCCTTGGACGACGGAAGAACTTCGTGCTAATCGGAGGGCCTCCATGTCAGGCTTACTCAGTTGTTGGTCGCTCCAGGAACAAGGGGAATGCGGGTTACAATGCGGAGACTGACAAGCGCACTACTCTGTACGAGGAATATCTCCAAGTCCTCGCGGATCATCAACCCTGTGTGTTCGTAATGGAGAACGTCAAAGGATTGCTTTCTGCCAAGCAATCTAACGAGCCACTATTTGAAAAGCTGCTGGAGGATCTGATGTCCCCAGCAAGGACTCTTAACCGGAGGCGAGTGGCAACCTGCGGAAACTCCAAGGGCCGTGGGTACAGATTGTACTCTTTGGTTGAACCACACGATTACCAGTCAGGGGAAAAGAAGAATTTCGTTATAGAAGCGGAACGATATGGGATTCCTCAAGCCAGACACCGGGTGATCATTCTTGGCATCCGAGAAGACATTACCCGTGCCGAACCTAAACAACTTGACCCGGCAGCAGAAGTCCCTTTGATTAATGTGATTGGCGACCTCCCTCCTCTCAGGAGCGGCCTTTCACGGATAACGGACTCATCCGAGAATTGGGTCTCGGTACTCAAGTCAATAGAGAATGAGGGATGGTTCCGAAATGGAGTGCTCGAAGAGACGGCGGGGGAGGAGCTCAAACCACTTATGCGAAAGATTCTGGCCAACCCGGACATGCAGAAAAGGGACCGAGGGGCTGAATTCATCAGAGCCAGAAAGAGAAAAGTTCGCTGGAACAATGAATGGTTTCAGGACGGGCGAATACGGGGGGTATGCAATCATTATACCAAATCTCACATGGAGAAGGACCTCCACCGCTATATTTACGCGGCTTGCTATGCCCAAGTGCATGGTGTTTCACCACAACTACGCCACTTCCCCACGGAGCTGTTGCCCAACCACAGGAACGTCTCCCAAGCAATGGGGCATGATAACTTCTCAGATCGATTTCGCGTTCAATTGGCCGACAAACCAGCGACGACAGTGACTTCTCACATTCGCAAAGATGGTCATTATTTCATTCATCCTGACCCTGAGCAAGCCAGAAGCCTGACCGTTCGTGAGGCCGCCCGCATTCAGACTTTCCCCGACAATTATCTCTTCTGTGGCCCCCGGACGCAGCAATACAAGCAAGTTGGGAACGCCGTGCCGCCGCTGCTGGCCAAGCAGATTGCAGACCTTGTTTTCGATGTATTAAGGCAGGCTAAAATCATAAGGTGAGCCATGGTTGACAGACTGACCAAAGAGAAGCGCAGCTGGAATATGTCCCGGATAAAAGGACGGGATACGGGGCCAGAGCTTGCGGTACGTTCGCTTCTGCACAAAGCTGGGTATCGTTTCCGGCTGCACCGTAAGGATTTGCCTGGCAAACCGGATATCGTTCTGCCCAAGTACAGAACTGTAATTCTCGTCCACGGGTGTTTCTGGCATCGCCACGAGGGTTGTGCTTTCGCCTACAAACCAAAGAGTCGCCAGGACTTCTGGAAAAAGAAATTCAAGGAGAACACTCGACGCGACAGAAACAATATCGATGCCTTAGACACCTTGGGGTGGAGGGTGATCGTTGTGTGGGAGTGTGAAATCGGCAAGACAGAGCATCTCAGTCAAAGACTGGAAGCAGAGCTCAGGGATGCTCTGTCACGAAAACGACATACAGGAAAGAAGTGATGCCAGAATTTAACATCACCGAAGAGATGATCCAGGATGCAGCTCCGCCGGCTGAAAACATGATCGAGTCTCTGAGGCATTTTGGGTATGAACTCCCTACTGCTGTGGCCGATCTGATCGACAACAGCATCACCCACCACGCAAGAAACATATGGTTGGATTTCAACTGGGCTGGTCCAGATTCCTGGTTCAGAATTACCGACGATGGGGATGGGATGGACGAGCAGACCCTTTATGAGGCCATGAGACCATCCAGCCGGAATCCCCTCGATAATCGTTCTGAGGACGATCTGGGACGTTTTGGACTGGGTTTGAAGACGGCTTCGTTTTCTCAATGCCGTCGATTAACCGTGTTTTCCAGTCGAACACCGAGAGTTGTCTCCATAAGAACCTGGGATCTTGATTTTGTGGCGAAGAAGAAAAGCTGGGCTTTGATAAAGGGCTGTTATCCTGAGTCAAGCAAGCGGTCGTCAAAGCTGGCCAGGTTAAAGAAGGGCACGTTGGTGCTCTGGGAAAAGATGGATCGAATCGTGGATGATCGCGGCGCGGAAGACGCGGGTGCAAAGGCTGATTTCTATCGAAGGTTCGATGAATGCGGACGCCACATATCGATGGTGTTCCATAGGCTGATATTTCGCGGAAAGAAGGGAGTCTCATTTCACCTCAATGGCAAGAATCTAAAGCCTTGGGACCCATTCCTTGAAAACAAGAGCGAGCAGATCGGGCCGGACACCATCTCGTATGCCGGAGGGGTCGTGGCCTGCGAGCCTTGGGTATTGCCGCATTATTCCAAGCTGACAGAACAAGAACATGATGAAGCGGCCGGCATCAACGGATGGAATGACCACCAGGGCTTCTATCTTTACCGGAACAAGCGGCTAATTATCCCGGGAGGCTGGCTGGACTTGGGGCTGAAAACTGAAGAACACTGTAAGCTTGCCAGAATAAAGGTGGATATTCCGAACTTCTTGGATCAGGAATTCCAGCTCGATGTATTGAAGTCTCAGGCCCAAGTTCCCTCAAAGCTGTGGAAGCGCTTCAAGGCCATGGCACGTGACGCGAGAGCCAAGGCGACTTCGGTTTACAGGTGGCGGGGGCAGCAGCAAATAAGGGACAAGCGCGACCAAAACAATTCGCCTATTTGGAGCATAGTGGAAACGCGCGACAAGAAATACCGATTCAGAATATCGCGAAAGCACCTTCTGGTGAAAGAACTTCAGTCAACGCTGAGCAAAGACCAGAAGAAGCTCTTCAAGCAGGTCTGTAGCCTGTTGGAGGAAACTGTTCCCACCGAATGGGCCCGGGTCAGAGAAGGCGAGGATCCGGACGCCCGCATGACCCCGTTTGAGGGCAAGAGCGAGGAGGAGATTCTTGGAATAATACAGACTTTGTACGACATATACCGCCGGGAAGAAACACACAAGGTCACGGTTCTATTGATCAGTCAGATGCACGGGCTGGGCCTTTATCCAGAGCTGATAGGAAGGGTAGCGGATGCCAACAGATAGTCACATCGATACAGTCATGGAACAGGCGCGAAGCCTGTTGGCACGCAGCCTTGACCCGGAAACCGGCGAGCTTGCCGACATGGAGAAAATAGGACGTGCTGCCGAACTAGCCGAAGAAGCTCATTTGGCAATGTATCCTGATGAGGAGGTGGACTCCACGGAGGTGATCGAGAGGCTCAGGGCGGAATACACGATCACTCAGAACCTATATGCGATTCTCGAAGACGAGGGGAAAGACCATGAGGAATGGTGGGATGAAAAGCGCGTGGAGTTGGACCAAAAACTGTATTATTGGAGACGATACAAGGCCTATATATCCAACAGAATCCCTGGTCCAGTTGTTGACCATCTTGACAGGCTGACCAATAGGACGCTGGGTCTCCTTGAAGATCCCGAACGCGAGGGCGAATGGGATCGAAGAGGGCTGGTTGTCGGGCAGGTGCAATCTGGTAAGACTTCAAACTATATCGGCCTGATCTGCAAAGCAGTGGACGCGGGTTACAAGCTCGTGGTAGTGCTTGCCGGATTCAACAACAACAGCCTTCGGTCGCAAACCCAACTCAGAATCGACGAAGGCTTTCTAGGCTTTGACACCGCAATGAATCTTACGCTTAAAAAGACCAGTTCCAGAACAGGTGTAGGCTTGCTATGCGAACATAAGATTCCCGTGCAATCGATGTCGCTGACGACAAATGCTGAGGATGGAGATTTTAAGAATAGCAGAGCTAGGAATGCGGGGATCCCTTTAGGGCAAATGCCAGCAGTACTCGTGGTCAAGAAGCACAGTGGTATTCTTAATGGTCTGATCGACTGGGCCATTAGCGTCAAAGAGAAAAGGGACGAGCATGGTCATCCCTACATTGATGATGTTCCATTTCTCTTGATTGACGATGAGGCCGATAACGCAAGCGTCAATCCAAAGAAGGATGATATCTCCGTAATCAACGGAAGGATTCGGGAGTTGCTAAGATTATTCAGGAAGAGCTCCTACGTTGGATACACGGCGACTCCTTTTGCCAATGTGTTTATTGATCCTGATACTGATCATGATGAATTCGGCAGGGATATTTATCCGGAGAGCTTCGTCATAAACATACCCGCCCCAAGTAATTATTTTGGTCCATTGCGTGTGTTCGGACTGCATAACGACCAGTTCTCCACTCTTGCAGAGGGCGAGCCTCTACCGTTGAGGCACCACATCGACCGGGACGACTTTGAGGACCATTTCCCGCCCAAGCATAGAACAGAATTGCATGTGGCGGGATTACCGGAAGATCTTGTGGAAGCAGTAAAGTCCTTTTTCCTTACCATCGCTGCCCGGAGGGCCAGGGGCCAGGTTAAAGTGCACAATTCAATGCTGGTTCATGTCACACGTTTTGTCAATGTGCAGAATCAGGTTAAGGATCTGCTGCAAGAAAAGGTGGACGAGGTCCGTCGCTTTTTGGAATTTGACGACGAAGACTTCCTTCGGCAGCTCCAGGAGAAATGGGAGGCCGAATATGTTCCGGTCACCAGGCAAATGGCTGATGAATTCAACCTGGAACCTGTCAACTGGTTACAAGTGCGTAAGGAGCTTCCCAAGGCGGCATCGGGCTTATTGCCTGTCAAAGCAATAAATGGATCCGCCAAAGACGTTTTGGACTATTCAAACCATCCGAAGGGCATATCCATTATTTGCGTTGGCGGGGACAAATTGGCCCGCGGTTTGACATTGGAAGGACTTTCTATCAGCTATTTTGCCCGCGCCGCCCGAATGTATGACACTCTGATGCAGATGGGGCGTTGGTTCGGGTATCGGACAGGGTACGAGGACCTTTGCCGCCTGTACACCACCCGTGAAATATCAATGTGCTTCGAGCACGTTACCCTTGCCAGCGAGGAACTGCGTCAGCAGTTTGACCAGATGGAGTCGACAGGCAAGACCCCGCGAGACTACGGAAACAGCGTCCGAACCAGCCCGCACGGAATGCTCATCACCGCAATGGGCAAGATGCGCGCTTCGGTCAAGATAGACCTGTCCTTTGCCAACCATTTAGTTGAACTCTACTATTACGGACGTCTCAAGGCAGATATCCAGGCAAACCTCACACATACGGATTCATGGCTTACGAGCCTGTCTTGTAAACCGGAACTAAGAAAACGTCCAGGCGCGAGGGGTCATGTATGGACTGCCTCAGCCGAGGACGTTATCGACTTTCTGTCCGGATACAGATGCCAGAATGAAGCTTGGCGTTCTAATGGCAAACTTCTATCAAAGTACATCCGCAAAGCGAAATCCCGACTTAGGCTGGAACGTTGGGTTGTGGCTTTGCTTGATCCCAAAGAAGTTGAAAACCGTTACAAAGCAAAGATAGGAGGGCTAAGTAGTATCGGCATGTTTTTCCGCTCTGACGCACAGGAAGATGACAGAAACAAGCCTTACACTCTGATACGAGCCAGACTTGGTACTAAGCGCGATGAGGCCTTGGGACTTGATGAAGAGGGCATGAGGGAGGCATTGGATAAAACCATTCGTGACTCACGGGCAAAGACAAGACCAAAGCAACCGTCAGCTATTCAGATGAGAGGAGTACGTCGCAAAGATGGGGGCACGGGGCTGCTGATGTTGTACCTCCTCGATCCAAAAGGAAATGTTGTAGATGGAGATTTGCCGCCTGTGGGGTATGCTGTATCATTTCCTCCCCTTGATGGCGATATGAAAGTCTCTCACAGAGTCAGCAAAAGATATATCCAACAAGAATTCCACTACCAAGAGGATGACGATGAAGATTAAGGAAACATGGTTAGCTATAGAGTCCGACGCAGCAAAGGCAAGCGGCAGCGCATTCTTAACCCGCCTGCTTACGGGCTGCCTTTCAAGGGATTTTTCCCTGGGCATGAAACTCCCTGAGGGTGAAAGAAGCTTTTTCTTCAAGGTGGAGCAGTCGGCGTTGCCTGCTCGCAGCGACTTGCCGGATGCGGCGGGATTCCGTATTGACCACGGCCAATTCCCCGGGGATGACAAGCCAAGTATCATTATTGTCCTGCAGGATAACGATTTCAAAGGGGTATTCACCGTTCTCTTGGAGGATCTGGTGCAGCGGCTGGATAAAGCGGGCAACGACAAGGAATGCGTCACCATCATGGTGAACCGCCTTGCTACATGGAAGTCCTTCATGAAGGGGTACCGCTCTAAGGGTTTGACGCCCGAAGAACAACGAGGACTTTTTGGAGAACTGTACTTTTTGGAGAACTACTTGATCCCACCGTATGGCCCCCGCCTTGTTGAAGCGTGGGTGGGACCTGAAGAAGCCAACCAGGACTTTCAGCACAACGGTTGTGCGATAGAAGTAAAGACAACCATCCAGAAAAGGCCACAACACATTTCCATCAGCAACGAGAGGCAGCTGGATCCAGGCTCATTCCGCCATCTCTTCTTATGGCACATCTCGGTGGATGAAAATCCGACGGTAGGCGAGACTCTTTCCGAGAAGATTAGAACTGTCCGAGACTTGCTGGGCGAGTCGGTGCCCATGCAAATCAAGTTCACCGACAAGCTAAATAACTACGGATACAACGAGACTCAGGCTTCGATGTATTCAAGAAAGTACGCGCTTCGTTCCAGTGAGTTTTTTATGGCTGGGGAAGGGTTTCCAAGAATAATCGAGTCCGATCTGATGGAGGGTGTGGGCAACATACGCTATTCAATTGCCTTGGATATGTGTGGGCAGTTTGCTATTGAGGAAGACGTGTTCCACAAACTCCTAAGCGGGTGGCAAGGAGACGCTGAAGATGGAGATTGAGGCATTCACAGAAAACTATCGGAACTCTGTTATTGCGCGTATCGAATCCGGCGCGGGCGCAGATACCGATGCGCCGACCGCAGGCGGTTTTGAAAGGGAATTCGTCGGGCAGTTTCTGGAAGACCTATTGGGCCTTGGTCAGATCGACGATTATGGGGAGGCATACGTGAGGAAGCGCGGGATCAAGGCTAACGCCTACGCAATTTCCGACGAAGGAGACCACCTCACGCTGGTTTCGGCGCTCCCCAAACTCGAACGACCATATGACGTGCTTCCGACTGTCACCAAGAGTGAGATGGAAGTTGAATTCAAGAGGTTGGAGGAATTCTACACGAAAGCCATTGAGGAGGCGATCGACGTTGACCCATCTTCTGATGCCAGTCAAATGGTCAGGGAAATCGCTTCACTTAGGGGGGCGGTTCAAAGAATCACTTTCATTCTTCTCACCGGCGGCCGGTCGGATCGCATCAAGGATATTCCAGCGGGAAAACTGAACGGCTTGGAAACGAGGTATCAGCTCTGGACTCTTGAGCGTCTGAACAACCTTGTGCAATCGGGCGTTTTGCGCGAGCAGATTGAGATCGATTTTCAGGCCGCCCACGGCAAAGGCATCTCATGCATAGAAGCCCCCAGTGCAAATCCCAAAATCAGAACATTCATGGCGGTCATTGAGGGCGATGTAATTGCCGACCTGTACAATGAATACCGAGACCGGCTGCTTCAAAAGAACGTAAGGTGCTTTCTGCAGCTGCGAGGGAAGGTAAACAAGGGGATGCGCGACACCATCCATGATGACCCGGATTATTTCATGCCTTACAATAATGGCCTCACCATCACAATTGAAGACATGGACATGGATCAGGAGGAAGGCTTGTGCATAATAAACCGCGTCAAAGACTTTCAGATCGTCAATGGGGGTCAGACAACAGCATCCATATGGTCGGCCAAATATCGAGATAAAGTCGATGTGTCCGGCGTGGGTGTTCAAGCCAAGATTACCTGGATCAAAGAGTCGGACGAATTGGACGAATTAGTCTCTAAAATATCGAGATATTCGAACACACAAAACCGCATCAGGGAATCGGATTTCGGTTCCAGTAATCCCTTTCACCGCCAATTGGAGAAACTCTCGCGCAGCACGCGTGCACCTTCGGTCGGCGACAGCCAAGTCGACACTTTCTGGTTTTATGAGCGCTCACGAGGCCAGTTCAACGACAAGCGTTCCGCGCAGGGATCGCGCGCCAGAATAAAGGCTTGGGACTTGGAGAATCCGCGTCGTCAGATGTTTGCCATGACCGACTTGGCGAAATTCGAGCTCACATTAGCCCAGCAGCCTCATTTGGTCAGTTTGGGAGCCCAGAAGTGCTTTACGCATTTCATGAACAAACTTGCGAAGGAAAATCAAGGGCTTCCAGATCTGTCCTACTTCAAGCGTGCCATCGCCAAGGCCATCCTGTTCAGAGCGGCCGAGAAAATCGTGTCCGCCCAGAAATTCGGAGGATACCGGGCGAACATTGTGACTTACACACTGGCCAAGCTGCAGAACATGCACGGCGGCAGGATTAACTTGGACCCGATATGGGAGAAGCAGGAGCTGCACAAAGATCTCACCATGGCAATTGAACATGTTTGCGTCTTGGCAAACCGTCACATACAAGAAGATCTGCCTCCGAGCCATAAGAACCCTAGCGAGTGGGCAAAAAAAGAAGCTTGCTGGAAAGCCTTTGCGGAAAAGAAAATCGAGCTGCCTAAGCAGCTAAAGACTCCGGTATTAATTGCGGGAAGGGCAAGACGCGCAGAGCGCGTCGGTCCTGAGGCGACGGTTGAATCATCTGCGGAAGTGAAATGGCTCCGAGAAACCGAACCGGACATGTGGAAAAGCATGGCTGCATGGGCCAAGGACACCAATAACTTCCAGGGTTGGCAGAGAAAGTTCATGTTTAATATTGGAAGTCAACTTGATAGTAGTTCTTTCGTTCCCTCGCAGAAACAGGCTGTTCGGGCCCAATTGACATACGAAGAAGCTGAATCGCTGGGCTTCAAATGGGAGAATTAAAACACGCGCCTGAGTGTGCCCTCGTCTTTCAAAGCTGGTGACGCTGCTGAAACGCTGTGCAGAGCTTGGACACTGATTTGGGCAGAGAGCTTTCCCTTGAATAGGTGGATGCTCAGGAAATCGACGGTCGAGAAGAGCCTGCTGAGAGTATCAGGAAGGGAGACAACAGAACGCATGACTGGATGTATGCTGTCGAGAAGGGAAAGTCCTTCTGGGAGCAGCTGAGTTAAAGGAATAAGGAGACACAGTTTCTCAGTCCAACGGAGGCAGGTGTATTGATGCACATGCAGAATACCGAACAGAATATCAGGGGCTCCAAGCAACAAGTCATCGACACCGGCGAACTATACCGAACCGTACTCGACCCTCCCCCCGCCGATCCCCGTGTCGCTCACCCGCCGAGGGAAGAGGGGAGGCGGGATGATGTCTGAGAGCGGCGAAAGAGGTTGGCCGACCGGAGGCGACACCGCCTTCGGGCCGGGTTCGAGCAGCGAATGGAGATCTCCGACGCTCGTGTGTCTGGATTGGTTCGGAGTACTTGATGATGAGGCTACGATTGCGAAGGGATTCAAGGAGGCCGCCGACAAAGTTGTCGAAGACCTGGTGAGAGAGAAAAGTCAATTCCACCCCGATAAGTTCCTTTTTCCAGTGGCCTACCTCTATCGCCACGGCCTTGAGTTGACTTTTAAGAAGCTCATATCTGACGGTGTGAATCTGGGACTGACTGTCAAAGACGAGAAGCTTGAGGGAATAATGAGGGACCACAATCTTCACAAATTGTGGAACAGGGCACGTCAAATCCTGGAGGCCTATTGGCCAGATGCCGATCCGACACCACTTCTCGCTGTGGAACAGATAATCCTGCAATTCCACCAGCTTGACAAATCAGGACAGGCGTTTCGTTACTCCAGAACCAAAGATGGCCACCCTCATCTGGAGGATGCACCTACTCGAATAGATCTCAGCGAACTGCGAAGAGTCGCAGGCAAGGCATTCAGCTTCTTGGATGGGTGTTGTATGGCGTTTGACGATGAATTGGATGCACGAAATGAAATACGTCCGAACACATAATAACGTGATCGCTCAGCATCGCCACTCTAAGCAAGCATTACGAGGCAGTAGGTACCCGCTCCTTTGCTTCCCCAGGCCTCGCGAAGCCGACCTTGACCGGCACATCTACAACCGCTACCTCCGCGCCATGTGGGCGCTGACCGAAGAGACTGGCGGCAAAGAATCCGCCCCGTTCCAATACATCGTCACCACAACCAGCCGCCCTCCGGACGACATACACGACGCCATCTGCCTAAGGCTTGAAGCGCATCCGCCTGAACGCATGCTTTTCCTTCGTCGCCTCAAGAACCAAGAGCCGCCAACCACGCCCGAACTCTTTCCTGAGGAAGGTGAATCGAAGACAGAAGACCAGGGAGAGGGCCAGTGATCGATGTGAAGGCGACCAACTCCAAAGACACAAACGCTCTCGATGCTCCAAAGCTCGGCTGGCATAATCTGGCTGGCTACAAACGCCTGTACATCCTTGGAGCAGGTTTCTCCGCGCCCGCTGACATGCCTCTCACCAACCAACTGCTGCCCCTCGTGTTTCAGAGAGCGGCGGAGATAAAAACAGTGGATGATAGCTCCGAACTTGGGCATGCGCAAATTCTCTTGGATTCACTGAAGTTTTACTGTCCGGACATGGAGTTTGATCCCGAAGCGCTTCTTGACAGCAAGGAACCATCAGGTTTCAATTTCGAGAAATTCCTAACATACATGGGGGTCAACTCCGCTGCACAGATGGGAACCGGAGAGCAACTCGACGAACATGGCAGCCAGGAGTTGTCGTATTTCAAGTATTGGACAGCCGAAGTGATTCGGCACCGTCAGGCTTTGGCCGTACTCGATGGTTTGCCGACCGTCTACCGGGAGTTTGCAGGGACACTAGAAAACGCCATGGTGTTCACGTTCAATTGGGACACAATCCTGGAGACCCTGCTCCATGAAGCCAATGTCGAGTATCAGCTCGACCGCCACTCGTGCTGTAAGCCCCCGGCGATACCGGTTCTAAAGCTGCATGGATCCATAGATTGGTTTAGCACGAAACACTGCCTCCGGAAGCCATGGATGCGACTTCGCCCCATCGGCAAGAGTCTTCCCAAATTGTCGAGAGCAACAGAACCTATATCGGAACTCACTCGCTACTATGACGCAGGGATGACGCCTTGGATAGTGCTGCCGAGCTTCGACAAGGTCTATCAAGTGATGCGCTACGACGAACTCTGGCAAATGCTATATTTGTATCTGCAAAATGAACTTGAGGTCAACATCATCGGCTTCAGCCTTAGACCCGACGACTACCACACCCACGCAATCATTTACCCTCAGCTTGTTGACGGTGCGCGAAAGGGTCGCATCAAGCTAAGAGTCGTTGACCTTGCGCAAAGCTCAGATGAGAAGATGGAGATCAAGAACCGCTTTTCCCATATTCCCAACTGTGAATTCTGGTTCGAGGGATTCAATGAAGATTGCTTGGAGTTCTTGTCATCATGAGTTGTGGAACAAGGAGAGCCGGTCTAATGACTATCCATCCCGTGGTGGGGGAGGATCGAGTGAGTTGAGAGGGATTTGTTAGTGAACATCTGGAACGAGTACATGTTGGATCCGCGATTACATTGTTGCGCATGCGCGCATCTACTCAACGAACTTGTTTCCAGCGAAGGTCAATTTGAGGCCCTGAAAGAAGAAATTCGCCGGTCGGGAGAGGATGATGAAGAGGGCGAGATATCATCTTACTCTTTGATGATTGAAACCAAAAAGAACAGATACAAAGAATTCTACTACCCCGCAAGTGTCGGAATTTGGAGAGCAATTCGATTCATTCAGGCATTCCTTCGTACACCAGATTGCTGGAATTCAAGGCTTGCGCATGAACGCGCTATAAAGACTCACGCCGAGTTTCTCGATGTATGCAGCAGCCATCCGCTTTATGGTGTTGCAGATCAAGATATTGAAGTGGGGACTTATCAGGAACTGCTTGGATGCGGCCTTGCTGTTACTGAGGAAACTCTGGAAACTCTCTGTAAGAGCCGCAACACACCTGTTCCAAGAGTCAGGCTGGACTACGCTGGCTATGAATGGATTCCCTCCGACAATGAATACGAACAAGTAATGAGAATGCTCGTGAGAACGTACGACCGTTTGCCCCGTAAACCTTACGATTCACATGAATTACAGCCTAAGGTTCTGTCCCCATCATACTTACTTTCTGAAGAGATGATTTCTGTTGTTGGCGAATACGGGGATCATGTTCTTCACAGTGTCCATAATGACAGAAAGGCTGCACTCGAGCGAAAAAGCGGCATTTGGAATGTCTACACGGGGCTGCTAACCGTTTGTGCTCCTGGCATCGCTCCTGGGCGAACAGCCGCAGACTGTGCCATTCCAATTGAGAAATTCGCCCCAGCCCACGGGCAAAATGAGCTGAACCAGAAGAGATGGATACAGGCGGAGAGGGAGAGTTTTACTAATCTACTGAGAAGCGTTCGAGAAGCAAAAATAGCTGGCACGCTGGAAATCACAACCGATCTGGGAGGCATACAGTGGGTGCGCATCGAGGCGTTTCTCAGGTTTTCGCATGAGCACGGATTTCTGAATGATAAGGAGTTGATTTGGTATCTGGAGCAAATGCAACCAGAAATTGCTCAAACATGCGGCTCTCGGAATGGAAAAGACGGAAAAAGTAACGTGATTGATCGAGGGTCCGATGGTGTGAGCGAGGTTGACTATGAACGCTGGGTAAGACTTCGTCCTCACTGGACAGTGTCAGAGGCGGCGCAACTCGTTATGGCTCAAGAACCGAAGGGCCTTGAAGATTACGACGACCGGAAGCTCTCGGACCTGCTGGGCCACTTCCATGACAAGATCCTTGACGCACTGAAAATGGAAGCTTTCGACTTTTCGTTCAACCACGATGGACTGGAGATCTTTGCGCCGTTGGAGTTCCTCAAATGGTGTCTAGCAGAGAAGATACCTTTACCGAAACCTCTCGAAGAGATTGTGTCTAGCGACTTATCCCGCGATGTGGCAGTGCCTTTGAGCACAGAGAGCCAAATGAGGGCCGAACTCGACGACACTAAGACTAAGAAAGAAACTGAAAAAGAAGAAGACGTAAGAAGCAAGGAAGAGCCCTTGCCAAACACCCAGCATAGGATCCTTCATATTCTAAAGCCTGACAATCGTACTAAGTACAACATGACAAGAGATGAAATCGTTATGGAGTTGGGCATAGTGCGTTCTACCTTCAATACGCACGTGAAACCACTTCGTGAGTCCGGAGTTATCAAGAACAAGCGTGGGGTCGGCTATTACCTTTCAGATGACCCACCTCCTTCTCCCCACAGTTCTGACCCTGTAGACGCCGTTGACAATGCTCGGACTGAACTCGGACTGAACTCGGACTAAACTCGGACCGCATTACCCATCCTTCTGTGCTACAAATTGGGCAGACGTTGAAAACAGTAGCATAGGAGACGCTGTAATGACTGACCTGACTATCCGAGAACTGGCTGAGATCACGGCTTGCCATCCTGAAACCCTTCGCCGTCTAGCACGAATTGGACGGCTACCAGGAGTCTATCGTATAGGCCGTCGTTGGATGATTTCCCGCGAAGCGGCTGATGAATTACGACGTGTACCTCGAAACTCACAGGTATCCCCGCCAGAAGAAGCGTGCCATGAGTACTAAGCATCGTAATCGAGCCAAGAATCTGTGCGAAAACGCCTCGCGTTCAACGTCAATGGCGACGATGTCGCGTACGGCGTTCAGTGAAAAAGTCTAGATGAATTCTTTTGATAGAGGAGACGAGAAGATGCCAAGACTCAAGAAGAAAGGAAAGATACACGACACCCTTACGGGATACGATTTCCGTGAGGATGAACCGTTGCAGCGCGCCAAGGCGATAAGGCTAAAATGCCGGGAATGCTGCTGTGGAAATGCAGCCGAGGTTCGCCGGTGCCACATTTTCGACTGCACTCTGTGGCCATGGCGATTTGGACGAAAAATGGCTCCTGAGAGTGAAACTGGGGATGAAAAGGACTAGACCGTTGTAGATGCTTACCGGAACCGACATAGCTCTCGATCAAGCTCTCCAGACGCTTTCCGTGGTGTTGGCGAGCATTCTGGAGCGAAGACAGACATAGGAGGTTTGAAAAGATGAGTGCGAACAGAAACAGCCAAGCTTTGGAGAAGTACGAGCACTCTTTGCACTCAATCCCGGCTCCGGGGGCTGGCTGCCATCCCCATCTCTTAAGAGCTGCCAACTACGGTGTATTCGCTGGCGTGGAGCGGGATGTCATTGTGAGCGACATTTCTGCTTCTATTCCTGTCGGAACGCGGCGAGTCCGTACTTCTGAAGTTGAGCAGGCCGTGGAGCGCGCATTGTTAGATTTTGATTCTACTGACATTCGCCTCAGTTCACACTTGCGGCCAGACTTGCGTTTATCGGTGAAAAGGATCGACTCAGACGTGTTTTTTGAGGAAGCTCGCCGACAAGTTCCGCTGCTTTATGCGGTTGACGATTATGAGGCCGAGTTATGGGAGGCATCAACCATACGAATGGACCGGGCTCCGGAGTACGATGCAGCTTTGCTCATCGAGCACATGTACAAGCCTGACGATTTCCTTTTTATCGGTGAGCAATATGACACTGGTGTGTTGGGTAAGACTATACGAAGCGCTGAGCAATGGGTTCGTTATTTCAAGAGTGGTGGCAGCACAGCGCCTCACATTATACCCAATCCCCTGACGGGTAAGCCTGGAACAACGAAAACCGGAACAACAACCATGCGGGGTGACTCATGTGTCAAATCTTTTCGTTTTGCGGTTGTCGAATTTGACGGTATCCCAAAGACTGAGCAGGCGATTTTCTGGCTGTTTGCAGATATGCCTGTCTGCGCGATTATCGATTCGGGCGGTAAGTCGCTGCACGGTTGGGTAAGAGCCGACGCACGAGATGCTGATGTTTGGCGAGAAGAAATTGAGAATGAATTGTTTGGCCAGTACCTGAAGCCCCTCGGTGTTGACATTGCCTGCAAGAATGAGGGACGGATGTCGCGACTTCCGGGTCACATGAGGGACGGTAAGGATCGGCAGAAACTCTTGTATTTCGCGCCAGAAAGTAAGGCGGTGTGGGCATGACACAAGGTTCCAGCGAAACGCCCAATAAGAAGTCCTTACCGGCAAACGAGTCTTTCGCAAAGCAACTGGTTGAAGAAGGGGCTATGGCGGAAGATAAGGAGCAAAGTATGAGCCCCAAAAAGCTCAAAGTTGTCAATGCCGCTGACTGGTTGTCAACAGATCCTCCGGTTCCCAACATGCTGCTTAACGGATTATTCGATGCTGGAGACAAGGTCGTCATTGTTGGAGGCCCCAAGATGAGGAAAACGTTTTTTACAATCCAGTTTGCGCTATGTTTAGCATCACGCGGTGAGTTCCTGAAATGGACTTCAGAAAAGCTTCGAAGTGTTCTTATTGTTCAGAGCGAAGTGAGGGACCTGCACTACCATCGGCGGGTACGAATGGTAGCTGATGCGCTGGGAATCGGTCCTGAAGATGTTGGCGACCGATTAAGAATCATGAATATGCGTGGTGTAGAGGTCGACCTGTTAGCGATTGCGCAACGTGCCAAGGAACTGAAGTCCGAAGTGGTCATTTTCGACCCTCTATACAAGCTCATCGATGGTGATGAAAACACTGCCGTGGACATGAAGCGAACGCTGGTGAAATTTGACTGTTTGGCGGAAAGGACGGGGGCGGCAGTAGTCTACGTCCATCATGACAAGAAGGGCAACGCGGCTGACAGAAGTATCCGGGACAGGGGCGCTGGCTCCAACACTTTGATTCGCGATTGCGACTTGCTCATAACACTCACTGCGCATCAGAAAGAGAAAGACGCTGCTGTTGTTGGCGTACTAAACCGCAACTATCCCCCTCAGAATGACTTCTCAATTCGGTGGAGCAAAGGGGCATTTGAGGTTGCAACGGACTTGGCTGCGGTTACCGCGAGAAGCGGATCAGAAGGAAACAAGAATCCGACTTCGGATATCCCGCTGGAGGAATTCTTGCCCAAATTGATAGAAACCCTCGATGGTCAAGCCATGCCGAAAGGTATGTTGATTGATCAACTTCGTACCGCTCATCAACTGACCAAAGTGAGGGCAGGCAACCTTATAAGTCTGGCTCTGCAGAAAGGGGAGGTCATAGATTGGGATGGCTGCTTTCCCAGGTCTTTGTGGATAGGAACGAAAGAAGTGATTGAAAGGAAGATCCGAGAGCATGAAGAGGAGAAACAGAAGCAAAAGTCTCATGATATCGAGAAAAAGGAAAGGGGAAAGCCAACCAAGACCCCAGTCAAGAAGGTTGAGACACTGTTTGATGATAATCGACAAACAGCGGCAAAACAGGTGCCAAGATGACCTGTTTGCTGTGTTGTCTGACTGCATAAAGAGGCAGAGGCAGATAGTACTGGCTGCCTCGGGAAGTACGGAATGATTTTGGAAGACATACGTGAGAAAACGGAAAGGATAGAAAGATGAGTCAGGAACTATTTACTAGGCACGAAGCAGCGGAATTCTTGAGGTTGAGCGTTCCACAACTCGACAACGTAGCACGGCGCGGCGAGATTCAGCGCGTTAAATTTGGCCAAGGGCCACGGGCGCGTGTGCTGTATCGGCGGCAAGACTTAATGGCCTACGTTGACGCAAACCTTGAGCCGGTAACGGTCGAATCTGAAAATGATACACAGTAGTTTAGGAGAGCAAGTGGTCGCTTTTTGTGCCAGATTTGTGCCACCAAACCTGAAATAGTAAGTCTTACGTAATGATAAGTAATTTTTTACGATCACCAATCGCCTTTATATATAGGGTTTTATGAGTTTATAAGATTACAGATTACTCGTGTTTTTTACCTCCGGAGCAAGGGGTCGAAGGTTCGAATCCTTTCGAGCGCGCCATTTAACTATAAGAGACTCAAGGACTTACAACATAAGTTTTTGAGTCTTTTTTGGTATATATTCGATAAACCCGTGTAAGAGCACAGAAAACTGAGCAAAAAAAGGACTTTTGAGCCTTGGCAAAAGTAGACCCTAGCGAAGCGAGTCTTCGAGCGAAGGGTGTTATAAGCCATTCCCTTCGAGGCAAAGTTTAACGTATAAAGGTAGTACAAAGATCCCGGATTGCGACAGGAGAGTTTCGTCACTTGACATAGGGGTGCCTAATGGGTGTCCCGTTTCTTGCGGTTCCTGACCAAATGTGCTTCGGGTATAGCGAATACTTACCCATCAATCGTGAACGCGGCCGGATCCCCGAAAGGATTTGGCCGCGTTTATGATTATCTGCCTCCAAATCTGATATAATTATCCATCGACATACCCCGAGAAGAGAAACATATGAGACGTCTGACCCTAATTCTACTCGTATTAGCATGTGCAGCATCGCTGGCGCTCCGGACACAGATGCGCATACGGCAACCTGCAGTAGCAAAGAAAATGTATCCTGAATCCGCGGAGGTGCTTCACAAATCTGTACTCAAGTTCATCGAGAAAGCCCCATTCGTGGAATCCGAAGGCAGTCTCGTAGCCTGCATTGCTCCCCATGGCCCATACGGATACTCAGGCGAAGTCGCCGGAAGCGTCTTCAGGCAGATTGAGCGCGGACGCTTTGACCGCGTTATCATTCTCTCCCCGTCCCACTTCGCAAAGTTTCCCGGATGCTCCATAGCCTCGGTCAATGCCTACCGCACCCCGCTGGGAGACGTCTTGCTCGACGAAGAGGCAATAAACATACTTAACAGATGCACACTGATATCAAGAAGAGCCGTCGCTCCCGGCGGGGTAAAGCCAAGAACCGGCGTGCATGAAAATGAGTACGGAATTGAAGTACTTCTGCCGTTTCTGCAGTCAAGAATAGGATTCTTTAAGCTCGTGCCTGTCCTTGTCGGCGAATTTGAGACAGTGGACGGAAAATTCGACAAGCACAGCCTGAACAAAATTGCAGATGCAATAAAAGAAATTATTGACGACAGGACATTGATAATAGTTAGTTCCGACCTCACACATTATGGAAACATTTTCAGCTACCGGCCCTTCGAGGAAAAAGTGCTCGAAACAATACAGGACCTCGATGAACAGGCCATGACCCTTATTCTAAAGCGAGACCACATGGGATTCAACTCGTATCTGGATAAGACCGAAAATCCAATATGCGGTAAATACGCAATACAAATCATGTTGAGGCTCCTGCCACCCAAAACCGAGGGAATAAGGCTAAGCTACGACTCCTCAGGCGCAAAAACGAACAACACCTCAGTCTCTGTAAGCTATGCGGGAATTGCCTTCTACGACCTCGAAAAGCCTCCAATGCCTTCTATTCAGCCCACAATTCAATTACCCCCAGACCCACCCCAGCTTCAAGACGACAACAACACTGCGCAAAGCAAAAACTAGCGGGAAAGCACACCAGGTACCAGACCCCTGCGAAGCTCTCTATCCGTTCCCCAATACCTCTTCCGCCTTCCCCAAACGACCTCGGCCCATCCTTCAAAGTGAAAAAATGAGCAAAATAGTACGATGTCAACAGAATACTCACCCCGCAATTGAGAAAACCCTCCAGATTTGCTATAATGATGATTAGACTGCGAGTTAAACCTTGTTAGGCCGGTATCCTTTGTGATGTGGTTCCAACCCGAACACAGCCAGACAAGCTCAGCGAAGGTATTGACACTAGATTTATTGGCATTAAGAGTTCCTCGCAACAGAAGTGCGCAAGATGCCATATCACTTACACTCACAGGACCAGCTAGAAGGAAACCGTGAGAAATGAAGGAAAGTCAACAGAAAAATGACGATCACATTGCTAAAAAGCAAATTACAGAAACCAAAGGTTACAGAGGCCGATTTGAATTACGTCGGAAGCCTCACTCTAGACCTCGATATGATGGACGCGGCCGACATGGTCCCCTTCGAAAGGGTACAGGTTGTTAACCTGAACAATGGCTCCAGACTCGAAACCTACCTCATCGAAGGCGAAAGAGGAAGCGGTATTGTATGCCTAAACGGACCCGCGGCCAGAAAAGGGCTTGTCGGAGACAACATAATCGTCTTAAGCTACGCACAGATGTCTCCAGATGAAGCCAAAGGGTTTATGCCAAGGATTGCGTATGTCGATGAAAACAATAAAGTTACAAAAACGGAGGGCTGAGCACAAAAAAGCCTGTTAAGCTACTGAGAACAGCGGATGAGGCCCTGCGGTCTTTGGCAAATTGCCTTGTGACGCGGCCTGAAAAAAGGAGGAAGAATGGACACAAGAACACAGGAAGCGGAGCTTCAACACGATGCGACCTCTGCCGAGGCACAAAACCACTCCCGTCAAACCGGCAGAAGAGTCGGATTTGACATCCCCTACGTCGTTACGCCTTTCTATAATCGACAAATCAGAAAAGGCCCCTACTTCGAACAGCTAAAAAGAACCGTCGAACCGTCAAACGCCGAAGAATCAGACTTTGGCATTCTAGACACAAGTGGCGAATTGGGAAATACAATCACACTTGGACTTCAGCATAAGTACCCTCAGACTGCACTCATTCTTGTCACTGACAAATGCATATCGTACTGCAGGTTCTGTTTCCGAAAAAGAGTCGTTAGCGGAGCCTCAGAAGAAATTGCCACTAACTATCAGGAAATCGCCCAATACATCAGTCGACACCCAGAGATTAACAACGTATTGCTTTCAGGAGGCGACCCGCTGGCATTGGAGAGTGAGAAGCTCCACCATATCATTGACCATATTCTCCCCATACCACACATTTCTTCCATTCGCATTGGCTCCAAAGCCATGGCTTACGAACCTGCACGCTTTGATGACCCCGAACTGTTAAGAGTCTTCGAGAGAATCAAACAGGCCGGAAAAACACCTCTTCTCATAACTCACTTCGACCACGTCGGGGAAATCTCAGATGAGGCTATTGAAAAAGTCAACCTGCTGCGACAAAAGGGTGTCCAGTTGCTCAACCAAATGGTACTAATAAAAAATGTAAATGACGATCCAAAAGTGTTGGCCGACACTATCAGTGCCCTTCACTCCTCGGGAATCAGACCATATTACCTTTTCCAGGCACGTCCCGTTAAAGGAGCTTCGCACTTCCAGGTTACACTGAGAAGAGGAATCGAACTCGTCAAAAACGTAAACGCACGATTGAGCGGAATCCAAAAAACATTCTCCTACGTCATGTCACATCGAACAGGAAAAATCGAAATACTGGACCTGCTAAACGACCAGGTTTATATGCGATACAGACAATGTAAGAACAGCGAGAAAATTGGAGAACTCTTCTGGCGCAGACATGTCGAGGGCGCATGCTGGCTGGATGACATGCCTCAGCGCTGATTTCGTCCGCGATTTCCCGACAGGAAATGTCTTTTTAGATTGAGAAACTACGTGTTTTTTACGGATTTTCTTACATAAGGCTCATAAGCATTGATCATGTCTTTTCCAAACAGTATAATGAACGGGGTTGTGCGCCTTAGGCGTTAAGTCGTTTTACGTGTTTAATTGAAGTTCTTGAGGCCATCTGAGCATGAGGGAAAACCAAATGAGTACTGCAAAGCTAATTCTGGAAGGCAAGGAATACGAGTTGCCCGTAATAAAGGGCACCGAAGGTGAAGTAGCCGTAGATGTCACAAAGCTGCGTGCCCAGTCAGGCATAATTACATTTGACCCTGGCTTCGGCAACACAGGTTCGTGCAAGAGTTCATTAACTTTTGTCAACGGCGAAAAAGGAATCCTGCGCCATCGCGGATACCGCATCGAGGATCTGGCAACCAAAGCTTCATTCTCTGAAATGTGCTATCTCCTAATCTACAACGAGCTTCCCAACAAGGAACAGTTGGCCGAATGGAGACGCCAGTTAACCATGAACAGCTTCATTCATGAGGACATGCTCAAATTCTACGACGGCTTCCCCACTGGAGCACATCCAATGGCAATACTCTCATCAATGATCTGTTCGCTCGCAGCATACTATCCGCTCAAAGATAACTGGGACGAAAACATCGTCCAATTGCTCTCGAAGGCAAAAACAATCGCTGCATGCTCCTATAAAAAGTCAATCGGCGAACCGTATATGTACCCACGCACCGGCCTAAGTTATGCAGGAAACTTCTTGCGCATGATGTTCGGAACACCCGCGGAAGACTACGAGGTACCCGACGTTCTAGAGCGCGCCCTCAACATGCTATTGATCCTGCACGCCGACCATGAACAAAACTGTTCGACCTCCACTGTCAGAATGGTAGGAAGCAGCCAGGCAAACCTGTTCGCTTCTATTTCCGCGGGTATCGGCGCGCTGTGGGGCCCACTGCACGGTGGAGCAAACCAGGCCGTCCTCGAAATGCTCAGGCAAATCCGAGACGGTGGCGGCGACTGCAAAAAGTTCATGGAAATGGCTAAGGACAAGACCTCAGGTGTGCGCCTCATGGGATTCGGACATAGGGTATACAAAAACTACGACCCGCGTGCACGCATACTCAAAAATGCCAGCGATGAAATCCTCGATAAGCTCGGAATCGACGACCCGCTGCTGAACATTGCCAAACAGGTCGAGGAAATTGCCCTCAAAGACAGTTATTTCGTCGACCGCAAGCTATACCCAAACGTCGATTTCTACAGCGGCTTCATTTATCGGGCAATGGGAATACCGACGGACATGTTCACCGTCATGTTTGCCCTGGGGCGCCTCCCCGGCTGGATCGCACAGTGGAAAGAAATGATAAGCGATCCCACAGGCCGAATACACCGCCCAAGACAGGTTTACGTTGGCGAGAACGAAAGAGAATTCCCAGCCTTGGACGACCGCTAGAACCTACCCAAAACAACACACCAAGGATAAACAAGGCCGTTGCGCTGAAAACACAAAGCGCAACGGTCTTTTTCCGTGAAGCTACCCCGGCACGCACACCATAAAAAAACGCCCACCGTTAGGCGGGCGTTATCTATTTCCTAAGAACTCGTTCTATCCACTAAAGAGAGTCAAACGAACGCTGTAGATTGGTGTCACCTTCAAGAATAGCGCTCTTCTTATCAAGGGCCGGAGCCAGCGTTTCCTCGAAGCCATCAACACGCGCAGCCTTAACCGTTTGCTCTATATCGGCCCTGACTGCTCCATCAACGGCCTCAACAATCTCATAATCTGCCAATCCTGAAGGAGCAACATTCTTATACTCGCCGATATTAGCGCCGTCTCGCGTAAGGTAATAAACACTCCAACTGCCATTCATAAGACATTCAGCCCATTTGACCTGAGTGTTTCCAATCTTGTCAACCACGGGAATGCGCGCAAAAAAGTAGTCAGTAGACGTACCAATACGAAGCTCTTCAATGTACAGACTCGTATACTCGTTCAGCAATTCCGGTGATGCCCAGTTAGACTGCCCAACCTTATCTTTCAAGTCCAAAACACGTTGGAGTCTAACCGCTCTATTGTACTTAGGAGGAGTCAACGGGATGCCTTCCCGAATATGCGACTCAAGCTGCTCGATGTTACTTGCAAGAGTAACCTTAGTCGCAGAACGACGCCTGTCGGCCGCCTCAAGCTCACCAACAAGACTCGTCAACCTGTCAATCTCCGCTGAGAGACCATCAGTCCTCGCTTGGACTATCGCCATCTCCCCCTCAAGCTCCTGATACTCCTGATGAGCAAGCGTATACTGCTCGTTCTTATCGTCAAGCTCTGCCTCAACCTGGCTAAGCTTCTTGCGCTCTTCATTATACTTAGCAGTAGCAGCTTCCGCGCGCTTAGTTACTTCGGCCAACTCTGCTGCCCTAGTCTCGACTTCTTTGACCAGTTCTTCAAGATTGCCAGCAGTGGTGTCAAGTTCTTCGAGAATCGCTTTTGCACTTCTCAAAGCGCTAACCGTTCCATTAAGTCTCGTAATGTCATCTTCATTAGCAGAAATCGTCTTGAGCAAGGGATTGAACGACAAGAAGTCTAGCTTATCGGCAAGAAACGCTCCACCGCCAACTCCGAGCGCAAGACCTATTAACAGAAATACAAAAGTTACCAAGATACCCGTTACGCCACCACCGGACTTTACCTTCTTCGCTTTCTTGCCCGGAGGCACAGGCGTAGCAAGACCCTGTCCAGGAACCGCCGTATCAGGTGAAAAATCTGGAACAGGCGTACCTGTGTCAAGACCACCATCGCCAAATGCGTCAGGCGCAAAACCGCCATCATCAAAGCCAGGCGCGCCGAAAGGTTCTTCACCCATAGCTTGAGTAGGCGCAGGCGTGTCCACACCAGGATCAAAACCGCCGTCCCCGCCAAAGGCACTATCAAACATCGGCGTGTCCATATCAGAATCAGGACCAGGGCCTATCTCTGGCGTCTCCGGCGAAAAATCGCTGTCTGCGGCAAGATCCTGAAAACCAGATCCCTCACCGCTAACAGGCATCGGCGTGTCCACACCGCTCTGCACATGCGGCGTGTCAAAGTTGGACTCCTCATACCCAGGAGGCTTTGCTTTAATCGCGCCACCAGTTGGCTTAGGCGTCTCAACCGGGATTGAATCTACCGGAGGCAAGCCCCCTGGCGATGGTGCCGGATCAGAATCAAAACCTGACAAAGGAGGCAGACCTGAATCAGATTCTCCCCCCGCCGGAGTGGACGATTCAAAATCGCTCAATGGCGGAAGGTTACCCAAACCACCCGAGTCAGAGTCACCCGTCAGTGCTCCGAAATCATCCTCTTTTTTCTCTTCATTGTTCGACTGCTCATTATTGGTGTTATCTTCAGCCATTCACCCCATCTCCTGTGTACCGAGTCAAGACCAGAGTGGACATTTTCCACACACTATTTATCTTAAAGCATTCTAGCATGGCAAAATAATGTTGTCAAGAAAATTCCCCACACTGTTTTGTCTCGAAATATCGCCATTATTCCTTACCACACAGCACCTTCCATAAGATCGGGCTGCATAGACATGCAACACAGCTTAGACCACATTATGACTGCGCAAAATCATAATTTTGCGCTTTTAAGTCAAACACCCAAAACAGTGTCCAACAGCGCGGCCCCCCACTTATTTCTTCGCAGCAACCTTTTTCTTCACCGTCCTTTTCCTTGGTTTCTGCTTAGGCATGCACTCGTAAAGTCCTCTGGACGCCTCCAAAATGGCCCCAAGGCTTTTTCGCGATTTGTCGTTTATCTCGTAGCCGGAACTGGCCACTTCAGCCAGCAACTTCTCCCACTCGCTGTGGCCCCAATCGCCCTTCTGCTTCGTCACGAATTGCCCCGCAATATCGAGAACTTTCTGCATATTGTTTTTCGCTACGGCCATAAAGCCCCCTTTTTCCCAGCCCCGAATCAAGTATCCTAATCTTAGGCTTTCACTGAATAAGACAGTGAAACTGACAAAGCTTCTCATCAATGGGTATAACGCCGCATACCAGCTACCTATTTATTTCCCAAGGTTTCCCAGCAAGATCCCTCAAAGTCCTGTTCTGCTCCGAAAGAATCTTCTCTGAAAGAGCCTTATAACGCTCCGCCCGCTCAGTGTTAGTCGGGCCATGCGATCCAATGACTATATCAAGATTTGGAAAGTTTTCTTTAATAGTGTCTATGAACTCTTCCTTAAAAGGGCAAACAGCAACTACGCAATTAGCTATGTGCAAAGAATCCAGACCCATTTCGTAAAGGGAACGTACTCGCTCTATTATTCGGCTTGAACCAACAGCCGTAGGGCACCCCGCGCAAACTATCATTCCAATAACCTGAGCGCCATCGTCATCACTATGCTTGGCAAACTGCCCTCCGCAACCGCTGGCGTCCCTGAAACAACTAAACGCGTTACATCCGATCTCATCTGCGGTGTAAGAGCAAGTCAAGATGCCAACTCTCGCCATATTAAAACACCTCCATTTGCCTGAACAACACCGGAGAACCTGCGAATATTCTCCGATCACGTATCAACCGGCGCCTCATCGACACTCCTGCGTCGAAACAGATAAAAAAGGGCACTTAGCTGCTTGATCTGAAACCCACTCTATGCTCAAACACAAATGCCGCCTCAAGCAAAAATCGGCGCAGCCCTTTCTTCTTCCCTTCGCTCAAGGTACTAACCAGTATGTATCTCTCCATGAATAATGTCAACACCTAAACCAAAGGGTCTTGACACGCAAGTCTGTGTGTGTTAATATCCGCACTTAGCACTCGACAGAGACGAGTGCTAATAAACCCTAGATCGTTACAGTTTGAAGACTTAGAACAATCTTAATTACCGAAGGAGACTAACAATGGCCAAACAATTGGCTTTTGACCAGACAGCACGCGAGGCCCTATTAAGAGGAGCCGATGCTTTAGCAAATGCAGTTAAAGTCACGCTAGGACCCAAAGGACGAAACGTCCTCATTGAAAAATCATACGGCGCACCCAGCATCACCAAGGACGGCGTAACAGTCGCCAAGGAAATCGAAGTCGCCGATGCCTTCGAGAACATGGGAGCAAACATGCTGCGCCAAGCCGCCACCAAAACCCACGATGATGCTGGCGACGGCACAACAACCGCCACGGTGCTCACCCAAGCAATGGTACACGAAGGATTCAGATATGTTGCGGCAGGCATGAACCCAATGCACCTGCGCAGAGGCATGAACAAGGCCATGACCGTCGGCACACAGGCCATTCGCGCCATGAGCAAAAAAATCAAGAGCAACGACGAAGTTACTCAGGTCGCAACCGTTTCGGCAAACGACGATTCCTCAATAGGCCAGATGATTTGCAGCGCAATCGAATCTGTTGGCAACGACGGCGTAATTACCATTGAAGAAGGCAAAGGTCTTGAAACTGAACTGAACGTCGTAGACGGAATGCAGTTCGACCGAGGTTATCTCTCCCCATACTTCGTAACAAATCCCAAGACAATGCGAGCCGAAATTGAGGACTGCTACATCCTGTGCCACGAAAAGAAAATCTCGTCGCTACAAGAACTGCTTCCTCTTCTTCAAACCATTGCTCAAACGGCCAAACCGCTGCTCATTATCGCAGAAGACATCGAAGGCGAAGCACTGGCGACTCTGGTAATCAACAAACTTCGCGGCACGCTCAACGTCACCGCCGTCAAGGCCCCCGCCTTCGGAGACCGCAGAAAAGAAATGCTGCGCGACATAGCATGTCTAACAGGCGGCCAATACATAACAGAAGACCTCGGTGCAAAGCTGGAAAATATCACGCTGGACCAACTCGGCACGGCAAAACGCATTGAAGTCACAAAAGAAAACACCACTATCATTCAAGGCGGAGGCAACAAAAAAGAAATCAAAGCACGTTGCGATCAAATCAGACGTAACATCGAAGCCACAACCTCCGATTACGACCGGGAAAAACTGCAAGAACGCTTGGCCAAACTTGCCGGCGGCGTTGCCGTCATTAGCGTCGGCGCGGCAACGGAAACCGAGCTAAAAGAAAAAAGGGCAAGGACCGACGACGCCCTCAACGCAACACGCTCGGCGATCGAAGAAGGCGTAGTACCCGGCGGCGGCCTCGCACTGCTCGCGGCCCAAGCCAAAATCAACAAGATGCACCTGGACGGAGACGAAGCTGCCGGAGCCACAATAGTCGCAAACGCATGCGGCGCACCGCTAATTCAAATCGCGACCAACGCGGGACTCCAGGGCGACATCATTCTCGAAAAAGTCATCGCCGCACCAAAAGGACGCGGATTGAACGCCGTAAGCTGCAAGATAACTGATCTCGCCAAGGACGGAATCATCGATCCCGCAAAAGTCGTCATTACGGCATTCATAGACGCCATAAGCGTCGCCAGCATGTTCGTGACAACCGAATGCATCGTAACCGAAATTCCCGAGAAGAGCGCCCCCGCAGCACCAGGAGGCGAAATGCCTGGTGGTGGAATGCCAGGTGGCATGGGCGGTATGGGTGGAATGGGCGGAATGATGTAGACCAAACACACATAAGAACCACAAATCGCCGGCCTCAAACAAAGAGGCCGGCGATTTCTTTATACGCCCTCTCCCCCACCCCCTCATCCTTGCGAAAAGCGGCCATCGAAAGCATCAAGATCGGACTGATCCGACTGATCCGTCCGATCTGCGTGCCAAACCAAAGCTGCCCAAGTAATATTGTTTCTCTCTTGATTCCCCAAACACAAACCGCTAATCTTGTAAAGTCCCAATCACGCAAGAGACGACACAATACAGCGATGAAAGTCCGCAGAAAGGGCACTACTCAAATCATGAATACCAACACCCCCAACATCAAGAACGCCGTCCTTATACTCATTGCAATCACACTGCTATGCCCCATAGCCGTCACCGCGGAACAATACTTCGTCTACTTCGCATCCAGCACGGACGGCGCCTATTTGTCGAGCTTCGACACTGAAACCGCGGAAGTCTCCGACCCACAACTCGCCGCCGGCAAAGTCAAGGGAATGAACTTCTTCGAACTTCACCCAAGCGGCAAATATCTTTACGCAAACAGTCGAGGTGCTTCAAGCGGAATCCTTATCGCCTACGCAATCGACCCGCAAAGCGGCAAGCTGAACAAGCTCAACGAAGCGGACACCCGCCACGGAAGCGCACACATCGCCGTCGACGCTACTGGCACGCTGGCTGTTGTTTCAAACTACGGCGGCGGCAGCATAGGCGCAATTCCAATCGAGGCCGACGGTTCTCTCGGCGAGCTAAGCACATTCATCCAAAACGAAGGAACAAGCGTACACCCCACACGACAGAACAAACCCCACCCACACTCCGCAAACTTCTCTCCCGACAACCGATTCGTTGTCATCGCAGACCTCGGCGACGACAACCTCCACGTTTTCAAAGTCGACCACGCAAATGGCAAACTCGAAGCAAACGACCCACCCACAGTCAAACTTGCTCCAGGTTCTGGACCAAGACACATGACCTTTCACCCCAACGGAAAATTCGCATACGTCATAAACGAACTCGCATGCACAGTTACCGCCTTCAACTACCGCGCAAAGAAAGGCGCTTTCAAAGAACTGCAAACCATATCCACACTCCCAAAAGACTTCTCCGAACAAAACACCACCGCAGAAATCCTCATTCACCCATCAGGTAAATTCCTATACGGCTCAAACCGAGGACACGACTCCATAGCCGTCTTCGCAATTAACCAAAAAGACGGCCACCTAACACCAATCGAACAAACATCAACACAAGGCAAAAAACCAAGAAACTTCAGAATAGACCCAACAGGACAATTCCTATTTGCGGCAAACCTCGACAGCAACACAATAGCAATCTTCAAGATCGACAAAGAAACAGGACGCCTAACACCAACAGGCCGCACCCTAAACGTCCCAAAACCAATGTGCATCCGCTTCCAAAAAAAGGATTAAGCCGAGTTCTTCACACTCATGCAGAACGATTGAAGTTGATACTATGCCGGAGTCTGGCACACATTCGAGCAGCCGTGGTACAATAAACACTGCAGAACGGTCATGTGTTTGAAAGAAAATGGCGGCATGTGCGAAAGTCTCCCGCATCACACGCGTACAAGCCATTCATAACTCACAGGTTGTTGTGAGATAGGCCTCATGCGCCAGAGAAAAGGAGAGATTGCATGTCGGAACAACTCAACCGAATTACCAGCGACCCTGCGATAATGGAGGGGAAAGCGTGTGTGCGAGGAACACGCTTGACGGTGGCGCTCGTTATCAACCTTGTCGCCAACGAAATGCCACGCGAAGAAATTCTCAGCAATTATCCGACACTTGAGGAAGAGGACATTCGCCAATGCCTGCACTATGCCGCCCTATTAGCCGAAGAGCATCTGATACCTTTTGAGGATACATCGCGTGCGGTTCCTATGTGTCATGGGAATTGGCTTGGATGCGGTGAAGGCGCTTGGCGAGGCTGGCCATGATTGCGTTCATTTGCTTGAACAAGGCCTCGAACGCATGCAAGACGTCGCCATAATCGAGAAAGCTGCCGTCGAGAACAGAATCGTCTTGACGCACGACCTCGATTTCGGTCGCCTGCTCGCCCTGAGCGGAAGAACAAAGCCCTCTGTTATTACTTTCAGGCTTTCCGACATGCGACCAGCAAGTGTTGCTTCAAAAACAATGGCGATTATTGGTAGTTTCGAAAACGACTTGATAAAAGGTGCCGCAATCGTCGTTACCGACAAAGGCATCCGCCGCCGGGAACTCCCAATTTAACAGTCTGTCGGCCTTAGGGATTCGAAGCTAAAAAATCAGGAATTGAGGCCCTTTTTTCGCGAAATTGAGGCGAATATCGGACATCTTCAACGATGTTTCGCGGAAAACTGGGGCCGATTCATGGATTTTGCAGTAGAATCCTTGCAAGTCCCCTGCATCCAATATATTGCCACGCTTCGTCCACGCCTACTACACAATTATGAGAACCTCCTCCTGCCTATTATTCGGCGCCCTTGGCGGGCGTCGTAGCCTCTTGAATGAAGTTGACGGAATTTCGGAACCGGACGACTGCCTGTAACCGATGGTCGACATGCATCCTCAAGTGCCTGCGCCCATGCTTTTCGTAGGCTATACAGCCCCCCAGCGTCTTAGGATTTCGTAGGTTACTACTCCGAATGCGGTTGCTACGTTCATGCTGTTCTTGTAGCCGTGCATGGGGATTGATACCACTGCGTCGCATCGTTTCAGGTTCTTGTCGTTTATCCCGTTTACTTCGTTGCCGAAAACTACGGCGACTGGTTTGGGCCAGTCGTATTGGAAAAGTGGGACTGCCTTATCGGTGACTTCTATTGCGACTACTGGGAT
>SDBV01001840.1_pt1 | contig 31757 bp, 52 predicted proteins | sample 2277081 | NCBI WGS metagenome assembly SDBV01 (sample SAMN10402039, study PRJNA504765) | marine sediment metagenome | isolation source: marine sediment core GS10_PC15, 223 cmbsf | place: Arctic Ocean: Southern Knipovich Ridge | collected 2010 | reverse complement strand
TGGTTTTTCCTGTTGACTTATCGAGTTATAAGTTTGAGGAGCAGCAGGGTAAGAATGTTTACCACTACGGGTCTAAGGACAGGGAGTGGTTTTATGGCTCTCATCTTATGCGTAAACTTAGAGATAAGTGGAGCAAACCGCAACAGTTTCCAAAGGTTATAATTACTAACTACGGCGGGTATAATAAGGATGAGCTGTATGAGATTTATAAGGATTCTTTTGTTGGGGTACGATTGACCGAGCATGATAACATGGCTTTAAGTTGTGTTGAGTTGGGCTTGATGGGCCGGTGTAGTATTTTTAACGGGAACATTCCTTGTGCTGTTTCGTATGGTCAGAATTATACTACTTACAATCACGAGACGAGACGCAAGTGGGTTTATCAGGATGAGAGCTTACTGGCTAAGGTCGAGAAGATGATACTTGAGATGGATAGGGCGCCGGATAAGTTACTGGCTGAGGAGATGCGGGAGTTTGTACATGATACAGAAGATTGGTTAGACACTAAATTTTATGAGATATGAATGTATCAACAAGTAATAAACCAAATAAGCGATTGTATGTGTACTTATAAAGACTTTGATCATTATAACTTCAAAAGGTTTAAACCACTGTTGTGGTTATTGGCAAAGATGAAGTTAATACCATATCAGTTTTACAAAAAATATACATGATGGACGCATTGAATATTAATTTACAGAAGGCCGATAATGGCTATGTCTTAGCAGTGGATTTTAGCCACAGGTATAGTCAGAAGGCACAAGTATTTGTTTACCAAGAACGAAAAGATGTTGATAAAAAGATGGCGGAGTTTATTGACGACTTAGAGAAAGAAGCGATAGAAGAAGAATAATGGTTAGCATAATAGTACCATACAATGAGGATCGGGGGTTTCTCAGTATGTGCTTAGATTCCATCAAAGCTCAGACGGTTCCCTGTGAACTAATAGAGGTTCATTCGCCCCGGAGTGTGGCGTGTAACATTAATCACGGTCTCGAAATGGCTACGGGTGAATTTTTCAAGGTGGTAGGTGAGGACGACTGGCTGCCGCAGGATTCTATTGAGAACTTGGTGAACGGTATAGGTGATGCCCCGTGGGTGGTAGGTAATGCTATCAACGTGACGGGGAGCCATTACGAAGTTTACAAACCGGAAACACTAGACTTCGCTGAGAATGTCAAGCTGAATAGAATCCACAATGGCGGCACGATGTACCGTACAGCTTTGCTACGGACGATAGACGGCATGGATGAAAGTTTATGGACAGGTGAGGAATACGAGATGCACTTACGAATGTATTCACTTGGATATTTACCTAAGTACATAGATAAAGAGGTTTACTTTTATCGTATGTGGGCTGGTGGTAAATCAAGGATGTTAAGAAGGCAGAATCCGGAAAAAAGAAAAAATGAAATTTCACGAATACAAAACTTATACAGATGAAACAATTTACACATTACATTCTGACAAGGTATAATACAATGGGGGGCACAGCACTATGCCCCGATGGGTTTATGTATGACGACCCCAAAAAAGCTAATAAGTGGATGGATAACCGCATGGATCTGTTCGATGCTTGCAAAGAATCTGTTCTGAGCCAGGAGGGTGATTTTAAATGGATCATCTCACTGGATGAGCGCACACATAAGAAGTATGTCAAGAAGATCGTAACCGATGATCGTATTTCGATAGTGCATTGTGATATACGCGATGCACTCAAAGATGAGAAGATAGACACCCCATGGGTGATTACTTCGCGCTTGGACTGTGATGATCAGTATTTACCTGGAGCTATCAAGGAGATACAGCGCAAGTTCAGGCCACGGCTCAGGGTTATAGATATTGGATTCGATAAGTTGGATTGGGACAGGGATATAATCCATGACGGCTATCGGAGGGGTGGCTCTATGTTTATATCACTTGTTGAACCTTCAAGTAGAGTTATCACTGCTTTTTGCAGACCACACGGACAAGTAAACACGGGCTATCCCATGGGTGGTCACTGGTCAACTAAGTGGGAAAACTTGGTAAATATAGAGTATGTTAAATTAACCGATAAGCTGGTGTTGATGGTTTGTCACAAGGATAACATAACTAATAGGATATGAAATATTCAATTTTTGAGCTTGATAAAATCAAGGAGATTTTGCAAGACAGGATTCACGGAGAGAACGGCAGGCAAGTCCCGCATTTAGGAGATGTATACTATGGGCATAGCCGCGTAAGTCTACAGTTAACAGTAAAGGAATATGATAAGCTATTCTTAATGGCTAGGAAACATAGAAAAGCTCTTCAGAAAATTGAGGAGTATTTTGCCGAGGCTACGGACGATTTTATTAACACAGAATTAAAGTAATGGATTTCGTTTGGATTTACGTAAAGCAGTTTTCGTTCTGGGACAGGTCGGGATATTTTAATGAGTTGGACTATTCAATCAGGAGTGTCCGTAAGAACTATCAGGGCGATGTCAGGTGTTTTGTCGTGGGGGATATACCTACACCTATGTTGGATATTATTCATGTTCCCGCTCCTGATGTTGTGATGAAAGATACGGTACATAAGCAGCCACGACTGATGGATCTTAACAATAAGTTTACAACTATCCTCGGATCAGAGATAAATGAGGAGTTTGTATTGATGTATGATGACATTTATATGTTAAAACCCACTTCTAAGAAGGAAATAATGACTACTTATGGCGTATGTGAGGTGACAGATCCCCTGGCATACATCAAAACACGCATGGGGGGGAGGCCATGGAAGGAGTTATGGCTAGCAACTTACAACTATATTGTGACAGATAGGCACTCAAAAGGCTTAAAAACATATGATTGGGAGACACATTTACCCCGATTTATGGAGAAAACGAAGTTAAAATGGATATTTAATAACCTAAATGTGGATAAAATACCCCGAATACACACAAGTTTGTACCCCGCTTACTTCTCTGAGGAGACACATATAATTTTAGAGGGGTTCCAAGCTGATCTATATGATCACTTTCCAGGCATGGATTTTGATCCTGAATTTGAAAAACATTATATGCATATTGGTGATAATGTCATAGTTACTGAACTTGTTAAAAAGATGCATGATGAATTTGGGAAATAAAGTACTTGTATTGTCTCCACATACCGATGACGGGGAGTTTGGCTGTGGGGCTACCATAGCTAAGTTTATCAAAGAGGGTAAAGAGGTCTTTTATGCAGCGTTCTCTATTGCGGAGGATTCTGTTCCTAAGCCATTCCCTAGAGATATATTAGTGTCAGAGGTTCATGCGGCTACCCTAGCGCTGGGGATTCCGGTACGACACTTATCTATTAATGGGTTCAAGGTGCGCCACCTTGCGCAATATAGACAGGATATATTAGAGTCTATGGTGGAGCTGAATAAAAATCAAGACCCCGATATTGTACTAATGCCCTCCTTAAACGACATCCACCAGGATCATGCCATAGTAGCCGCTGAGGGACTGCGGGCCTTCAAGAAAAAGACTATTCTATGTTATGAGCTTCCGTGGAACAATCTCAATTTTACAAATTCATGCTTTGTGCGGTTCGGAGAGGAAGAGTTAGAGAAAAAGATTCAGGCTATGGATTGTTACAAATCACAAAAGGGGCGGGGCTATGCCTCGGGTGAATTTATAAGGAGCCTGGCTGTTACGAGGGGCACACAGATCGGTGGTGGTCTGGCAGAGGTATTTGAGGTTTTAAGACTTGTGATATGAAAGCAACTTACGGTAAAAACGTAAAAATAGAATGCAAGAGCTTCGAGATAGGCGACTATTCCTACATCGGAGATAACACAACCATACGCGGTAACCATGTGAAGATAGGCGAACACTTTTATTGCTCCGGAGGGCTTAGGGTCGGCGGTGGTGGACATAGCGGACCTAACGCTAACTTAACTATAGGCGACAGATGCACTATGCATAATAACTTCATAAATGTATGCGAACCTGTTGTGATCGGTAACGATGTAGGGCTATCTGAAGAGGTTTCTATAATTACGCATGGTTACTGGCAATCTGTTCTTGAGGGTTATCCGGCTAAGTTTGAAGGGGTGACTATTGGTAACGGTGTGATAGTGGGCTATCGGTCTACTATTCTCCCTGGTGTGGAGATAGCCGATAAATGGGTGATAGGGGCTAACTCAAATGTAAGCAGGAGCAGCCCTGTGAAACAGGAGGCAGTTTATGCTGGTAACCCAGCGAAGGTTATTAGATATATTGAGGAGCCGAGCGAAAAAGAGCAGGAAGAGATAGCCATTGAAATTATAGCGAAGTATAAAGAGGTGGCGGTTTATGATAAACGGAACCTTAATATAAGGCTTAAATTCCCGAAGGTCTATATTAATGGGCTTACGGTTAATCTTCTAACATTTAAATACACTGGCGAAGAGACAGGGACAACTGATCACTTCAGGGACTACATGAGAAAGTGGGGAATACGAATTTACACTAAAAGACCGTTTTCATGAAACTACTAGGAACAGGATCTTATTTACCGCATCAGATTGTTACTAACGAGGAATTAGAACAACGAGTGAATACTAACACCAAATGGATAGAGGAGAATTTAGGTATAAAGGAGCGGCGTATTAGCCCTTTTTGGGGAACAAGCCGTTTAGCAATCGAGGCCGCGTTTAAGGCCATTGTTATTTCGGGCTTAACCTTTAATGATATTGATTTACTCATAGTAGCCACCACGACCCCTGATATGAAAGCGCCATCTACAGCCTGTATCGTTCAGGACAAGATAGGGGCTTACAACGCTGTGTGTTTTGATGTGAACGCAGTCTGCTCTGGGTTTCTGTATGCTATGAGTATTGCAGATGCTTTCCTTTCGATGGGAACATATACTAATGCTTTGGTAATAGGTGCAGACACGTTTTCCACTATCACTGATTGGAATAGCCGGGACTGTGTATTCTTTGGTGATGGTGCTGGCGCTGCGGTGTTCACTTACGGGGGTAAGTCAGATTTCAGACTGTACTCAGATGCACGGGGTAATGGGTTCTCTGTTCCGGGTAAATATTTCAAGATGGATGGAAAGGCTGTTTATGAGAAAGCCGTAACAGAACTTCCAAAGGCTATCGCAGCAGTTTTAGATGATGCAGGGCTAACGATTGACGATATAGACTACTTGATTCCTCACCAGCCGAGCATAGGAATATTAAAAGAGACAGCTAAGCGGATAGGCTTACCATGGGCAAAAGTTATGACCAACATGGATAAGTACGCCAACACGGCAGCAGCTACTATTCCTATTCTACTGAATGAAGTGAAGCCAAAAGGAAATGTTTTATTTGCCGCTATGGGTTCGGGGTGGACCTGGGGGGCAGCAATAATTCAAATATGAAAATAATTATAGGAGCATCCGGGGGAATAGGGTCTAAGCTGTTTGAGCATTACCGAATGATTTTGGAGGGTGTGTATGGTACCTTCTGTAGTAATGGTAAGGAAAGTGAGCATATGTATGGTTTAGATGTTTCAATCCATGGTGATGCGGAGGCGTTTGCCGAGACGATTGACTTATATGACAGTAAAGTCTGTTTAATTAACTGCGCCGGGATTACATACGATTCATTTGCACATAGAGCAAACCTGGAACAGTGGAACCATGTTATTAATGTAAATTTAACTGGTATATTCGCCGTTATCCACGCCTTCCTTCCTTTCATGCGAAAGCGGGACTACGGCAGAATAATCAACTTCTCTTCAGTAGTAGCGCAGAAAGGTGTGATGGGAACAAGTGCCTATGCAGCCTCTAAAGCGGGACTATGGGGAATGACCAAGGCTATAGCCGAAGAGAACAAGGATAAAGGTATCACTATCAATAATCTTAACTTAGGCTACATGGATGCGGGCATGGCTGACGGGATGGACGTAAAAAAGGGTGGTATTGATAATATCATAAACGCCATAGACTTTCTAGTCAAGTCTGATTTCGTTACAGGCACTTCGATAGATATAAACGGGGGATTAATATGATACCAGAAAGAGCTATTCAATTATTAAACAAGGATGGATTCATAAAAGCATACTACGAGGGTGTCCGTACTGGCCTGAAGTGTAAGGACGCTTTTAAGGCCGTGAACGATGAGTACTTCGTGTTCTTCAAGAAATATAGGTATACAGATTATTATTCTTTTGCACAATCCAGAGATTACGAGCAGCGCAAGTTCAAGCGGATGGCTAAAAAGGCGGTTAAGTAATTCGGTTCTTAATTAAAAGTGTTGTATATTTGCATATGAAACCATGCGAATTTGAAATAGAATGGAATAGTAAATCAGTTGTTAGATTACTTGGATTTAAAGTTCGCGTAATGGGGATTCATTTTGAGAAAGGACTTATCGCGTTTGATGTTTTATGGTTTCGCGTTTGGCTCCATTATCAATGGTTTATAATTTGTAATTCCAAGACTACAAGGAGCGCAACTAATATCACTTAGACCTTTAGCAGCCAAGTTTATTCGGATGTGGTCAATCACGTGAACGCTGGATAAACGCAAATAGTTACCGGAATCATGCAAGTTGCGCATTAGCGCTTCCCGATTGGTTCCGGTTTTTGTTATATATACATATTGATTAACGCACTATATAGGTGTATCATGCGCCTAATGGCGCGCAATCGTTTTAAATTCAATCGGGTCAAAGCACTCAAATCTGAAATTGAGGAGCTGAAGGCTCGTACCCGTTCATGGGATCAGCATATACTTGATATAATCAAGGCGGGCGGCACTGGCGATGTTATCACGCAGACGGCTGCTATGAAGTTCACGGGTGTTCTGTCGGCTGTTTCTTTGCGCTCAGAGCTGTTGGCCTCTTTCCCAAAGATGATATTTGAGATTACTGCGGAGGGCCGTAAGGAGATTTTCGATGATCCTCTTTACAAGATCATAGCCCACCAGCCTAACGACTACATGAACGCTTTCACATTCTGGGAGCTAGTAAACACACATCTTGATTTATGGGGTAATGCTTTTGTGTTTATCTCAAGGCATAGTAAACAGGTCACAGCCCTAACTCCCGTCCATCCCAGTAATGTAGAGGTTTTGGTAGAGGGTGGAAAAGTTAAATATAAAGTAACGGGCACCAAAGATACCGTACTAGATAAGACCCACTCTTCAAATAAGTTTCTGCACTTCAAAGATATTTCATTCGATGGTATTATAGGGCTTAGCCGTATCAAACTAGCTAGTGATGCCATTCATTTGGGCTTGTCTCAAGAGGACTTCGGAAAAGAGTTCTTTGATAAGGGTGGCCATTCAAAAGGAATTATTGAGGTTCCGCTGCCCATGGGGGTTGATGCTATTGATGCATTGGAAAAAAGATGGAATGAGAACGCTAATTTTGGAACGGGCTTTTTAGATAGTGGAGCTAAGTATAACCAACTAGCTATCCCTATGGCTGACGCACAATTTATTGCCTCAAGGGAATTTCAGCTTCAGGATGTAGCGAGGGTGTTTAGGGTTCCTCCGCATCTATTGTCAGATTTATCAAGGGCCACTTATTCCAACATAGAACATTCCGATTTACAGTTTATGAAGTACGGACTCAGACCGATGGTCAAGCGCTATGAGGCAGAGCTAGAGTCTAAACTTCTTGGTGATGACTTAGGCAAAAAGACTATACGCTTTAACCTGGATGGAATCTTAAGGGGCGACACTACTGCGCGGGCTAAATGGCTTGCCACTATGAAGCAGAATGAGCTTTACACCACGAATGAGTTAAGGGTGATGAACGGTGATAATAAGAGCGATGATCCCAAAGCAGATTTACTGGAGAATCCAAATACAACATCAAATACAAATTCTAATGGAAACGATGATTGAAATGCACTATCGAAATACGATCATCCGTCCCCGCACAATTAGTGGGCAATATAGAGGAATGCGAAAAGACGGTGATGATGAGGTTTTCACATTTATTGCCTCTACATCTGATCCTGACAGGCACGGTACGGTGTTAAATCAAAAGGGGTGGAAACTGAAGAACTTCAATGCCAATCCCATTATAGGCTACCAACACAATCTCTATGGTGATATGTGTAATGCCCCCGACCCCGACGATGTGATCGGGAAGGGGCGGGCCTATATAGAAGATGCGGAGCTTTTAGTCGATGTGGTTTTTGATTCAGAAAACGAGAAAGCTCAGACAATAAAATCCAAGGTGCAACGTGGTTTTTTACGCACTACCAGTGTTGGGTTTATTGAACTCGGGGAGGGCCATAAAGGGAATGACAAAAAGGATGAAGATCCTAATCTATACTACTTTAAAGGTCAGGAGCTTTTAGAGATTTCAATAGTTAATATTCCATCCAACCCTAACGCTAAAAAGAAGTCATTCCGCTCACAGACATTTGATGCTCTGAAATTTATCTATCGTGAATTGGGTGGTAATTATCGATTCTCGGACATAGAAGATATGAAGGTTAGGGATGTGATAGACCTTTTGGATGGAAAAGAGCCTGAGCCTATTAACGAGGAGGTTACCACGGCAACCACAATACGTAAATATAAATACGAGATTATAAAATAAACCGGCCTTACACAACAGGTCATTAAATTAAATAAAATGGAAGATGAAGTAAAAAAGGACCTTCCTGAAGAAAGTAAGGTCGAGGAAGTAACAGTTAAGATTGATGCCAGCGCGGTTGAAGAGGCTGTAAGGAAAGGCATTGAGGAGGGCTTGAAAAATATCACTCCGGAAGCATTACCAGGCGCACCCGCTACCGACTTGTCCGAGAAGGATAAGAAGGATATACGAAAGTATTCTATCAGGAATGCTATTCTAAAGAAGGCTGAATCGCAGCAAGGTATAGGTAAGTTCGATGGTATTGAACTTGAGATGCACCAGGAAGCAGTAAGGGAAGGCGTAGCTTCAGGGCAGACCGTAACTGGTTTAGGTATCCCCTCTTTGATTCTTCAACAACGTGCTGACCTGAAAGCCACGGTTGACGCCGCAGGTGGTTATACCGTAGCTACTGATACCGTGGGGTTCATCGACACTCTTAAAAATACCATGGCTACAATCAAGGCTGGGGCCAAGATGATGTCGGGGCTTGTGGGTGATGTTACTATGCCTAGATTAGCCACTGACTCTGTTGCCACATGGCGCACAGAGGGCGGTGTAGCCAAGCAGTCAGATCCTACTTTCGAGGCACTGACCCTAACCCCACACAGATTGACCACTTACACTGAGTATACTATGCAGTTGCTCCGTCAATCTAGCTTGGATATTGATCAGATTGTGCAAAACACCCTGTTTTATTCGATTGCCAACGCTCTCGAAACCGCAGGACTGGAAGGAAGTGGAACATCACAAGTGCCTGCCGGTATCCTTAATGCAGGCGTTAACGATGCTACTCACGGCTCCACGGCCGCCACATTGGCCAGCTATCTCAACATTGTGAACATGGAGAAGATGATAGCTGTTGATAACGCTCTGGTAGCTAAGATGGCTTATATTATGAAAACCGCCGCCGCCGCCAAGCTAAAGACCACACCAAAGGTTTCAAGTACCGATTCAGTACATATCTGGGAGAACGATCCGCTGTTAGGGGGAGTTGTTAACGGGTATCCTGCACTTGTTACTAATGTGTACACTGATGACACTATAATCTTTGGTGACTGGACGGCGTTGAATTACGGGCAATGGGGTGGTTTGGATTTACTAGTAAATCCCTATTCCTTAGATACTTACGCTACAGTACGGGTGATTATCGCCGGTTATTTTGACGTAGGACTTACGCACGTTGAAAGTTTCTCAAGGATTGATGACCTTAAATTGTAGAGATGAAGGTTACAGTCAAATGGATAGTTAGTCCAAGGTCTTTAGGTATTCCCCGGCAGCCTGGTTCGTTTAGTTCGCTAGACGAGAAGGTTGCTAAGAAGATGATCGAAAAGTATCCCGGCATCTTTGAAAGCGAGGAACTGGACAATCTAAAGCCTGTGCAAAAGAAAGTTCATACCAGAGATAAATGAGAGTACGAGCAGATACATACGAGATATACAAAGTAGCTACCACGTTACCTATTAGCGTGTCGGATGCTAAGGCGCACTTAGGTGTAACTAACTCCCTACAAGATAGTCTGATTGAGGACTTGATATGGGGCGGTGTTAAATCCTTCGAGAAAAGGGCCAACGTATGTCTATCTGCTCAGGACTGGAAAGTTTTCTTAAACAAAGGCTATAAATATATTGAGTTGTGGAAGTACCCTATCACGGGTATTTCCTCGATTCAGTATTATGACTCTGATAACACATTGCAGCTCCTGTCCACGGATAGTTATTTTTCTAACATAGCGACAGGCTCATTGGGTTATGATCCCAGGCCGGCGGTGATAACCATAACAGACATACCGGCTACTTATGTTCGGGATAATGCTGTGATAATCACGTTTGCGGCTGGGTATTCTATTATTGACTATGACGTTAAGCAGGCAGTGTTAAGCTGGGTGTATCGTAAGTATGAGAATCCCAACGATGCTGTCACTGAGCGCATATCGTTCTTTGATAATGTTGTCCAAGACTCTAGGAGTTATGGGCTATAACTACCAAATAGTAATCCAAGAAGCTACAGAGACAAGAAGCTCGGCGGGTGCAGTGGATCCTACGTGGGCCACTTACAAAACTGTATGGGCTGAGAGGGATGACCCCGGCGGTGGTGTCAGCTATGAGGCGGAGGAGCCTGTTTACTCAGATGCATTAGCTTTTAAGATTCATTCTCATGACGCACCTGACGTAACTACTAAGATGCGTATTAGCTACGAGAGTGATCTGTATTGGATCAGGAGCATAAGACGGGAAGGTAGGTTTCATTTTCATCTAGTCACTGAGGCTTTTGACGATGAGTGATTTAAGCCTTGATCTAGTTGGCGATGAGGAGCTTTTAGCGGCTTTTCGTGAGTTGGATTTTAGGACTCAGCACAAAAGGTTGCACCAGGTGTTAAGCGATGTCGCAAAAATACCCAAAAAGGCTATGCGGCAAGCTATACCGGCGCGCCGTTCTGAGAAGCTAGTACCTCCATCGTCATCTTCAAGGGCACGGCGAAGGTCTGCGGGTCATATAAACAAGTGGCACCCTCCTGGGTTGGGAAAGAAAAGTATCATGCAGAAGAGGGGCAAGAGCAAAAAGTCTGCTGTTCTATTTGTTGGGGTTCGATCCAGAACTGGGAACTATAAAACAGATGCTTTTTATTTAAGGATTTGGGATTTATATAACCCAGGCAAGAGGGGAATTGTATCGGCTCGTGAGTGGTCGGTGACCCCAACACAACAAGCAATTTTTACTTCGATGCGGACAATTATAACAAGGGCATGGAATAAGAAAGTAAAAAAATGAGCATACGCAACGCCATATATGATTTACTAAACGACACGGAAGCGGACGTATACCCATTTATTGCTCCGCAAGAACTTAAGGATTCCTATGCGGTTTACAATATTCGCAAAGACCCCATAAGAACTCAGGACGGTATAGGCCCGTTTAGCGTGGATCTGTCACTAGCCATTTATGATAAAAAAATGGATGACTGTATTGCACTGGCCGATTCACTAGCCACTGCCCTTGAGGGGGCGGAGGGATCTTACGGCGGATCTACTATAATGGGAACTAATTGGGTTTCAGAAGATGGTGATTATTTAGAAGAGTTAATGAAATACGTAATTACACAAGAATATCAATTATTTTTTACATAAAACATAAAAATTATGCCACTACGAGGAGATTTATTAGTATTAAAGGTATTGCACACCTCAGTCGAGGCGCTAATAGCAGAGAGTACATCTGTTAGCATAGACTTCTCGGCAGAGTCTTTGGAAACTACTAACCAGGTAAGTGCCCTGAACGCTTCCTTTATAGCGGGGAAGGTTACAGGTACGGTGTCGGGTGACTACTTACTTGCTGCGGCAGGAACGCAGTTTACCAATCTATTTACCCATATGAACACGGGTACACTTGTTGAGGTTACCGCTTACCGTAATGGTACTGCATTTCTTGAGGGTGATGGTGTTATCACCTCATTGAACTTAGGAGGTGGGCTTAGTGACTCTTTAACCACGGGTTCATATAGTATTCAGTTCTCTGGAAACATGGCGGTATGATAGTAGATACTAAGAAAGGAAAGCTCCCCGTGAGATACGGGATGAATGCGTTAGCTCTTTTCGGCGATCTGACAGGTAAGACCATGAACGTTGTCATGAAGAGCATGGGCAGCCTTGGTGGTATGAAGCTGTCCGAGCTGTTGGCTTTCGTTTATGCGGGCTTTGTCGATGGCGCACGTTGGGCTAAAGAAGAATGTAAGATCGAAAGCATTGCGGAGGTGGGAGATATGATTGACGAGGACGCTGAGTTAGTTAACAAGATGTTTGATGCTTTCGGCGGCGACTCTGAGGAGTCTGAGGTGAAAGGTAAAAAAAAATAACTTTCGATGAGCTTCAGGCCATCGCCTTTGGTGAGATAGGGATAAGCCACGGTGATTTTTGGAACATGACCCTTCAGGAGATTCTAAACGCTCACAAGGGTCACGAAGAAAAAGAGCTAAACGAATGGAGGCGGGTTAGATGGTTGGGTACTGCAATATACAACGCACCGAGGAGTAAAAAAGATCCACAGGTAAAGGCGACAGATTTGCTCAAGCTCCCAGGCGATAATGATGTTATTGACATCGATGCTGAGAGAGAAAAGATAAAAGAATACAGGCAACATATCAAAAATGGCGGGAGTTAGATCAACATTAACCACAGTCCTTTCGATGAACAACACTAAGTTCAAGAAGGGATTATCTGGGTCTAAGAAATCCTTAAACGGTTTTCAGAAGCAGATAGGTAAGATTGGTGGCATGATCGCCGGGGCTTTTGCTATAAGCGCTATTGCTAGATTCGCAAAAGAAGCAACCATGTTAGCGGCGGAGATGCAGGGGGTAAGTGTGGCTTTTGAAAGGATAAGGCCGTCAATTGGTTTCATGAAGCAATTACAGGAAGCTACCTCAGGGACTGTCTCTGAACTCAACCTAATGAAACGGGCTGTAATGGCCTCTAACTTCAGTATTCCGCTTAAAGAATTAGCTTCCCTTTTAGAGTTTGCTACCAAACGCGCCCAGGAAACGGGCGAATCTGTTGACTTCTTAGTTAACTCTATTGTAATAGGTATCGGTAGAAAATCCCCTTTGATACTTGACAATCTCGGCATTAGCGCTGTTGACCTTCGTAATAAACTAGAAAACGCAGGCCATGCAGTTTCTACGGTTGGCGATGTAGCTAAGGCCGTAGCTGAGATAGCTGCGGAGGCAATGAAGGAGTCGGGTGATGTGGCGGATACCTCGGCTATTAAATACGCAAGGTTAGCCGCAGAGGTGCAGGACTTAAAAGCCGAGATGGGTAAATACTCCAATGAGCTTGCCACAAGAACCATCCCGCTAATGACAAGATTCCTACGGGGTCTGGATTTAATATTTGGGGCTATTGAAAGGGGTGGCGGTCAGGTGTGGGGGAGTCAAAAACAAATACAGGATTTTATTGATACGTGGGATAAAAGCCTAGATAAAATAAAAGAGAATCTTACCGGCATTGAGCGCATTGATGTATTTGGAAATCTATCTGAGAATGAGTTGCTTTTAGAATCTATAAGCAGTAAGATAGGAGAGATTAACCAGAAGCTAATAGGTGAACCAAATCCGAACATAAGTAAGTTTTTAGAATTTGTTAAGAAGGGTCTGCAAGATTGGGTAGAGGAAATAAATAAGTTTGGTGTGGGTGGTGAGGCTAGTGTTGAAAATATTAAAAACCTTAAAGAAGAGCTTAAGGTTCTTACCGATATACAGGAAACTCTTACGAAGGGTAATGAGTTAGATATGGTCAACGTTAGAATAAAAGAAATTAATGACTTAATTAAAGAATTAAAGGGCAATGTTGATAAACTTGGCACTTCATGGGAGGATATGTGGGGCGATGTGGTTAAGGGCTACGAGACACAAGCTAAGGGTATATTAGAAAAATGGAAGGGGCAGATGAAATCCATGTCCGAAGTTTTCGGGTTAAGGGACGAGGATAGACTAAACTTATGGGGTGCGCTTTTCGATAATGATGAGGATTTTGATCCATTTGGAGGCCCGGAGGCGTGGGAGAAGATAGCCGAACAAATTTTATTAGCAGAAGCACAAGCCAAACAATTTGGCGATCAGATCGGAATGTCTCTTATAAACCAGTTCGATAAATTAGGCGTAGCCATTGGCAAATTTGCTACTGGCGCAGAGGATTCATTTAGAGGCTTGGGTGATGCTATCATGCAGAACCTTGGCAACATATTAATTATGATGGGTGCGCAGACCGGTAATCTAGGGCTTGTCTTAGCGGGTGCGGCTATCCAGTTGGGTGGCGGAATACTCAGGGCCTTAGGGAGTAATTCAAATAACCAATCAATAAACAGGGCGCCCGGTGGTGAAATGCGATTCAGGTTAGAGGGCAATGATTTAGTAACGGTATTAAACAGAAATAACTATTCTAATAACCTAAACACCTAATGGCATTTCAAACCAAATATTCACTTACCTGGGCTGACGTTGAGGGTGTCACATGGGAGATATTCTTCCAGACAGACCCCTGGGCGGGTGCTGTTACCGCTTTTACTCCCGGCGTAAATCCCTGTAAGCAAAGATGGCACGGAGGTGATAAGTACCAACCCATAGTCGGTAGTAGCGTAGATATACAGATGGTGTACGAGTCGGCTATTGATGATTTATTTACAGAGGAGTCCCAGAGTATCAAAGTAATTCTAAGAAGAGATTCAACTCTTAAATGGAATGGGTTTGTCTCGCCGGGGCAGTACCATCGTATGTTTAATAGACCGAAGCACTACGCAACTATCACCGCTACCGATGGATTGGGAGAGCTGAAACATATAAAGTTTGAGGATAGCAACGGTGATCCGTATTATGGACAAGAGGAGGAGATAGTGGTTATTGCCAATATCCTTTTAAAGACAGGGCATAGTTTGGATATCTATGAGGCTGTTAGTATTTTCGATCAAAACCACGATACAGGAGCAGACAAGTCACCCTTGAACCAAACATATATCTACCAGGAGGGGTATTGGGATGAGCAAACCGATGAGCGTAGTAGTTGTTACGAAGTGCTAGAGGATATACTCAGAAAATATGGCGCGACCATAAGGACGCAGAGCATATGGTTTATTATACGCCCCAATTTATATTCACTTGACACCTTTACTTTCAGACAATTTAACAGTGCCGGGGTATATGAATCTAACGATAGCGATGATCCCTGTTTTGATTTAGACTCCACCTTTTATTATATTCACGCTGATCAGGAGTTTAGAAAGATAATGGGTGTGGGGTTTAGCGAGATTACACAAACCCCTCCACGTAGAGAGAATATGTTTAAGAACGGCTCATTTGATTCTTTCACATGGACGGCGGGCGCGGCTGATTATTGGACCGCTACCGGGTTGCCCACTTACGTAGAGGATGGGGGCGCTTTAAAAATGGACGGATGTGCCACTTCCGCCATACCAGCCAAATATATTGAATCTACCACTAGTCTATATTATGCAAATTCGGTAGATATTACATTGGATTGGACACCACACTATGTAGGGAGTCCATCTTTTAAAAACTTATTTTTACAGATATACGACAGTACGGCTGCTCTATATTTAACTAATGCGGGGTGGCGGGGGGGTGTTGGATATTATTCTGTGTCGGGGGGTACGTCAGACGAGGCCAGGCGCGTAACAATTAGTTTTCCTGAGACTATAATTAGCTCTGGATTTTATAGAGGGTTTTCTTTAAGGGTTAGGATATATGAGTTTCACAATGAAGGTGCGTCAGGGGCTAATTATCTTCATCTGGACAATCTCAGGCTAGAGGTAGATATGGATATCCCCGACAATAAGATTCATAGCTATACAAACCCGGTTAGCATAAACAGCAATGCGCAACGAGACATGGCGTTAGGGGATTCATGGCGAAGAGACTTCTTCCCTGCGGGTTTAATAGATGATGCTTATTATGTAAGCACATATACAGGTGACACCGAACTAACATCCTTATGGTCCATAACGGGTGATCCTACGGCGGCAGCGCCTATCTCTGAGCTGTTAGCCAGGCAAACGGTAGAGGGTTTCAGGAGGGGTATAGATGAGCTGACGGGGACGTTTAGAAGTGTACTCACACCTTTTGGGAGGATTGGAATCAGGGATGCGAATATCGTGGATGAGTTTGGGTTTACCAAATCATTTTTTCCTACTGATGTAACCCTAGATACAAAATTAAACGAGGCGCAGGGGACATGGTTAGAATGTCCCGCTACCTATACAGACGAAGAGATGGAATGGGCCTCTCATGATATGGGTGGTGACGCTACGATAACCGGAAAGATAATAGAGATTAATAACTGGACATCTCCCGGGGTTGGTGATTTTGCGTATTTCGATGAATATACTGCCGTGGTTGGGGAAACAGTGCGGACGATTGTAAATTTTGTTGATGATGGCAGCAGTTCATTACCCAGAATATATATTAACAATGTGCAGAGACCAAGGGCATGGGGATTGAATTATTACACCGACTATTTTTCAACTGCAGGCGCTAAAATTTTTGAGCTTGGTGATCAAGAGGGAGGGAATACATTTAATTGTACGGTTACAATAGATGTTTACTCAATAACAGGGATATGACTAAAAGACACAGAACAGTAGACGGGTTTTTAGATTCCTTAGATGGTAACCCACCGATAAGATTCAGGGATACGGTATGGGATGACTATGAGTTTCCCATGACCTCAGTTAGAATAAACCCTGCGACAAGTAAGCCGGATTTCGATTTCGATGATGTAGATTTATTATTTGATAAGGACTCTACTGAAACGGTAGTGGGTAACGGGCAGATCCCCCACTCTTGGAAAATAGCCTCTTCCCTTTTACCCCACGTGCATTGGACACAGAAAGCCGCAGGTGTTGTGGTATGGCAGCTTGAGTATAAGATATGGGATGAGACCGGTGTAGAGCCATCTGGGTTCACAACAATCACAACAAGTACTGTAATAAACGCTTATACCTCTGGAGACATCGCACAGATTTCAACATTCGCGGCCATTGATCTTAGTGCTATTACAGCCGTATCTCCGACCATAAAAGTGAGACTATCAAGGCTGGGTGGTGAAGGCTCGGACACGTATGATCAGGACGCCGCCACGCAAAAATTTGATTTTCATAGAGAGAATGATACACCAGGAGGTTCACACGCAGAATATTCTAAAGATTAAGCTATGGACGCTGAAACAATTACATTCATCACAGACCAGAACAGGCAGCTAAAAAATGATCTGAAAGATATCGTTGAGGTTAATGGGACGGTCGTGCGCGCTAAGATTGAATCAGAGGTGGATAGGCTAGATAAGAGATTTATACCCGTTGAGAAAGATGTTAAGATACTTAAAAAGGAAACGAGTATTTTCAGGTGGGCTCATCGCAATCCAAAGGTGGCTATTATAACGGCTGTTGTATTCGTAGCCTGCGTGGCTATAAGTCTACACACCGTGGGTGTAAAGAGAATAGTAGAGAGATTAATTAGAATAGAATTAAACGAATAAGCTATGGATATTTCTGCGAAAATACCCGGACATAATATTACCTATGGTGAATATACGGCATATAAGATGCGGACACGAGCTGGCGGGTGCTACCACCCCGAAATATTAGACGAGGGCAATACAGTGGCGTGGTTCGACGCTGACGAGGCATATATCATAAAAGATGGAGCTAACCTTGTATCTCAAATGACTGACCGCACGGGGTTGGGTCATCATTTACTTCAAGCCACTGGAACTAATCAACCCCTTTGGTCATCTGATGGTGTGTTATTTGATGGTGTAGATAATTTTATGCAGACAGGGGCGTTTACTCTAAATCAGCCGGAGCAAATTTATTTTGTTGGCAAGCAAATTACATGGGGTATTGTGAATAGGTTTTTCGATGGAAGAAATGATATTTCTGCGGCTCTTACACAGCTTGATGATTCGCCTGAAATATTGATGTATGCAGGACTTTTATCACCCATAAATGCTAATTTAGCGTTGAATACATTTTCTATTATAAGAGCTTTACTAAACGGTGCATCAAGTGAATTAATAGTAAATGAAACAACACCTGTCACTGGTGATTTTGGCGCTAATAATATGGGAGGTTTTACGCTTGGTGCAAGAGGAAGCACGGCATCAAATTTCGGCCATATTCAGGTCAAGGAGATTATAATAAGAAAAATAGCTGATACCGCACCTAATGAGGCCATTATATATAACTATTTGAAAAATAAACATTCAATATAAAATAAAAAGACATGGCACTTTTAGGCAATTATCTAACAATAAGATTACAGCAGCACTCTTCAGGGGTGGCTACTAAGGTGGTAGCAGAAACTACTTCAGTAGATGCACAGTTCACCGCTGAGGCACTAGAGTCGACAGAGCAGGCCGATGCGCTTGTATCTCGCTTTGAGCCAGGGAAAACTACTATCAATGTATCTGGTGATTATCTTCTGGCTAGTGATGGTGAGCAGTTTGATTTACTGTTTGCCCATGCTAATTCAGGGGATAAGATTGAGGTGGATATATATAGGAGTTCTACGTTGGTGATAAGTACAGAGGGGGTGTTTACTTCGCTTACTGAGGCGGGGCCAAACTCGGACGCTTTAGTTACAGGGGCTTATAGTATGGAGTTGGATGTGGTAGCGATGGAGGTTGAATATGGGGCAGAGCTTCACACATTATCTAACGCCGCAGCAGATCCAAATGGAACTGAGGCAAATGCAACAACTGGTTTTACTCAAGTTGGGTTAGATGCGGGCGCGAATGAATTTGTTAGTCAGGGCGCGGTTAAGTCAACGGGGAGTTACGCTATAAAGGCTGATTGTAATGATACACCTACGGCTAGTGCTAGATTTTATACAGACTTATCTGGCGCCCCATTTAATCTTGTGAATGGAAATGAAGTAAGAATTAGCTTTAACGCAAGACATACAGGCACTGGATTGACATGGAATGTTAGAACATCCGATAGTAGTGGATTGAATACAAATGTTGTTAACGTGGTAGTGATAGCGGGAGCAGATGTAACTTTTGCCGAAACAATACACGACTTTACATATTCAGCAAATACAAGATACTTTGGTGCGATAGAGGGTTCTGGGGCTAATACTGGCGGTGTATATTTTGATAATTTATCAGTAAAAATTTTAATATAATGGACACTTACATTCAAGGGGAGAGCATACAACTTAATATCCCGGTAACAAATGCGGGTGGGGATGCCCTGGATCTCAGTGAGGTAGACGCCATAAAGGTAGAAGTTTATCATAAAGATAACCGAACCACCTTAAAAACCGGAACCTATGCGGGCGGCGAGGTCACTAGTGACGACCTTACGCTAGGGGTGGTTATTATTCATATAGAGGATGGACTAACAGACGATGCGACCACTGGAGAATATAAATATGTAGTTACCATCACTCAGACGGATACTGATTTTGATGATAGTGTAAATACAAGTAAGGCTAAAAATGATGCCTTTGAAATTACAAGGAGATGAGATATATAATATCTATATTATTTTTATTTGTGTTTGGTATTGTTTCCTGTCAGATCACAATAAAGACCAGCACCACGGCTGAGGGTGGAGAGATTAAGGATAGTACTGTGACTTCGGGGGCTGTTTTTACAGATATTGTAGAGTCGGGAGGTGGCGGGATTCTTTATGGTTCCTATGTGGCTGATTTTGTCACAGCTTCAGGAATAAGTGGTACAGACTCCACAGCCATAGATTATCTGGTAAGGGCATTGGTAGACTCATCGCTGATAGACTCTATGTATGCAATATATCCCATAGCCGGGGATGTAGATACAATACATAGGCTCAATTTACTTTCCCCCTATGATGCTGATACCAGTTATAGGCTAACCTTTAACGGTACTGTGACCCATGATGCAACAGGAATGGTAGGTAATGGCACAACAGGGTACGGGAATACTCATTTCTCCCCGTATTCTGAGATGAATATAAATAGTTATCACATATCTTTTACAAGTGCCACAAACTCCACAGCTAATGATATTGATATGGGCGCGTATGTTGGGCAGGGGGATCTAACGCTATGGGGAGCTAGGACTATAATATCCAAACCTAGATTTGGGACTCGTAGGGATGGTAGCTTTCTATACCATGAAAATAATAACACTATTGGGAATTTCTTAGTAAGCAATAGAGACACAACAATATCCATTTATATAGATGGGGTTAAGACATATATGCACCACTCTGTTAATGACTCAATCCCCGACTTTCCTATCTATATAATGGGCGCTAACTTTAATGATATTTCAGTAGCAGCCTCCGATAAAAAAGTAACCTTTGCAACAATAGGGAAAGGATTGGATGATGATCAGATAAATAAGCTCACCTCTATTGAAAGGCAGTATAATAGCATGATAAGCCGGGGGGATACGGTGACAGGTCGGGCAATGGGTTATACCACTGCTAACTTTCCTATCGCAATAGATAGCGCAGCCCATGATTTTGTACCTGACTCTTCAGGTAATGCAAATTATGCCTTATGGGACTCCTTTAGCAAGGGGGCTATGATTACATTTCAACAGCGTTCATGGTTTAGTTCATTTGCGAATTATGCGGGGCCGTCATATTTTGGGGATAGTGCTATCATAGATATTGATATGGGTGCCTGGATTTCTCCCCTTGATTCGCAAGATGTTGACTTTATTTATTTCACTATACAGGAAGCAACTGGTTTTGCATGGGATACTATGCCAGATTTCCCTCGAAGATTAGTAGAAAAGTATAATGCCTATCCTGTTTATGATTCCCGAAATAATGCTTTTGCAGATAAAAATATCACAAGCAAGTTTGTAGATACTTGCAGAGTCAGAGGGATTGAACCTATTTTATATTTTAATCCTATCAGAAATTTATTATTCACCCCGAAAACAAATTTCACTTATGAGATATTTGACTCTTTAGATGTTGTACATTACAATAACTGGCTGCAAAAATATGCACAGGAACTTGTCTCTAAGTATGAAATGAAATTCTTATGGATAGATGGGTGGCAGTATGGGCCGTATGCAGATGATGGTATATCCTTTGATGATGAGTTATCTGATGGGACATTGATGAAATCTGTGGACTTTCAGGGCTTATATGATGCAATAAAAGCAGTAGACTCTACCTGTTTAATAGTGATGAATAATTGGGCAGATACAACCTTTACACGTTTCCCGTTTGACATATCCAGCAATGAGGAGTTGGTAATGGATATTGTAGGCAAGACAGATGATGAGGTGGTGAGTGATAGCACATTTATTAATGGGGGGACAAGCTACTATATCCCCACTGAGTTTATATGCAATATAGCAGGGGATGCTACTACGGGTGTAGGCTCTGGATTTTGGTATGCGACAAGTGATGAGGGTGTGGAGGTGAGAAATATAACAGCCGTGCAGTCCTTTTATGATAGGGCGGCGGCGGCCGGGGCAAAGTTTACAATGTCAGTTATCCCTGGTAGGAATGGTATAGTACAAGATTCTCAGTTTGCAGTTTGGAGGAATATGGTTTGGTAAATTATATCACATGAAAAAAGCACTAATCAAAGCACTAAGAAACATTACAACATGAAAAAATCACTAATCATATTACTAGCATTTTTATCTATAACTGCTTCAGCTCAGATAGAGTACGGCAGCGAATGGAAGAAAGCCCGGAATACCAAGTGGACTAAAACAGCTATCTCAGTAGGCGCTTCTTTAGCTTCTATCGCTTTAGAGATGACCGGGGATGCCATTGATTTAAGTGGTGACACCCTAACCTTTACTATTAAGAAAAATAAGGGAGGCGCGGCTGTTGCTACACTATCAACGGCTTCTGAAATTACCATATCAGGAGCAAGCAATAATGTGGTTAACATAGCTTTTAATCTTGCTGTATTTAGCCAGCGAGGTTAACTGAAGAGGTACATGACTAATGCGTAAAATCAAACTAGCGGTTATACACTGCACGGCAACAAAGATTAATAACCTGTCAATAACTATTTAACAAAACACTTGCATATGTCAAGTAGATTAATTTTTATTCACTTAAATAACAGCACGTTATGAAAAAAGTAACTTTAGTATTTGTATTGGCCATTCTGGCCGTTCCCGTATTCTGCCAGGGTGATGACGGTGGAACATTCTCTTTGAACTTCTGGACCATCCTTTCCGGTGCTCTGGCTGTATTGGGTACCGTACTTGCAAAGATCCTGACGAAAGTTAAAGGAAAAGGTAAGGAAGCCATCCAGTTGGGCCTTGAGGTCGGTGAGGCATTTATGGCTTATGTTAGCCTGGGTGATCTGTTTGTGAAAGCAGTCGAGGATAACACTGTAACCCCGGAAGAGGTGACCGCTATGAAAGCACAAAATGATAAGGCTAAGAAGGAAAGGGCTGATGTGACAGTGGCATTTAGAAAGCTAATCGGAAAGGTTTAGTTTTCCATATAAAAGTTGTACCTTTATAGCCTCCTTATCCGGGAGTTCGTTTTGTAGTTTTAGTTAGCGGGGAGTGGGCTTGTCACCTACTCCCCTTCTTTAATTTAAACAGATATATTGTATGCTGATAGAGAAACTGAATCCGATTTCAGATTAATAAGTGCAGTGTGTCTTGGTAAGAGAAAGAGTCATAATAATTTTAAATGGCAATTTGTATGAAACTACGGTTACGGAGAAGATATTTAGGATTGGAATATACAATCGGATCATTATTTATTGATGGTGTTTATCTTTGTGATACGATTGAGGACAAAGTCCGTGATTACAACCAGGATGGTGATTTGAATGATCCGGGAGAGGAGAAGGTGTTTGGAGAAACAGCCATTCCATATGGTTTTTATGAGATAGATCTCACTATGTCTCCGAAATTCAAAAGACTTCTACCCATTATACTCAATGTTAAACATTTTACCGGAATCCGGATTCATCGTGGCAACACTGCTAAGGATTCACATGGATGTCCTCTGGTGGGAGAGAACAAAGCCAAGGGCAAAGTCCTCAACTCTACTAAATATGAAATGCTTATTGTGGAGGCTATGCTGAAAGCCATACGCAATCAAGAAAATATGACTATTGAAGTATCATGAAAAAAGGAAAAATTTGGATGATCATTGCCCTATTATTCATAGGGTACTCTGGTGGAATCATCACAGGAGTGTTTGTTGACACCGATCAGGTATATAATACCACTGTTAAGAAGATACGCCAAAATAAGAGCCCTGGGGGCACTCTAGTGATAGATGTGGACGCTACCACCGGTGAGCTGAAATCAAAAAAGGATATCCGGCAGGAAAAAAAGTTGGAGCGACAGGAGGCTAAAGCACAGAAAAAGATTGATAAACAGCACAAGTAGAAAGCCTGAAGGGAAGCTGTGCGGCTCATGGATGTGCTGTTCCTGGTCCGGTAAAACATGGTTTCTCTTCTTTCGCCCACCCCATTTAATGCTGATTCCGACCAAATAGCCGATAAAAAAAACAGAATTGTTTGTTTTTGTCATTTCTTTGACTTACCTTAGCATTGAACTACAAAACGACACGACATGAAAACAAAACACACACCAGGACCGTGGCTTCTATCTTATCCTATTGGGCATGATTTTTCCATTTTTGATAAAAATCATCCGAATGGCCGTTTAATAGCCACTATACATGAAAACCCTATTGGTTATACAGATGAACATGAAGCCAACGCCAATCTAATAGTAACAGTCCCGGAATTATTGGAGGCGGTTGAGGGATTTCTAAATATAGTTGCTAACACTCGTGGGGTCTATGGTTATCATTTAAATGGCGATCCTGCTCCATGGAGTGAATTCGATGAGGTTTATATGGCAGTATCAGCCCTCAAAAAAGCAACAGCATGAAGAACAAACCCGATTCCAAAAAAGGCAGAATTTTAAACCACTTCCAGAGCGGAAGGACGCTGACCCAGCTCCAGGCATTAAGGCTTTACAGCCATATGCGGCTTGCTCCATGCGTCTGTCGTTTAAAGAAAGAGGGGTACGATATTAATAAAAATATGATCTATAACCTATATGGAGAAGGATACGCCGAGTACTTTATGGTAAAGACAAAGTAAATTTAATGGCCTAAATAATCATTGCTAACTAAATAATGCTTATATTTACATTATGATCAGAAGCAGAAACTATACAACTTTGACCGAACCTGTAATCTTCGAGGACGGTAAAACCTATTTCAGGGGTGGCCGTGTTCAGAAGTTTACCCTTCCGGATCGTGTACGCGATGTTGATCATATCAATGTACCTGTTGTATTTTTCTTAAACTAAAATGAGGGACTGTTATATTTTGAATACATCAGGTGAAGAAGCACCGACAGTTTACACCAGCCTCCCCAAGCTCTTACGTGAGATTGGACGCCCACGTCAATATCAAACATTCAGGCGCACACTTAACAAAGAAGGTGTGATCCGGTTTGGTGATCTGAATATTGAAAAGGGTGGATTTATTGCCAGTACCAGAACCTAACTACAAACGACACGACATGGTAATTAAATTCGATTATTTTATTAGGAGAAAGTCAGATAATAAGCTGATGCAGATATTACACACAACATTGACAGAAGATGAAATTTGTGAGTTTGTCAAAAGTACCCTAACAGCTCCGATAAATTACAGTATGGATGATGGCGATGGAAATGGAGAATATATATTTTCAGATTTATATATCGATGAAGTAACCGGATTACATTAATTAAACTACAAAACGATGGACTACGACTTGAGACATTCCCTTTTAGAAGAGGACCGCATGGTCAACGATTTGCAACTATGTGAATCATGCAACGACTACCACCTTCATTACGATTTCGTTCAAAACACTGAAGGACAATTTATCTGCCCTACGTGTGTTGGTAAGCAGACCTGTGAGGTTTGTAATGAAGCAGACCCTTCGACCTCTATTGTTGACGATGACGGTGAGTCGACACGTATCTGTGATGGCTGCTATGAGAAAATGATTTCTTAACTACAAAACTGAAGTGATGAAAACATTCACAGTTAAAAGATATGTAATAGAAAAATTCTGTGTTGAGGCTAACAATAGGAAAGAAGCGGCGGAGGCTATGGCAAAAGATGAACATGGTGGGCCTTATGATGTGATATTTTTAAAACAAACATATTGTAAAGATTAACCATAACTACAAAACGACATGAAAACGCACTGGAAGAAAGTTTTCAATAAGGACTACCTGGGCAGTCACGACCTGGATGAGAAAGACCTGAAAGCTATAATCCACCACACAGAGGTCAGGGTGGTTAAGGACAGCTCAGGTAAAGATAACAAGTGTAACGTTGCAGTATTCGAAGGCAACACCAAGCCGATGATTCTCAATGTAACCAACTGCAAAACCATCAAACGCTTTTCCGGCACGAACTACATTGAGCAGTGGAGCAACATCCCTGTTACGATCTATTCAAAGCAGATCAAAGCATTTGGTGAGGAAACCGAAGGGCTCCGGATCAGGGAGAAACAACCTGTTATGAAAAAAGAATCTCTCACCCCGGAACATCCAAAGTGGGCCGATGCTGTCGAGTACATGAAGCGACCTGATTCAATTACTGACAATATTCTGAAGCATTACGATGTGACTCAGGAAAATCTTGATAAACTCCAAACAATATGAAAAGGAAATTTCATAGTATAGACCAAAACACTGAGGAGTGGCATGAGCTGCGAAGGGGTAAGCCAACATCATCCAACTTCGCTACGATATTAGCCAATGCGCCCAAAGCATTCGGCAACCCTGCAATTCAATACGCCCAACGTGTCGCAATCGAAGGCAAAACGAATGTCACCATCGAAACATTTCAAAATGATTGGATGGAGAAAGGGCTTGAGCTAGAGCAGGACGCCCGTGAGGCGTACCAGATGGCCACGTTTACCGATGTACTTCCCGGTGGGTTCGCTGAGTTAGACCGGTTCGGATCATCTTCCGATGGATTGGTCGGTCCCGGCATGATCGAGATCAAGTGTGTAAAATATAATACGCATTTTGAACGACTCATTAAAGGCGGGTACGATTCAAAATACCAATGGCAGCTACGTGGCCAGATGTGGGTCTACGATAAGCCCTGGGTCGATTTTGTTTCTTACTGTCCTGATTTACCTGAGAACAAGCAGCTTTATATATTCCGGGTCGATAGGGATCAGGAGGCAGAGGCCCATATGATAGCCCGGTTAAACGAGTTTGTGACCGTAGTGGATGGATTCAAAGAAATATTGGAGCGATGAAAACTATCGAACTTATTAAAACCTCTTCCGGCGCATTTATCCCGGCTTACAACTCAGACCATGAGTTAGCCAAGAAAGTAAAGCCAGGTGATAGTATAGTGGCAAAATTAACCGTTCATAGATCAGTTGGGTTTCACCGAAAATTCTTTGCGCTAATCAGATATACATTTCATCACATGAATGAGGATATGCTAGAGAAGTTTCCAAGTGAAGAGGCTTTAAGGCTTGAGGTAACATTACAGGCTGGTTATTGGTCCAGGCACGTAACAATAGGAAATAAGGAAATTGTTTACCCTCAGTCAATTCGTTTTGATAAGATGGATCAGGTAACATTTGAGAAGCTGTATAGTACAATACTGGATGTTATTTTAAAATGGTTCATCCATGAAATTAATGAAGATGATTTACTTTCATTCATGTAAAAATTAAAGTTATGATACCTAAATTCAAAGCATGGCATAAGGCCGAAAAAGTAATGTGTGATGTATCAGTAATCAGTTTCGATTCAGGCGCTTTCCTGGTCGGTGTTAAAAAGGGCGAAGATGAAATAGGGGATAAGTATTTTATTCCAGCGCCCACAGATGGAAGGTTCTGTGAGTTTGAAGAGTTTGAACTTTTGCAATACACCGGCCTCAAGGATAAGAACGGAAAGGAGATTTATGGGGGGGATGTTATATTTTCTGGGTATCAAGGGATGTATTATGGGTCTACCAAATTTATAATTGAATTTTATGATGGTTGTTTTGGAGGTATAATTGTGGAATATGCTAATCTTCCAATTGAATTACCAGAGAATAGCAAAGAGAAACACACTCGGTATTCTTATTTTTATCCCTTGAATGATTTAGATGAAGGCTTTGATCCCCGTGAAATCATTGGCAACCGGTTTGAGAACCCAGAACTACTGAAATGACTGAAATAATAACTACAACGGAAATGCTTGATAAGATGGATGATTTTATCCCAGACTTATTAAAACACAGAGATAGGATTGACTCTATGATTTTGGACATTAAAACTTTCAGGGTGTCGAACAGCACAGGGTCGGACCGTTCTAAAATAAACGTGATCTTCAAGGTTGTGATGACTTATTTTGACATTACAAAGGAGGATTTAAAAGGGCCACGGGGAAGAGATGAGATACCAAAAGGCAGGCAGATATTCTGTGCGCTTGCCCGGGAGATTACAGAACTATCATACCAGGCTATTGGTGACTATGTGAACCGGGACCATACAACAGTAATACACAGCAAGCGGGTTATCTCCGATGCACGTGATACGAGCCATGTTCTATACGATCACTATGAGGTTGTAAAAAAGAATGTCCTGGTTGCTTTGGATTCAATTTAGCCATGCCCGGAACCGGGACTTATCGCTGTGAGGACTGTAACTGGTCCGGGTTACGACCTTTCTCAGTTGACATCGAAAAGAAAGACGGGTGTGCTACTATTCTATCCTGTAAGTATTCATGTCCACATTGCAAAGGAAAGGTTATTTACAATGTTTTTAAATAAGATAGTTGGTAATAAGTTTGTTTATTGAATGTTAATGTTTAACTTTAACGTATGAAAAGAATCAAAACGACTGACATTGATCCTGAAAAGCTGATAACAAAGGCGGCTTTAGCTAGAGATGAAAAATGCAGCCAGACGGAAATTAATAGACGTATTGCAGCCGGGAAATATGCCGTTGTTGTTACAAGTGATAATAAAGAATTGGTTCATTTGTAACCTTTTTTTATGTCAAATTTAGTTAAATATTAACATGATTGGTTGGATTAAAATACATAGAAAATTAATAGGTTGGGAATGGTATCAAGATAGCAACATGGTTCATTTATTTATACATCTGCTTTTATCAGCTAACCATAAGCCAGGGAACTGGAAGGGAATTGATTTGGAACGTGGTCAATTAATCACTGGTAGAAATAAACTGTCTGAACAAACAGGTATATCACATCAATCAATTAGAACTTGTTTGGAACATCTAAAATCAACCAATGAACTAACCATCAAATCAACCAACAAATATAGTATTATAACAGTCTGTAATTATGATGATTACCAGTTAAAAGAAAATGATACTAACCAACAGAATAACCAACAACTAACCAGCAATCAACCAACAACTAACCAGCAACTAACCACAAACAAGAAAGAAAAGAATAATAATAATGAAAAAGAATTTAAGGAAGAGATATTAAGTTTCTCAAACGAATATGAAGATCCAATGTTAAACGACTTCTTTAATTATTGGTCAGAATGGAATAAGTCAAAAACAAAAATGCGGTGGCAGATGGAAAAAACGTGGCAGACTGAAAGGAGAATTTCAACATGGATGAAGCGGTCAAAGGACTTCAAAAAACCTATCACTGAAAGTATAGGCTCAAATCTTGGGGGTGATCCACTTCCTGAAGGATATGGGGAACGTTCACCAAAAGCCGTTCAACGTGGAGAGTATTTAAAATCAAAAAAATAGAATCATGAAAACAAAACAAATTATTGCATTAGATCAAACAATGCTAAAAATTAAAGAATCCTTACTTGGTGTTTGGGATAGACACGAAGAGAGAAAGGAAGAGTGGCTGGAACTTAAACTATATATCAAGCAACACGAAGATAGATTCATTATGGACAATCAGTGTATAAAACTAATTCCACCATCTAAATCAGGGAAGAGTATTTAAAATCAAAAGAGGAGGAGAAATGAAACTAACGCGTCCATTTAGTCTTGATGGTAAAGTATCAGGAATATATTTTCCAACAGGGAAAGAGGCAACTTGTGAATTTGCATCTAATAATTGTCTAAATAATTGTTTTGCAATAAACCACTCTAAAGATCAAGAAAGAATACCAGTTGAAGAACTCAAAGAAGTTTATCAATTTTTTAAAGATAATACTACACTAACAATTGCTGGATATATCCTTAAAGAATTAAGAGACAATCATATAAAAATATTACACTGGTTTGTTTCTGGTGATTGTAAACAAGTTGATGAATATAAAGTGACGAATGTTATAGATCAATTATGGGAAGAAAATATTATTCAATGTGGATTTACACGTAATAAGTCATTTTGGGATTTTACAAATCATTGGACATTTAAAGACTCTCTAACAAGAGTACCAAAAGTAACTTTTGCGCTCACAATAGAAAACAAACCAAAAGCATTGGATATCTCTCTTAATGGGTTGGTAAGCTTTCCTGATTTTAAAAGCGGGAAATTCCAGCTCTACAAAAACAAAAGGAAAGTAGTTGGATGTGGTTATACGGATCCTAAATTAGAGAAAATTAATAATAATGATAACTGTTTAAAATGTTATGATACTAAAATGGGTTGTTTCACTCCAGATGGAAAATAATAAAAGGAACTAATCATTAAGCTATGGCACATTTTGATATACCTAAAGAAAACAGGACTGGTTCACTTACTGAGTTTGGATATAAGATTGAACGTATGAAATCCCTTCAAAGGGCATTTGATGCTCTTGAAAACATTGAACCACTTATTGATGAACTTTATGACCACATAAATCTTTTCAATGATTGCGATTCGTTATATAATGCTATAACAGATTTGTATATAAATACGTATTGTGGTCGTGAATCTCTAAAAAAGCAAGCTAAGTATTTGAAATCACAAATTGATCTAACATAGGTAAATCTAAGGAATAATGAGGACAGCTAAAGTAAAAAACGGAAACATCTATTTCACCACAGAGGTTGAAGTTGATGCATGTATTGATGTTGATGTGAAAGTGAATTTATCTGACGCTATCGATGATATAATTGATTCATTAGATGAATCTCAAGCTGATGAAATTGCTAAGAAAGCAGGAATAAATAAAAGTGTTGAACTGCATGGAGATGAATTAAGGAGACATCTTTGCGACCTACTTCAGATGGGATATCATACACAAAAAGAGGATATTATTATTGAGTTAAATGGAAGAATCTAAGGATTGTGTTAGATCATTTATATGGATCAAGCTTATTTAAACCAAGATAAATAAAAGGGGGCCGATATGAAAACAGAACTTGATAAATACAAAATGCACTCAGAAAGGGTGAAGGAATTAACCGGAGTAGAGGCTGATTTATATGTTTTTACCAAAGGGCAGATTGAAGAATACACCCAACACCCCACCCTATCCGAAAGCAAGGTGATGGAGGTGTTGGAAAAGAATCAAACTGAAGAACGTTTTAATAATGATGGCGGTGTTCATTATAGCACTATAAACGGAGTTTTCCAATATTCTTATTCTAAAGTAGCCCAAGCTATATCCGCCCTCTCTACGGTAGATATTGCACAGGTGGGGGGTAATATAAAATCCATAAAGTTAGAATGGCAGAAGCATAACAGAGATAACGGGCTTACCTGGAATGAGGTTGCAGAGTTAGTTAATCAGGTCGCAGCAGTAGATATTGCACAGGTGGGGGAGGATATAATATGTCCGTTTTGTCATGAAGATAACTTTGACAAAGAAGGATTGAAACACCACTTATTTAATTATTGTGAAGTTCATGCAAATACCGAGAACATATGAAAAGAGAAGAGATTAAAAAGATATTGAAAGAATTTAGCCAGATTCACGTTAGAACAGATGAACCTGAAGAATATTATGTGATATCAAGCAGTATTGAAGATGATACATTTGCTAAGATTGCCGACCGATTGGAGCAGCAGCCAGAGGTGAGTGAAGAAACATATGTAAAGGCAGAGGGATTGGATGGAAAATATTGTGTATGTGAAGCACTCCCTGATGGGCCAGGTATAAAAGCGGGTAAAATTATTGCCTGTGTTAATAAATCCCAACACCCCACCCTATCCGAAAGCAAGGTGATGGAGGTGTTGGACGATCTTCTTATAATTCAATCTGAGACGCATGTTGGACCTCTGACAATTATCGGTAAAGAAAAAGCAGCCACCGTCATCTGCTCTCTCTCAGTGGTAGATATTGCACAGGTGGGGGAGGGGGATAAGATACTGAAAATTCTCACCAATGTATTAATCACAGCTTTGTCTGAGAATAGAACATTGGAAGCAGAACATGGAACAGGAAGGGTTTCTCCAACACTACATATTCAACTCCATAAAAATGAAGCAGAGTCTATCATTGCAACTCTCCAATCCCTCGGATCTGAAAGATCTACCCAACCAGCAGCAGTGAGTGAGAAGGAGATAGACGAAATAATTTTTGAGTGTATTCAATGGGATGGTTGGGAAATAATAGGAATGAATCACTTAACGGCAGCGAAAATTATTTATGAATGGCTCCAATCCCTAAACCAAAAGGGGGAGGGGGCGCAGGAACGATATGATAAGGCGAGAGTATATTATAATACAGAAATGGGTTTAACAGGATTAAATGCCTCGAAACCAGAGCTAACAGTA
>SDBV01001839.1_pt1 | contig 31758 bp, 23 predicted proteins | sample 2277081 | NCBI WGS metagenome assembly SDBV01 (sample SAMN10402039, study PRJNA504765) | marine sediment metagenome | isolation source: marine sediment core GS10_PC15, 223 cmbsf | place: Arctic Ocean: Southern Knipovich Ridge | collected 2010 | reverse complement strand
GATGCCATTCCTGACATAGGTGAAAATCAGCAAATTGTTTATACGGAATGGTCGGGCCGGTCCCCCCAGGATATTGAGGATCAAATATCTTATCCCTTGACAACTGCTCTTCTGGGTATTCCCGGAGTAAAGGACATCAGGAGTAACTCCATTTTCGGTTTTTCCAGTATCTATATCATTTTTGATGAGGATATAGAATTTTACTGGAGCCGGACACGAATTCTGGAAAAACTTAATTCACTGCCTTCGGGCACACTTCCGGATGATGTAACACCGGCTCTTGGTCCCGATGCTACTGCCCTGGGACAAATTTACTGGTATACCCTTGAGGGTCGTGATAAAGAGGGTAATCCGGCCGGAGGATGGGATCCTCATGAACTAAGGACCATACAGGATTTTTATGTCAGGTACTCTCTGACATCAGCCAAAGGTGTTGCGGAAGTAGCATCTATTGGTGGTTTTGTAAAGGAATACCAGGTAGATATTGATCCCAATGCCATGCGCGCCCACGGTGTTACCGTTGCCCAGATCATGGCAGCTGTCAGGAATAGCAACCTTGATATAGGAGCCAGGACCATTGAATTTAACAGGGTAGAATACCTGGTCCGTGCCCTGGGTTATATTAAATCACTGGAAGACCTTGAACAGAGTGTTGTTACTGTACGAAATAATGTACCAATCAGGATCAAAGACGTTGCAAGGGTGAATTTTGGACCAGCTACCCGCAGAGGAGGCCTCGATAAAGGTGGCGCAGAAGCGGTAGGAGGAGTCGTAGTAGCCAGATACGGAGCAAATCCACTCGAAGTAATAAATAATATTAAAGATAAGATAGCCGAGATATCACCCGGATTGCCAAGTAAAACATTGAAAGATGGAACCGTTTCGAAAGTTACCGTTGTTCCTTTTTATGACCGCACCGGCTTAATCAAGGAGACATTGGGCACACTGGAATCGGCATTGACCGAAGAAGTTATCATAAGCATTATTGTTGTTATTATCCTGATGTTAAGTCTTCAGGCCTCATTTCTCATTTCGAGTCTTTTACCAATAGGAGTACTGATGACATTCATTGCCATGCGACATTTTGGTGTAGATGCAAATGTTGTTGCACTTTCAGGCATTGCCATTGCCATTGGTGTTATGGTAGACGTGGGGGTAGTATTCACCGAGAACATTGCCCGGCATCTTGATATGCCTGAAAACAAGGGAGTCAGGGGAAGACAGCTGCTTAATGTAATATATGAAGGAACAACAGAGGTGGCTTCGGCAGTAATTACAGCATTATTTACAACTGTTGTAAGTTTTCTTCCGGTATTTGCCATGCAGGCGGCTGAAGGGAAGCTGTTTAAACCCCTGGCCTTCACCAAGACATTTGCCATGATTTCAGCACTTATTATTGGTTTGATGATAATTCCAACCCTTGCCAATGTTGTGTTTTCCATCCGTTTTGATAAAAAGCGGATAAAGAGGATTTTCAATTTTGTTTTAATCGCCGCCGGCATACTTCTGATTATTGTTTCAAAAGCCTGGCTAGCAATTGTTTTAGTCGGACTTGGAGTAAATGGTCTCCTGGAATACAGATGGCCTGAAAACAGAAAGGTCTTTGTAAACTATATTAATATTGCTCTTACACTATTGGTTGTTCTGTACTTCCTTACTATTGAATGGATGCCGCTGGGAGCACAGAGAAGTCTCTTCATGAATATTCTTTTTGTAGTGTCAATTGTGGCTGTTGTGCTTGGGATTTTGATGAGCATTGTCAGGTACTACAAACCAATTTTAAGATGGTGTCTTGACAACAAGTGGAAATTCCTGAGTATTCCGATAGGGATTGTACTTCTTGGGATTATTATCTGGCAAGGAGTTGACAATATATTTGGCTTTATGCCGGAGGGTGTAAAACAGACCAGGGCATGGCAGGCTGCCGAAAACAGATTCCCGGGCATTGGCAAAGAATTCATGCCTACACTTGACGAAGGAACTTTCCTGTTAATGCCAACCACCATGCCTCATTCAGGGATTGAAGAAAACATTGAGGTGATTGCCATGCTTGATAAAAAGGTCAATGCGATTCCTGAGGTTGAGAATGTAGTCGGGAAATGGGGACGTGTTAATTCAGCCCTGGATCCCGCACCCACATCAATGTATGAGAATATCATTAATTATAAACCGGAATATATCCTTGATGAAGATGGACACCGGATGAGGTTTAAAGTAAACAGGGATAATGCGTTTGTACTTTTTGACGGCAGCAGCTATAATCCCGCTCAGGATGGTTTCATGGTAATCTCAAAAGAAGAATTGATACCGGACAAAAAAGGCAAATATTTCCGCCAGTGGAGGGATCATATTAAATCGACAGACGATATATGGAAAGAAATCCTGTCCTCTTCGAAAATACCAGGCCTGACTTCTGCTCCTAAATTGCAACCCATACAAACCCGTCTTATCATGCTTCAGACAGGAATGCGGGCGCCCATGGGCATCAAGGTTTATGGTCCGGACCTGGAGTCAATTGAAAAAACCGGATTTGAACTGGAAAAATATCTGAAAAATGTAACCGGCGTAGAGCCGGCATCAGTATTTGCCGACAGGGTTGTAGGCAAACCATACCTGGAAATCGATATTGACAGGAAAGCCATCTCAAGATACGGGCTCACTATCCAGGATATGCAAATGCAGATCAGTACAGCCATTGGTGGGATGAAACTTACAACGACTGTTGAAGGCAGGGAGCGGTTCCCTGTCAGGGCAAGATATGCACGTGAACTAAGGGACAACCCGGAAGATCTGAAGAAGGTTTTAATTCCAACTCCTACAGGAGTACAGGTTCCCCTGGGAGAACTGGCCAGGATAACCTATTTACGGGGGCCACAGCTTATTAAAAGCGAGAATACCTTCCTGGTCGGATATGTAATTTTTGATAAGAAAACGGAATATGCTGAAGTTGATGTAGTTGAAAATGCCCAGGATTATCTTAATGATAAACTCGAATCAGGAGAGTTCGTACTACCAGCCGGAGTGAATTACATTTTTACCGGCAACTATGAGAACCAGATAAGGGCCACAAAAAGGCTGATGATCGTTGTTCCGATCTCCCTTATCATCATATTTCTTATCCTTTATTTCCAATTCGGGTCGATTGTTACTTCTTCGATGATCTTCAGCGGAATTTTCGTGGCGTTTTCAGGGGGATTTCTGATGCTGTGGCTTTATGGACAGGGCTGGTTTATGAACTTTGATGCAGGGGGTATGAATATGCGGGATCTGTTCCAGATGGGGAAAATAAATATATCTGTGGCTGTCTGGGTAGGATTCATAGCGCTTTTCGGAATCGCTACGGACGATGGGGTGATCATGGGTACTTATCTGATGCAGGTTTTTAAAAAGAACAAGCCAGGTACTATCCCAGATGTCAGAGCTTCAGTTGTTGATGCCGGAAGCAAGAGGGTCAGACCGGCAATGATGACTGCTGCCACTACCATTATTGCCCTTATCCCTGTCCTCACATCTACCGGAAAAGGATCAGATATCATGGTGCCAATGGCAATCCCCTTATTTGGTGGTATGATCATCCAGGTGATGACAATGTTTGTAGTTCCTGTCCTGTACAGTATGTGGCGGGAAAAACAAGTTCGTAAGAATCTTTTAAAGACTGTATAAAAATGAAAAAAATAATCATATATAGATCTGTTCTGTCAATTAGTTTGCTGTTGCTCATTTTTTCAGTCAGTGCACAGGATGTTCTGGACAGCTATCTTATCAAAGCTGCCGAAAACAATCCAGGTTTAAAGGCCAGGTTTAATGAATACATGTCGGCTCTGGAAGTAGCACCGCAGGTGAAAGCACTGCCGGATCCGCAGGTTGTCTTTGGATATTTCATTCAACCGGTTGAAACCAGGGTTGGTCCCCAGGAATTCAGAATTTCTGCTTCGCAGATGTTTCCATGGTTTGGCACTTTAAAAGCTAAAGAAAATGTGGCCATCCAGATTGCTAAGGCAAAATATGAAGTCTTTGAAGAAACAAAGTCCAAACTGTTTAATGAAGTTAGAGGAACCTATTACAATCTCTATTTCAATCGAAAAGCAATAGTGATCGTCCGGGATAATATTCAGATTCTGAACATATTCCAAAAGTTAGCATTGATAAAGGTTGAAGCCGGAATGGTTTCTCCTGTTGACGAATACAGGATTGAGATGGAAATAGGAGATCTGGAGAACCAGCTTGCACTGTTAAAAGATCAACATTTTTCCCTTGAAGTTGCTTTTTTCAACTTGTTAAATACAGAAACGGATAATGTGCTGTTGCCTGATACCTTGTGGAACGATGGACCAGGCTTAACTAAACAAGCTATAATAGATAGCATTATGATCCGTAATCACCAGCTGCTCGGACTTGAAATGCAGAGAGAAGCCCTAAGGTTCAGGCAGGAATTGGCACGAAAGACAGGGAACCCCGATTTTTCAGTAGGCCTGGACTACATTTTTGTGGGCAAAGGGGAAAATAATCTCAGCGGGAAAGATGCTTTTATATTTCCCAAAATAGGAATCAGCATTCCCCTTTACAGGAACAAGTATAAAGCCATGGTCGATGAGGTTATTTACCTGGAGACCGCAAAGGTGAATGAAAAGCTTGACAGGGAAAACATACTGGAAACAATATTCGAGAATACCTGGAAAGAACTTCTGGATGCCGACAGAAGAATCGTATTATATATCGAACAACAAGATCTGGCGGAAAAGTCTATCAATTTGCTTGAAATGGAGTATGCAACCGCAAATAAAAATTTTGAGGAGATCCTTCGAATGGAAAGAAAGCAACTCTTCTATGCACTTGAACTGGAAAGAGCACGTGCAGACAAACAAGCAGCGGTATCCTTTATTGACTATTTGATGGGTAGCTAAATAATACAATAATTAATTGAAAAAATTGAATGATGAAAAATATAATTAACAATATCAGGAATAACTATAAGTGGGCAATCATAGTACTAATTGCCGGCATCTTTCTCGGATGGCTGTTCTTTCATCCATCCGGTGAGAATGGAAATTCCACAAACCAGGAACAGACAGGTCATGAAGGGCATGACCATGACGCTGAAGCAGCAACTTTGTGGACCTGCTCGATGCATCCCCAGATCAAACAGGACAAACCGGGTAAATGCCCGATATGTGCCATGGAACTGATACCGGTATCTGATATGCAATCAGATCAGGAAAATGTTGATCCTGATGAAATACAGATGACAGAATCCGCAGCAAAGCTGGCTGATGTACAGACCTTAATTGTAGAAAAGGGAGTCCCCAGTAAGGAATTATTCCTGCAGGGAAAAGTGCAGGCTGATGAAAGAAGAATTTCTGAATTAACTGCCCGTTTCGGGGGTAGGATTGAGAAACTTTTTGTCAGCTTTACCGGGGAGAATGTCCGGAAAGGCCAGAAACTGGCAACCATTTACTCCCCGGAACTTGTTGTTGCGCAACGTGAGCTGCTTGAGGCTGCAGGTTTAAAAGAAGTCAGGCCCACCTTATATAATGCAGCCAGGGGTAAACTAAGGTTATGGGACATTACCCAGGAGCAGATCAATGCGATTGAAGAAAAAGGCGAACCACAATTATACTTTGATATTCTATCTCCTATTTCCGGAACGGTTACCAGGCGCCATGTGACATTGGGGGATTATGTCAAGGAAGGTTCGGCTCTATTTGAGGTCATCGATCTTACCCATGTGTGGATCATGTTTGATGCATATGAGAGCGACCTGCCATGGATAAATACGGGAGACGGAGTTTCCTATAGTGTTCAGTCCCTTCCGGGAAAATCATTCCAGGGGAAGGTCGTTTATATTGATCCATTCATTGATCCTGCTACGCGTGTGGCTAAAGTAAGAGCCGAACAAAACAATCCAGGTCTTACGCTGAAACCTGAAATGTTTGTAAATGGTACTGTTGAGTCGGACTTTGCAGGAAAGGCCCATGAAATATTAATCCCTAAATCATCCATTCTGTGGACAGGAAAGCGGGCGGTTGTTTACGTTAAGGTGCCGGACAGGGATCATCCCTCATTTTTATATCGTGAAATTGTACTCGGTCCGGAATCCGGAAAATTCTATGTGGTAAGCGAGGGTCTTGCCGAGGGGGAAGAAATTGTACTCAACGGGGTATTCAAAATAGATGCGGCTGCCCAGCTCGCAGGAAAAACAAGCATGATGAATCCTGAAGGTGGTAAAGTTTCCCTGGCACATGACCATGGGTCAATGGGGACGGTAGATGCCGGGGATCAATCAGAAAACCAGCCCATGGAAATGGACAATAACTTCAGGGAACAACTCCAGCGTGCGTACAACTCCTATATTCTGATGAAAGATGCATTTGTTGCATCCAATGCAAAAGATGCAGGCAAACAGGCCCGCAAAGTAAAATCTGATCTTAAAGAGGTGGATATGGGTTTGCTGGAAGGGGATGCCCATATGCTGTGGATGAAGCATCTTGAAAAGCTGAATGCAAAAATTGATCTGATTGCCAGTAGTACAGACATAGCAGAGCAGCGGGTATCGTTTGCAGAGTTCAATAATACCTTTTATACCAGCATTAAATCATTTGGATTGCATCATGGAACGGTGTACTACCAGTACTGCCCGATGGCGAATGGCGATGAAGGTGCCTATTGGCTGAGCACATTCAAGGAGATCAAAAATCCGTATTTCGGAGAGGCGATGCTGAGCTGCGGAGAAACCAGGGAAACACTAAAATTTTAAGATAAAATGAGAAAAAACAAGCTTTTAACCGGACTACTGTTGTCAGCAGCATTGTTGACAATAACATCGTGCGAAAAATCAGGTGATTTATTTATCGGCGATGTTGAAGGAACCTACATAGGTTCATTTTCAAAATCAACCTCATTGAAATCTGCCTTATTTGATGGCAGTGATGAACATGATGGTATTGCCGAGGTTACCATGATGGGTGAGAATGAAATCCAGGTGCATTGCTTTGGAAATGAAATAGATACCACTTTTATACTTGATTATTATGAACACAATGATAGTGTTATGGTATGCCTGACCGGTGGTGCTTTCGAAAACGAGTACGGACATATGTTAGGTGGAGGTCACATGTCTGGTGGTATGATGGGACATATGAGCACTTCACAAACTGATTGGATGCATCATATGGACGATGACCATGATGATGGTGATGAACATTTTGGCGGATTTAACATGCATGATGGATCATTTACATATTCGTTCCGCCTCATGGATAATATATCTGCGTACTATCTGAAGTTTCGTGGAATAAAAGAATAATTAAAAAAGAAGTTTGACATGGATCAGGTACAGAATCATAACGTGTTATATTATTGTCCCATGCATCCGGAAATAAGGCAGAACCGGCCGGGAACCTGTCCCATATGCGGCATGAACCTGGTCCCCGGGGCAGCAATAGACAGCAGTGATGAAGAGAAGTCATATAAACGCATGGCGAAGAAATTCCGGATTGCCCTGGCTTTAAGCATTCCGGTATTTATAATTGCAATGTCTGAATTCTTCGGTTTTCTCCACCTTGACCTGATCGCCTCAAAAGCCTCCTGGGGCTGGGTTCAGTTTGCCCTGGCAACCCCCGTGTTGTTTTATTCAGGCCGTGATTTTTTTAAAAGAGGCTGGAGTTCAATCCGGCGATGGTCTCCCAATATGTGGACCCTGATCTCTATCGGAGTGGGAACGGCCTGGTTGTTCAGTGTAATCGGACTTTTATTTCCGGGCATATTTCCGGCACAGTTTAAGGATGCACAGGGGAATGTTCATTTATATTTTGAAGCGGCCGCCGTGATCTTTACACTTGTTCTGCTCGGCCAGGTTATTGAACTCGGAGCGCACAGCAAGACCAACTCTGCGATCAAAGCCCTTCTTAATCTTGTTCCTCCTGTCGCAAGGATAATTCGGAAGGGGCAGGAAAAGGAAATACCACTTGAAAATGTGCATGTGGGAGATATACTGCGTGTAAAGCCAGGTGAAAAAATTCCGGTTGACGGTATTCTGACAGATGGCAGGGCAATTATAGATGAGAGCATGATCACAGGAGAACCCATACCTGCAGAAAAGGAGGAAAACGATACAGTAACAGCAGGCACTATAAACGGAAAAACCGTCTTTGATATGAAAGCTGTAAAGGTTGGTTCCGATACACTTTTGGCACAAATTATTGAAATGGTGAATGAGGCCAGCAGGTCCCGGGCACCTATTCAAAAGTTGGTTGATACCGTGGCAAAATATTTTGTTCAGGCCGTATTAGCCGTTGCACTTATCACTTTTGGCGTCTGGGCGGTCTGGGGACCGGAACCGGCCTATGTGTATGCCTTTGTTAATGCCATTGCTGTGCTGATTATTGCCTGTCCCTGTGCCCTGGGACTGGCGACTCCTATGTCTGTAATGGTTGGTACAGGCCGTGGCGCACAATCCGGCGTTCTTGTTAAGGACGCCCGTGCCATCGAAGAGATGAATAAGGTGGATGTGCTTATCATAGATAAAACCGGAACGATCACCGAGGGTAAGCCAAGCCTTAAATCCTACCTTTCATTTGGTGACATGAAAAATGAAACCATACTAAAACTTGCTGCTTCTGTCGACGCCGGCAGTGAACACCCGGTTGCTGAAGCCATTGTTAATGGAGCCGGAGAGGCAGGGATCCTGCCGGCAAAAGTGTCGGATTTCGAATCCATAACCGGAAAGGGCGTTAAAGCAAAATATGAAGGAAAGGAAATCGCACTGGGTAACCTGCGGCTTGTTATGGATTACAAGGCAGAGATCCCCAGCAAGGAAATGAGCCTTGTTGAATCCTGGCAATCCCTTGGCCAGACCGTCATGTACCTGATTATCGATCGGAAAGTTGAAGGAATTGTTTCGGTGGAAGATAAAGTAAAGGAAACATCCGGACCTGCAATAAGCAAGCTGCAAAAATCCGGTTTAAAGGTATACATGCTGACAGGTGACAATTCTCTCACGGCTGCTGCAGTATCCAAACAACTTAATCTGGATGGTTTTGAAGCCGACTGCCTGCCAGAGGACAAATATGAGAAAGTGAAAAAATTACAGGCAGAAGGCCATACAGTTGCCATGGCGGGTGACGGTATTAACGATGCCCCGGCGCTGGCACAGGCCAATATAGGCATTGCCATGGGAACGGGAACGGATATAGCCATGCAGAGTGCCGAGATCACCCTTGTCAGGGGTGACCTCAACGGGATTGTCCGGGCCAGGGAATTGAGCAACAGAGTAATGAGGAACATAAAGCAGAACCTGTTTTTTGCCTTTGTTTACAATACATTGGGAGTACCTGTAGCGGCAGGAATACTATTTCCATTTTTCGGGATACTGTTAAGTCCAATGATTGCTGCTGCTGCCATGAGCTTCAGTTCGGTTTCAGTTATATCAAACGCATTAAGATTGAGAAGAAAATAGATCATTATTATGTATTTACCATTATTATAATTATTCATTAAAATTGTTGAAAATGAAAACAAAATTTTTGCTTAGTTTAGGAATGCTTCTGGCATCAGGATTATCGGTTTTTGCACAAGATGCAAAGACTGAAAAGTTTGAAGTTAAAGGCAATTGCGGAATGTGCGAAAATCGTATCGAAAAAGCCACAAAATCTGTTGATGGAGTTAAATCTGCCGACTGGGACAAGGAAACGAAAATTATTGAGGTTTCTTTTGATCCGGAAGCGACAGATTTGCATAAGATCCATATGGCGATTTCAAAGGCAGGTCACGATACCGACATGCATAAAGCCGGCAAAGAGGTGTATGATAAACTTCCCGGTTGCTGCAAATACGACCGTGAGGAAGCTCATGACCATGGTGATCATGACCATGGTGGACACGGCGGTCACGGGGAACACGAATAACCTGGATTGTTATTGTTTGAGAGGCAGATTGTAACTTTGGAGGATCAGTCTTCCCAGTCGAACTGTTCAATAAGGTAAGCCAGGATTGCATTTATTTCCTGGTCTGTCAACTGATGTTTCCAGGCAGGCATATAAAGGGGTGGCTGCGGACCTGCGGTGTCGGCTTTTTGTAATACATGCGCACCGTCATGGATTTTAGTTGCGTATGATTCAAACTGTGCCAGAAACCTGTTGTATTGTCTGAATGGCGGATCCTCCAGATACATGTTCAGGTCGGCACTTTTTTCGAGAAGATCTATCACAATTTCAGCATCTTCTTGCCAGAACAGTCTCATTTTTTCTGCCAGGTCATTAAGGCTGGGGACAGAACTATTAACATAATTCGGGTTGTAAATTCCACCCTGCCCGGATTCACCATGGCAGGTAATGCACCCCAGAGATGTATACAGATTGTAGCCTGTTTCAACAAATGAACCGGATAATTCCGGTTGATGTTCGTGATCACAGGACTGCAAAGGCTCAGCTGTAATTTTTACTGTGGAAGTCTGGAAAGGCGTTTCATTGTTCTCTGATACCAGGATTTCGCCCTGCATGTAATAATGGCAATCACCACAAATGGTGGTGCAATAATATCTAAATGATCCAATTGTATCTGCGATGAAAGGAACCTCATATACAGTCCCACCTTTGACTTCCACCGGCCCTATATTCAGGTCCGGCACGTAAAAGGTATGCGTTACATCCATGCTGGTGAGCCTGAACAGGACTTTCTCTCCCCTGTTAAGCTCCAATCCTGCCGGTTTAAATTTTCGATTCCAATAATTCAGGTTTGTCACCTTTTCCTCTGTCCAGACTCCGTCCTTGGCAACTGCTGTTAAATTAATTACCCGGTAATCCCGGTATTCAGAATTCCAGGGTGCATTCATAAATACAAACCCCGGCAATCCGACCATTATAATAATAAGTACGATCAGAGCTGCAATTTCAATGATCAGAGATTTGTTTTTTCTGAGTTCAACTGGCATAATTTCCTTATTTATAATATTCAATGGCTAACCCACAAAAAACCTGAGAAAGGCAAAGCATACGATCAAAGAAAAGAGACTGATGGGAATCAGGCTGCGAATTGCCTGTTTTCTTGTATTGAATAATCTTTCACTGATTGTTTTTGCCCTGGTCATGGCAAAGTACAGACCTGTGGTCAATAATATTATTTGAATATAAACAAGATACTCCGGCAATAATGGCTGCCAGTGAAACCCGGCTGTGCCGAACAAATCCCATCCCCAGCCCATAGGATCGGAGATTACTGAAATAATGTACGAACCGTTTACGAAAATAAGGGGCAGGCTGAAGGCAATCCAGGAAAGCAGGCCAAGAGGAACTATTACATATGAGTAATTAAGAAAAACTTCCTTTACAGAAACTTCCTTGTTTCCGGATATTAATTTAGAGAGAAATGAGAATCCGAGGAAAACAGCGGGAAGAAGTAATAAGGATGAGCTCCATAAAATACCTGAATATTTTAAAAACCCGGTCCACATGCCCGTTTCAAGGGCATTTGCCCAGTCCTTAATCTGACCGTTTGTGCCAAGAAGAATTATGGAATATGCCATAGCCAGTCCAAGCATGATGAATCCCTTCCATGCCTCATCAAAACTTTTTATCTTGGTTTCGCTTGCGAAGGGCCTGAGATTAAGGGCGATGTTGTCATTCGGACATGACTTCACGCATTCCATGCAGAGTCCGCAATAATTATTCCTTTCATGTTTTCCCATGTAAATAAACCAGGGACAGCCATAGCCCTTTTCATTTCCGGTTATACATGATTTTGATTTGCATTTTTTACATTCATCAGTGCTTCTCGATCTTACTTCAAGTGTTGATGTCATAGAATACAAACTCAGAAATCCACTTACCGGGCAGATATAGCTGCAAAAAACCCTTAGCCTGTAAACCAGTGCAAACAGAATACCCAGAATTATCATAGAACCCAGGACCATCGCTGTAACAAACGGCCTGGTCACAAGTACCGCACTAAAAGTACACAGAGCCAGGAAGCTTATATTCTGCACCCATATATTTTTCAGAAACCTGGGCCATTTACGGTTTAGTCCAAACATCTTGTTTTTCAGAGGTCCCGTTTTACCCTCCCTCACCCTGAAAAATGTAAGACGCTGTGCCAATTCTCCAAAAAACGGCAGGGGGCACATCGCACACCAAATTCTTGATGCAAAGGGTACCAGAATGGCAATAAGCAGAAACCACCAGAGTATCCAGGTAAAAACGATAGCAATATTTTTATTTCCTACGGGTGTTCCGAAAAATCCCGCAATAAGAATCATGTAAAAAACGATAAGGCTAGGTAATATAAGCAGGTTCTGGAAGTATCTTGATTTGACAAACTTATCCAGGATTGGAAACTTTTTAAGGAGATCGATCCTTGGCTCCTGCTTCTTCCATATGTTAGTTAAAACCTGTTCATCAGAATCAGGTTTTTTACTTTTTATTTGGATTCTCATTCCTGAATTATTTACCAGCTGTCACAACTTTTAATTCTTTCGAAGAAATACCCATCATCATGAACAAACCAATGGCAAAGCCTGCGATACCACCCAGTCCCGCGTGGTAGGGAGTATTTGGTTTAACAATCAGTTCTCCCTGCATAAAGGGATGCATTGTCCCGCAGGTATGCGAACAACGATACCTGAATTTTCCTCTCCTGGTCAGAATTACAGTTATTACATCTGCAGTTTCCCAATTATAACCTTCCGAGGGTTTTCTGATTTTGAACGTATTTATTCCGGGGTGAATTTCGGCATCAACATCATATCCTTCAAGATAAAATCCATGGACAACATCAAGTGAGGCCAGTTCCAGTAAAAGTGTATCTCCTTTGTTGGCTATAATTTTGGGCGGATCATAGGCGTATTGTCTGGCTTTGATTGTAATATTTTTACTGGCAGGTGCTTCTGTGCCGGATCCCGCCAGTCCACCAGCCAATGCCCCTACAATGGTTGCAGCCACAACAATCCAGAACTTTTTTATGATGAATCTTTTGAAAAACATGCCATTATTTTTCCAGATGTATTTGTAAATCAGTGATTCCGGAATTTGAAACTGAAATTTCCTGTTCTTCTGCCCTCAGTCTGTCATTCCAAACTTTCAATGTATATCTGCCGGGAGGCACATTGTCTATTCTGAAATTACCCGATCCGTCCGGAACAGCGAAATACGGGTTTTGCAGAACCAGAACGAAAGCCTCCATTTCGGGATGGACATTACATAAAAGGACGGACTCACAGCCAAGTTTATCATAGGTAAAGGATCTCATCTCATTTTTTGGCCATGTGCCCAGATTAAATTTATTTGCGCAGGCATCCGGAGTAAAAACATTATGTAACACGTCATCGCTGTTCAGGAAATCAATGGTTGTTCCCACCACCACAGGCAACACATGCGGAATGAATTTCAGTCCCTTCTGGTTCATTTTCGGATTTACTTCAGGAGGATGGAATACTTTGTCCACATGATCAATATAAACCACCGTATTGGGGATGTATTTTTCCTTACCGGGGTCTGCATCCACCTTTCCTGATATCTGAGCTGAAGATATGGATACTGCTACCTGGCTGAAAATTAATAATGCGAGTATTTTTTTATAAAATCTCATATCCCATTGAGTTATCTTTAATTCTGAACTACCTCAAGCGTAAATTCCTTTTCATGCATTTCTTCTCCATACATGTATCCGAAATGGATCTCATAGTGGCCAGGATCATTAAAGGTCCATTCGCCCTCGTAATGGCCATGACCATCCTCCATATCCAGCATCATTTCATGATGTTCACCGCCTGCTTCAGCCCCGATCTCACATGTAACCATGGAAATTTCGGCAGGGGTCTCTTCGTGGTGCCCATCTTCGGAGACTATGGCGGGTTCAAATTTAAAATGTATTGAAGCGCCGACAGTTGCCGGATCAGGAGTGTATGAAAACTCAATTTCTATTTGTTCAAGGTGTTCTTCTTCTTCTTCAGTCTTGGATTCACATGCAGTCGATAATAATACCACGATACACAACAAAATGGTATTTTGAATAATTTGATAAAATTTCATTTTAGATTCCTCCAGTTATTATAAATAGTTAATAAATTAAAATGCAAAATCAAGTCCCAGGTATAAATTGTTGAATTTTAAGTCATTCGGATCAAGTCTGGATTCGAGTTTGAACCGGATATTAGCAATAGCGAGCGCACTTATGTGAGGTACTATCTGCCTTACAGAATTTCCCGATTCCGGGTTTGCCTGTTCGTACCTGATAAGACCGATCAGCCAGGGATAAAAATCATAATAGGTTTCAGCAAAGAACAGGTTGTACTTGTTTCCAGTGTTAAGTCCGTCAGACCCTGCTATGAATCCACCGACAATATTTAATTTGTTCCACCTTAAGTTTGCATCAAGGCCATATCTGCCGAAAGCGATATCCGAAGAATTTACAGTAGTAACGCCGTTGTAACCGAATATTCCAATCGTAAGAGAGGTCTCATAATCGGTATTCATTCCTTCCTTTACAGATCCGTCAAATCCCAATCCGCCGATCTTATAACTAAGCCTCCCGTAATAATCCCTGAGGGAATTATTATCCAATTCTGTTCCATTCCCGTTGACCACTCCTGCAACATACCTGAAACGACTTTTAATGATCCCATTCAGTTCAACTCCCAGTTGAAAATTTTCAATACCGAACGGACCACCACCGTGAGCATGTCCCGCGACAAAACTCGATCCCAGTTCTGAAGCATATGTATTAAGTGCATAGGCTGAATGGGTGATGCTTCTGTGATTCGAAGCAAAAGGCACCAGGTCGGGAATAAACTGACCCACTCGCAGACTCAATGCATTTGCCGGGAGAATTTTGTTGAATAAACTTCCGAATCTGACAAACAGGCGGTCAATGCTGCCGGGTTCGCCATTTTCGAATAAATGAACACCCGCAAAAATTACTATATTTTCCGTCATATTTGCAGCTGCAATAAATTGTATCGCCGGCTGTCCAAATTCAGAATATTTCAGGCTATCACCCTCATTACCAACAACAAATGAAAATCTGCCCCTGATTGATATCGGATTTGAGCCAGGAATACTGCTTGGCCAGACGGCACCGGGCCAAACTCTTTTATAAGCTTCAGAACCCAATTTAACAGGTTCATCCTTCACCTGGTCCTCATCATCTTCAGGAAACTTGTAGCCATTATATCTGAATGCTTCCCCGAAGGCATTTAATCTTGGATATCCTGCATGACATGTTATGCAGCTTGTCTTGTATTTTCTGGAAAAGGTGGGTATGGCTGATGCATCTTCCAGGTTGATGCTTACTATTAAAATCAAAGTCAGAATGAATCCGGGGTAATTCTTCATGGATCTAAATTTAGTTTCCGGTATAAACCGGTATCAATACTTGTTCCAAAAATAATATTAAGGGAAATATATTTGCGTTATGCTCTGATTTTCATCCGCTTAATTAAAATAAGCAAATTTGGGAAAGTTTAAAATGTCTAATTTAAGATCACACTAATGTGACACTCAATGTCTCATTTATAATCTCCTGTGACAATTTTGTGTTTCTGAATGAGCCGGCTGATGGTTCTGCGGTCAACTTTGGCTAATTCGGCAGCCCTGTTGACTTTTCCCCCGGAGGCTTTCATAAGTTCGATTAAATAATTCTTTTCAAATATGTCATTATTGTATTTCCTGGCATCTTCAAGAACCAGTGATGATATGGGTGCATGATTATCGGTGGACTGTAACGGATCTGGAAATGCAGATAACCTTAACACCGATCCTGCGGTGACAACAATGGCACGTTCCACGAAGTTTTCGAGTTCACGAACATTTCCCGGGAAGCTGTATTTTTTCAGATGATCAATGACTTCCGGCATTATCGAGGTAATCTTTTTTTCCAGTTTTGCGGAGTATTTTCCAATAAAATGATGCAGCAACAGAGAAATATCATCTTCACGTTCCCGGAGTGATGGAAGATTAATAGTTATAACATTCAGGCGATAGAACAAATCCTGACGGAAATTCCCTGTTTCAACCTCATCAGCCAGATTTTTATTTGTGGCTGCAATAAACCTTGCCCTGACAGGCAAGAGGTTGTTTCCACCGACTCTGTAGAATTCTCTCTCCTGCAAAACCCTGAGGAGTTTCTGCTGGAGGTTCAGGGGCATATCGCCTATTTCATCCAGGAATATTGTTCCTTCTTTTGCCGCTTCAAACTTGCCGGATTGCCTCTGTGAAGCATCCGTAAATGCCCCTTTTTCATATCCGAACAGTTCCGTTTCGAGCAGGTTTTCAGGTAATACGGAACAATTCAATGCAATATAAGGCTGGTCAGATTTCCCGGAATTTGAGTGGATTGCCCGGGCGACAAGTTCTTTACCTGTTCCGCTTTCACCGGTTATCAATACATTTGTGGAATTCGGTGTATTGCTGATAGATCCGATTACTTTGTATACCTCCTGCATCTTTAAGTGATTGCCAATGATTTCCCCCTTGACAGATTTATCGGAAACTTCAACATTTAGTTTTTCAAGCCTGTCCCTGAGACTCACCATTTCCAGGGCTCGTTTCGCAACGATTAAAATTTTATCTATATCCAGCGGTTTGACGAGATATTCATATGCACCCAGCTGTATTGCTTTTATTGCAGTTTGCATGGTACCAAAACCGGTAATAATGACTACAGGTATTTCAACTCCTTTGTCTTTGAGAACTTCCAGAACCTCAAGACCGCTGCGTTTCGGCATGGATATATCCATAAAAATAAGATCCGGATGTTCCATGTTAACTTTCTCCAGCACTTCAAGTCCGTCATCTGCTGTTACAACGTCATATCCCTTTTCCTTAAACAAGCGCTTAAAAGCGAATTGAATATTCTTGTCATCATCTGCAATTAACACCTTCTCTAAAATCATGACTTATTCTGTTCATTATCTTTTAGTGGAAGCAAAATTGTGAAGGTGCTTCCAATGCCTTCTTCGCTGTCAACCGTTAAAACCCCGCCATGTTGGTTTACTACCCGCTGAACAAAAGTCAATCCGAGTCCTGTCCCGTTATTCTTGGTCGTATAGAAGGGCGCAAATATCCTGTCTTTGTGGCTTGATGGTATGCCCTGACCGGTATCGGAAATGCTTATTTTGAGAATTTCACTGCCTTCATTTAACATGATCTCCCTGATTTCATAGATCGAGTTATCATGCTCCACATTTCTTATTCGTGCAAAATCCCGTATGTTCTGTTTTAGTTTTAAGGTCGATGCTTCAATAATAATCTTTCCTGGTCCTTCAATAGACTGTATGGCATTCAGAAGTAAATTGATAACAACTTCTTTCATCCGGCCTGTGTCTATCATCAAAACCGGGTTGTTTCTTTCCTCTGTGAATGTTATGTCAATCTTATTTTTCTGGAGCTGAGCCATAACAAATTCGATTCCTGACTTAAGAATCACATTTACATTCGCTGATTTCTTTTTAAGTTCAGAGGGACTTGCAAGTGTTAGAAGGTCATTAACGACGTTTTCCATTCTGTTTACTGAATCCAGAGCTACTTCGAGGGAGTCCGCATCCTGTTTTGAATTATTATTTTTCCTTGATAACAGCTGGATGATCATTCTGACAGAGGTGAGTGAGTTACGGATTTCATGCGCAATTACAGCTGCCAGCTCACCAGTGGCTGCCAGTCTTTCTGAATGGATTAACATATCCTGAAGCCTCTTTCTTTCGGTAATATCGGTAATGATCTCAAGAACAGATAGCTCATCACGGTTTATTTTTACCGGGATCAGTATATGTTCGTGATACTTTCTGATGCCATCTGCCGTGGTATAAGCAGTGTAATCCGTAACCGTTTGTCCCAGATCCTGCACCTTCCGGATTGTATCGTTTCTTAATTTATTATTCCATTTAAAAACCTCGAAGTAATTTTTCCCGTTGATATCATCGGGTTTCAGGCCCGAAATCGCTTCTATTGCTGCACTGGCGGACAATATTTTAAAATTTAAATCATAAAGAATAAATCCGATAGGCGCAAAATTAAAGATGGTCTGCAATTTATTTTTTTCACTTGCCAGATCCCTGGTCCTTTCCAAAACAGTAATCTCAAGACTCTCCTTGTGACGGTTTATTTCATCTTCTCTCTGTTTCAGTGATTCAGCCATGATATTGAACTGACTCGCCAATTCCTGGATTTCATCATGCGTGCCTGTTTCCACAGTAGTATCATAGTCTCCTTCTGAGATAATGCTGGCCTTCTTTATTAAATTATTTATTGGGTTGATAAAATGCTTCGTCGCCATTAAGGCAAATATCAATGAAAGTATCAGGAAAATAAGAAGTAAGCCTCCAAATACAAGAATCCCTATATTAACCGATTTAAAAATTTCTCTTTTTAAAATACTAAGTATCAGGGTGTAATCATTATCTATCCCGTACCCCGATGTAAACACCCTGGTCTGTGCAATGATGCTGTTTCCTGATTCGTAAATGGTTTCATCTGAAACAGAAAGAATATTCAGTGCAGTTTTCTCACCAAAATCATTTCTCAGGTTCAGGGTTTGCTTTGAGGCGGAGAGTTGATTCCAGTTTGTCTTCTTGTCGGAATGATACAAATAATATCCTTCCTTATTTGTTATCATTTTTTTTACTCCTGGAATATCGTCGTCTTTATTCTCAACTATGCTGAAAAATTTTTCAGCATAAATCTGTAAAACAAGCACACCAAAAAATCCCGGTTTACTGACGTGGTATATACAACTGATGGCCGGGATCAGCGATTCCCGGTCAGTTGACATTAATTCTACAGGAAGAAATGAAGCCGAATTTGCAGGAATGTTTTCAGCAATATATAAATAGAAGCGCGTGGAAGTATTGTTCAGATCTTCCTGACGCAGAAATGCATAAACACTGTCCTGGTCCACCAACCCGAACATCTCCACTCCTTCGCTGCTGATAAATTTTATCTGGTAAAATAATTTTTCATTACGTGTAAAACTCATAATATCCGGGATCAGGTCTGATATGGCAGTTTCGATGATTGTGGAATCCCTGCTGTCCAGAGCCTTAATAAAATTATCGAAAGTAAACGAGGAAAGAAGGAAAGAAATGTTTCCTTCTACGGATGTATAAAACAGATCCAGTTCATTCTGGGTATCGGAAAGGGCATCCTCCAGATTTTTCATTGCAATTTCACGCAGTGCCCAGGTATTGGAAATGATCCCTGTTAAACCCACGATCAGAACCGGAATTAATGACAAGGCAATAAATGCAATGATCAGTTTACTCCTTATTTTCAGCTTAAAACGTTTGTTTAAATCAAATCCTGACATCTTCGCAACTTTATATTGAAAAAGGGGAATTTGAAAAACTGGCTTTAACCACCGGTGATCTCATCCCGGATAACAAGACCTAACTAAAGTATAGATTTCCCTGCATATATAAATAATCTTAACATCTTTTCACCCTACAATTTATACTTGGTAAGCTCTGACTCAGCAAGGTACAGCTCTTTTTCGGCTACTAGCAGTTCGCCAAGGACCCGGTAGTACAGGTCTGTCTCATAGAAGAATTCGACCATGCTGATTTCACCGCTTTCCATGGCCAGGTTGAGCAGGGCCGGGTCATTGCTGAGTTCCAGGGCCAGGGCCAGCCCGGCGGATTGTTTTTGATAGCTTTTGTAGCGGATATAGGTTTGCATTATACCGGAAACCTGGTCGGAGCGGTATTTATCGGCTGCCAGCTCTGCAGAGATTATCGCAGCTTCCGCAGCTTTGACCTTGTTTACATTTTCCCAGAGAGGGATACTTAGTCCCACAAGAACCCCCCGCATCTGCAGATTGGGTAATGATTCGGAGTAGTACCCGGTTTTTAGTTTGGGCATGGACGAAGAGCGGATAAGCTGTTTTTGAAGGTTGAGCATTTCCATTTCCTGTTTGACGGCGAGATAAAGAGGGTCTGCCGTGGATATTGCCAGAACAGAATCAAGAATGGCCCGGTCCGTTGTATAATACAGTGTATCTTTAATTTCCGGTGCTGAAACACCTGCAACCCTGCTGATTTCTGTATCAATGGCGGCGGACTCCGCTTCGAGCAGTTCAAGTTCAGCCCGAAGGCTTGCTTTCAGGAGCAAGGCCTTATTGTATCTGAGCTTGCTTATCTCTCCGTTTTCAAATTGTTTTTGGAGATAATTGTCTACTGCTTCAGCCTGTTCCATTCGCTTTCGCAGGACATTTCTCTTCCGGTTCAGATAGACCTTTTCCACCCATAATTGTTTGGCTCCAAGCAGGGTTTCCTGCCGTACGCCCTGAACTGTCTGTGAGGCTTTTTCCACTCCAGCCTTTGAAAGCTTGCTCCGATTGACATACACACCCGGGAAATCGAAGGTCTGGCTGAGGATAAAATCAGTCCTGTTACCAACCTCTGAAGTTGAGCTCCACATATGGCCGAACTCCAGTTCAGGGTTTTCAGGGTACAGGTTTGTCCTGGAAGCAATTCGTTTGTTTTCCAGGTACTGCACAGAACCAATTATCCCGCGGTTATTCTGAAGCACTGCACTCAGCAATGAATCGAGTGATACCTGGGGAATCACATGCAGGCTGGTAAGTACCAGTGTTGCAGTGAGAAAATATTTAGTCATTTTCATTTTTCTTTTCTTTAAAAATCAAATAATACACTGTAGGGATCACATAAAGATTAAGCATGGTGGAGGTGATCAATCCCCCAAGAATCACAACCGCCATCGGCGCCTGTATCTCATTACCCGGTTTACTGCCTGCAATTGCCATTGGAAGAAGAGCCAGGGCAGAAGCCATTGCTGTCATCAGGATGGGGTTCAGCCGGTCCGTTGAACCGTCTACCACTGCTTTCAACAGGGAGATTCCTTCCTCCTGCATATGCCTGTATCTTGATACCAGTAGGATGCCATTACGGGTGGCAATTCCAAACAGGGTTATAAACCCTATAATGGAAGGAATACTTATTATCCTGGAAGTCAGCCAGATACTGATGACACCACCGATAAGAGCAAGTGGGAGGTTAAGCAGGATTATCGAGGCGACTGTTGTGTTCTTAAACTCCTGGTAGAGGATAACAAAGATAACCAGGATGGCCAGCAGTGAGCTGAAAAGCAATAGTCTCTGTGCCTGCTGGGCGGACTCAAACTGTCCCCCGAACTCAATCCTGTAATTTTCCGGCAGGTCAATATTTGCGTCAAGCTCCTTTCTGACATCCTTGACGACAGATCCAAGATCACGCCCGGCCACATTAGCGGAGACCACCATTTTTCGCTGCACATTTTCCCGGTTTATAATATTCGGACCACTTACAGAAACTACATCGGCAACATACATCAGCGGGATTTTCACCCCCTCCCATGTATCGATCAGAATGTTTTCAATGGCCTGCACAGAGTTCCGGTAAGGTTCATCGTATCTCAGTACGAGGTCATAATTCATATTATTCTCATACACCTCGGAGACCTTTAGTCCCCCAATAGCCGTCTCAACAAACTCCGTGAACTTATTCATAGGTATCCCGTATTTCTGCAGCAGTTCCCGCCGGGGACGGATCTGTATCTGTGGGATCTCGCCGAGTTGCTCCCGGTTGATATCCACAACTCCCGGGATTTCTGAAATTATAGCCTGGACTTCACCTGCAATACTGAACAGGGCTTCCTGTTCCACCCCGAAAATCTTAATGGCAATATTGGCCCTTGTACCTGAGAGGAGGTGGTCAATGCGATGGCTCAGTGGCTGACCGATATTAATACTCAATCCCGAGAGCATGCCAAGCCTCTGCCTGACATCTGCAAGAAACTCTTCCCTGGAACGGTCTTCCAGGATAAAGGGCACATCTATCTCGCTGGAATTGCTTCCCCCGTGGCTGTGTTCATTAAGCTCGGCCCTTCCGGTACGGCGGCTTACATTCTGTACTTCCGGGATCATAAGCAGTTCCCGGTCAACCCGGCTGGAAATCCGGTTGCTTTCCTCAAGGGATATCCCCGGCATACCTACTGTGGTAATGGTAAGGGTCCCCTCATTGAAATCGGGAAGGAAGCTTCTGCCAAAACCTGTCATCAGAAGGATGGACATTATAAGTAATAATCCCGCGGACACAATCACGATCCGGGGATTCCGGAGTACCGGTCCCAGGCTTCTCTGATATACTGAATTCAGCTTCTGAATAAGAGGATTACCTCCCCTGATATTCCGCCTGAGTTGCCTGGGTCTGACCAGAAGGTAACTGGAAAGAACAGGGGTAACGGTCAGTGCGACCAGCAAAGAAGCGAACAGGGACACAATAAAGGTTATCCCAAGTGGTCTGAGCATGCGGCCTTCCATTCCGGAGAGAAAAAACAGGGGAATAAATGCCACAATAATGATCAGGGTGGCCTGGACAATGGAGGAACGGATTTCCATGGAAGCAGTATAGATCACCTTCAGGGTATTTTCCTTTTCTTCGGCAGGTTTAAGATGGTTCTGTTTCAGCCTTTTCAGTACATTTTCAACGTCGATGATGGCATCGTCGACCAGGGCTCCCACCGCAATGGCCATTCCACCCAGCGACATGGTGTTTATGGAATAACCCAGAAGATGAAGCACTACCATGGCGGTAATCAATGAGATCGGGATTGCCAGCAGGGAGATAACGGTAGTTCGAAAATTGAAAAGGAAGAGGAATAATACCAGGGTAACGAATATACCCCCTTCGATTAAAACTTTCATCACATTATTGACAGCTGTACTGATGAAATCAGCCTGCCTGAAGAAGTGACTGTCCAGTTGTACGCTTACGGGCAGCGTGTTTTCAAGTCCACCCAGAGCTTCATCAATAAATGAAGTCAGCTCAAGGGTATTGGTGTTGGGCTGTTTAAGAACGGTAAGGATAACTGCTTCCTTGTCATTCATAAAGGCTGCACCGATTTTTTGAGGTGTCCCTATAATAACCCTTGCCACATCAGATATAAGCACAGGCTTCCCTTCCCTCATTTTAATCACGGAATTACCAATCTCATCGGGATTGAGGGAGCGGCCCACGGCCCTGACGAAATACTCCTGTCCGAATTCATTTATAAATCCACCAGAAACATTGATGTTTAGAGAGCGGGTGGCCTGGGTAAGTTCGTCCAGGCTGACATCAAAATACTTCATTTTGAGGGGATCGGCGAATACCTGGTATTCCTTGGGATCTCCTCCCATTACAATGATCTGGGATACACCTGTGACCGATAGAAGACGCTGCCTTACCTGCCAGTCAGCGATGTTCCTCAGTTCCATCTTTGACAGGGAATCAGAGCTGATGGCAACCAGCATGATTTCTCCCATTATCGAGGTCTGGGGTGCCAGGAAAGGACTGGAAACACCTTCGGGCATCTGGTTTGTGAGCATTCCAAGCTTCTCGCTCACAATTTGCCTGGCCACATAGATATCTGTCCCCCAGTTAAACTCCACCCATACTATGGAAAAGCCGGCAGAACTGCTGGAGCGGACCCTTCGAACATCTGTAGCTCCGTAAAGGGCAGACTCTATTGGGAAAGTTACCATCCGTTCCACCTCCTCGGTGGCAAACCCATGGGCATCCGTGAGCACAACAACGGTTGGTGCTGTAAGGTCGGGGAATACATCCACCTTCATCCTTCGTCCAACGTAGGTACCCAGGATCAGGATAGCAACCGCAAGGAAGAGGATCAGCAGGCGGTTGTTAAGCGAGTATTGTATGATTTTACCTAACATATTGCTGTATGGTTTAATGATTGTGTGAATCGCCCTGTAGGGCTGTTGATAATGAGGCGGCTTTAATCAGCATCCCACCGCGGGTTACCACTCGCTCTCCTATAGATAATCCACTGCTTACCAGGTAGTTAAATCCGTCGAACTCCGAGGATTTGATCTCTCTTTTCTGAAATGTTTCCCCGGCGGCCTGAATGAACACAAAATGCTTTCCCTGTTCTTCAAGGACTGCTCCGGTGGGAACCACGATACAATTTTCCTGCACCCTGGTTTTAAGGAAGAATTCGGCATATGCTCCTTCCAGAAGTTCTCCATTATTCTCGGCTTCGAAATACACGGGCAGGTACTGGTTATTCTCTTTTACCGATGATCCGACAGCGATGAGGGTACCTTCAAAATCTTCAATCTCCCAGACCTCATCCTGGTAGGATGTTCTGAAGTTTGTAGTAACAATATCTCCTATCCTGTTAAAATATTGCTGGGGCACATCCGCTCTGAGAAGGAGGCGGCGATCAGAGGAGACGGTAGCAATCAAATGTCCCGCTTCCACATATTCACCTTGTGACACAAGCAGATCATGAATATATCCACCAATAGGCGATGAGATTTTTAGTCCCCCTCCGGTGTATGACATCCTCAGGTTCTGATACCGGATGCTGTCCGTAACATAGGATGACCTGCTGGCAATAAACTCTTTTTCAGAAACTGCATTCTCTCTGAAAAGCCTCATGTGCCTTGCATACTCACTTCGGCTTTGTTCAAACCGGGTTTTGGCTTCTTCATATGCGAGGGTAATATTCTCGTTTACAAGTCCCTTTCCCTCAACACTGATTATATTCTCCCCGGCTTTAACATTGGAACCGGCAACAAGATTTTTTTTCAGGTAATTAACAATACCGGTATTCATGGAATGAATGAAATATTTCTCCCCGGGCATGGCAAGGATTTCTCCTCCTGCCCTTATAATACCCTGGAAGGAAGAGGATTTTACCACTTCAACCATAAACTCAGATTTCCAGGCCTGTTCTTTTGTAAATGTAATCCCCTCCGGGGCAGTTTCATGTGCATGATCCGTTTCATCAACGGCGTCGGGAATCTGTTCCAGCCCTTCAACATAGCCGTTGGGGAACACATATTTTTCATTCCGGGATTCGCCTGTATGCTCGAAAACAATGCTGCAGGATCCCGAATATTCCGGAGTCAGGGTGACCAGCCAGATACCCTGTCTCAGAGGATCTTCTGCCAGGGCGGTGGATTTATTTTCCCCGAAATCCAGAGTGATTCGTACGGATCCCCTTTCAAATGGTTTGTAATTGTTTAAGCCTGTCAGGTGCACAAGAAACTCTGTCTCACTTCCCTCCACCATTTCAGGATATTCCACATAAAACTCAGCAGAATCGGTGAACATTGTAAGCTGCTGCACGACCTCTTCTTCATGTGCCTGAATATCAACAGCCGTATTTCCCCCGCCGCATGCCGATGCCAGGAATGCCAGGGATAAAAGGATTGGTACTGTCCTCATAATAATTGAATTTGATCCGGGAACCGTCCCGGAGAATAATTGAAATATTTAAAAGATTGTTGTTCTGATCAGATGTTACGATATCAGAACAGGCGTGGAAATGACACTTAAGCGAGGGGCGGGCCTCTGAGTCCGGGGGAGCTACCGAAATTTCCTGAAGGAATTATGGGCGGTCTGACAGACCGGTAAGAAAATACTTTTACCACATCCGGCTTACTGCAAAGATTAACAGAAGCCAAAATCTCATTTGCCTGTTTTTGCGGATCTGGTTTAAATGAATTTTCAAAGCTAAGGACATACTCAAATCCATTAAATGCATGGCAGTGTCCGGAAGGATCGTCTGCTTCCTGTTGATGTCCGGCCTGTTCATGTTCTTCACATCCATCGTGGGAATATACATCGTCAAGATGGTGGTGGTGGGGCAGGATGTTATGTCCTATAAAAAACAGGATCAGGCTTCCCAGAAGTGTGACTATGTGATACTTAGCTTTCACAGGATTGCAAATATAGTGTTTTAATCCAAAACTTGAACGGAATATGTTGTAGATTTGTTTCCCCGAAAGCCCTAAAATGGAAAATCATATTGGCTCGATCATAAAAGCATCCTGGGTAGGGGTGCTGGGCAATGCCTTGCTTTCTGTCCTCAAGATTGTAGTAGGGATCCTGTCCGGGAGCCTGGCGGTGGTTGCCGACGGGATTGATTCGGCAAGTGATATTCTTACTTCCCTGATAATCCTTTTTACAGCCAGAATCATGAAAAGGCCTCCGGATATCAAGTATCCCTATGGCTATCTGAAGGCGGATACCATAGCCACCAAGGCCCTGGCATTTGTGATCCTTTTTGCAGGGGCCCAACTGGCAATCAGCACAATCAGGAATTTCATGCTGGGTGAGGAAAGGGGAATGCCTCGCATGATTGCCATATATGTTACCTTAATTTCCATTGCAGGAAAGTTCCTGCTGGCCAGGCACCAGCTACGAATCGGAAAGAGGTCCAACAGCGAAATGCTCAAGGCCAATGCCCGCAACATGCAGAACGATGTAATGATTTCTATTTCGGTGCTTGTGGGACTCACATTTACATTTATCCTGAAGATGCCAATTCTAGATTCCGTTACTGCTCTTATTGTAAGTGTATGGATACTGAAAGTGGGATTCCAGATTTTTATGCAGACCAACCGGGACCTGATGGATGCCAATACCGAGCCGGAACTTTACAGCAAGGTTTTTGCGGCGGTTGACAGGGTTGAGGGAGCGGGGAATCCCCATCGCCTGAGGATACGCAAGATCGGCAATTACCTGATGATCGTGCTTGATATCGAAGTGGACGGCTCTCTTTCCACACTGGAATCTCATAAAATCTGCGTGGCAGTTGAGAACAGCATCCGCAGTGATATCGAGAATGTATTCGATATTATGATCCACATCGAACCCGAAGGATTCAAACACATAGAAGAAGTTTACGGTCTTAGTCCCTCCGACCTCGACACCATATAAACCAAAAACTCCTCCGGCCGGATCGCCCATCATCCTTCTAGAAAAACAATGATTATATTTGTTCTGAAATGAAAAGAGTACCACTGTTTTTTGCAATTCTATTACTGGCTACCACTATAATTGCACAGCAGGAGCCGGATCTTGTCACCGACAGGCCCGACCAGACCGAGTCTGCCCTTGTTGTCCCTGCCTGGAGGCTGCAAATTGAAACAGGGATTGCCAAGGAATGGGTAAATATTTTAGATGAGGAATCCGAAGGAAGGACTCGCTATGGAACCAACCTTCTTCGATTCGGACTTTTTGATTTCATGGAACTACGGTTGGGTTCTGACCTTCTGGCTCACCGGTATAAGGTGCCTGCCGGAGCTGAGCGGAATGAATTTGGAGGATCTCCGATTGGAATTGGCATGAAATTTAAACTAGTTGAAGAAATGGGAAGAACCCCTGATATCGCCCTAATTACAAGCTGGCAGATTCCTAATACCGGTAACGCGGTATATTCCTCCGATAAATGGCATCATTCATTTGTTTTTTCCTTTGCCCATACATTGTATGAGGGCTGGGGACTGGGCTACAATCTGGGTTACGAGTTTGCCGGGGCTTTTGATAATTCCACCTTCAAATATAGTGTTGTCGGAGCGTATTCATGGACAGAACGCTGGACCCTTTTTATCGAAGGATATGGAGCCAAAATAAGCAAACTACCATGGGATTTTCGGGCGGATGCAGGCCTTACCTTCCTTTTATTTCACAACTTCCAGCTTGACTTTTCTGCCGGAGCCGGACTCACAAACATTTCACCGGTTGCTTTTGTCAGCGGGGGATTCAGCTGGCGCATACCCAGATAATTTATTTCTGGTCAGGGCTCGTAATTGAAAGAGCTGCGAACGGACCTCACATCAGACTGCTAAATGGACGGAGAGGAACAGGTACAGGAGACATTGATGATTCGCAACATGGTTTCAAATTGTTGCAGCATCCTTCTGCGTGAGCGCCTTGAAGCTGCCGGGATAATGGTTCAGAAGGTTCAGCTGGGACAGGCAGTGATTTTTTATCCCCGAAACAGTTCAAAACGGGAGCAAATCCCGGGAATACTAAAAGAAATCGGGCTCGATCTTATTGAAAGCAGGGAAGAGGTACTGGTTGAACAGATCAAGCAGGCGGTAATCGAGCTAATCCACCACATGAACAACGTAGATTCAGTGGTAAGAAAGTCCGATTACCTGGTTGAAAAGATAGGATATTCCTACCCCCATCTCTCCAAATTATTCCATGCCCACGAGCCAGTTACCCTTGAACGCTATGTTATACTCCAGAAGATTGAACGAATCAAACAGCTGATAGACAATGATGAGTTCACCCTGAGCGAGATAGCTTTTATGATGGACTATTCCAGCGTTCAGTACCTGTCCGGCCAGTTTCACAAAATCACCGGGATGACTGTGAGCGATTATAAGGCGAGCGACCGCTCCTCCAAGAGGCCTCTTGATAGATTGTTTTGATGTTATTATCTTTGATACTATCAAATGATACTATCATATAATGAATCAACCTTATTACACGATAAACACAACTATACTAAAACGCATCACCGGGATCTCCGAAAAGATCGGTGAGTTAAGGGCCTTGCATCTGCAGAAACCCCCGGCAGAGCTCATGCTGGCGAATAGGATACAGACAATTCAGTCAACCCTGGAAATCGAAGGGAATACCCTGAGTATTGAACAGCACAAAGGATTATTTGATAATAAAATTGTCAGAGGTCCTGCGAAGCAAATTCTGGAGGCAAAAAATGCAATTGCGGTGTATTCTCAGCTACAACGCTGGAATCCCTATAATTTTCAGTCCCTCCTTAAAGCCCACGCCATGATGATGAATGGACTGACAGAAAGGTCCGGGCTACTAAGGGCCAGGCCGTTAGAGATTGCCAGCGGAGGTAAAATTCGTTATGTGGCTCCACCGGGGGAACTGGTTTATACCAAGCTTAAAGATCTGTTAACTTACTTAAAGAGCGGAAAGGACATCCTGCTTATCAGAAGTTGTGTGTTTCATTATGTGTTTGAATTCATTCACCCCTTTACAGATGGCAATGGACGAATGGGCAGGCTGTGGCAAACACTTATCCTGATGAAGCACTCTCCTGTTTTTGAATACCTTCCTGTAGAAACAGTTATAAAAGAAAGAAAATCAGAGTATTATGGATCTCTGAAGGCTTCTGACAGGCAGAGTGATTCAGCGCCTTTTATTGAGTTCATGCTTGAAGTAATTGACATTTCCATTGAAAAAATTCTGCACATCCGGAACATAGCCCAGTCTGGGAGTGACAGGATCGGGTTGTTCTACGATTATGCTGCAGATATGTGGTTTTCAAGAAAAGACTTCTTGTGGTATTTTAAAAATATTTCCACGTCCACTGCCAGCCGGGACCTGGGAGGGGCTGTTAAAAATGGTTTGCTGGAGAAAAGAGGGGATAAAAGTAAAACTCAATACAGGTACAGAAATAGGATTTTATAACATTTTCACAATATTTCGTAACAACCGGTAGGGGTAAAAGCCCGAGATTTGTGTTATACATTGGATAATACTCTGCTCATGCAAATAAAAAAGAACATAGCCGTCAGCGAGACAGGCTTCGTATTTGACCCCACAAGCGGGGAGTCGTATTCGATCAACAGTGAGGGACAGGAGATAATGGCCCTGCTGAAGGATGGAAAAACGGCCGAAGAGATCTCTGAAACCATGTGTGCTGAATATGAGATCGACAAAGCAGGATTTGAGAAGTATTTCTATGATTTTATCGGGATGCTAAGACAGTTCCAGTTAATCGAAACAGAAGATTAATAATCCGAAGAAAATGAGTAAGAGAAAAATCACTGTAGCCCTTACGGGACTGAACAACACCGACAATCCGGGTCCCGGGGTACCCGTCATCCGCGGAATAAGGGAATCCGGCGAGTTCGATGCACGTATTCTGGGACTGGCATACGAGAGTCTTGAACCGGCCATTTATATGGACAGGGTGGTCGATAAGACCTACCTGGTGCCCTACCCCTCGGACGGAACGGATGTGCTGATCAACCGCCTTCTGGAGATCCACAAAAAAGATCCCATCGACGTGCTGATCCCGAATTTTGACGCCGAGCTTTATGCCTTTATGCGTTCAGAAAAGATCCTGGAAAAAGCAGGTATCAGCACCTTTCTGCCCACCCTTGAACAGTTCGAGGAGCGCCACAAGTCCAATCTCCCCGACTTCGGTAAAAAATACGGTGTAAAAGTACCCTTTAGCAAGGCCCTTACCCGTGCCGACGAGATCGAGGACCTGAAAAAGGATTTTGAATACCCCCTTATGGTTAAGGGTAAGTTCTACGATGCATACCTGGCCTACAATACAGAACAGGTGAGGATGCATTACAATAAGATAACGGCCAAATGGGGACTCCCGGTCATCGTCCAGGAATTCATTAAAGGAACCGAGGTTAACGTAGTCGCACTGGGAGACGGAAAGGGAAATACCATTGGCGCAGTACCCATGCGTAAGCAGTACATAACGGAACAGGGAAAGGCCTGGGCCGGGATTACCCTCGATGACAAGAAACTTCTGGATCTTACCGACAAGGTTATTTCCGGGATGAAATGGAGGGGTGGCATGGAGCTGGAAATAGTGAAATCATTCGACAACGAGCTGAATATAATCGAGATTAATCCCCGGATACCCGCCTGGGTGTACCTGGCAGTTGGAGCGGGACAAAATCTTCCCGAGGCGCTGCTTAAGCTGGCCCTGGGTGAGGAAGTTAAACCTTACACAGGCTATGAGGTCGGGAAGATGTTTATACGCTATTCCAACGACCTGATCACCGATGTAAAAGAATTTGAAAAACTATCAACACAGGGAGAACTCTGAGTCCCCCGAAAAATAAAACCATGGAAAAGAAACAATTCGAAAGGCCTTATATCAAAAAGCTGCAGGCAGGAATGCCCAGCAAGTTTGGCATGAAATCAAGGGTTGAGCCACTGACCCATATAGAAGACAACGGGGTAGGCGACCTGATCAAAGAATTCGGATCTCCTCTTTTTGTGATTTCCGAAAACACCATCCGGGATACCTACAAAAAGGCCCTGCATGCATTTTCCATCCGCTACCCCAAGGTACAGTTCGCATGGTCATACAAGACCAATTACCTGGATGCGGTATGCCGTGTCTTCCACCAGGAAGGATCCTGGGCGGAGGTTGTCTCCGGGTTTGAGTATGACAAGGCCCTGGGAAACGGGGTAAAAGGCAGCCAGATCATTTTTAACGGTCCGGACAAGACCGATGAGGATCTGAAAAAGGCGGTCGAGAATGATTCCCTTATCCACATCGATCACTTTGATGAGATGTATTCTATCCTTGCCCTGAGCGAGAAATCCGGTAAAAAACCCAAGGTTGCCATACGGGTAAACATGGATACCGGTGTGTATCCTATGTGGGACCGCTTCGGATTCAATTACGAAAACGGGGATGCATGGGATGCCATCAACCGCATGATGATCAATGAGAAGCTGGAGCTCGTGGGACTACATTCCCATATCGGGACCTATATGATGTCAACCAATTCATATAAGGTTGCAGCCGGGAAGCTGGCAGACCTGGCTCACGGTATTGAAAAAAAGTACGGGGTGCACATTAAATATATTGATATAGGAGGCGGATTTGCCTCGAAAAATACCCTTAAAGGGGCCTATTATCCGGGGACGGACACCACGCCCTCCTTTGGGGAATATGCCGAAGCCATTTCATCGGGGATACTTAATTCTGAGCTGGATCCCAGGAATCTTCCCACCCTGATACTGGAAACCGGCAGGGCCCTTATTGACGATGCAGGCTGGCTCCTGGGAACAGTGATCGCCAACAAGCGCCTCTCATCGGGAAACCGTGCTACCATTGTTGATGTAGGAGTAAACCTTATGTTCACATCCTTCTGGTACGAGCACGAAATATTTCCTGCGGCACCGGTCTCAGAGCATCTCGAAGAAACCACACTTTACGGTCCCCTCTGCATGAACATCGATGTGCT